>Ga0316202_10000132_pt1 | contig 114376 bp, 97 predicted proteins | sample 3monrhotite_MG_FD_204934 | JGI IMG/M metagenome (GOLD analysis project Ga0316202, IMG submission 204934) | Microbial mat bacterial communities from mineral coupon in-situ incubated in ocean water Damariscotta River, Maine, United States -... | ecosystem: Environmental > Aquatic > Marine >... | reverse complement strand
AGGCGGCGGCGTCGGGCCGCGGGGGGCTCCGGCAGGGCATCCCGCAAAGAATCGATCAGGGCCTGCGTCGGCACGACCGGCAGCAGGTCCGGCTCTGGGAAGTAGCGGTAGTCGTCGGCGTCGCTCTTCACGCGGCCCGCCGACGTCACGCCCGTATCCTCATGCCAGTGGCGCGTCTCCTGCTGAATCGAGCCGCCCTTCGCCAGAATCGCCGCCTGGCGCTGAATCTCGTAGCGCACCGCCCGCTCCACAGAGCGGAACGAGTTCACATTCTTGGTCTCCGTGCGGATGCCCAGCTCAACCTGCCCGCGCGGCCGCAGCGACACGTTCGCATCGCAGCGCAGGTTGCCCCGCTCCATGCGCGCCTCGCTGATGCCCAGCGCCCGCACCATGTCGCGGATCGTGCTCACGTACGCCTTCGCGATCTCGGGCGCGCGGTGCTCGGCGCCGTAGATCGGCTTCGTCACGATCTCCACGAGCGGCACGCCGGCGCGGTTGTAGTCGACGAGCGACGACTCGGCGCCCTGGATGCGGCCCGTCGAGCCGCCCACGTGCGTGAGCTTACCGGCATCCTCCTCCATGTGCGCGCGCTCGATCGGGATGGCGACGAGCGTGCCGTCCTCCAGCTCGACCTCGACCTCGCCCTCGAACGCGATCGGCTCGTCGTACTGGCTGATCTGGTAGTTCTTCGCCAGATCCGGGTAGAAGTAGTTCTTGCGGCTGAACGTGCTGCTCGGCGCGATCTGGCAGCCCAGGGCGAGGCCCAGGGAGATCGCGAACTGCACGGCCTGCTCGTTGACGACCGGGAGGCTGCCGGGCAGGCCCAGGCAGACCGGGGTGATCGCCGTGTTCGGGTCGGTGATGTTGTTGTCGCTCAGCGCCGGGTTAGGGGCGTCGCTGAACATTTTCGTGCGGGTCGACAGCTCGACGTGCACCTCGAAGCCGAGCACCGGCTCGAACATCTCGAGTGCCTTGTCGAAGTCCATGAGTTCTGCGCGCGCCATGCGGTCAATCCTATTCGGGGTCGGCGGGGGCGCGGTGCGGGGCAGGGTTCGCTGCGGTGCGGGGAGCGGGGCAGTGTGCGGGGCGGTGTGCGCGACTCTCAGCCGAGGCGTATCGACACGGTGGGCCCCGAGCCCGGGCGGTTCGCGCGGCGTGCGCTGAGCATCCACCCGAATGCATCGACGATGCCATGCAGCGCGATCAGGAGGACGGCCGCGATGGGGGGCCATCCGGATTCGGCGATGAGAATCGCACCGCCGATGACGCCCAGATGCAGCACGATGATGCGCGGGTAGGCGCTCATCATGAGGGCGGTGCCGCGGCGGGCGGGCAGGGGGCCGCGGGCGGCGATCAGGAGCTGGGCGATGCCGGCGATGATCCAGATGATGAGGATGCCCGGCCCATCGATTCCGGCGAGGCCGGTCTCGGCGGCCGGGGTGGCTGCCGTGCTGGTGGTGCTGGTCGTCGTCGTCGTCGCAAAGCCGCTGAAGACGCCCGTCGCGATGAGGAACACGAAGACGCCGTGCACGAGGGTGAACAGGCCGTAGTGGAGGACGAAGAAGCGCGCGAGCCAGCCGATCGTCTTTGGAGTCTGGGAGACGCGGCGGTCGTTGATGATCATCGGCTCGGGGCCGGGGTCGCCGCGCGTGCGCAGCAGGCGGATCACCATCGCGGCGCCGAGCGTCAGGTTCTCCAGCCAGTACAGGATGATCACCTCGCGCCAGTCCCAGCCGAGGGCGAGCACGCTGGCGAGGGGTAGGAGGGTGTAGGCGGCGATCGCGAGCAGGCGCGCGAGGGCGTGTGTCGGCGCGGAGGTCGGGGCCATGAGGAGATTCTGGCAGGGGTGGGCGGAGGCGAGGCGGGTGTCCTTTTCTCGGCCTCGGCTCCGTTCTGATTCGTGCCGCTCTCTCCCGCTCTTGTCAGCCCCACTCTCGTTCGTCTGGGTCTCGCTCTCGCCCGCTCCGCGCACTCGCGCCCCGTCCTGCATCGCGCCCTCGCCGCCCGCTCCGCTCGTACCGCTCCACCGTCCCGCCGCTCCTCCATAGGCGCCGCTTGCGAAAACCTATCCACGAGTATTGCTCGCCCTCTGGACTGGTGTTCGATACTGCTGGAGACTATTTACATGTCAGATTCGAACGCACTGCACACATCGCTCATCGATGTGTCGCGCGCGTTCGCGCCCCCGACCGTGTCAGACCTGACCGATGACGACCTCATCGCCCAGCAGCGCACACTCGCCGAGATCGGGCGCCGCGTCGATACCGCCGCCGCCACGGTCGCCGCCGAGATCGCCCACCGCTCGCGCCGCGACCTGGGCGGCGAGGGCCTCGCCCACCGTCTCGGAGTCCGCACCCCCGAACGCCTCGTCCAACGCCTCACCGGCGCGACCGCCCGTGACGCGACCGCCATGGTGCGCGTCGGCTCCCTCATGGCGACGCCTCCGCCTCCCGCCTCTGATCAGGATGCTCCGCTCCCCTCCCCCGACGACTCGAGCGCTGCCGACCCAGGTGATGCGCGTCTGGGCAAGCCGTGGCTCGCGTCGGTCTCAGCAGCCGTCGCCGCAGCGCGGTTGTCGCTCGCCGCCGCCGACGCCATCCGCGCCGGGCTCGGCGAGCCGAGCGCCCCCGACGCCTCGGGCGACGCCTCGGGAGACGGCTCGGTGCAGTCGCGCGCCGGCGAGAGCCCTGATGAGGGCGACAGCGGCGGCGTGACCGCGGAACAACTGGCCGTGGCCGCCGAGCGGCTCGTGGCCGAAGCCCCGACCTGCACGGTCGAGCAGCTTGCCGCCCGAGCACGATACGCCCGCGCCGAGCTCGATGCAGAGGCAGACGCGAGTCGCGTCGCCGAGCGCGAGCAGGCCCTGCGCGACCGGCGCTACCTCTACCTCTCGCGGCAGCCCGACGGCATGACCCGACTCTCCGGGCTGCTCGACCCGGAGTCCGCGGCTCTCGTCACCTCCGCGATCGACGCCGCGACCTCACCGCGGCGGGGCGGGCCGCGCTTCGTGAGCACCGCCGACGTGGAACGAGCTGAGCGGCTCGTCGATGACACCCGCACGACCGAGCAGATCGCCGCCGACACGCTCGTCGAGTTGCTTCGACTGGGCGGAGGCGTCGCGCCCACCGACCTGCTCGGAGCCCGACCTCCCGCCGTGCAGGTCATCGTCGCCGAGCCGGACCTCCGCGAGGGCCGCGGCATCGCCCGCCTCGAAGGGCAGACCGAGCCGATCAGCATCAGAACCGCCGAGCGGCACGTGTGCGAGGCGGGCGTCACGCCCATCGTCGTCACCGATGCGGGCGAGGTGCTGTCGCTCGGGCGTCGGACCCGGTTGTTCACAGGCCGCCAGCGCCTGGTCCTCGCCGCGCGCGACGGCGGCTGCCGCTTCCCGGGCTGCGATCGGCCACCCTCCTGGGCTGAAGCGCACCACATCATCCCCTGGCAGCAGGGCGGTCCCACCGACGTCGACAACGGAGTGCTGCTCTGCCGACATCACCACTTGCTGCTGCACAACAACGACTGGGGCATCACCCGGGTCGACGGCGAGCTCGCGGTCGTGCCACCCCGGTCTCTCGACCCCGAACAACGTCCCGTCCCCGCACCCCGCAAGAGTCGCGTGCTCGAGCGCGCCCTCGGTGCCCGGGCCGGGTAGCGGCGCAACGTGGAACGCAGACATGCCGAGCCTGCTGGCACGGCAGGGCCGGACTGCCCACGGCAGGGCTGGGCGGCGGGTCCGGGCTAGCTGTGCGGGGCAGGGCCGGCTGGCTGCACGGGGCTGGCTGGCCGTGCGGGAACGCGCAGGGTAGCGCGGGGTTGGCGCGGCTAGGTGAGCTCGGGCGCCTGGGTCCACAGCGGGCCGCCCCACTGCGCCTCGAGCAGCTGCTCGACCGCCGCACCCACCGTGTACAGGCGAGCATCCTCGCGCGCGGGCGCCATGATCTGCAGACCCACCGGCAGGCCGTCCTCCGGCGCGAGGCCCATCGGCAGGCCCATGCCGGGCACCCCCGCGAGGTTCGCCGGAATCGTCGTCACGTCGTTGAGGTACATCGCCAGCGGGTCCGACATCTTCTCGCCGAATTTGAACGCCGTCGTCGGCGCGGACGGCGACACGAGAACATCCGCCTGCTCGAACGCCGCCGCGAAGTCGCGCTGGATGAGCGTGCGCACCTTCTGCGCACTGCCGTAGTAGGCGTCGTAGTAGCCCGCCGACAGCGCGTACGTACCCAGGATGATGCGGCGCTTCACCTCGGGGCCGAAACCGGCCTCGCGCGTCGCCGCCATGACATCCTCGACCGTTCCGCCCGCGACCTCTCGGCGCAGACCGAAGCGCACCGAATCGAACTTCGCGAGGTTGCTCGACGCCTCCGCCGGCAGAATCAGGTAGTACGCCGCGATCGCGTACTCGAAGTTCGGAGCGCTGACCTCGACAATCTCGGCACCAGCCGCCGCCATGAGGTCGAGCGTCTCGTGGTAGCGCTGCTTCACGCCCGCCTGGAAGCCCTCGCCCTCGAGCTCCTTCACCACGCCGACGCGCACACCCTTGAGAGCGTCACCCGACTGGCCGGCCCGCGCGGCCGCCGCCATTGAGGGCCAGGCATCCGGAATCGAGGTCGCATCGCGCGGGTCGTGCCCGCCGATGACGTCGTGCACGAGGGCCGCATCCAGCACCGAGCGCGACACCGGGCCCACCTGGTCGAGGCTGCTCGCGAGCGCGATCGCGCCGTAGCGGCTCACGCCGCCGTACGTCGGCTTGACGCCCACCGAACCGGTCACCGCCGCTGGCTGGCGGATCGAGCCGCCCGTGTCGCTGCCGAGCGCGATCGGCGCTTCGAACGCCGACACCGCCGCCGCCGAACCGCCGCCCGATCCACCGGGAATCCGGTCCAGTGCCCACGGGTTCTTCGTCGGCCCGTACGCCGAGTGCTCCGTCGACGAGCCCATCGCGAACTCGTCCATGTTCGTCTTGCCGAGCGGAATCAGGCGCGCCTCGCGCAGGCGGGCGACGACCGTCGCGTCGTACGGCGGCACCCATCCTTCGAGGATGCGCGAGCCGGAGGTGCTCGGCATGTCGAGCGTGCACAGCACGTCCTTGATCGCGATCGGCACCCCGGCCAGCTCACCCAGAGGCTTGCCCGCAGCACGGTCGGCGTCGACCGCCGCGGCCGAGTCCAGAGCGTCGGCGCTCACGTGCAAGAACGCGTGAACATCCCCGTCGACGGCCGCGATGCGGTCCAGGTGCGCCTGGGTCACCTCGACGCTCGACACGTCACCCGAGGTGAGTCGAGCCGACAGGTCGGCAGCAGAGAGGCGTGTGAGATCAGTCATGACCGCCGCCCCTACTGCTCTTCGCCGAGGATCGCCGTCACGCGGAACCGGCTGCCGTCGTGGTCCGGAGCGCCCGCGAGCGCCTGCTCCGTCGTGAGCGTCTGCCCGACCTCGTCGGGGCGCATGCCGCCCGTCAGCGGAATCGGGTGGCTCGTCGCTGGCACGTCCGGCGTCGCGACGCGCTGCACGGTCGCGACCGCGTCGACGATCGCGCCGAGCTCGCCCGTGAGCTGCTCGATCTCGTCGTCGGTCAAGGCGATGCGGGCAAGCGACGCCAGGTGCGCGACGCGCTCGGGCGTGATCTCAGACATGGGACTCCGAAACGAAGAATTGCAGGCAAGCGGGATGCTCCCATCCTACTGAGGCGGACGCTCGACCCCGACGGCGCGCACGTCGAGAAGGATCGGGCGGCAGAGCACCGCGATCGCGCTCGCGCGGCGGGGCTCACGCGACGGGGCGGCACTCGCTCTCGCCCGTGAGTGTCATCGCGCTGTCGCTCGCGCGGAACAGCAGCAGCTCGCCCTGCGCGCTCTCGCCCTTCAGCTCGATCACGTCTGACACCTCCGTGAGCGTCACCTCGAGATCGTGGGCTCGCCACGCCTCCTCCACCCGATCGGCAGCGAGAGCCGGCGATACGGGCGCCTCGGCCAGACGCAGCGCTGGGAAGCGCTCCCCCGTCACCCACAGCGGAATCAGGCACTCGCGTGGGGTCGGATCGTCACGCACCGACCAGGAGCCGCCCGCCGCCGCCTGCGTGTCGTCGAGCAGCGCGACGAAGCGCTCACGCGCCTCCTCGTCTTCCACACCGGAGGGCGCCTGCAGCGTGCAGCCGCCGAGAGCGGCGACGCCGAAGACCGTCGCCGCGGCGACGATGCCGAACCTGCTGCGCGTGATCATGGCCCTCCGCGGTCAACCTAACACCGGCATGCGCCGCGGGAACAGCAGACTGTCAGGTCTGCGCGGGCGACGGTGGGGGTTGCCAGGGCAGGACGGGTCAGTACGGGGCCGGTCGGTGCAGTGCCGGTCGGTGCAGGGCCTCGTCTGTGCAGGGCCGGTCGGTGCGGGGCTGCTCAGCGCAGCATCGCGAGCGTGCGGCCCGCGTCGAGCGCCGAACCGTCGGTCACGAGCTCGCCCCGGTCGATCGCGATGAGCGCCAGGTTGCGCATCGACTCGGTGCCCGGCACCCAGTACTCGTTGTGGCCCGCCGACCCGGCAAGCACCTCGTTCGTGATGACGTCGACCGAGCCGAGAACGCTCATGACGCGAGCACCGTACGACGGGGCGCCCGGGTCGGAGCCGAAGAAGGCGCTGTTCGGAATCGGATCCCACGCCGCCTCGCCCACGAACACGTCGCCGCGCACGTTCAGCTCGTCGACGCTCTGCGCTGGCGAGCCCGGCGAGCCGACCATCGCGAGCGCGTCGACCGTCGTGTCGTCCTCGAGCGCCAGCAGCGCCGCCGTCGAGCCGTACGAGTGGGTCAGGAGGGAGACGAAGGGCGGGTCATCCGCCCGGAGGGTCTGCAGGCCGTCGATCGCGGCAGCGATCGCATCCCGACCCTCGTAGGCCAGGTCCATGCTGCCGACGTTCATGAGGCTCGGGGTCTGGTAGCCGATCCACGCGACCGTCGCGACCGTCTGCTCCTGCGTCGCCGCACCCGCCTCCGCAAGAAGAGCGAGCCACGACGTCTGGTCGTCGTAGAGGCGCGCGCCGAAGCCCGTCCAACCCACGATGTCGCCCGCGACCGTGACGAGCATGCCGGGGATCATGTAGCTCACGTAGTCGGCCGTCTCGAGGTCGCCGAGCACGACCGCGGCCTTGCCCTGCCCGTGCGTGTCGAGGTTCAGCAGCGAGCGCGGCGGGTTCGCGGTGGCCGGGCCCAGAGCATCCACGACCTCGTAGAGCATCTCGAGGCGGTGCAGGTTCTGGGTGGCGACCGCACGGCCCAGGGCGGCGTCGGCCTCGAGCTCCAAGTCGCGGATGGTCGACCGCAGCAGCGCGCGGTTCGCCTGGTTGCGCACCGCGAACGGCACGCCGTCCAGGTTGCCGACGACCTCGGGGGCCGCGGCGGCGAGCGAACGCTGTGCAGTGGCATCGAGGCCTGCCCACCAGCTGGACACCTGATGCGCCGCAGGCGGCGAACTCAGGAGCTCGTGAACCGCATGGGGATGCGAGGTCACGAAGTCGGCCGCGGCAGCCGGGGGGAGCGCCGAGAGGCCATGCAGAAGCGAAGAGCCCGAGAACGTCGCCAACTGCTCGGCCGCGAGGGGGAGCGCGGGAGCGACGACGGTCGGGGCCGACCGCTGATCCAGACTGGTGGGCAGGTCGATGGCCCGCCCAGGGGCGGGGGTCATGGGGGCGTGCGGTGCCGGGGAGGTGACGGCGTTGGCGTCGGGGGTCGTGAACGCGTAGCCGGCGTGGGCGGAAGAGGAGGTCGAGATCGGGGAGACGCCCGAGTTTTCGGGCAGGACGACGGGCCCGCCGACCGTCGCGACAGTCAGCGAGGCAACAAGTACAGCCGTCGCATCGAACAGCACTGCGATCCCCTCGCGCGCTGCCGAACCCCCTGTCCCCGAGACACGGGTAGACAACGCAGTTTCATGTTATGGGAAAAGTCACCATTATGGGGGGTATCGCGGCAAGAACCTTCATCATTCACCTAGTCGTTACACGGCCGACATCAGGGTTTGAAGGCGATTCGAGGGTCGCTGTCGGTCGACCGTGACGCACTCGGGTGAAGTTTCTCGGCGACGGCGCTTGGCCGCTACTCTTCCGCGGCTGCGGGGTCGCCAAGGGCCTCGGGCCCCTCGCTGACCAGAACCGCGAACTGCGCCGCATCGATGATGCGCAGGCCCAGTTCCTCCGCTTTGGCGAGCTTCGAGCCCGCGCCAGGGCCTGCCGCCACGAAGTCGGTCTTCTTGCTCACACTGCTCGCGGCCTTGCCGCCCGCGGCGATGATCGCCTCCTGCGCGCCCTCGCGCGTGAAGCCCTCGAGGCTGCCGGTCGCGACGACCGTGACGCCCGCGAGCACTCCCCCGGCGGCCGCCGCCGCGCCCGGGCCGGGGTGGCCGGGCGTGTGCCACTGCACGCCCGCGGCGGCCCACTGCTCGACGATCTCGACGTGCCAGTCGACCGCGAACCAGTCGATGAGAGCATCCGCGATGATCGGCCCGACGCCGTCGACGGCCGCGAGCTCCTCCGCAGTCGCAGCCCGAATCGCCTCGAGCGAGCCAAAGTGGTCGGCGAGAGCCCGCGCGGCGACGGGGCCTACGTGCCTGATCGACAGGGAGACGAGCATCCGCCACAGTGGCTTAGTCTTCGCCTTCTCGAGCTCGTCGAGCAAGCCCGTGGCGGCGGAGGAGACGATGAACTGCTCGTCACCGTCGAACGGCCCCGTCGGATCGTAAGGCGGATCAGGCTTCGACTTCGTCGGCTCCTGGCCGGGGAGCGGAGCTCGGCGTGCCCGTCGAAACGGGCTGCGCCGCCGCGCCTCGCCGTCGGCCTCGAGCTTCGGAAGGCCCGTCTCGCTGTCGGTGACGATGACCTCGATCGGCAGCAGCTGCTCGAGCGTCAGGGCGAAGAGCCCAGCCTCGGTCACGAGCGGCGGCGTCGCGGGCACCTCCGGCTGGGTGAGCGCCGCGGCGCCGATCTCGCCGAGGCCCTCGATGTCGAGCGCGCCGCGGCTGCCGATGTGCTCGACGCGGCCGCGCACCTGGGCGGGGCAGCTGCGGGCGTTGGGGCAGCGCAGGTCGACGTCGCCCTCCTTCGCGGGCCGCAGCTCGGTGCCGCACTCGGGGCAATGGGTCGGCATGACGAACTCGCGCTCAGAGCCGTCGCGCAGCTCGACGACCGGCCCGAGCACTTCGGGAATCACGTCGCCCGCCTTGCGCAGCACCACGGTGTCGCCGATGAGCACGCCCTTGAGCTTGACGACGTCCTGGTTGTGCAGGGTCGCCTGCCTCACCTCGCTGCCGGCGACGCGCACCTTCTGCATGACCGCGAACGGTGTGGCGCGACCCGTGCGGCCCACGCTCACGACGATGTCGAGCAGCTTCGTGTTGACCTGCTCGGGCGGGTACTTGTAGGCGATCGCCCAGCGCGGGGCACGGCTCGTGGCCCCGAGCTCGTCGTGCAGGGCCAGCTCGTCGACCTTGACGACGACGCCGTCGATCTCGTGCTCGACGCTGTCGCGGTGCTCGCCGAAGTACCTGATGAACTCGGCAGCACTCTCCGCCGAGTCGCGCACGCTCGCGTGGTCGCTCGTCGGCAGCCCCCAGCGCGACAGCAGCTCGTAGATCTGGCTCTGCGAGGCCACGGGCGGGTTCTGCCATGCGCCGATGCCGTGCACGAGCATCCGCAATCGGCTCAGACGATCGTGCATGCGCGCCAGCTGCGCGGCGTTCTTGCCCTCCGCCTTCTGCCGCAGCGAACCGCTCGCCGCGTTGCGCGGGTTCGCGAACTCGCGCTCGCCCGCCTCGCGCTGCAGGCCGTTGAGCGCATCGAATGCCGCTTTCGGAATGAATACTTCGCCGCGCACCTCGACGAGGTCGGGCACGCTGTCATCGTCGAGGCGATTCGGGATGCCCGGCACGAGCCGCACGTTCTCCGTCACGTCTTCACCCACGACCCCGTCGCCGCGCGTCGCCGCGCTCACGAGCACCCCGCGCTCATAGCGCAGGTTGAGGGCCAGCCCGTCGATCTTCAACTCGCACAGCCAGTGGATCGCACGGTTCGCGTCGCGCTCGACCTTCGCGGCCCACGCCGCGAACTCCTCCGGCGTGAACACGTTGTCGAGGCTCAGCATGCGCTCGGCGTGCGTCACCGGGTCGAACAGGGTCGACTCGGCGCGGCCGCCGACCGTCTGCGTCGGGCTGTCCTGACTCTGCAGCTCGGGGAACTCGCGCTCGATCTCCGCCAACCGCTGCAGCTTCTCGTCGTACGAGGCGTCGTCTTCCAGCACGGTGTCGCGGCCGTAGTAGGCGTCGCGCAGCTCGAGGATGCGGCTCGTGAGCGCTTCGACCTGGGCGCGGGCCGCATCGCGGCTCAACTGCGCGACCGGGGTCGACGAACTCGTCGACTCGGCCGCAGTATCGGTGCGGTCATCTCTTGCGGCGCCACTCACGGCGCCAGTCTAGAAGCGCACGCTGACATCACGCACCGCGACGGCTCGCACAGCTCTACGCCGCACCTTCCACAATTTCGGAGTGGAAGGTGCGCGAAGCGCGCTCGCTCAGGACGCGGTGGCCGGGACGGCGTCGCTCGGCGAATCCGAGTGCGCATCGGCACTGACCGTGCGATCTATCGTGCACTGGCCGAGCACGCGCGTGCCGACGTAGATCACGGCGGTCTGGCCCGGGGCGACGCCGTGGAGGGGCTCCTGCACCGTGACGACGAGCTCGAGGGTGCCCGCGCTCGGGAGCCCGGCGGGCGAGCCGGCGTCGTCCGCGTCGGCGTCGTCCGCATCAACGTCGTCCGCGTCGGCGTCGTCCGCATCGGCGGCGGCGCCCGGCGCTGCGCCCGTACTCGGCACCACGCGAGCCCGCGCTGGCACCGGGTCGGCGTGCGCGCGCACCTGCACCTCGCACGCGAACTCGGCCACGGCATCCGGTGCGGTGGAATCGGCGACCGCGATGCCGGATGCGACCGGGTCGAGCCCCGCCCACGTGAAGCGCGCGCCGGCGAGCTCGCGCACCGCGAGCGCCTCGCGCGGGCCGACGACGACCTCGTTCGAGCGCGGGCGCACCTCGAGCACGAAGCGCGGGCGGCCGTCGGGAGCAGGAACGCCGAGGTTGAGTCCGCGCCGCTGGCCGACCGTGAAGCTCGTCGCGCCCTCGTGCGAGCCGACCTGCGCACCGTCGCGATCGACGATCGCGCCCGCCTCCGGCTCAATGCGGTCGGCGAGCCAGCCGCGGGTGTCGCCGTCGGGGATGAAGCAGATGTCGTGGCTGTCGGGCTTCTGCGCGACGGTGAGCCCGCGTGCGGATGCCTCCGCCCGCACGGCGGCCTTGTTGGGCGTGCGCCCGAGCGGGAACATCGCGTGCGCGAGCTGCTCGCTCGTCAGCACGCCGAGCACGTACGACTGATCCTTCGCCTCGTCGGAGGCGCGGTGCAGCTCACGGTGCCCGGAGTCGTCGGTCACGATGTGCGCGTAGTGCCCGGTCGCGACGGCGTCGAAGCCGAGGGCGAGGGCCTTCTCGAGCACGGCCGCGAACTTGATGCGCTCATTGCAGCGCATGCACGGGTTGGGCGTGCGGCCGGCCGCGTACTCGGCGATGAAGTCGTCGATGACATCGTCGCGGAACCGCTCGCTGAAATCCCACACATAGAACGGGATGCCCAGCCTCTCGGCCGCGCGACGAGCATCCAGTGAGTCTTCGATCGTGCAGCAGCCGCGCGCACCCGAGCGCAGGGTGCCCGGCATGCGGCTCAGCGCGAGGTGCACGCCGACGACATCGTGGCCGGCGTCGACCGCGCGTGCGGCGGCCACGGCGCTGTCGACGCCGCCGCTCATCGCCGCGAGAACCTTCACCCCTCCAGGGTACGCGGGGTGCGCCCGGGTCGCGTGCGGCTAGCGGCCGAGGCGCGGCTGCCGCGCCGCCAGCCCGGCGGCGACGGCCTGGCGTGCGGCGTGCGGCAGGGCATCCAGCAGGGCCTCGATCTCGGCGGCCGTCGTGTCGGGCCCGAGCGACACGCGCAGCGAGCCCCGCGCCTCCTCCGCCGGCACCCCCATGGCCAGTAGCACGTGCGAGGGCTCGGGCACCCCGGCCTGGCACGCCGACCCGGTCGAGACGGCGAACCCCGCCTGGTCGAGCAGGAACAGCAGCGAATCCCCCTCCGCCCCCGGCACGCGCAGGTGCAGCGTGCCCGGCAGCGAATCCGTCAGGTCGGTGGAGAGGCGCGCCTCCGGCACACGATCCCGGATGCCCTGCGCCAGCCGATCGCGCAGCGCGCGCTTGTGCGCCGCCCGGTCGTCGAGCTCGTCGTGCGCCAGCTCGGCAGCGTGCGCGAATGCCGCAGCACCCGCGGCGTCCATCGTGCCCGAGCGGCCGCGCTGCTGGCCGCCGCCGTGCAGCAGCGGCTCAACCTCGGTGCCGCGGCGCAGCACGAGCGCGCCGACGCCGACCGGCCCGCCGACCTTGTGGGCCGAGATCGACACCGCGCTCACCCCGGCCGGCAGGGGCACGAGCGGCACCTGCCCGTAGGCGGCGATCGCGTCGACGTGCACGGGCACCCCGGCGGCCGCGGCGAGCGCCGCCGCCTCGGCAACCGGCTGCAGGGTGCCGACCTCGTTGTTGGCCCACAGCATCGTGAGCAGCGCGGCGGGCCCACCCGCGAGAGCCGCCTCGAGCGTGTCGAGCCGGAGGCGGCCACGCGCATCGACGGGCAGCCAGTCGACGGTCGCCCCCTCGTGGTCGACGAGCCACTGCACCGCATCGAGGGTCGCGTGATGCTCGGCTGCGGGGGCGAGGATGCGCGTGCCGTGGCCCTGCGCGCGGCGCGACCAGAGCATCCCCTTCACGGCCAGATTGACCGCCTCGGTGCCGCCGCCCGTGAAGGTGACCTCGATCGGGTCGACGCCGAGAGTGGCCGCGATGCGGGCGCGCGACTCGTCGAGCAGGGCGCGCGCCGACTGGCCGGAGGAGTGGATCGACGACGGGTTGCCCACCACCTCGAGCGCCTCGACGTACCGCTCGCGCACGGCGCGCGGCATGGGCGAGGTCGCCGCGTGGTCCAGGTAGATGGTCATCGCCTTTACCCTAAGACTCATGCCCTCCGCACCCGCTTTCGCGCGCCTCGGCGTGCACCCGACGTCGACGGGCGGCGAGCTGCGCGTGTGGAGCGAGCACGCGTCGAGCATGCGACTCGTGCTGTTCGACCCGGACGATCTCGACCGGGTGACGGGCGAGCGCGACATGCACCGCATGAAGAAGGACAAGGGCACCTGGCACATCGCGACGCGTGAGCTCGCCCCCGGTGCGGTGTACGCGCTGCGGGTCGACGGCCCGCGCGACGCGGAGCGCGGCACCGGGCACGCGTTCGACCCCGACCGTCTGCTGCTGGACCCGTACGCGCGCGGCGTCGAGCGCAGCCCGCACGGTGAGTGGCGCGCCCGCGTGCTCGGGGACGCGTTCGACTGGGGCGGCGTACGCAAGCCGCGCATCCCGGACGATCAGCGCGTCATCTACGAAGCGCACGTCAAGGGACTCACCAAGCTCGCGCCCGAGCTGCCCGACGAGCTGCGCGGCACCTACGCGGGGCTCGCCCACCCGTCGACGATCGCGTACCTGAAGAACCTCGGCGTGACCACGGTCGAGCTGCTGCCGATCCACCAGTTCGTGAGCGAGCAACGGCTGCAGGCCCTCGGCCTCACCAACTACTGGGGCTACAACACCCTGAACTTCTTCGCCCCGCACGCGGCGTACGCCACGCGCAAGGCCCAGCAGGGCGGCCCGGACGCCGTGCTGCGCGAGGTCAAGGGCATGGTGCGGCTGCTGCACGAGGCCGGCCTCGAGGTCATGCTCGACGTCGTCTACAACCACACCGCCGAGGAGGGCATGGACGGCCCGACGTCGAGCTTCCGCGGCATCGACAACGCGAGCTACTACCGGCACATCGGGGGCGGGGCCGGTGACGGCGAGAGCGGCAGCGGCGGCGAGTACCTGGATGTCACCGGCTGCGGCAACACGATCGACGCCTCGCGGCCGGTCGTGCAGCGGCTCATCCTCGACTCGCTGCGCTACTGGGCGCGCGAGGTCCAAGTGGACGGGTTCCGCTTCGATCTCATGGCCACGCTCGGGCGCGATGCGGCGGCGCACTTCGACCCCGAGCATCCCCTCTTGAAGGCGATTCTCGACGACCCCGCCCTGCAGGACGTCACGATGGTCGCCGAGCCGTGGGATGTCGGGATGGGCGGCTGGCAGGTCGGCAACTTTCCCCGCGGGTATAGCGAGTGGAACGACGGCTACCGCGATCGCGCGCGGCACTTCTGGCTCACCGACATCGCCTCGGCGCGCGAGCACGGGCACGCGCCCGAGGGCATCGGCTCGCTCGCGCGCCGCATCACCGGCAGCGCGCACGTGTTCGCCGCCGAGCGCGGGCCGCTCGCGAGCGTCAACTTTGTCACCGCGCACGACGGGTTCACCCTCGCCGACCTCGTCAGCCACGACCACAAGCACAACGTCGCCAACGGGGAGGACAACCGGGACGGCAACGATCACAACCGCTCCTACAACTTCGGAGTGGAAGGGCCCACCGACGAGCCCGGCATCACGGGCGCGCGGCGCAAGGCCATGCGCAACCTGCTGGGCACGCTGCTGCTGAGCGCGGGCACGCCCATGATCACCGCGGGCGACGAGGTGGGGCGCACGCAGCGCGGCAACAACAACGCCTACTGCCACGACAGCGAGCTCACCTGGCTCGACTGGGCGCACGAGGGCTGGCAGCAGGACCTGCTGCGGGTCGCCTCGCGCCTGACGCAGCTGCGCCGCGAGAACCCGGCGCTGCGGCCCAGCCGATACGGCCGCTGGGGCGAGACGGTACCCAACGCGACTCAGATGGACTGGTACAACAAGGAGGGCGCCTCCATGACGATGGAGGACTGGGATTCGCCCGCCGAGCGCACCCTCCAGTACCTCGCGGCGTCGACCCCTGAGCGCGAAGACTTCAACCGCATCCTGCTCGTCGTCCACGGCCTCGAGGAGCCGGTGCAGGTGACGCTGCCCGAGCACGAGGGGGTCACCGGCTACACGCTGCTGTGGGACAGCTCGCACGACGACATCTCCGACCTCGCGTCTGAGCACTCCCCCGGCACGGCGCTCGACGTCGGGCCGACCTCGATGCTGCTGTTCCGGGCGCACGGCGAGTAGCGGCGCGGACGGCGACGAAGGGCATGGCGCAGCGCATGGCGAAGAAGAGGCGCACCGGTGCGCAGGCCGGGCCGGGCACTCCCGCAACGGTCGCGCTCACGGCGGCGGGCGTCCCGTACACCGCGCACGCGTACGTGCACAACCCTCAGGTCTCGAACTACGGGCTCGAAGCGGCGGCCGCGCTCGACGTCGATGCCGACCGGGTATTCAAGACGCTGCTCGCCGTCGCGGACGGTCGCCTCCTCGTCGGCATCGTCCCGGTGTCGCGGATGCTCGACCTCGCCTCGCTCGCCGCGGCCGCCGGCGCCAAGCGCGCGTCGATGGCCGACCCCGCCCTCGCCGAGCGCAAGACCGGGTACGTCGTGGGCGGCATCTCGCCGCTCGGGCAGCGCACCGCGAGCCCGACCTTCCTCGACGACTCGGCCGCCGCCTGGGCGACGATCTTCGTCTCGGGCGGGCGGCGCGGCGTCAACCTCGAGCTCGCCCCCGACGACCTCCTGCGCGTCACCGGGGGTCGGTTCGCGCCTCTCGCCCGCTGACGCGCGGCCGACAGCGGGATGCTCGGCTAGTGCTCCGCGACGGCGACGAGGCCGAGCTCTGCCGGGTGGGCGAGCAGCTCGTGGCACGGCGTCACGCGCACGGTGTACCCGAACGAGCCGGAGCGCGCGAGCGGCACCGTGCCGCTGAAGGTCGCCGACTGACCGAGCTCGTGCGATTCGAGCGTGAGCGGCATGTGGTGCACGTCGGCGAGCTCATCGCCGTCGCGCGCCCGGCCGAAGACGACGTCGACGAGCACGTCGTCGGCGCTCAGGCCCGCGAGCTCCACGTGCGCGCGCACGGTCAGCTCATCGCCGACCTGCGGCGACTGCACACCGCCCGACTCGACGTGCGCGACGGCGACGTTCGGCCACTCGGCCGCGACGCGCGCCTTCCACTGCGCGAGATCGCGCGCGGGCCCGTAGGACTCGCCGGAGATCGCGCGGCGGGCGCGGGCCGCGGGCACGTAGAGGCGCTCGACGTACTCGCTCACCATGCGGTCGGCGGAGAGCTCGGGCGAGAGCGTCGCGAGGGTGTGGCGGATGTTGCGCAGCCAGCGGCGCGGCAGGCCCTCGTCGTCGCGGTCGTAGAACCGCGGAGCGATCTGGTGCTCGATGAGGTCATACATCGCCTCGGCCTCGAGCGCATCCCGCTCGGCGCCGTCGCCGGCGGCGTCGGCGCTGGGGATCGCCCAGCCGTTCTCCCCGTCGTAGTACTCGTTCCACCATCCGTCGAGAATGGACAGGTTGAGCGACCCGTTGAGCGCGGCCTTCATGCCCGATGTTCCGCACGCCTCGAAGGGGCGCAGCGGGTTGTTGAGCCAGATGTCGGTGCCCGGGTAGAGCAGGCGGGCCATGCCGATGTCGTAGTTCGGCAGGAAGACGATGCGCTCCCGCACGTCGTGCTCGGCCGCGAACTGCACGAGCTTCTGGATGAGCGCCTTGCCGCTGTCGTCGGCGGGATGCGACTTGCCCGCGATGACGAGCTGCACGGGCCGCTCGGGGTCGGTGAGGAGGGCGCGCAGGCGATCCTGGTCGTGCAGCATGAGCGTGAGGCGCTTGTAGGTGGGCACGCGCCGCGCGAAGCCGATCGTGAGCACGTCGGGGTCGAGCACGCGCGTCATCCACTGCGGCGCGGCCATGCCGGGGTTCTCCTCGACCCACGCCGCCGCGACGCGCTCGCGCGCGTCGGTCACGAGCTGCTCGCGCATGGCACGGCGCACCGACCACAGCTGAGCATCCGAGACCGCGTCCGAGCTCCAGTCGCAGCGGGTCGTGTCGTAGGTGCCGAGGGAGTCCTTCGCGAGGGTGACCATGAGCGGGTCGGTCCAGGTGGGCGCGTGCACGCCGTTGGTGACCGAGGTGATGGGCACGTCGGCAGCATCGAATCCGGGCCAGAGCTCGCCGAACATGCCGCGCGAGACTTCACCGTGCAATTGGGAGACGCCGTTGGCGCGCTGCGCGAGCCGCAGGCCCATGACCGCCATGTTGTGCACGCCGCGGTCGCCGCCCGGGTAGTCCTCCCGGCCGAGCGCGAGCACGTCATGCGCGTCGACGCCGGGCAGGAGGTCGGTCTGGAAGTAGCGCTCGACGAGGGAGGCGTCGAAGCGGTCGATTCCCGCGGGCACGGGCGTGTGGGTGGTGAAGAGCGTCCCCGCCCGGACGACCTGCAGGGCCTCCGAGAAGGTCAGGCCCTCCGAGATGAGGTCGCTGATGCGCTCGAGGCCGAGGAACCCCGCGTGCCCCTCGTTGGTGTGGAACACCTCGGGGGCGGGCGAACCGGTGATGCGCACGTGCGCCTTGATGGCGCGCACGCCGCCGATGCCGAGCAGCAGCTCCTGGAGGAGACGGTGCTCTCCTCCTCCGCCGTAGAGCCGGTCGGTGACGCCGCGCAGCTCATCCTCGTTCTCGGCGATATCGGTGTCGAGCAGCAGCAGCACCACGCGGCCCACGTGCATCTGCCAGACGCGCGCGCGCAACTGCCTGCCGCCGGTGAGGGGCAGAGTCACGAGCACGGGAGCGCCGTCTCCCTCACGCAGCACCTGCATGGGCAGGCCGTCGGGGTCCAGGAGCGGGTAGGTCTCCTTCTGCCAGCCGTCGCGGTCGATGGCCTGACGGAAGTAGCCGGCGCGATAGAAGAGGCCCACGCCGAGCAGCGGCAGCCCGAGGTCGCTCGCGCTCTTGAGGTGGTCACCGGCGAGGATGCCGAGGCCCCCCGAGTACTGGGGAATCGCCGAGGCGATGCCGAACTCGGGCGAGAAGTAGGCGATGCGCTGCGGGGCGTCCTCGAGCGACTGGTACCAGCGAGGCTGCTCCAGGTAGGCGGTGAGGTCGGCGCGCAGTGCCTGCGCGTCGGCGATGAACTGCCCGTCGCCGGCCAGTTCCTCGAGCCGCGCGGAGTCGACCGCCCCCAGCAGGGCGATCGGGTCGTGATCGAGTTCGTCCCAGAGGATGGGGTCGATGCGGGCGAAGAGTCGCCTCGTCGGCTCGTGCCACGACCAGCGCAGGTTCGCGGCGAGCGCCGAGACGGCGTCGAGCGCCTCTGGCAGGACGGTGCGGACGGTGAATCGGCGGATCGCCTTCACAGCTTCTCCTCGGGGGCCTGGATGGGTGCGGCGGTGCGAACGAGCGTGGGGAGCGCGACTCGATCACGTCTGCGTGGTCGTGAGGGTGCGCACGCCCCGACTCGCCACTCTAGGCGAGTCGGGCCCGAATCGGGAACCGGTTCCAGAACGCCGGGCGGTCGACTGCAGGGCTCCCGCCGCGACGGGCGAAGCTCGGTTAACGACGAACAGGACCGGCCTCGCTGGGGGGTGCGAGTCTCGGTCCTGTCTCATGAGTCCGTTCGGGTCGGACTCATCATCGTGCTGTCGTTCCGACGCCATGCTGTCGCGTTCGGGTCTCGCGACAGTGCTGACGTCGTTCTTCGACGATACGCACGCAACCGCTCGAGCCCAAGAGGCTGACAGGAATTCGCGTACCCTGCCCGGGGTACATTTTGTCCTCCCTTTGCCCGACACGGCCGTCACCGAGACCCGCTCGCACCTCCGAGGCCCCTGGACGCCTGGACGCCTCCCGCGCGCTCGCCGTCCGGGCGGAGTACGGTCGAGACGTGGCTGTCACCGAATCGACCCCGTTCACCCCGCGCATCGGGCGCATCCCGATCCGGCACCTGAGCCCTGTGCAACCGGAGGATCGCTGGCCGAGCAAGGCCTTCCTCGGCGAGGTCGTGCCCTTCGGCGCGACGGTGTTCCGCGAGGGGCACGATCTGCTCGGCGCTGATCTGCTGTTGCGCGCGCCGGACGGCACGCAGAGCGCGCACCCTCTCGCGATGGGCGCACCCGGCACCGACCGCTGGCACACCGAGGTGCTCGTGGACCAGTTGGGGTTGTACACGTGGCGCGTGCAGGCCTATTCCGATGATTGGGCGACGTGGCTGCACGCCGCGACGATCAAGATCGATGCGGGCGTCGACGTCGAGGTCATGCTCATGGGCGGCGGCGAGCTGCTGGAGCGGGCGACCGAGCTCGCCGGGGCCGACACCCCGGCCGGCAAGACCTTCTCCGATGCCCGCGCCGCCATGATGAACGCCTCGCTGTCGCCGGCAGCGCGTCTCGCTGTCGCGAGCGACGCCCGTGTCGTGGCCGCCCTGCAGCAGTACCGCCTGACGAGCCTCGAGACCGTCTCGGCCCCGCACACCCTGCGCGTCGAGCGCACGCGCGCCGGCGTGGGCAGCTGGTACGAGTTCTTCCCCCGCTCGGAGGGGGCGAAGCGCCGCAAGGACGGCTCCTGGCAGTCGGGCACCTTCGCGACGGCCACGCGGCGGCTGCCGGCGGTCGCGCAGATGGGCTTCGACGTGCTGTACCTGCCGCCGATCCACCCCATCGGCCGCCTCAACCGCAAAGGCCCCAACAACACCCTCGAGGCGGGCCCGAACGACCCGGGAAGCCCGTGGGCGATCGGCGCGAAGGAGGGCGGACACGATGCGATCCACCCCGACCTGGGCACGGTGGAGGACTTCCAGGCGTTCCTCGCGAGTGCCGCGAAGAACGGGCTCGAGGTGGCTCTCGATCTCGCACTCCAGTGCGCCCCCGATCACCCGTGGGTCGCCGAGCACCCCGAGTGGTTCACGACGCTGCCCGACGGCTCCATCCGCTACGCGGAGAACCCGCCGAAGAAGTACCAGGACATCTACCCGCTCAACTTCGACAACGACCCGGAGGGCTTGAGCACCGAGATCCTGCGCATCGTGCGCTACTGGATCGAGTTGGGCGTGCGCATCTTCCGGGTCGACAATCCGCACACGAAGCCGCTCGCGTTCTGGGAGTGGCTCCTGCACGAGATCAACGCCGAGCACCCTGACGTGGTCTTCTTCGCCGAGGCGTTCACGCGCCCCGCGATGATGCAGTCCCTCGCGGCCGTCGGCTTCCAGCAGTCGTACACGTACTTCACGTGGCGCAACTCGAAGCGGGAGCTCGAGGAATACCTCACGGAGGTCTCGCAGGAGACGAGCGCGTACTTCCGCCCCAACTTCTTCGTCAACACTCCCGACATCCTCACCGAGTACCTGCAGTTCGGCGGTGTGCCCGCCTACAAGATCCGGGCAGCTCTCGCCGCGACGGCGAGCCCCTCGTGGGGCGTATACGCGGGCTTCGAGCTCATCGAGAACGTCGCGCGCCCCGGCAGCGAGGAGAACATCGACAACGAGAAGTACGAGTACAAGCAGCGCGACTGGTCGAGCCCCGAGACGCAGCGCCGGTCGATCGCGCCGTACCTCACGCAGCTCAACACGATCCGCGCGCAGCACCCCGCTCTGCGCCAGTTGCGCAACCTGCGCATCCACGCCACGCGCGACGATGCGATCCTCTGCTACTCCAAGGTGCTGCCCGGCCGATTCGTGCGCTCCGGCCGCACGGACGGCATCATCGTCGTCGCGAACGTCGACCCCCACTCGGCCCGCGAGACGACCGTCTCACTCGATCTCGAGGCGCTCGGCCTCCCGCCCGGGTCGACCTTCGAGGTCAAGGACCTGCTCTCAGGCGAGCGGTACACCTGGGGCACGGAGAACTACGTCAGACTCGACGCCTTCGTGCACCCCGTCCACATCTTCCGCATCGACTACCCGAAGGGGGTCTGATGGCCACCGACAAGCGCCCAGCGCAGAAGCCCGCAGATAAGCCCGCAGACAAGCCCACGGCCCAGCCCGCCGCGAAGCCCGCAGCTCAGAAGCCCGCAGCAAAGAAGCCCGCAGCAGAGAAGGCCGCGACCACCCCTGCCCCGACGCCGGCATCGACGCCCCCTGCCCCGACGGCGGCCGCACCGCTGCCGACCCTGCACGACGACCACCGGCGCGCGCTCGTCGAGGGGCGCCACCCGCGACCCCACGACGCGCTCGGGCCGCACGCGGTCGATGGCGGCTGGGTCGTGCGGGTCGTGCGCCCGCTCGCCGCCACGGTGACGGTCGTGCGAGCCGACGGCACACGCGTCCCCCTCGATCACGTCGCCGACGGGCTGTGGCACGGCTTCCTGCCCGGTGAAGGCCAGGCGTACACGGTCGAGAGCACCTACGACGGCGGGCCCGACTGGCACACCGATGACGCCTACCGCTTCGTGCCCTCGGTGGGCGATGTCGACCTGCACCTGTGGGGCGAGGGGCGCCACGAGCAGCTCTGGCACGTGCTGGGGGCCCACCACCGCCCGCACGAGGGCGTCGACGGTGTGAGCTTCGCCGTGTGGGCGCCCCACGCCCAGGCAGCCCGCGTGATCGGCGACTTCAACAGTTGGAACGGGGTCGGCCACGCGATGCGCCGCCTCGACGACAACGGCGTCTGGGAGCTCTTCGTGCCGGGCCTCGGCTCTGGCTCCACCTACAAGTTCGAGTTGCTGAGCGCCGAGGGCACGTGGCTCACGCGCGCCGACCCGATGGCGCGCTACACCGAGACTCCCCCGGCGACGGCATCGATCGTCGGTGACACCGACTACACCTGGAACGACGACGACTGGATGGCGCGGCGCGCCGCGCACGACCCGCACGGCCAGGCGATGAGCGTCTACGAGATGCACCTCGGCTCATGGCGCCCGGGTCTCGGCTACCGCGAGCTCGCCGACCCGCTCATCGAGTACGTCACCGAGCTCGGGTTCACGCACGTCGAGTTCATGCCGCTCTCCGAGCACCCCTACGGCCCCAGCTGGGGCTATCAGGTGACCGGCTACTACGCCCCCACGGCGCGATTCGGGCATCCGGATGACCTGCGGTACCTCATCGACCGGCTCCACCAGGCCGGCATCGGCGTCATCATGGACTGGGTTCCGGCGCACTTCCCCAAAGACGAGTGGGCGCTCGGCCGGTTCGACGGCAAGGCCCTGTACGAGCATCCCGACCCCCGTCGTGGTGAGCAGCCGGACTGGGGCACCTACGTCTTCGACCTCGGCCGCAGCCAGGTGCGCAACTTCCTCGTCGCCAATGCCCTCTACTGGCTCGAGGAGTTCCACATCGACGGCCTGCGCGTCGACGCCGTCGCGAGCATGCTCTACCTCGACTACTCGCGCTCGGAAGGCGAGTGGTTGCCCAACGTGCACGGCGGTCGGGAGAACCTCGAGGCGATCGCGTTCCTGCAGGAGACCACCGCGACCGCGTACAAGCGCGTGCCCGGCATCGTCATGATCGCCGAGGAGTCGACCTCGTGGCCGGGCGTCACGCGAGCGACCTCCGAGGGCGGGCTCGGCTTCGGCATGAAGTGGAACATGGGGTGGATGCACGACACCCTCAGCTACTTCCAGCGCGACCCGATGTGGCGCTCGCACCACCACGGCGAGATCACCTTCAGCTTCCTCTACGCGTTCAGCGAGAACTTCATGCTGCCCATCAGCCACGACGAGGTCGTGCACGGCAAGGGCTCGCTACTCGGCAAGATGCCGGGCGACCAGTGGCAGAAGCTCGCCAACATGCGCGCCTACCTCGCGTTCATGTGGGCGCACCCCGGCAAGCAGCTGCTCTTCATGGGGCAGGAGTTCGGGCAGCCGAGCGAGTGGAGCGAGCAGCGCGGCCTCGACTGGTGGATTCTCGACCAGCCCGTGCACCGCGGGCTGCACCGGCTCGTCGCCCAGCTCAACCGCGTGTACCGCGACAACCCCGCCCTGTGGGAGCTCGACAACTCCCCCGCCGGCTTCGAGTGGCTCGAGGGCGGCGACGCGGGCAACAACGTCATCGCGTTCGAGCGTCGGGCGGCGGATGGCACGCCCGTGGTCGGCGTCTTCAACTTCAGCGGCAACACGGTCGGCCCCTACCGCCTGCCCCTGCCGCGCGCGGGAGTGTGGCGCGAGGTCGTCAACACCGACGCCGAGGAGTTCGGCGGCTCAGGCGTGGGCAACTTCGGCCAGGTGACGGCCGAGGACTCCGCCTACGGGGGCCGCCCCGCCTCGGTCGAGCTCACGCTGCCGCCCCTCGCGGGGCTCTACCTGAGCCCCGCCTGAGGCGTCAGTAGAGCAGGTTGGTGAAGGCGCGGCGCGCGGTGATCGTGCGCTCGTCCTCCGCCCCGACGATCTCGAAGTAGTCGAGCAGGCGGGTGCGGACGACCGCCTTGCCGTCGGCGTCGAGGCCCGGGAAGAGCGTGAGGAGGCGCGCGAAGGCGTCCTCCACGTGACCCCCGCTGAGGTCGAGGTCGGCGACCGCGAGCTGAGCATCCAGATCATCGGGGGCTGCCGCTGCCGCGTCGCGGATCTCCGATGCCTCGCGCCCTTCGAGCCGCTGCAGCAGGGAGACCTGCGCGAGACCGGCCACCGCGTCGCCGTCGGCGGGGCTCTGCGCGATCGCCGTGCGGTAGGCCGTGGCCGCCGCCTCGAGATCGCCGCGGCTGATGGCGTCGAAGGCCTCTTGGTGGAGGGGCGGCAGGGGCTGCTCGGCGGGCTCCTCCTCGCCCTCCTCGGGCGTGTCGGCCGACACCGTTCCGGTCACGCCGTTCTGCGCCGCGAGCTCGAGCACCTGGTCGAGAACCTGACGCACCTCCGCCTCGGCAGGCATGCCGACGAAGAGGTTCACGGGCCGACCGCCGACGAGGGCGACGACCGCGGGAACCTGCTGCACCTGGAACGCCTGCGCGACCTGCGGGCTGCTGTTGCCGTCGACCGTGGCGAGGACGAGTCGGCCACCGTAGGAGCTCACGATGCCCGGCAGGGCCGGGGCGATGCCCGCGGCATAGAACTCGACGATCACGGGCACGCTGCGCGAGAGCTCGACGACCTCGCCGAACTCGGCATCGCCCACATCGCGCACGACGGCGCTGGTGCCGGTGCCCGCGGCCGGCGCGGGGCCGGCGGCGCCCGCCGAGGCCTGCTGGGCCGGCGGCTGCTGCGCCGCGCGCACGAGCGAGGAGAGGTCGACGGCGCCCCGCAGGGCGTCAGGGTTCATCGGGCTGTCGGTCACGGTACCTCCCTGGCACTGACGAGCCCCTGGGTGTAGCCGAGCACGCGGACGGGCTCGGTGCTGTCCAGGGGCGGGACGAAGAACAGGATCTGCAAGCCGTAGGTGGCGATGATGCCGCGCGTGCTCTGCGCGCTGCCGGAGAGCGCCTCGACGGCGCCGCTCGAGTTGACGGCCGCGCCGGACTGCGTGGGAGTGACCGTCTCGGTCTCGGTGAGGTAGGCCGTCATGATCGCGCCGCCGTCGTTCGTGACGAAGGAGAGGATGTCGGCGTCCTCCACGACGCGGTTGGTGAACTCGATCGACGCGGTGTCGGGCAGGGCGGAGCGACGATCTCGTTTCGCCTCGACGCCGATCTGGGTGCGCAGGCTGTCGCCCTCGGCCGCGAACAGGTCGAAGTTCTCGGCATCCTCGCCCCGGAGGAGCAGCTGCGAGTAGGAGGCGGCGACCTCGGCGGGCGTCACGGCCAGCTGCGGGGTATCGGCGGGCAGCAGGGGGCTGCCGAGCCCGACGGGCGCGAGCGGCGGCACGACCGCCTGCGGCTCGAGAGTCAGGGCGTAGTGCACGCGATACGGGCTGCGCGGGTCGTCCTGAATCATCATGAGCGCCTGCGGGGGCCGCGTCTCATCGCTCGGGTCCTCGACGACGGCGAAGATCGCGCGCGGCCACGTCGCGCCCTCGTCGGGGAGGCGCTGCGGCAGGGCGAGCGCGACATCGCGAGAGGGGATCGACAGCAGCGACCCGAGTTCGGAATCCTCCTCGCGCACCGCGTAGGCCGCCTCGCGGAACTGGAGCGCGGGGCCGGCGAGTCGCGTGGCGGCGAGGCGCTCGTCGGTCTCCTCGTCGGCGAGTGCCACCGTCTCGCCGATGCGGCTGACGATGCGGTCGATCTGGCGCTCGCTCGCCGCGACCGCGGGGGTCTCGGGCTCCTCCGTCGGCGTGGGGCTCGGCGTCGCGACGATCGATGCACTGGGCGTGCACGCCGAGAGCACGAGGCCCGTGACGAGCAGCCCGGGCACGAGAGCGATGCGCGACGCTGAGCGCCGCCCCTTCGGCCGACCGAGCGACGGTCGCCCCGAGAGCGGGCGGTACCGGGAGGGCCGCGGAACCTTCGGCATCTTCTGCGTCTTAGACGACTTTCGGCGCGGTCCGCGCTGCCGGCGCATGTGCAGGAGCGCCCACAGCAGAGCGACGAGGCCGAGGATGAGCGATCCGACTCCGCCGAGGATGAGCCAGGTCGAGTACGGCGTGCTGCTGTCGAGAGGCCAGGTGACCGAGAACTCCTGGGGCGCGGGCAGCTCGCCGTCCGAGGCCAGCAGCAGCGAGACGTCGCGCGGTACGTTGACGGTGATGCCGAGCTCGCCCTCGCCCGTGAAGTCGTCGTACCAGAGGTCGCTGCCGTAGGGGTCGGGAACCGACTCCTCCGACCCGCTCACGGGCTGCGCCACGAGCTCGCCGAGCTCCTCGTCGAAGGTCACGAGCGTGTAGCGCGCGTCGCCGACCCAGGCGAGCACGTCGCCCGTGCGCCCGTAGGCGGCCACGACCCGGTCGGTCTGGGCGATCTGCTCCTCGCCGTCCTCCGATTCGGCATCCGCCTCCGGGTCGGCATCGGCATCGGCAACGGTCTCGGGCGGGGCGACGACCCCGCCGCTGATGGCAAGGGTCTGGCGACCCTCGTAGGCGTTGAGGGCCGACCCGTCGATGATCGTCACGGTCGCGGCGCTGTCGAGCTGCACGGTCGACGTGACGCTCTCGGGCGGGGCGAGCACGGTGCGCTGGGCGACGCCGAGGCCGACGCCGACGACGGCGACCACGAAGAACACGATGGCAATGATGAATCGCACGGATTCACTCCTCTCGTGCCGGCGCACGACTCCCCGTTCAGCGCCCGCCCACGCGTGACGACCGCGGGAGGCGGTCGCTGAGGGACGAGGTCGCTGCGGTTCAGGACTGATCGGGCGACGAGAGCGTCAGCTCGGTGCAGTCAGCGGCCAGCAGATTACAGACATTCCAGATTAGCGGATGCTCGGGGTGCGCGTCGTCGCGGGGCGGCCAAGCGGGCCCCCTCAGGCCGAATACTCAGGCGAGGCAAAGGCCGCGCGCGCCGATAGACTCGCAGGGTTCGCGCCCCACCGACCCATGGAGACCCCCACGTGGCAGGCACAGAGTTCGATTTCGGCACCGAGATGCGCGGCTACAAGCGCGAGGACGTCGACAAGGCCCTCCAGGACCTCCGGCGCGACCTCATCCAGTCGAACACGGAGAGGGCGGAGACCGCCAAGGAGCTCAAGCGCCTGCACGCCGTCATCGACGACCTGCAGTCGGAGCTCGACGAGGTGGGCCGCCCGACCTACGCGGGCCTGGGAACAAAGCTCGAGCAGACCCTGCGGGTCGCCGAAGAGCAGTCCACGCGGCTCATCAGCCAGGCCGACATCGATGCGGAGAAGCTGCGCACGAGCGCTCAGGCCGAGGCGGAGCGTTTGCAGGCCGAGACGGCGAACCGCACGGAGCAGCTCGTCGCCGAGGCGACGGAGCGCGCGCGACAGCTGATCGACGACGCGACGCGCGAGGCCGAGGAGCTCGTGACGCGTGCGCGCGCCGATGCCGACGCCCTCGTAACCGAGGCGCAGCGGGAGGCCGCCGCTATTCGCGGAGCCGTCGCCACGGAGGCGGCGGAGTCGCGCGCGACGGCGAAGCGCGAGATTGCGGCACAGCGTGCCGAGACCGAACGGCAGCTCGCTGAGCTGCGTGTCGTCGCCGACCGCGAGGTGGCCGACGCACGGGATGCCGCAGCGCAGCTCGCCCGCGAGACCGAGCAGGCCCGCGCAGAGTTCGAGAGCGACGACGCCACGCGCCGCGCGCAGCTCGACGCCGACATCACGAACGCTCGCGCCGACCTCGAGGACGAGGTGCGGCGGGCTCGCGACGAGGCCGCGCGCGAGGTCGCGCAGGGTCGGGAGGCCTGGGCGGCCGAGGAAGCCCGTCGGCGGAAGGAGCTCACGGACGAGCTCGCCGCTCTACGCCTCACCGCGGAGCGCGAGACGTCGCTTCTGCGGGAGACCACCGAGCGGGAGACCACCGAACTGCGCGACACCACCGAGCGCGACACCACCGAACTGCGGGAGACCGCCGAGCGGGAGGCCGCGGAACTGCGTGACGCCGCCGAGCGCGACACGACCGAGTTGCGGGAGAGCACCGAGCGCGAGCTCGCGGAACTGAGGGCGTCGACCGAGCGCGAGGCATCGCAACTGCGCCAGGACGCCGAGACGGCCGCGCTGCGCGTGCGCGAGCGAGCCGAGCAGGACACGATGGAGCTGCGCGCGACGACCGAGCGCGAGCTCGCCGAACTGCGAGAAGCAGCTGAGCAGCAGGCGCTCGAGACCCGCAGCGCACTCGAGCGCGAGGCTGCCCGGCAGCGCGGCGCCCTCGCCGACGAGGCCGCCAAGTCACGGGCGCAGCTCGTGCACGATGCGGAGGAGAGCCGCGCGCGCCTGGAGCGCGCTGCCGAGCAGGCCCGCACCGACCTCGAGGTCGAGCTCACGGCGCGACGGGACGAAGCCGAGAAGGAGTACCTCGCGCGCCAGCAGGAGGCCGTTGCTCAGACGCAGCGCTATCTCGATGAGGCGACCGCCCAGCTCACCGAGGCCCAGGCTCGAGCGGCCGCAGTGCGCACCGAGGCCGAGACCCTCGACCGCAGCGCGCGCGAAGACGCCCAGAAGCGGAGGGCCGATGCCGACGCCACCGCGCGCGAGGTGCTCGCGAATGCCGAGCAGCGCGCGCAGGCGCTGCAGAAGGAGGCGGAGGAGCGCAGTGCGAAGCTCGTCGCCGAGGCGGAGGAGTCGCTCGCACGCATCCGCGTCGAACGCGACGCCGTGGCGGGCTACTTCGAGGGTCTGCGCGGAGTACTCTCGCAGGCAGAAACGCTGTCCCAGCGCGACGACTAGGCTGACGCCGCTCGACCTCAGGAGCCACGGCACGTGAAGATTCAGAACGCATTCCGCTTCGGCCTGTTCGGTGGGCTCGGGGTACTCGTGGCCCTCGTCATCGGCGGCGCGATCACGAGCCTCGCGACGATCATCACCTACATCGGTGCCGCGCTCTTTATCGCCCTCGGGCTCGACCCGCTCGTCTCGTGGCTCGAGGAGCGCAAGTGGCCTCGCTGGGCGGCGATCCTCACCGTCCTCGTCGGAGTCCTCGGCCTTTTCACGGGGCTCGTCTTCGCAATCATCCCCGTGATCGTCGAGCAGTCGAGCCGGCTCGTGGCGCGCATCTCTGATTACGTGAGGTCGCTCGACTCACTCGACGACTTCTTCGACAACGTGCAGTCGTTCATCCCCGTCGAGGTCGTCGATGTGCGTCTTGCGGCCGAGTCAGCACTCGAGTGGATCACGAACCCCGACAACCTCACGCAGGTCGGCGGCGGCGTGCTGTCGGTCGGCATCGGCATCGCCACGGGCGTGTTCGGCGCTCTCATCATCCTCATCCTGACGCTCTACTTCGTCGCCTCGCTCCACAACCTCAAGGGCGCCGTCTACAAGCTCGTCCCGATGTCCAAGCGCGAGCGCTTCATCGGCATCGCCGAGCAGGTCTCCTCGGCGGTCGGGCGTTACGTCGTCGGCCAGGTCACACTCGCGCTCTGCAACGGCGTGCTGAGCTTCATCTTCCTGTCGATCATCGGGGCCCAGTACCCCGCGCTCTTCGCGTTCGTCGCGTTCCTGTTCTCACTCGTGCCGCTCGTGGGAACCCTCTCCGGGTCGATCCTCATCGTGCTCACACAGCTTCTCGTCAACCCGGAATCGATCTCGACCGTCATCGTCGCGGCCATCTACTACCTGGTCTACATGCAGATCGAGGCGTACGTGCTGAGCCCGAACATCATGAACCGGGCCGTGAAGGTGCCCGGCGTGGTCGTCGTCATCGCCGCGCTCGCGGGAGGCACGCTGTTGGGCATCCTCGGTGCCCTCATCGCCATTCCGGTCGCAGCCTCGATCCTCATCATCATCGACCAGGTCGTCGTGCCCAAGCAGGAGGCCGCCTAGCGGTGGGGCCTACGGCCAGTGCGTGGGCAGCGGCAGCACACCGGGGTTGAGCCGCGCCACGATCTCGCTCAGCACCCGCGCGGTCTGCGCCTCGCCGACCCAGAGGTGCTTGCCGCCCTCGACGGCGACGAACTCCTTCTCGGGCACGGAGGCGAACCTCTCCTCGGCCTCGGGCGGCCGCAGGTAGTCGTCGAGCTCGGGTACCACGACGACGAGGCGCGGGCCCGCATCGGCCCACGCGGCGACCTCCTCCTCGCTCGCACGATGCAGCGGTGGCGAGAGCAGGATCGCTCCATCGATCTCGTGCTCGAGACCGTGCTTGAGCGCGACCTCGGTGCCGAACGACCAGCCGAGCAGCCACGGCGCGGGCAGGCCGCGCTCGCGCACGAAGGCCATCGCGGCGGCGAGGTCATCGGCTTCGGCCTCGCCGTGCCCGAAGTCGCCCTCCGAGGTGCCGCGCGGCGAGGACACCCCGCGAAAGTTGAAGCGCAGCACGGCGAGATCCGCCATCGCCGGCAGGCGGGCCGCCGCCTTGCGCAGCACGTGCGAATCCATGAACCCACCCGCCGTGGGCAGCGGGTGCAGGCACACGAGCGTCGCGACCGGCTCGGCCTCCTCCGGCAGCGCCAGCTCCCCCACGAGCGTGAGCCCGTCGGCCGTGTGCAGCTCGATCTCCTCGCGCCGGGCGGGCAGCACCGTACCGCCCCGAATCAGTTCGCTCACGGTCGCGTCCTCTCGATCCTCGTCGTCAGCGGTGCGCGTGACGTCATCAGTGGTGCGGGTCACGGCTCGATCTGCCAGCAGCGGGAATGCCAGTGACGCCGTGCGGCGAGGTCTGCCTGCTCCCCCATGAGGCCATCGGCACGCCACGTGACGACGTGCGCGACACCCGCCGGCACCTCGGCCCCGCAGCCCGGGCACGTGTAGACCTTCTGCGCGGCCGCGGCCCCGACCGGTTGCACGTTCCAGGTGCCCGAGCGCTTCACCTCCGTGCGCCGCATGCCGAGCCGGATGCGCTCGAGATCGAGCTCCGACGGCTCCTCCGCGGCGCGACGGCGACGCGATCGGTTGCTGCGGGGCATACCGAGGGAGCCTAGTACCAGCCGATGCGCTGGCTCGTCGCCCACGCACCGCACGGCGTGCCGTAGCGCGCCTCGATGTAGCCGAGACCCCACATGATCTGCGTGCGGGGGTTCGTCGCCCAGTCGGAGCCGGCACTCGCCATCTTGTTGCCGGGGAGCGCCTGGGGGATGCCGTAGGCCCCCGAGCTGGCATTGTGCGCGTAAACGTTCCAGCCCGACTCCTTGTTCCAGAGGGCGACGAGGCAGTCGAACTCTGCACTGCTCCAGCCGCGCGCCGCGACCATGTCTGCGGCGATCCCCTGCGCCGTTCCGGGGTCGGGCGTGCCCGCAGCGGGGGCGACGCCGTAGGTGACGACGCGGCTCGTGGTCCACTCCCCGCGATCGGCCGAGATCTCGTGATCGGGGGAGGCGACGAAGGTCTGAACGTCGGGCGCGGCGGGCGCCTCCGTCTGCTCGGCTACGAGGCTCAGGCTCGGAGTGGGGTCGGTCACGGCCGCGAGAACGAAGGCGAGACTCGCGACGGAGGCGAAGAGGGGCAGCGACCAGGAGGAGCGCACGTGGCGCTCGATCGTCGGTACTCCCGGCGTGGTGCAGGCATGGCCGACGGCGCCCTCACCGGGTCGACTCGACGCGGTGGGGCGCGCCTTTGTCGCTGCATGCCTACCCACGGGGCGCCATTCTAGCCCGTGGAGCCGAGGGGTGGCTCAGCGGACGGCCAGCATGAGCCGGATCGTCGTGTCGAGCAGCAGGTCGACCTGCGTCTCGTCGTACCCGCGGAAGGCGGGGCGGAAGGCGATCGTGCGCACGTTCTCCACCGTGAGCGGGGCGCCCTCCTGGAAGTACCTGCTGACCCGGTCCATGAAGGCGTCGACGTCGCTCGCGCGGTAGCCGCGCGAGAGGGCGTTCACGCGGCGGAACCGCCGACCCCCCGGCCGTGCGAGCCGATCGATGATGTCTTGCGCCGTCCTGCGCGACTCGGCGTCGTACGCCTCCTGGCCGAGCTCGGCGATCGCCCGCTCGCGCTCCCGTGCGGCGAAGGCCTCTTCGAGGCGCTCGAGAGCGGCGTCCACGTGACGGGCCGAGTACCCGCCGCGGCGGCGCACGCGAAAGGCGGTGTGGCGGATGTCGTCGCTCGTGAGCGAGCCGTCCGTGCCCGGTGCCGCCCCGTAGGCGGTGCGGGCCACCTCGAGGAACTGCTCGACCTCGTCGATGTCGTAGCCCGGCTTGCCCGGGCGCGGAGCGGGAAACGTGGAGGTCACGTCACCATTCTGCCCCAGTCGGAGAGCCTCAGACGACGATGACGAAGAACACGTACGCGACGACCGTCGCCGGCAGGATCGAGTCGAGCCGGTCGAGGAACCCGCCGTGGCCGGGCAGCCACGTCGAGATGTCCTTGATGCCGAGATCGCGCTTGATGAGCGACTCGGTCAAGTCGCCGAGCGTCGCCGCCCCGACGAGTGCGAGGCCGAGCAGCACGCCGACCCACCACTCGATGTCGATCATGAAGAGCGCGAGCAGAACCGAGGCGACGATCGCCACGACGACGGAACCGGCGAAGCCCTCCCACGTCTTCTTGGGGCTGATGCGCGGCGCCATGGGGTGCTTGCCGAAAAGGAGGCCTGATGCGTACGCACCCGTATCGATGCTGATGACGACGATGAGATACGCGAGCACCCACCACTGGCCGCCGGGCTGGCCGGCCATCACGACCGCGAAACCGCCGAGCAGTGCCACGTAGGCGAGCACGAGGATGCCCGCACCGAGGTCTGTTCCGAGCGAAGCCGCGCCCGTGCGCCGCGCCGGGATGAGCTGCTCGACGAGCCGCCACAGGCTCACGAACGCGACACCGGCGAGAATCGCCCACCACAGGCCCTCGGCCCCGAGGTAGAACGCGGGCACGATGACGCCCACCGCGGCGATCACGAGCGGGATGCGCGGCACATCGCGCCCCGCGAAGCGCAACGCGCTCGCGAGCTCGTAGGCGGTGAAGGCCACGAGGGCCGCCCCGAAGAGCATGAAGATCTCTTTGACGACGATGAGACTGAACAGCAGGGCGAGACCGAGGATCAACCCGAACAGGATGGCCTTGGGCAGGTTGCGGCCGACGCGGGCCTCGACCCGAGCATCCATCTCGCGTGCTCGCGATTCCAGGTCGTGCAGGGCCGTCTCGACGTCCTGGAGGGCGGCCTCGACGTCGGCGCGCGTACGACCGCGGCGCGCGAACGGAAAGCGGCGCCGACGCGGGGGCGCGGCCTGCTCGGCAGGCTCCCGCTCGGCAGACTCCTCCACCGGGGTCTCGTGGGTGGGTTCGACGGGCTCCGGGGGCATCTAGACCTCGAGGAGCTCGGCTTCCTTCTTCTTGAGAGCCTCGTCGGCCGCGTCGGTGTGCTTCTTCGTGAGGGCCTCGAGGTCCTTCTCGGCGCGCGCCACCTCGTCATCGCCGACCTCGCTCTTGAGAGCGTCGAGGTCGTCCTTCGCCTTGCGGCGGATGTTGCGGATCGCGACCTTGCAGTCCTCCGCCTTGCCCTTGACGATCTTCACGTACTCCTTGCGGCGCTCCTCCGTGAGCTCGGGCATCGTCACGCGGATGATCTCGCCGTCGTTGTTGGGGCTCGCACCGAGGTTCGGGAAGTTCACGATCGCGCGCTCGATCTCCTTGAGCGCCGTCTTGTCGTACGGCGTGATGATGAGCGTGCGCGCCTCGGGGTTCTGCAGGCTCGCGAGCTGGGCGAGCGGCGTCGGCGAGCCGTAGTAGTCGACGAGGATCTTCTGGAACAGCTGCGGGTTCGCGCGACCGGTGCGGACGGTCGAGAAGTCCTCTTTGGCGACCTCGACGGCCTTGGTCATCTTGTCTGCGGCTTCGGCGAGAACGTCGGCGATCACGGGCGGCTCCTTCGGTGGGTCGAGGGCCAGTCTAGTGGCCGCGAGGCGTCTGGCGGTCGGGATGCGCGGCTCGCGCCGCCGCGCGGCCCCCGCCCGCTCAGCCCGCGGCGAGCAGAGCGACGCCCCCGAGCACCACGATGCTGCCGAGAATGCGGCGCACCGGGTGCGGCTCGCGGAAGAGCATCCACCCCGCCAGCGCGATGAGCACGACGCTGACCTCGCGCGCCGGCGCCACGATCGCGACCGGCGCGAGCTGGTAGGCGTACAGCACCGCGATGTAGGCGAGCGGCGAGAGCACGCCCACCACGACGGCGGCGATCGGATGCGCCCGCACCGTCTCGACCGCGGTCGCCGGCGCGCGCAGCGCGATCGCGCCGAGCACGAGCAGCTGCACGACCATGCTCGCCCAGTAGTAGCCGACCGGGGCGAGGCCGGCGAGGGTCACCGCGGCGGCATCCCAGAGCGTGTACGCGGCGATGACCATGCCGACAGCGGCGCCATAGCGGATGCCCCGTGCGCGCCGCCCCACGTCGAAGCTCGCCTGCCGCGCGCCGGCGAGCCCGATCACGACCACTCCCGTCACCACGAGCAGGGCGCCGGAGAGAGCGATCGGCCCCGGCCGCTCGCCGAGCAGCACGATCGCGGCGATCACGCTCAGCAACGGCCCGACGCCGCGCGCCACGGGGTACACGACGCCGACGTCGGCGAGCCGGTACCCGCGCTGCAGCAGCAGGAAGTACGCCAGTTGCAGTGCGGCGCTGCCCACCACGAGCACGACCACGAGCGCGCCGTTCTGCGGGGCAGGCTCGGTCACGAGCGAGACGATCCCGAACGGTGCGAGGGCGACCACGCCCACCAGCAGGGTGGCCGCGATGAACGGCGTGCCGCTCGTGCCGGCGCGCTTCATCGCGATGTTCCACGCGGCATGGGCGAGGGCTGCACCCCCGATGAGCAGTGCGGCGATCACGACGCCGCCGGATCAGTTCGAGACGCGCGTGCCGATGTGCTCGCCGCGAATCGCCCTCGCGACGTTGCCCGCCGGCTCCATGCCGAAGACGACCATGGGCATGCCATTGTCCATGCACAGGCTGAACGCGGTCGAGTCGACGACCTTGAGGCCCTTCACGAGGGCGTCCTGATACGTGATGTTGTCGAGCTTGTGGGCTTCCGGGTCGTGGCGCGGGTCGGCGCTGTAGACGCCGTCGACGCCATTCTTGGCGACGAGCACCTCGACGGCCTTGATCTCGAGTGCGCGTTGCGCGGCCACGGTGTCGGTCGAGAAGTACGGGAGGCCGGCCCCCGCACCGAAGACGACGACGCGGCCCTTCTCGAGGTGGCGCACGGCACGCAACGGGATGTAGGGCTCGGCAACCTGCGTCATCTGGATCGCCGACTGCACGCGCACGGGCGCACCGGCCTGCTCGAGGAAGTCCTGCAGGGCGAGAGCGTTCATGACAGTGCCGAGCATGCCCATGTAGTCGGCGCGGCCGCGGTCCATGCCGCGCTGGCTGAGCTCGGCGCCGCGGAAGAAGTTGCCGCCGCCCACGACGACCGCGACCTCGACGTCCTTCGCCGCCTCGGCGATCTCGCGCGCGATGCCGCTCACGACATCGGGGTTGACCCCGAGGGATCCGGCGCCGAACGCCTCACCCGAGAGCTTGAGCATCACCCGACGCTTCTTCTCGACCACGGTGTGCTCCTTCTTCTCGTACGGCGCCTCCAGCGTATGGGGTGACGGGGGTCGCGGATACCGCGATCCATCAACTTTGGTTGATCTTTCAACCGTCATCAACTAAAGTTGACACGATGGCCGAGAGCATGCACATCCCCTCCCCCGAGGACCCCGCGGAAGCCTTCGCCGCGGTCGTGGCACTGCGACGCCTCGCCACGACCCTGGAGCGCGAGGCAGTCGATCGCGCCCTCGAGGAGCACTGGACGTGGGCAGACATCGGCCAGGCCCTGGGGATGACGGCGCAAGCCGCCCACAAACGGCTCTCCCCGGCGAAACGCGCATCCCGCTAGAAAGGACTCCCCTGTGCCCTTGCGAACCGCTCGACACGACATGGCGCTCATCGCCGCCCTGCTGACGACCGCCGAGACCGAGGCGCGAGCCCTCGGCGACTCGACCCCGGGCGCGGAGCATCTGCTGCTCGCCTCCCTGCTCGTCGAGGATGCCTCGGCGCGCGAGGTCGCCGGAGTCACCGCCGACGCCGTGCGCGCTGCGATCTCGGTCGTCCATGCCGAATCCCTCAGTGCGATCGGCGTGACGCAGCCGGAGCTCGCCGCCTCCTTGCCCCCGGCCCGGGGAATCCACCGCAGCGAGGTCAGCGCCCAGGAGGTGTTCCAGCAGGCGCACCGACTCGCGCGCCGATCCCCCAGCGGACTGCGATCGGCGCATGTGCTGCTCGCTGTCGCCGAGCGGGAGCACGGTACGGCCACCCGCGTGCTGTCGCAGCTCGGGCTCGAGCGGGAATCCGTCGTCGACGCGGCGCGCAGGGTGCTCGAGCTGTGACGGCAGCCAGCGACGACCGACGCCGCCGCTGACATCGATGCCGCTAAGATCGACGCCGCTGAGATCGACGAGAGCCCCGGCTCTCGTGCAGACCCGGAGCTCTCGCAGTGATGAGGTTAGGCGCCGACCTTGAAGCGGGCGAAGCCCGTCACGGTGATGCCGGCATCCTTGGCCACCTGCGCGACCGACAGCTTGTTGTCGCGCGCGTAGTCCTGCTCGAGCAGGGCGACCTGCTTGAAGAAGGCGCCGACGCGACCCTCGACGATCTTCGGCAGAGCGGCCTCGGGCTTGCCCTCGTTGCGGCTGATCTCCTCGACGATGCGGCGCTCGTTGTCGACCGTCTCGGCCGGAACGTCGTCGCGCGTGAGGTACTGCGGGTCGGCGAAGGAGATGTGCTGCGCGATGCCGCGCGCCGTCTCCGCGTCGTCACCCGTGTAAGAGACGACGACGCCCACCTGCGGCGGGAGGTCCTTGTTCGTGCGGTGCAGGTAGACCTCGAACGTCGAGCCGTCGACGCGGGCAACGCGACGCAGCTCCATCTTCTCGCCGATGATCGCGGCCTCGGCGTCGATGAGCTCGGCGACGGTGTGGTCGCCGGCCTTCGCCGCGAGCGCCTCCTCGAGGGTGGCGGCGCCAGCGTCGCTCACGGCGGCGAGAACCTTCTCACCCAGAGCGCCGAACTTGTCGCCCTTGGCGACGAAGTCGGTCTCGCACGCGAGCTCGATGAGCACGGCGTAGCCATCGGCCTCGTGCGCGGCGATGAGGCCCTCGCTCGTGGAGCGGTCGGCACGCTTCGCGTTGCCCTTCGCGCCCTTCAGGCGCAGGATCTCGACGGCCTTCTCCATGTCGCCGTCGGCTTCGACGAGGGCGTTCTTGGTGTCGACCATGCCGGTGCCGAGGCGCTCGCGCAGGGTCTTGACGTCTTCCAGGCTGACAGTGGCCATGGAGGGTCTCCTCTACTTCTTGTCGGCCGGCGCCGCGGCGTCGGCATCGGTCTTCTCGGCCGCCGGCTTCTTGGCGGCCGGCTTCTTGGCGGCAGGCTTCGCGGCGGGAGCCTTCTTGGCGGGAGCGTCGTCCTTGTCGGCGGCGTCGCCCTTCGCGGGAGCGTCGTCCTTCGCGGCGGCGTCGGCCTTGGGGGCAGCAGGGGCCTTCTTGGCCGGCGCCTTTTTCGCGGCCGGCTTCTTCTCCGCAGGCTCCTTCTCCTCGGGCGAAGCCTCGGCCTCGATCTTCGCCTCGGCCTCGGCGGGCGCCTCGGGCGCGTGCTCCGGCTCAGCGTCGGTGGTCGGCTCGGTCGTGGCGACCGCCGCGTCGGCGTCGTTCTCCTCGACCGTGGCACCCACGCCCTCGGTCTGACCGGCGGGCGTCTCGGCCTTCGCCGCGTCGCCCGACTCGTCCTTGCCCTGCTCGAGCAGCTCGCGCTCCCACTCGGCCAGCGGCTCGACGGCGGACACGTTGCCCTCGGCTTCGGGCTTCTGGTGGCGCTGGATGAGACCCTCGGCAGCAGCATCCGCGATGATGCGCGTCAGCAGCGAGACCGAGCGGATCGCGTCGTCGTTGCCGGGGATCGGGTAGGCGAGCTCGTCGGGGTCGGCGTTCGTGTCGAGGATGCCGATGACGGGGATGCCCAGCTTGCGCGCCTCGTCGATCGCGAGGTGCTCGCGCTTGGGGTCGACGACCCACATGGCGCTCGGCGTCTTCGTGAGGTTGCGGATACCGCCGAGCGACTTGTGCAGCTTCTTGAGCTCGCGGCTCTTGATGAGCAGCTCCTTCTTGGTGAAGCCCTGCGTCGTGTCGTCGAAGTCGATCTCCTCGAGCTCCTTCATGCGCGAGAGGCGCTTGGAGACCGTCTGGAAGTTCGTGAGGAGGCCACCGAGCCAGCGCTGGTTGACGTAGGGCTGGCCCACGCGCGTCGCCTGCTCGGCGATGGACTCCTGCGCCTGCTTCTTGGTGCCGACGAAGAGGATGGTGCCGCCGTGGGCGACCGTCTCCTTCGCGAAGTCGTAGGCCTGGTCGATGTAGGCGAGCGACTGCTGCAGGTCGATGATGTGGATGCCGCTGCGCTCGGTGAGGATGAAGCGCTTGACTTTCGGGTTCCAACGGCGGGTCTGGTGCCCGAAGTGCACGCCGCTGTCGAGCAGCTGGCGAATGGTGACGACGGCCATGGCCGTACTCCTTTGATCTCAGTTGTTGCTCTCTGACCGGTTGGCGAGAGCCCTGGTGCCAGGCGCTGCCTCCCACCCGCACGGTTCACGCCCCGCGCTAGCGGGGCCCGAGTGGGACTGAGGGAGGTGTGCGCCGTGGATGGGCACGCGAAGTCAACCGAACGAGCCGGTTGCGATGGCCAGCATATCACCGCTCCCCCACGGCACGCACCGGCGCCCGGTCATCCACCGGTACGCGATGCAGGGGCCCGGATGCCCGCTCGCGGGCCACTCTTCCCCCATGCGCTCTCTGCTCGCCTGCGTCGTCGCCGTGCTCCTGGTGGCGGGCGGGCACGCGCCGGGCGACACCGGGGCATGGACGTGGCCCGTCGAAGGGCCGCGCGTCGTCCTCCGGCCCTTCCTCGCTCCCCCGACTCCCTACGGCGCCGGCCATCGAGGGGTCGACCTCGCTGCGACCGCGAGCGGGGTGCCCGTGCGTGCGGCGACGAGCGGCGTCGTGCACTTCGCCGGGGTCGTCGTCGATCGGCCGCTCGTCACGATCCGGTCGGGAGCGCTGCTCGTGACGGTAGAGCCTGTCGACCCGGCCGTGAGCGAGGGCGACCGTGTCGAGGTCGGAGAAGCAATCGGCACCCTGATGCCCGGGCACTGCCCACGGGCCTGCGTGCACCTCGGCGTGAGGCTCGCAGGCGAGTACGTCTCGCCGCTGCTCTACCTGGGCGGGCTGCAGAGGGCCGTCCTGCTGCCGCTCGAGCCTGCGGCATCGGCCACGGCGCCGCTGGCCCCGACGCGGGCCCGGTCAGGCGCGGGGGTGGGCGGTGCGGTACACGGAGGCCAGTCGCTCGGCACTCACGTGGGTGTAGATCTGCGTCGTGCCGAGGCTCGCGTGACCGAGAATCTCCTGCACCGCCCGCAGATCCGCTCCCCCGTCGAGCAGGTGGGTCGCCGCCGTGTGGCGGAAGGTGTGCGGGCCCGCCGGGCCGCTTCCGCCACGGTCGGCGAGCAGGCGGGAGACGAGGGCGTAGACCCCGCGCGCCGACTCGCGCGCACCGCGGGGGCCGAGGAAGAGCGCGGCGCCCGAGGCAGTCGTCGCGAGCGCTGGCCGGGCCCGCTCGAGGTAGGCCGAGAGGGCGCGCTGGGCGGGCAGCCCATAGGGGACGACGCGTTCCTTCGCACCCTTGCCGAGCACGCGCACGGTGCGCCGCTGCGCGTCGAGGCGGTCGAGGTCGAGGCCGACGAGCTCGCTCACGCGCAGAGCGCTCGCGTACAGCAGCTCGACGATCGCGAGGTCGCGCACCGCGAGGGGGTCATCGGTGGATGCTCGTGCCGCAAGCTCGTCGAGCACGGCGTCGACCTGCGCGCGACTGAGCACGCGCGGCAGATGCCGATCGGCGCGCGGCGACTTGAGCCGCGCGCCCGCGTCGCTCGGCGCACGACCGGTGCGTGCGAGCCAGGCGGTGAAGCCGCGCACCGTCGAGGTGCGCCGGGCGAGCGTCGAGGCGGCGAGCCCCTGCTCGTTCTGCCACCAGACCCACTCCCGCAGCAGCTCGAGGTCGAGCAACGCCGGGTCGGGCTCGGCCCCGCACTCCTCGACGAACTCGGTGAGGGTCAGCAGGTCGCCCCGGTAGGCGCGCAGCGTGTGCGGCGAGACGCCGCGCTCGAGCTGGAGGGCGCGCACGTGCTCGTCGATCGCCTCGCGCAGTGCTGTCGTCGGCTCGTGCACGCCTCCAGCATGACCGCCCCGGGCCAGGGACCCGGGGCGCGACACGTCTCGCTAGCGCGCGGCGACCGACTCCGGCTCGGGCTCGGCCTCGAGGAGGCCGCTCTGCGCGTTCGCCCCGCGCGCCTCCGCCTCGACGATCGTGAGCGTCGGGCGCCGAGGCCACCAGAAGCGGTCCCCCGAGATGAAGGCGAGCGCGGGCACGATGACCGTGCGCACGAGCAGGGTATCGATGAGCACGCCGATGCACACGATGATGCCGATCTGGGTGAGCGTGATGAGCGGTAGCACACCGAGCACCGCGAACACCGCGGCGAGCAGGATGCCCGCGCTCGTGATGACGGCGCCCGTCGCCGCGAGCCCGCGGATCATGCCCTCGCGCACGCCGAGATGCTCGGCCTCCTCCTTCGCTCGCGTGACGAGGAAGATCGAGTAGTCGACGCCGAGCGCGACGAGGAAGAGGAAGCTGAACAGCAGCACGTTCGTGTCGATCGCGGGGAAGCCGAACAGCGGAGTCTGGAACAGGAACCAGGCGGCGCCGACGGCGGAGAAGAAGCTCGCGACGACGGCGATGAGCAGCAGGAGCGGGGCGAGCAGCGAGCGCAGCAGAATCGCGAGCACGAGGAAGACGAGCACCAGGATGAGCGGGATGACCAGGGCCTGGTCGCGCTCTTGCGCGTTCGCGACGTCGAGGGCTCGGGCGTCGAGACCGCCGACGAGAGCCGAGCCGTCACCCACGGTGTCGAGCTCGGCGCGCATCCGCTCGATCGTGGCGAAGGCCTCCGCGCTCTCCGGATCGGCCGCGAGCACGACGTCCACCTGCACGATGTCGTCCGCGGACTCGCCGAGCGTCGCCTCGTCCACGCCCTCCACATCAGCGAGCGCGGCGACGACGTCATCGCCGTCGGAGACCGGTGCGATGACCACGGCGGGCGAGGAGCTGCCGGCGGCGAAGGCCTCCGCGAGAATCTCCTGCCCCACGACGGCCTCGGGCTTCTCGATGAAGCGCTCGTTCTGCGAGAGGCCCACCTGCACGAACAGGAGCCCGCTCGCGAGTGCTCCGAGCGCGACGAAACCGGCGATCGCGACGGTGACGGGGCGCTTGCTGACGCCGCGGCCCAGGCGGCCCCACGGGCTGCGCGAGATCGCGTCGGGCGCCCCGAAGCGCGGAATGTATGGCCAGAAGAGGCCGCGACCGAAGAGCACGAGGGCGGCCGGCAGCACGAGGAGCGCGAAGATCATCGCGACGATGATGCCCGTGGCGCACGCGATGCCCAGGGCGCGGTTTCCCGCGAGCTCGGCGAAGACGAGAGTCGCCAGGGCGAGTGCGACGGTGCCGCCGCTCGCGAGGATCGCGGGCCCGGCGCCGAAGACGGCACGACGCATGGCCTCGCGCCTGTCCTCGTGCAGACGCAGCTCGTCGCGGTAGCGGGCGATGAGGAGGAGGGCGTAGTTGGTGCCGGCACCGAAGACGAGCACGGAGAGGATGCCCGTAACGGAGGCATCGAGAACGATGCCGAGGGCGGCCGCGACGCGCGCGGCGATGATGCCCGCGAGGCCGTCGGCGATGCCGACGACCGTGAGAGGCACGAGCCAGAGCCAGGGGCTGCGGTAGGTGACGAGGAGCAGCACGGCGACGACGATGACGGTCGTCAGCAGCAGAGTGAAGTCCGCCCCCTCGAAGACCGCGGCGATGTCGACCTCGAAGCCTTCCGCCCCGCTCAGGTAGACGTCGATGCCCGTGAGGCCTTCTGCGGCGACCGCGCGCAGCTCGTCGGCGCGCTCGGCCTGCACGCCGACATCCGAGACGATGTCGAGGGGCACGGGCACGAGCGCGACCGTGGAGTCATCCGACACCGCGGGCGGCGGCACGAAGTCCTCCGAGGAGAGCTCGGCCAGGTCTGTCGTGCGCGCCGTGATCGCGGCGATGTCGTCGGCGTCGAGCTCACCGGACTCGCGCGTGAAGACGAGCAGCGCGGAGGTGCCGTCCGCGCTCGGAAGCTGCTCCTGCAGCGCTTCGACCTGGGCCGCCTCGGCACTGTCGGGCAGCCCGACGGGCGGCGCCGTCTCCTCGTCGTTGCCCGAGCCGGCCGCGAAGATCGCGACGGAGGCGGCGAGGGCGACGACGAGGACGATCCAGGAGGTGCGAGCGGCGGTGATGAACCGGAGCAGAGTGCGCATGAGTGAGGGAGTCCTTCGCGGGGAGGCAGGGGCCGGGCGGTCGAGCCGACGCTGCAGAGCGACTGCGCAGACCGGTGGTGCAGGTCGGTCGCGCGGGTCAGCGGTGCAGGTCAGCAGGTGCGAGTTTACTTAGATCGTCTTATTACAAGAACTTCGAGTCACAGTAGTCATAAACTGTTCGCCATGCAATCGTCCGAGCCCACCGCCCCGTCGTTGGCCGCCGTGCGGCCGCCGACGGTGCTGCTGCGCGCGCTCCTAGACGTCACGGAGGAGTTCGAGCGCGCCCTCGGCTCGGAGCTCACGGTCAACCCGACCGACCTGCACGCCATGGAGCACCTCATCATGAGCGGGCCGCTGTCGCCGTCGGAGCTGTCGCGCCGACTGGGGGTGACGTCGGCGGCGACGACGACGGTCGTGGACAGGCTCACGGCACTCGGGCACGTGCGGCGGGAGCCTCACCCGAGCGATCGGAGGGGCATCCGCGTAGTGGCGTCGGAGGCGTCGACGGCGCGCGCGATGGGGCGCATCATGCCGATGATCGCCGGGGTGGACTCGGTGCTCGACGACTTCGACGAGGCGGAGCAGTCGGCGATCACGCGCTATCTGCAGCGCGTCGTCGAGCAGTATCGCGATCACGCCGAGCCGCGCGAGGGTGCCGCGCAGGGCCGCGCCACACAGGACCCAGTAGCCGCGCCGACCGAGCGGGTGGAATCAGACAGTGACTCCGCGGGGGGCTCGCGCGGCGTCGCACCGTAGTCAGTCGTCGCTCGCGGCGGCCTCGTTGAGGTTGAGCGGAGACTGCTTGCTGGAGAGGTTCTCGAGCCGCTCGGCCGGAGCCATGGCGTCGATCATGGGCCGGTAGGTGGCGGCGAATCCGGTCGCTTCGGGGAAGGAGCCGACGGGCACGGTGGAGCTCACGATGCGGTCGTCGTAGACGTGGACGAAGTCGAAGGACTGCCCGCCGTCGACGCCGCTGAGCAGGCGCTGCGCGTCGGCGGCGAGGTCGAGGGTGTAGCACGTGGCTGCGGCGACGGAGACGGGGACGCCGGCGAAGGTGCTGTGGGTGGAGTAGTGCAGGTGGCCGCCGAGGATGCCGCGCACGTCGGTGCCGGCGATGACGTCGGCCAGGGCGGGCTGGTCGTGCAGTTCGAGCACGGCCATGACCTCGAGGGGTGTGGGCACGGGCGGGTGGTGGACGGCGAGGAGGGTGCCGTGCGGTGCCGGTTCGGCGAGGACGCCGCGCAGCCAGTCGAGCTGCTCGGCGGTGATCTCGCCGTGGTGGTAGCCGGGCACGGTGGTGTCGAGCGAGATGATGCGCAGGCCGCGCACGTCGTACACGCGGTCTTGGGGCTTGTCGGTGGGTTCTTCGTCGAAGAGGAGGCTCGCGTAGGGGGCCCGCTCGTCGTGGTTGCCCATGACCCAGATGAGTTGCGCTTCGAGCCGCTCGGCGACGGGTTCGACGGCGGCGCGCAGGCGTACGTAGGCGTCGGGCTCGCCGAGGTCGGCGAGGTCGCCCGTGAATACGAGAGCGTCGGGGTCGATGGGGCCCGCCTCGAGGCGGCGGAGTGCGTCGGCGAGGCGCTGCTCGACCGGCACGGAGCCGTAGAGCTTGCGGCCCTCGCCGAGGAGGTGCGTGTCGGAGATGTGCACGACGACGTGCCCTGCTGGCGGATACTGACCCATCTGCGTCATGGGGGAATGGTAGCGGCCCCCGGTGACCGGGCTTCAGGATCGTGCGCGCACCCAGCCCCCGCCCGGGGTGAGCGCGGCGCGGCCGTCGAGTGCGAGCGAGCCGAGCGCGGCCCGTACGCGGCTCTCCTCTTCTCCGACTTCTCGTGAGAGCTCGGCGATGCTCTGCGCGCGCCGGGGTCGGAGCGCGTCGAGGACTCGCGTGTGGGCGGCGGGCTCCCGGGCGCTGTCAGGAATCTCTGCATCGCCGAGGTCGAGGACGGCGTCTCCGCCGAAGGCGAGCTCCATGACCTCGGGCACGGAGGTCACGCACTGCGCGCCGCCGGAGCGCAGGAGGCGGTGGCAGCCGGCACTCGCGGCGCTCGTGATGGGGCCGGGGATGACGCCGACCTCGCGGCTGAGGGTGTCGGCGTGACGCGCAGTGTTGAGCGCGCCGGAGCGGTAGCCCGCTTCGACGATGACGGTGGCGCGCGCGAGCGCCGCGATGAGCCTGTTGCGCTGCAGGAAACGCCACTTCGTCGGCGAGGTTCCGCACGGCACTTCGGAGACGAGCGCGCCCTGCTGGGAGATACGGGTGAGGAGCGCGTCGTGGCCGCTCGGGTAGAGGCGGTCGATGCCTCCCGCAAGCACCGCGATGGTCGCTCCCCCGCTGGCGAGGGCAGCGCGGTGGGCCATACCGTCGATGCCGTACGCGCCGCCGGAGACCACGGCGACGTCGCGCCCCACGAGCCCCGCGGCGAACTCCATCGCGACGTGCTCGCCGTAGCCGGTCGCCGCGCGAGCGCCGACGACGGCGACGGAGGGGCGGGCGAGGAGCGCGACCGTCCCGCGCACCCAGAGCAGGTGCGGGCGGTGGGCACCCAGGTCGTCGACGGCGAGGGGCCACTCCGGATCGCGGGGCACGAGAAGGTGCGCACCGCAGTGCGCCGCCGACTCCAGCGAGCGCACGACGTCCCCGGAGCGAAGCCGCGGGGCCCAACGGCCGAGCGCGTGCTGCGCATCATCGAGCTCGAGAGCGTGCTCAAGCTCCGAGCCGAGCGCCTGAACCAATGCCTCCGGTTCGGGCTGCGAGAGCAGGAGCCGTGCCGCCTCGACGGGGCCGAGCGCCTGCACGAGGAGCCCGGCGACGGAGTCGCCCGGCTCGACGACGACGCTCCACAGAACGCGCGCGAAGAGCTCGTCCTGAGTGGGAGCGCGCGCGGCCTCGACACCCTCCTGCTCGCACTTCTCCTGCTCGCTCTTCCCGTGCACGCTCTTCCTGTGCACGCTCTTCTCCTGCGCTGTCGCAGCGCGGCGTCTCAGGGGAGCCAGCAGCGCGGCGATGCGCTCGGGGTCGAGGCCCCAGTCGACCCTCGTGTCGTCCTCCATGTTTCTCCTCACAGTCCTTGTCGCAGGTAGAGAGCGCGACCAATGTGGTCGGCGCTCGGGCGGTCGGCCTCGTCGAGGTCGACGATCGACCACGCGATACGCAGCACGCGGTCGTAGCCGCGCATGGTGAGAGCTCCCCGCTCGAGGGCGCGGTCGAGGGCGGCGCGATCGCGCGGCGCGAGTCTCCAGGCCGGCGACCGCAGCACCGTGCCCGGCACCGCCGAGTTGAGCGACCATCCGTCGCTGGCCCACCTCTCGCGTGAGCGGTCGCGCGCGCCCGCGACGCGTGCCCGCGCCTCCGCGGTCGTCACCGCACCCTCCCCACCCGCGGTCATCTGCGCCGCTCCGACACGACGCACGGTGAGCCGCAGATCGACGCGATCGAGCAGCGGCCCGGAGAGCCGCCCGAGGTAGCGGCGACGCATCATGGGGGTGCAGGTGCACGCCCCGTCGAGGGACTCGGCCTGGCCGCACGGGCAAGGGTTGGCGGCGAGCACGAGCTGGAACCGCGCGGGGAAGCGCGCCACGGCTCGCGCGCGATGGATGGTGATCTGGCCGGTCTCGAGGGGCTGGCGCAGAGCATCCAGCACCGCGGCACTGAATTCGGGAGCCTCGTCGAGGAAGAGCACGCCGTGGGCCGCACGCGAAATGGCACCGGGCCGCACAAGACCGCTGCCGCCGCCGATGAGGGAGGCCATCGTCGCACTGTGGTGCGGGCTCTCGACCGGCGGCCGCGTCACGAGCGTGGACCCGACGGGCAGGCCCGCGAGCGAGCGGACGGAGGAGACCTCCACGGCGGCATCGGGCTCGAGGTCGGGCAAGAGGCCCGCCAGGCGCGTGGCGAGCAGCGTCTTGCCGGCACCGGGAGGCCCGAGCATCATGAGGTGATGCCCGCCCGCGGCGGCAACCTGCAGCGCCTCGACGGCCTCCGGGTGCCCGACGACGTCGCTCAGGTCTCCTTCCTCCCCCGGCGGCTCCTCCGCGGTCGCCCCGACGAGCGGCTCGACGGGCACGGGCTCCAGCTCGGCACCGTGGTGGATGAGCACGTCGCGCAGGCTCGCCGCCCCGACGATGCGGATTCCGCCGACGAGGCCCGCCTCGACGGCGTTGCCGCTCGGCACGACGACCGCTCTGGCCCCCGCGCGTCGGGCGGTCAGCACCGCGGGGAGCACGCCGGCGACGGGTCGCAGACGCCCGTCGAGACTCAGCTCGCCGAGGTGCACGACGCCGTCGAGCGCCTCCGCTGTGACGACGCCGGTCGTCGCGAGAGCGGCGACCGCGATGCCGAGGTCGAAGCCCGAGCCGTGCTTGGGCAGGGATGCTGGTGAGAGGTTGACGGTGACCTTGCGGTTCGGCAGGTCGCACCCCGAGTTGCTCGCCGCCGACCGCACGCGATCCTTCGCCTCGCCGAGCGCCGCGTCGGGCAGGCCGATGATCGTGAACGCGGGCAGGCCGTTCGCGAGATCGGCCTCGATCTCCACGAGCGCCCCGTCCACCCCGTGCAGGGCCACCGCGAGCGTGCGCGCCACGGGCATCAGCACACCTGCCGCACGTGCTCGATGACGACGCCGTCGCGGTCGGCGACCACCGAGACGGCATCGACCCGCAGGCGGTCGACCGGACCGTGGGCCTCGCACCACGCCGCCGCGAGCCGACGCAGTCGCGCGAGCTTGACGGGGGTGATCGCCTCCAGCGGATGCCCGAACCCCGACCCCGACCGCGTCTTGACTTCCACGACCACGGTCGTCGCGCCCTCTCGGGCGATGATGTCGACCTCACCGATCGAGCACCGCCAGTTGCGGTCGAGGATCGTGTAGCCCTGGGCCTCGAGGTGGTCGACCGCGAGGTCCTCCCCGCTGCGACCGAGCGCTTGCGTGCGTGTCATGCCCCCGAGCATGCCGAGGGCGCGGTCGCCGGGGGCGTCCTCGAGACGACCGGGGGCATCCCTGGCCACTCACCCGTCTGTGAGGGAGACGCGCAGCGTCAGCGCGGGGCGGTCTCCTTCTGCGCGCCCCCGGGCTCAGCGCCCTCCGGCTCGGCACCGTCGTCGTCCGCGTGCCGGTCGGGGTTCGTGTAGTGCAGCACCGCCCACAGCGCGAGTGTGACGACCGCGAAAGCGACGAGCACGACGAACCAGGTGCCCACGTTCGAGATCTCGTCGATGCCGTCCTCGGTCGGCAGCACGAGCAGCGAGAACAGGGTTGCCGTGACCAGGAAGGCGCCCACCCACAGCACCTTGGACCGCTGGAAGATCTCGCGGCCCTCGAGGAACCCGAGGGGCAGGATCGCGACCGCCGCCGCCGTGAGGCCCTCCGCGGTCGCCGCAGCGAGGGAGTCGAGCGCGAGCGCCGTCACCCAGTCGAGGTCGCCGGCTGTCGCGTCGGTGAGAATCGAGTAGCCCACCCACGCGAGCACCGAGATGCCGACCATGACGCCGAGCTGGGTGAGCACCGCGCGCACGCGGTGCGGCGCGCCCACGCGCGTCACGATCTCGAGGCCGATGACGAGGCCGATGAGGAAGCCTGGCGAGAACTCGAGGAGGCGCGCGATGACGACGCCGATGAGCGCGAAGACGAGCGCTGCCGGCTGCAGCCCGATGCTCGTCTCGATGCGCCACGCGCGCCAGATGATCGCCCCGCTGATCCACGACGACACGTAGGTGACGAGGAAGAGGCCGATCGCCAGCGCGAGGGTCAGGCGCAGAGAGACCGCGTCGAACCCGAAGGACGGGTCCATGAAGCCGAAGATGACGCTCGTGACCACGATGAGAATGGCCGCCGCTGCCGCGCGCGTGCGCGTCACCGCGGCGAACCAGTCGGTCACCCGATCGACGCCTCGCTCGAAGGCGGCGAAACCGCGCCCGAACCGGCGGGTGTTCGCCGACAGGGTCGAGTTCAGCAGTTCGGTCGGGAAGGCCACGAGCAGCAGGATCGCCAGGGCGAGCCCGCCGGCGGTCACGGTGACGATGGGGTTGCGGAAGATCTCTGCCGCTGTGGGGATGGCCTCCGTGAGCTCCGAGGGCGCGGCGGGGTCGTCGCGGGCGATCGATCCGGATGCCCCGCCAGCGCCCTCGCCGCTGCCCGCGTTCTCCTCCGCCCCGTCGTCGACACTCTCCTCGAGGGGCTCCCCCGCGGGATCGAGAGCGGGGTCGACCATGACGGGCGTGGAGATCTGCGAGGGCGTGCCGCCGGGAGGCGTCGCGGTCGCGACGAGCGTGTGCTCACCCGGTTCGAGATCCTCCGGCACGACCACGTCGAGGGCGAAGAGCCCGCTCGCGTCCGCCACCGAGGTGCCGAGGGTGCGCGGCGTCGAGAAGATCTGGATCGTGACGGATGTGCCGGGAGGCAGCCCGCGCGCGGAGAGCGACAGCTGCTGCCCGGGTCTCAGGTTCTGCCCGTCGAAGCCCTCGAGCGTCCACGAGAACGGAGCCGGGGTGACGGCCGGCGTCGGCGTGGGAATGGGCGCGGGCGACGCGGCGGGGCCGGCCACGACGACCTCGACAGGGGCGGTGTATGCCGAGAATCCGTCGAAGGAGTCGCCGAGGCCTTCGTAGTAGAAGCCGGGATCGGCGACGAAGCCCTGAGACTGCTGCTGGGCGCGCACGAGAGTGCGGCCCGATGCGCCCGAGAACGAGCAGCTCCACGCGCCCTCGGTGTCGACGATGGCACTGCAGGCCCCTGGCCCGCCGAGCTCGCGCACGAGCACGCGGAATCCGGTCTCGCCCTCGCCACTCGCGAGAACCCGGCCGTTCGAGCCCGGGGCGGCCGAGAAGGTCGGAACCTCGGGAATGAGCACGAAGTCGTCCTGGTACTCGCTCTGCTCGAAGTAGTACGACTGGACGGCGTAGAAGTTCCAGATGCCCGGCTCGAGGTCGTCGAACACGCACTCCTCGACGGTCGCGGGCGACAAGGGCGCGGACTCGGGTTCGAAGCCGCCTCCGCCTTCGCCCTCGGGCGCATCGCCGCACGAGGCCACCGGGAAGCCGAACGAGTAGCCGCCCTCGCCGTCGGGCTCGACGTCGTAGACCTCGACCCCGACCCTCGAGCCCTCGAGACCCTCGGCCGTGACTCCCACCGAGGCAGCGCCGAACTCGTACGTCATGGTGGGAGGCGGCGGCACCACGCCGGGGGAGATGGTGGCGGCGACCGGTGCTGAGGCAGTCGAGATGCCGTCCCAGTAGTCGACAACCTGGCCGAGCACCCCGGGATCGTCGGAGAACCCGACGCTCTGGGCCACGGCGGTGTAGACCTCCCCGCCCGGAGCGAGAGGCGTGGTGCACGACCATTGACCCGTGACGGCATCGGCGACGGCAGAGCACGCGAAGGTCGACTCCGAGTCTCGGACGACGACCTCGACGTAGTCCAGCAGAGTGCTCGACTCCACGAGCTCCTCGGCGAGCAGGTCGATCGAGCCGCTGAAGATCGCGCCGCCGGGCACCGGCTCGACGGTCATCGTGGGCGTCGCCGGCACGTACACGGCATCGCCCCGGTCGCTCGAGTACGTCTCGTTGATGAACTGCACGGACGAGAACAGGTGGATGCCCGGGGGCACGCTCTCCACGAGGCAGACGACCGACGGGCCGTCCGTCGGAGGCACCTCGTAGTCGCCCGTCCACCCGGCCGGGCACCGCTCGCCGAGGGAACCAGCGCCGAACCAGTCCACGATGAAGCTCACGGAGACGTCGGTCTCGGTCAAGCCCGTCGCGGTCGCGGTGAGCGAACCCGGGGCGGTGGCGATCGACAACCCGTTCTGCGGCGGGGCGACGTTCACGGCGATAGCGTCAGGCTCGCCCCCCGGCCGTTCTGCCGTGCCGCCCTCCAGGTCGGTGGCCACGACCCGCACGGCCCACACACCGTAGTCCCCGAAGGGCACCGTGCACGAGAAGGCGCCAGACGCCGGCACACCGGAGAAGCAGAGAGACGTCTCGCTGCCGATGCCGACGTCGACTCGGTAGGCGAAGACCTCGACCGTGCCGAGCGCGGGCCCCGTGCCCGTGACCTCAGCGGAGAGGGTCGGGATCGTGAAGGCGTCGAGGTCGAACGGTGACGCGAGAGAGAGGTCGCTCGCCGGTGACCCGTAGCTCACCGTGACCCTGTTGCTCTCCGGGCTCGTGCCGTCGACGTCAGTCGACGTCGCGAAGAGCTCGTAGTCGCCGTACTGGCCTGCGGGCAGCGTCGCGACGCAGTCGCGGTCGACCGTGTCGGTGAAGACGCATCCCTCGGTCACGACGCCTGTCTCGACGAACTCGGCCCACACCGTCACCGTCTGCTCGATGCCATCCTCAACGTCGACCGAAACCGAGACGGAGCCGGTGATGTCGGTCGCGGCGGCGGAGATGACGGGGGCGAGAGGAGCGGCCTGCGCCGCGGAGCTCACCGCAACGACGCTCGCCGCCGCGAAGGCGGTCACGAGCACACTGGCGAGGCCTGCGCGGGCGCCGCGAGAACGGGTGGTCACAGCGATGTGCTCCTCGGGTAGGAGGACGGAGGTGACGCTCGTTCGGGTCAGCGTCTAGATCACAGTACGCCGGATCTGTTTCGCGCGGGTTAACTGTTCTTGGGGGGCGCGGGGCGCATCCCGATACCGCTACTCGTCGATCGCGAGCTCACGGGGCAGCTTGAGGTCCTTCTTGCCGAGCTCCTCCACATTGACGTCCTTGAACGTCAGCACGCGCACGCTCTTGACGAAGCGGTCGGCGCGGTAGACGTCCCACACCCACACGTCGGTGAGGGTCAGCTCGAAGTAGAAGTCTCCCGCGACCTCGCGCACGACCTGCTCGACCTCGTTGGCCAGGTAGAACCGTCGCTCGGTCTCCACCACGTACTGGAACTGCGACACCACGTCGCGGTACTCCCGGTACAGGGCGAGCTCGACCTCGCGGTCGTAGTCGTCAAAATCGTCGTCGTCCATCGGGTGCAGTCTAGACCGTCGCGTCGGGCGCGCCGTCGGCCGTCGCGGGGAGCTTGAGCCACGTGACCCGATGCCGGGGGCTCGGCCCGAACTCCGCGACCGCGGCGAGGTGCGCGGGGCTTCCATAGCCCTTGTTGCCGTCCCAGCCGAACTGCGGCCACCGCGTCGCATCAGCGACCATGAGCGAATCCCGATGCACCTTCGCGACGACCGACGCGCCCGCCACCGAGGCGCAGTCACGATCCGCCTTCGGCCTGACCCGGATGCTCGGTGGCGAGGTGAGCGCCGGCGTGAGCCAATCGTGGCTGCCGTCGAGCAGCACCGTCGAGGCACCCACGTCGATGCCCGCCTCGTGCAGGGCGATGAGGCCGCGGCGGGCGGCGAGGCCCAGGGCCGCGATGATGCCGTGCGCGTCCACCTCGCCCGGCTCGGCCTCCCCCACGGCGACCGCGGCCGCCCACTCGTGCACGAGGGGTGCGAGCAGCTCGCGCTTGGCGGGGCTGAGCAGCTTGGAGTCGCGCAGGCCCGCGGGAGGGGCATCCCCACCAGGGACGATCGCGCACACGCCCACGGCCACGACGCCCGCGATCGCACCGCGACCGACCTCGTCGCAGCCGATCACGACGGGGGCGCCCTCGGCGAAGAGCGCTCTCTCGACCTCGAGAGTGGGGTCGGCGACGGTCACGGCCGGGGGTCGACCCCGTCGAAGACGAGCGGGTAGTTGTCGAGCCAGCCCCAGCGCTCGATCGGCCAGCTGACCACGAATGCGCGCCCCACGACGTCGTCGATCGGCACGGGGCCGTTGATGCGCGAGTCGCTCGAGTCGTAACGGTTGTCGCCCATGACCCACAGCTGGCCCGCCGGGACGTCCTGCTGGAAGTCGCTGCCGCTCACATCGACGCGCCCCTCGGGCAGCACGACGTAGGGTTCGTCGAGCGGCACCCCGTTGATGCTCAGCTGGCCCAGATCGTTGCAGCACACGATGCGATCGCCCGGCAGGCCGATGACGCGCTTGACGAGGTGCTCGTCGCTGTCGGAGGCGCTCAGGCCGACCAGGGTGAGAATCGTGTCGACACCCTCCTCGAGAGGCGAGCGCGGCTGCTCGGGCACCGGCGTCAGCCAGCTGCCGGGGTCGCGGAACACGATCACGTCGCCGCGCTCGACAGCCACGAGGTCGGGCACGAGCTGGTTGACGATGATGCGGTCGTTGACGAGAAGAGTGCTCTCCATCGACTCGCTCGGAATGTAGAAGGAGCGGATGAGGAACGTCTTGATGAGGAACGAGATGATGAGCGCCGCCGCGACGATGACGACGACATCGCGCAGGAAGAGCAGGGCGCTGCGCTGGCGCGAGCGCGGGCGCTCGGGCGCAGGATCGGATGCCGCTGCCGGCGGCGCTGTGTGCTCGGTCATTGCTCCCCAGGGTCGGGCTCCAGTCTAGGCATCGCCCGGTCGCGGAACGACGAAGGCCCCGCCGAAAGATCGGCGGGGCCTTCGTACGTGAGGAGCGGAAGCTCAGCTCTCGCGCTTCTCCTTGATCTTGGCCTTCTTGCCGCGCAGAGCGCGCAGGTAGTAGAGCTTGGCGCGACGAACGTCGCCGCGGGTGACGACCTCGATGTGGTCGATGACCGGGGAGTGCACGGGGAAGGTGCGCTCGACGCCGACCTGGAAGCTCACCTTGCGGACGGTGAAGGTCTCGCGGATGCCCTCGTTGGAGCGGCCGATGACGACGCCCTGGAACACCTGGATGCGCGAGCGGCTGCCTTCCACGATGTTGACGTGGACCTTGACAGTGTCACCGGGGCGGAAGTCGGGGATGTCGGAGCGAAGAGACGCTGCGTCGACGTGATCGAGAATGTGCATGATGCATCGCTTTCTGCAACCGCCACAGGTCGAATGCGGGAGTAAGAGGGAGTCGTACCGGTGCTGCAGCCTCGCAGGATGACGGCTCCCCTGTGGCAGAACCGTGCCGAGGCACAATCACTCATCATGCCATATGGGGGTACGTCCAGCCAACCTTCTGCGAGAATACCGACGGGGAATCACCGCACGGCCGTTACACTCGCGCCACACCGCTTCTCGGGGGGAGAGCACTCATGACTACGAACACCACCGCGCTCGCGACCGACAAGGTCGTCATGCGCACCGAGCCCATCCAGCGCCGCAGCTCGGAGAGGATCGAGCTGCTGCTGGACGCCGCTGCCGCACTCATCGACGACCACGGCATCGACGGCGTCACGACGAGCGCCGTCGCCAAGCGCTCATCGTCCTCCGTCGGCGTCGTCTACCGGTACTTCCCGAACATTCAGACGCTGCTGCGAGCACTCGCCGCCCGCAATCTCGAGCGCTACCTCGCCAAGGTGTGGGTCGGCATCGAGAACTCGGGGCCGGAGCCCTGGTCGTCGTTCGACTCGACGCTCGATGTCTTCGTGGAGCTCGTCCGCACCGAGCCGGGCTTTCGCGCCCTGCGATTCGGCGACGTCATCGACCAGCGCTTCATCAACCCCGAGCTCAGCAACAACTCGATCCTCGCGCGCCGCTTCGCCGAGCAGACCGGGGCCACCTACGGCTTCGAGCCAGTCGATCAGCTCGTGTTCCACTACGAAGTCGCGGTCGAGATGGCGAGCGGGCTCCTCACTCGAGCGTTCCAATTGGACAAGAATGGTGACGCGCGCTTCATCGAGGCGACCCGCGCCCTGTGCGGCGACTACCTGCGCACCCACGTCCCCCTACCCAGGAGCTGAATGATCGAGCTACGCACCCCGGCCGAGATCGACGAGATGCGGCCAGCGGGTCGCTTCGTGGCGAGCGTGCTGACGGCGACGCGCGCCGCCGCCGACGTCGGGGTCAACCTGCTCGACCTGGACGCACTCGCGCACGACATGATTCGCGCCGAGGGCGCGGAGAGCTGCTACATCGACTACCACCCCTCGTTCGGCGCCTCGCCGTTCGGGAAGGTCATCTGCACCTCGGTCAACGATGCGGCACTGCACGGCCTCCCGCACGACTACGCTCTGCGCGACGGCGACCTGCTGACGCTCGATTTCGCCGCCTCCGTCAACGGCTGGGTGAGCGACTCGGCGATCAGCTTCGTCGTCGGGGAACCGCGCCCGGGCGACCTCGAGCTCATCGCGACCGCGGAGCGGGCCCTCGCCGCCGGCATCGAGCAGGCGCGCGTCGGCCGCCGTCTGGGTGACATCTCGAGCGCGATCGGCGACGTCGCGCACGATGCCGGGATGCCCGTCAACCTCGATTTCGGCGGTCACAGCGTGGGCCGCACGATGCACGGAGACCTGCATCTGCCGAATGACGGTCGAGCGGGGCGCGGCCTCAAGCTGCGAGCCGGGCTCGTCATGGCTATCGAGCCGTGGTTCATCCCCGACACCGACGAGATCTACACCGACCCCGACGGGTGGACCCTGCGCTCGCGCACGGGCTCCCGCGCCGCGCACGCCGAGCACACCGTCGCGATCACGCCCGAGGGGCCCCTCGTGCTCACGGCGCGCGACTGAGCACCGCAGCCGCACTCTCGGGGCGTCAGCGCGCCGAGGAGTCGACGAGCGGCACCTCGTCGGTCGTGGGTCCGAGCGGAGAGGTCCACTGCTCGCCGCGCCGGTCGGCGCGCGTCGTGCGCACCATGGTGACGCATGCCGACACCGCCGCGACGATGAGCAGGGGCCACAGCAGGTAGCCGAGCAGGAGCGCCGCCGGGTCGAGCGAGGTCGCGACGACGATGATCGCGAGCGCGTACTGGGCGACGAGCAGCAGCTTCTCTCCGCTCGTGAGGATCGGCACGGCGCGGCGCAGAACGATGACGTGGTTGAGGGCGAGCGAGACCCCGAGGCCGGGGAGCACGAAGGTGCCGGTGACGACGCTCTGCACCGAGGGCAGCAGCGCGTACTGGTCGACTGCCTGCAGGATCCACGCCGCGACACCCGCGAGCAGCGCGATCGCGGCGACGAGAGGCTGCGACCACAGCCACCAGCGCTCGCCCATGGTCACGTCGCCTCCCCCGAACGGTCGGGTGCCAGAAGGTCGGGGCGTACCCGCCGGGTACGGTCGAGCTGCTGCTCGTGGCGCCACTGCGCGACAGCACCGTGATGGCCGCTCAGCAGCACGGCCGGCACTGCCCGCTCGCGCCAGACAGCGGGCTTGGTGTAGCTGGGGTACTCGAGCAGTCCATCCTCATGGCTCTCCTCGGTGAGGCTCGCCGGATTGCCGACGACGCCGGGAACAAGGCGGCCGACCGCTTCGATGATCGCCATCGCCGCCACCTCCCCTCCGTTGAGCACGTAGTCGCCGAGACTGATCTCGCGCACCTCGTTGCGGTCAGCGTAGTGGTCGATGACGCGCTGGTCGATGCCCTCGTAGCGACCGCACGCGAAAACGAGGTGCTCGCGTGTGGAGAGTTCTCGTGCCTCGCGCTGCGTGAAGGGATGCCCGGCGGGGCTCGGAACGACGATGACACTGTCCTCGCGCACGACGCTGTCGAGCGCCTCGCCCCACGGCTCGGGCTTCATGACCATGCCCGCACCACCGCCGTAGGGTGTGTCGTCGACCGTGCGGTGCCGATCGTGCGTGAAGTCGCGCAGGTCGTGCAGACCGACCTCGATCACTCCCGCCTGTCGAGCCTTGCCGAGCAGCGACACGTCGAGGGCCCCGAAGAATTCGGGGAAGATCGTGACGATGTCGAAGCGCACAGCCCCAGCCTAGGCGGGCGCATCCTTCGACTCGTCTTCTGCGGACGCTTCGTCGAGCGCGTCGGGCAGCTCCTCGAAGAGACCGAGCGGCGGAGTGAGGGTCATCGTGCCTGCGGCGATGTCGACGACGGGCACGATCGCACCGACGAAAGGCACGAGAACCTCACCCTGCGGCGTGCGCACGGCGAGGAGGTCCTGCGCGGGCAGGTGGTCGACGCGCACGATCGTGCCCACCTCGACCCCGTCGCGCAGGGCGCGCAGGCCGACGAGCTGGAAGTCGTACCAGGCGTCATCCTCGGCCGGCTCGTCGTCGACCTGGTCGATCCACAGGATCGCCTTGACGAGCGACTCGGCCGCCGTGCGATCGTCGACGCCCTCGAAGAACGCGACCGGCTGCGCGTTGTACCAGCGCAGCTCGGTCAGGGTGAGGGTCTTGCCGTGCCACTCGGACGACTCCGGCACCTGCAGCGAGAAGCTCGCGCCCGGCGTGAAGCGCCGCTCGGGCGCATCGGTGTAGAGCTCGAGCTTGAGGGCGCCCTTGAGCCCGTGAGCCTTGACGAGCCGACCGACCCGGAGTTGTGGACGCTCTGCGGTGGGCGCGTTCACTGATCGGTGTCGACGACGTCGACGCGCACTCGGCGGCCGTCGGCGAGCGACGAGATCACCGTGCGCAGGGCCTTGGCGGTGCGACCGCCGCGGCCGATGACGCGGCCGAGGTCCTCGGGGTGCACACGCACCTCGAGGACCTCGCCGCGCGCAGAGCTCTGCGCGACGACCTCGACGTCGTCCGGGTGATCGACGATCCCCTTGACGAGGTGTTCGAGAGTGTCAGCGAGCACGAGTCACTAGGCCTTGTCGGCCTCGGCCGCGGGGGCCTCGTCGGCGGCAGGGGCCTCGGCAGGAGCATCCTCAGCCTTGGCATCCTCGGCGGGCGCCTCAGCAGCGGGGGCGTCCTCAGCGGGCTTCTCCGCGGCGGGCGCCTCCTCGGCGGGTGCCTCGGCAGCGGGCGCGTCCTCGGCCTTGGGCTCCTCGGCGGGCTTCTCCGCAGGCTTCTCGGCCTTCGGCTTGAGCACCGGCTTCTTCTTCTCGTCGACGCTGAAGGCTTCCTTCGGCTCGGCGGTGCGAACGGTGCTCTTCGCACCCTTCTCGCCCTTGAAGGTGCCCCAGTCGCCCGTGAGCTTGAGGATGGCGAGCACCTGCGGGCTCGGCTGGGCGCCGACGCTCAGCCAGTACTGGGCGCGCTCGGACTGCACCTCGATGAACGAGGGCTCCTCGGTGGGGTGGTACTTGCCGATCTCCTCGATCACGCGGCCGTCGCGCTTCTTGCGCGAGTCGGCCACGACGATGCGGTAGAACGGTGCACGGATCTTGCCCATGCGCTTGAGACGAATCTTGACAGCCACGTTTCTCCGAAATGTGTGAAGGAAGTGAGCCGCAGCCGGTTGCGTGGGGCACACTCGGCGCGGAAGCTCGTGATGGTTTCTCGCAGCGTCTGATTAGAGGGTCGGACGCGCGAGCACTCGACCGCCTATTCTGGCAGATTTTCGCGGGCTCTGTGACCGCGACGGGATGCTCAGCGCTGGTCGTCCCGCCAGGCGAGCCACTCGCGCACCTTCGCGAGGTCGTAACTAGGCCCCGTGATGCCCAGCGTGAAGAGCGTCGCGCCCGCCGCCCGCAGCTCGTCCGCCTCCGCCATGGTGCGGTTGCGAACCTCGACGGAGGTCTCGATCTCGCTCGTGTCGCGGCCGACGGCGCGCCCGTGCTCGGCGAGGATGCCGAGCTTGCGCTCGAGAGTCGGCACGTCGCTGAAGGAGTGCCAGATGTCGGCGTGCTCGGCGACGAGGCGCAGCGTCTTCTTCTCGCCGCCCCCGCCGATGAGGATGGGGATCTCGCGCGTCGGCCGCGGGTTCAGGGCCTGCCAGCGCGACCGGATGATCGGCAGATCTCGCGCGAGAGCATCCAGTCGCTCCCCCACCGTGCCGAACTCGTAGCCGTACTCGACGTAGTCGCGCTCGAACCAGCCCGAGCCCGTGCCGAAGAGGAAGCGCCCCTGGCCGCCCTTCGCGCTGATGTGGTCGATCGTGCGGGCCATGTCGGCCTGCAGGCTCGGGTTTCGGTAGCTGTTGCAGTTGACGAGCGCGCCGAGCTCCACACGGTGGGTCTGCTCGGCGAGGGCCGCGAGCATCGTCCACGACTCGAAGTGCAGGCCGTCGCGCTCGCCGCTCAGGGGGAAGAAGTGGTCCCAGTTGAAGAGGATGTCGACGCCGAGCTCTTCGAGCTCGGTCGCCGTATCGCGGATGAGCTCGTAGGGGGCGTGCTGCGGGGCCAGCTGCACGCCGAGGCGCACGGGTCGAGTCGTCATGCCCTCCAGCCTACGACTGTCGCTCGGGCCGCTCTCAGCGACCGAGGAACTTCTGCAGGGCCTCGAGCTCTTCCGGGGTGGGCTGCTTATCGCCGGCCGCGGCACCGCCGCCGAGCCCGAAACTGCTGCCGGATGCGCCCGAACCGGCGCCGGAGCCCAGTCCTTGCGCGCGAGCGGCCTCCTCGGCCGCGCGCTTCGCCGGGTTGCCCGAGCGCGACTTGCCCTTGCCCTTCTTCTTGGCCGCGGCCTTGCGGGCCGTCGCCGCTCCCCCGCCGCCGCCCATGCCGGGCATCGGGCCCATGCCGGGCATCTGCGGCATGCCGCCCTTCGCCATGGTCTTCATCATCTTCGCGGCCTGCTCGAAGCGGTTCACGAGCGCATTGACCTCGGTGACCGTCGTGCCCGAGCCGCGGGCGATGCGCAGGCGGCGAGATCCGTTGAGCAGCTTGGGCAGCTGGCGCTCCTTCGGCGTCATCGACTGGATGATCGCCTCCGTGCGCGTGAGTTCGCCCTCGTCGAAGTTCTCGAGCTGGTCCTTCATGCCGCGCGCCCCGGGCAGCATGCCGAGCATGCCCTTCAGGGACCCCATCGACTTGAGCTGCTGCATCTGGGCGAGGAAGTCCTCGAGCGTGAAGCTGTCGGTCGCGAACTTCTCGGCCGTGCGCTTCGCGTCTTCCTCATCGAACGACTTCTGAGCCTGCTCGATGAGCGTGAGGATGTCACCGAGGTCGAGGATGCGGCTCGCCATGCGATCCGGGTGGAACGGCTCGAAGTCGTCGAGACCCTCACCCGTGGAGGCGAACATGATCGGGCGGCCCGTGATGCTCGCGACGCTCAGCGCGGCGCCGCCGCGCGCGTCGCCATCCAGCTTCGACAGCACGACGCCCGTGAAGTCGACGCCCTCTTGGAAGGCCCTCGCGGTGCTGACCGCGTCCTGACCGATCATGGCGTCGATGACGAACAGCACCTCGTCGGGGTCGACGGCCTTGCGGATGTTCGCCGCCTGCTTCATGAGCTCGGCGTCGACGCCGAGTCGGCCGGCCGTGTCGACGATGACGACGTCGTGCTGCTTGTCTCGAGCGTGCTTGAGGGCGTTCTTGGCGACCTTCACGGGGTCGCCGACGCCGTTACCGGGCTCGGGCGCGTAGACGGCGACCCCCGCCTGCTCGCCCACGACCTGCAGCTGCTGCACGGCATTGGGGCGCTGCAGGTCGGCTGCGACGAGAATCGGCGTGTGCCCGTCGGCCTTGAGCAACTTCGCGAGCTTGCCCGCGAGTGTCGTCTTGCCGGCTCCCTGCAGGCCCGCGAGCATGATGACCGTCGGCGGCGTCTTCGAGAACTGCAGGCGGCGCTGCTCGCCGCCGAGAATGGCGACGAGCTCGTCGTTGACGATCTGCACGACCTGCTGCGCGGGGTTGAGCGCCTTGTTGACCTCGTCGCCGAGAGCGCGCTCGCGCACCGCAGCCGTGAAGTCCTTGACCACCGGGAGGGCGACATCGGCGTCGAGCAGAGCCCGACGGATCTCGCGCACGGTGCCGTCGACGTCGGCCGGGCTGAGTTTGCCCTTCGTGCGCAGAGCGCTGAAGGTCGCGGTGAGCCGGTCAGAGAGCGTGCCGAAAGTTGCCATGGTGCCCCCATTGTAGGTGCGGCGACTCTGCTTGACTGGGGGTGCGGTCGGGTCGAACCCGGCATCGGCCGCCGAGCAGTCGAGGAGGACCCATGCGCCGCACGATCTTCGGCCACACGCCCGAGGTAGACCCGACCGCCTTCATCGCCGAGAACGCCACGCTCATCGGAGACGTGCACGTGCACCCTCATGCCGTCGTCATGTACGGCGCCGTGCTGCGCGCCGACCGCGACCGCATCGAGCTCGGCGAAGGCTCCAACCTGCAGGACAACGTGTCGGTGCACGGCGACCCCGGCAAGCCCACGATCGTCGGGCGCGGGGTCAGCGTCGGGCATGCCGCGATGCTGCACGGCTGCACGATCGAGGACGACTGCCTCATCGGCATGAGCGCGACCCTCCTCAACGGCGCCGTCATCGGGCGCGAGTCGCTCGTCGCCGCCGGTACGGTCGTGCTCGAGGGAACGGTCGTTCCGCCGCGCTCGCTCGTCGCGGGCGTGCCCGGCAAGGTGCGGCGCGAGCTGACGGACGACGAGGTGGCGGGCATCCGCGCCAATGCGGAGACGTATCGGATGCTCGGCACCGAGCACGCCGCGGCCCGCGCCGCCGAGCGCCCCGAGTAGCGAGCCGCAACGCACCCCGCGGCGCCCCGCCCCTCTGTGCCAGATCTGGCACGAAGGGGCGCTTGGCCGTGGAGCGCACGCCGTTTCGCGCCAGATCTGGCGCGAATGGGCGCTTGAGTCTGGACGTGAGCGCCCTTTCGCGCCAGATCTGGCGCAAAGAAGCGCGGGGTTAGGGGACGAGGCTTGCCGCGAAGACGTGCGGCGTGAAGCCCGTGAGGTCGCCGATGCCCTCACCCTGCCCGATGAGCTTGATGGGGATGCCCGTCTGCTGCTGCACGCGCAGCACGAAGCCGCCCTTCGCCGAGCCATCGAGCTTCGTCACGACGAGCCCGGTGACACCCGCGTGCTCGATGAAAGCCTCCGCCTGGGCGACCCCGTTCTGCCCGGTCGTGCCGTCGAGCACGAGGAGCACCTCGGCGATGGGGCCGAGCTTCTCGACGACACGGCGCACTTTGGCCAGTTCATCCATGAGGCCCGATTTGGTCTGCAGCCTGCCCGCGGTGTCGATGATCGCGATGTCGGTGCCCGTACGGGTGGCGTGATCGACCGTCTGGTAGGCGACGCTCGCCGGGTCCTGGCCCTGCTGCTGGGGGCGCACGACGTCGGCTCCCGCGCGCTCGGCCCACGTGGCGAGCTGGTCGACGGCCGCGGCGCGGAAGGTGTCGGCCGCACCGACGACGACACTGCGACCTCGGCTGGTGAGGAACTGGGCGAACTTGCCGATCGTCGTCGTCTTGCCGACGCCGTTGACGCCGACCACCAGAACAACTGCGGGGCGATCGCTGAGTGTCAGAGTCGGGTCGAACGCGGCGAGACGCTCCTCGAGAGCCTCGCGGAGCATCCGCTTCAGGTCGGCCGGGTCGGTCGTGCGGAACCGATTCACCTGCTCCTGCAGCTGATCGAGGATCTCGTCCGTGACGTCGGGGCCGAAGTCGGCGCCGATGAGCGCCGTCTCGAGGTCGTCCCACGTGCCCTCGTCGATCGTCGGGCGCGTGAACAGCCCGCGCATCGCTCCCCCGAGCCGCCAGCCCCCCGCACTCTCCGCCATGCCCCCAGGCTACCCGGGCCTGCGGACCTCCCGCAGGCCCTTCACGGTGCCAGATCTGGCCCATAAGGGCGCTTGAGTGCTCGGCTTGACCCAGTTTGCGGCGAATCTGGGACGGTTCGCGTCGTCGTGAGGTGCCGTTCGAGCTAGGGGATGGCGATCGGGGTGGGGACGTGACGCACTGGCCTACGCGAACGCCAACCGGCACCTCGCAACCGACGTGCGACCGTCGAGACCACCCGACGTGAACTCGAATACACGTCGTCCTTCGTCGCACGCACGGGGTGCCAGCCGGCGTCGGCGAACGCGTCAAACCGCGCAAGATCAGAGGCGAACTGGCGCGCATCCGTCCGATGGTGGTCGCCCTCGTACTCCACGAGCACACGGAACTCCGGCCAGGCGAGATCCGGGTGCAGCTCGCCGAGCGGCGTCGCGACGGCGGGGGCGACGTCGGCGCGGGGCAGTCCCGCGGCGGCGAGCGTCAACCGTAGATGCGTCTCGGCTCGTGAACGCACACGCGGCTCCGACAGTGCGAGCGCCCGACGCAGTGCCGCGGCGCCCGCGCGGCGGGCACTGTGGTCGAGCATCCGGTCGATATCTCGCACGGCCGTGGACTCGTCGACCAGCCGCAACGCATCAATGAGGGCGACAAGGTCGGGAAGTGAGAGTAGCGAGGCAGTCGTGAGTGCCGCCGCGCCGGGGGTCGCGACTCGAAGCGGAACGAGCTCGCGAGTGCTCGTGGGCACGAGGAGAGTCGACCACGAGGGCGACGGCAACTCGCGCTGATGACCGACAACGCCCGCTCCTCGCGGAGCGCGTGTGCCCCGATTGACCGTGACGTGCAGCGGCCCCTTCTCGTGGGATCGGGGAAGAGGAAGCCCCAGAAGCTGCACCGAGGTCGTGTGGGAGAACCACCCGCTGGCGGGCATCACCTGGGCGTAGGCCCACGCGCGGTCGGCGATCGACCGAGGTCGACCTCCCGTCATGACGACACCGTGAAAGGGGTGGACAACATCGGCGCGGCGCAGCCGATCGGCGGCCACACCGCGGGCAAGCGCCTCTGCCGTGGACATCGTCTCGTCGCGGAGGCGATCGGGCAGGGGCCGTGCGGGTCGGGTCATGCACGAGAGGGTGCAGGACAGGGATGCTCGCGCGCGGCCCGCACGCATTCACGTCAGATTCGCCGCAAATGGGGCCGAGTGTGGAGGAGGAGCGCCCTTTCGCGCCAGATCTGGCGCACTGCACCGCACCGCGGGGCGGTGCGGGCGGGGCGGGCTACTTGTCGCGGAGCGTCTCGTAGATCTTCTTGCAGTCGGGGCAGATCGGGAACTTCTCGGGGTCGCGCCCGGGAGTCCACTTCTTGCCGCACAGCGCGCGCACGGGCTTGCCGGTGAGCGCCGACTCGAGAATCTTGTCCTTCGGCACGTAGTGCGAGAACCGCTCGTGGTCGCCGTCGTCGAGCTGCCGGTCCTCCAGCAGCTTCTCGAGCTCGCGGTCGAGAACGTCGGTGCCGCCGCCCCGGCCGGGCTCGTCGAGTGTCGCCATGAGGCTCAGTCTACGACGGCGGGGCGGGGTGCGCTCAGGTGCGCATGAGGAGGCCGAGGAGCTCCGGTGCGCGGCGGCGGAAGACGAAGCCCCCGATGAGGATGCCCAGCACGAGCATCCCGAACCCCGTGGCCCCACCGGCCCACCCTGCCAGTTCGAGCATCTCGGGGTCCTCGTCGAGCAGGCCCATGACGGCGAGGGTGAGGGAGGGCGACATGAACGCGAGGATCGCGAGCAGGGTGAACGACTGGACCCATCCCGCGGCGGCGCCGAGGAGCGGTGGTTGATCCCACGGGCCCGCGCCGGGACGCGCGGCCGGGTAGGGAGTCAGCGCGGAGGAGACGCTCGACACTCCGAGCCCCGTGAGCAGCAGGCCGAGACCAGTGCCGACGACGGCGGGATACACGTCGGGCACCTCCGACCACAGCGCCGCGAGCGGCGAGGCGAGCAGGATGAGCGGCGTGCCGATGAGGAGCGGCGGCACCACGCGCCCCCAGCGGTCGGAGAACCCGCGAAGAGGTGCGGCCACGTGCATCCACATCGCCGAGTGGTCGTAGGCGACGTCGTTGTGGCTGAACCAGCCGAGGAAGAGGGCGAACACCGGCACGGGGATGAGCCACAGCAGGGGCACAGGAGCCCCCGCGAGGGCGAGCGCGACCATCATGAGCGCGGGGGCGACGGGCAAGGCGATGATGACCGCGCGGTAGCGCGCGTCGCGCGTCCAGTAGAGCAGGCTGCGCGCGGCGATGGCGGCGGACGCGGTCGCGGGGACGAGATCGAACCAGCCGAGCCCGCGGATCGCGGGTGCCGACCGGATGCGCTGCGGCGCCTCCACGATGCGGCTCACGACCCACGGCCAGGCGGCGACCAGGGCGGCGACCGCGACAGCACCCCCGAACAGTCGCCATGCGATCTCGGCGTCGACACCGCCTGGTGCGGCCCACAGGAAGCCCAGGGGTGTGGCCGCGACCACGCTGGCCACCTCGACGAGCCCCTCGGTGTCCTCGCCGCTCTGCACGAGAACGACGGCCATGGCGGCGGCGCCGAGGGCGAGAGCGATCGTCAGTCGCGCCGCCGTCGTGATCATGCGCACGGCCGCGCTCGAGACCGCGAGTTGAGCGGTGACCGCGACGAGGTACTGGGAGGCCATGACGAGGAGGATCGCTCCGACGACCCCCGCGAGGATGGCGAGGCCCGCCTTGTCGGTGTCCGCCCAGGCGATCTCGAACGCGATGCCGAGTGTGACGGCGAGGGCGCCGGGTATGCCGATGACGCCGGCGAGCATGAGGCCGAGCGCGAGCTGCCCGCGGGGCACGGGGAACGCCGCGAAGCGTCGCGGCTCCAGTGCGGAGCCCAGCCCCGCGCTCAATGGTGCCACGACGGTGCCCAGCGCGATCGCCGAGGCGACGATGATGAGTGCCGCGCGGTGGTCGGCGCGATCGACCTGCACCTCACGCGCGAGCAGGATGAGGGCCGTGCCGACGCCTCCCGCCAGGACGAGCACGAGTAGAGCGCGCACGGCGCTCGCAGCGCCCCGGAAGGCCGAGCCGAGCAGTGCGAGCTTCAGTCGGAGAATGTGGTCAACCACTCGAGACCCTCCACCGCGACGCGACCCCCGGCGAGCTCGACGAAGCGCTCTTCGAGCGACTGCTTACCGCGCACCTCGTCGAGAGTGCCGACGGCGAGGACGGAGCCATCGACGATGACGGCGACGCTGTCGCACACCCGCTCGACGAGGGCCATGTTGTGGCTCGACAGCAGCACCGTGCCCCCGCTGGCCGTATAGCGCTGCAGCAGATCGATCGCCTGCGAGGTCGACACGGGGTCGACCGACTCGAAGGGCTCGTCGAGCACGAGGACGCGCGGAGAGTGGATCATCGCCGCGGCGAGCGAGATCTTCTTGACCATACCGATGGAGTAGTCGCGCACCGGTCGGTTGAGCGAGCCCTCGATGCCGAGAGCAACGCCGAGATCCTCCGTGCGGGATGACGCTGTCGAACGGTCGAGACCATGCAGCATGCCGCAGTAGTACAGCAGCTGCGCACCCGTGAGCCGGTCGAAGAGTCGCATGCGGTCGGGCAGGACCCCGGTGACCCTCTTGGCGGCGATCGGGTCGCGCCAGACGTCGGAACCGGCGACGAGCACAGTGCCGGAGTCGGGCCGCAGGAGCCCCGTGATCATGGACAGCGTCGTGGTCTTACCCGCGCCGTTGGGCCCGACGACCCCGAACATCGAGCCGCGACGCACCGTGAGGTCGATGTCGTCGACGGCGACCGTGGAGCCGTACTTCTTGCGGAGGGAGGTGACCTCGACGACGACGGGCGGCGGCTCGGGCTTGGCGCGAGGGCTGCGCGGAGCCCGGGGAGCCTTCGCTGTCGAGGGGGCCGCCTTCTTCGCACCCGGCGCGACCCCTGCAGGCTTCTTCGCGCCGGGCGCGGTGACCTCGGGCTTGCCCGTGCGCCGCGTGGCGGGCTTCGCCAGCTTCACGGGCTTGCGGGACGAGCTCGAGCCCTGAGCGGCCGACGACGAGGATTCCACGGCTCAACGCTACCAACGCGGGGCACTACCCCTCACACCCGCCCATCAGGTGAATCTCGTTCGTGAATACCGTCACGATTGGGAAACGAAGGGTGAACAGAGCGTGACGATTCGGCGTCGCGCCGCTAAAATCGAAGGGTGCACAACGGTGTGTCCCTTTCGACCACACCAGGAGCATCTCTTATGACCACTCAGATCGTCATCCTCGCCGCGGGCATGGGCAGCCGCCTCGGCCGCGAGCTTCCCAAGCCGCTCACCGAGCTCAGCGACGGCCGCACCATCATGGGCCAGCAGCACGACAACGTCCGTGCCGCGTTCGGCACCGACGTGACCATCACGACCGTCGTCGGCTACAAGCTCGAGCACATCATCGACGCGTTCCCCCACGTCGAGTACGTGTACAACGAGCAGTACGACCAGACCAACACCTCCAAGAGCCTGCTGCGTGCCCTGAAGGCCACCGGCAAGCACGGAGTGCTGTGGATGAACGGCGATGTCGTCTTCGACCCTCAGGCTCTCGTCCGTTCCGCCGAGCTCGTGCACGCCGACCGCTCCTTCGTGAGCGTCAACACCTCCACGGTGAGCGACGAGGAGGTCAAGTACACGGTCGATGCCGAGGGCTTCATCGAGAAGCTCTCCAAGACCGTCGTCGGCGGACTCGGCGAGGCCGTGGGCATCAACTACGTCTCGAGCCGCGACAAGGCCGCGCTCGTGCACCACCTCACCCGCTGCGCCGACCAGGACTACTTCGAGCGCGGCATCGAGCTCGCGATCGAGCACGATCGCGTGCGCATCGAGCCGGTCGACATCAGCGACCTGTACGCCGTCGAGGTCGACTTCGCCGAAGACCTCGAGCGCGCCAACCTCTTCGTCTGAGCGATCGGGGCCGCCCTCCCCTCCACCTCCGCCGGTGGTCCCCGCCACCCCAGCACGCGGTGGTACGACTACCGTTGACCGCGTGACCACCGCCCTCCCTCCGCGCCGCGCGCGTTCGCGCTCCGAGGCGTATCGCCAGTCGCTCTGGCTACTCACGAGTCGCGACCTGCGCGTGCGGTACTCGACATCGTTCCTCGGCTACTTCTGGTCGGTGCTCGAGCCGCTCGTCATGGCGGTCATCTACTGGTTCGTCTTCACGCAGATCGTGCAGCGCTCGATCGGCGCGGAACCGTACATCGTGTTCCTGCTGGCTGGCCTGCTGCCCTGGATGTGGTTCAACGGCGCCGTGGGCGACGCGACGCGCGCCTTCATCAAGGACGCGAAGCTCGTGCGCTCCACGCGCATCCCCCACACGGTGTGGGTCACCCGCATCGTGCTCGCCAAGGGCATCGAGTTTCTCGCGAGCCTCCCTGTCATCGTCGTCTTCGCGATCATCTTCGGCGCGACGCTCACCTGGGGTGTTCTGTGGTTGCCGCTCGCGGTGCTGATGCAGACCGTGCTCACGGTGGGGCTGGCCCTCATGATCGCCCCGCTCGTCGTCTTCTTCCGCGATCTCGAGCGTGCGGTCAAGCTCATCCTGCGCTTCCTGTTCTACGGCTCGCCCATCATCTACGGCCTCTCCGACCTGCCGAACGGCCTTGAGCTCTGGGCCTCGTTCAATCCGCTCGCGGGCATCATCTCGCTCTACCGGGCGAGCTTCTTCCCCGAGCAGGTCGATGCAACGGCCGTCCTCATCGCTGCGGCGATGAGTCTGCTCTTCCTGGGTGCGGGCATCCTCGTCTTCCGGCGCATGGTGCGCTCAGTGCTCAAGGAGATCTGATGGCGACGACCGAGTCGACGAGCGCGCCCGTCATCCGGGCCAGCGGAGCGGGCATCCGGTTCCGGCGCAACCGCACAGGACGGCGATCGTTCAAGGACCTGTTCGCCGGCCGTGACCGCCGCGCACGCCCCGGCGAGTTCTGGGCGCTGCGCGGCGTCGACGTCACCGTGCACGAAGGCGAGGCCATCGGCGTCGTGGGCCGCAACGGCCAGGGCAAGTCGACCCTGCTCAAGCTCGTGGCCGGAGTCATGCTGCCCGATGAGGGCACCGTGGAGGTGCACGGCGGCGTCGCCCCCCTCATCGAGATCACGGGTGGGTTCGTCGACGACCTGACGGTGCGCGAGAACGTCTTCCTCACGGCGGGCCTGCACGGGATGCCCCGGGCCGAGATCGTCGCGCGCTACGACGAGATCATCGACTTCGCCGAGCTGCGCGACTTCGTCGGCACCCCGTACAAGCACCTGTCGAGCGGCATGAAGGTGCGGCTCGCGTTCGCGGTCATCTCACGGCTTGAAGAGCCGATCCTGCTCGTGGACGAGGTGCTCGCGGTCGGCGACAAGGCCTTCCGCGCCAAGTGCTATCGGCGCATCGACGAGCTGCTCTCGGCCGGCCGCACCCTTTTCTTCGTGTCGCACAACGAGCGCGACCTGAAGCGGTTCTGCACGCGCGGGCTCTACCTCGACAAGGGCGAACTCAAGCTCGACGGTCCGATCGGCGAGGTTCTCGCCGCCTACGACGCCGACTACGGGAGCGTGACGTGAGCCTGGTACCGCACGACGACGAGCCCCGGGCTCCCGCCGATCCCGCGCTCATCCGCGGTCTGCGCGCAGCCATGTCGGCGCAGCGCCCTGCCGTGCTCGCGCACATCCGCAGCATCCGCCGTCAGCACCCGGCCGCGTCCCCCGAGCAGGTCGTGCGCATTCTCGAGAAGCGCTTCCTCACGAGCGTCACCCTGAGCGGCGCCGGCAGCGGCGGAGCCTCGGTCATTCCCGGGGTCGGCACCGCGATCACCCTCACCGTCATCGGCGCCGAGACGGTGCTGTTCTTCGAGATGACGGCGCTGTTCGCCCAGTCGGTCGCCGAGATTCACGGCATCGTCGTCGACGACGAGGAGCGCGCCCACACCCTCGTCATGGCGCTGCTGCTGGGTGGGCCGGGCAAGGAGCTCCTCGAGCAGTTCATGCGACAGGCCGGCACGCGCAGCGGCGACCGAGTCGAGTACTGGGGAGAGACGATCACCGCGACCATGCCGAAGGCGGTCACGAGCTACCTCAACAGGGCGTTGCGCGAGCAACTGGCCAAGCGCTTCGCCGTCGCGCAGGGAGCCGGCATGGCCGGCCGCTTCATCCCGTTCGGCATCGGCGCCGTCATCGGCGGCACGAGCAACCGCATCATCGGCGGTCGCGTCGTCACCGCCGCACGTCAGGCGTTCGGGCCGGCACCGCTCGCCTGGGTGGCCGAGCTCGAGGCGATCAGTCCTCGCCCGGAACGGCGTCTTCGTCTTCCAGGTCATCGAGGGGGTCAGACTCGCTCGTGATGGGGTCGGCGGCGTGCGCCGCCGCCGCACGCTCCCACTCATCGATGAGGGTCTCCACGGCGGCATGGAACCGCGCCGTCGCCGCACCCGGCGTCGTGTCACCGAAGTACCGCGTGACCCAGGCGGTGAGTGCATCGTGCGCCTCCGGGCTCGTGAGCACGTGGTCGACGAGCGGCACGATCTGATCGGCCTGCTCGGCGCTCAGCCACTCGCACGCGCTCAGGTAGCCCGACTCGTCGATCTCGGCGGCAGCCGAGGCCGGTCGCGCGACGATGAGCGGCTTGCCGGTCGCGAGTCGGTCGTAGACCATCGCCGAGATGTCGGTGATGGCGACATCGGCTGCGACGAGCTGCCAGCCGAGCGACGAGCCCGAGTCGTAGAGGTGGTGGGCGGAAGGGTCGGCGGCGTTCGCCTGTGCGAGGGCCGCGACGATGCGCTGGTGCGCCGCGCGATACCCGCGGTCGACGACACCGCTGCGCGGGTGCGGCCGGTAGATGACGCGGTGGCGGCCGGTCGCGAGCAGAGCATCCACGAGCCTCTCCCCGTGGCTCGCGATCGAGCCGTACGCGGCGGCCGGGCGGTCGCCCTCCCAGGTCGGCGCGTAGAGCACGACCGTGCGGTCGTCGGGGGTGAACGGCAGCTCGCCGGCGAAGTGGTCAGCCTGCGGGCGCCCGATCTCGAGCACGCGGCGATCGAGGTCATAGTTCCACAGCTTGCGCGCGAGGCGATCCTTGGCGGCCTGACCGGCGACGAAGGCGTAGTCGTAGGCCTTGTACTGGTTGGTCGTCATGTACATCTTGTCGGACTCGCCATGGTTGACGAACACATGCCACATGCGGCCGTACCGGAACATCTGGAAGTTCTTGGTGTTCTGGTTCACGTAGAGCACGAGGCGCAGGCGCTGCTCGGCGACGAAGCGCTCGAGGTCGGTCACCCTGCGCAGGTAGACCGCAGGCACGGGCGCCTCATCGAGGAGCGTCATCATCGTGCCGGGGCTGCGACTGATGATGGCGACCGGATGCTCGCGCGCGAGCTCGGCGAGCGGCGCGTACCACTGGCGGATCTGGTACAGGTTCACGCGCGTGTCGGCGAAGTACACGGCGATCTCGATCGACCCGGGGCCGGGGGGCGTCACGCCCTCGAGCCGCTCGGCGAGCAGGGCGCGGTTGCGGCGCGAGCGCAGCAGGTTGCGCGCGATGCGCCGCGCTGCCTTTGCTTGCCCCCAGAGCCCCATGAGTCCATCCTCCCAGCGCCTCTGCAGCGCCCCTGACGATTCGGCCACACCGTTACCGACTTGTTCGCAACGGTGTGCGGCGCAGGCGCGAGGTGACAGAATCTCTCGGGATGGCCCGCTTCACGTTCAGCGCCGGCAACGCGCGCGTGCTCGCCCGCGCCCCGCTCTACGCGCTCGGGGCGCTCGTCGCCGTCCTCGTGCCGCGCAGCCCCCGCCAGTGGGTGCTCGGCTCGGGAGCCGGTCTCGGCGAGGGTGCGCTCGCGCTGCACGACCTCGCGCGCGAGCGCGAACCCGAGCGGCGGCTCACGTGGCTCGCGTCGAGTCGCGCCGAGCTCGACGCGGCGCGGGCGCGCGGCATGCGCGCCCTGCCGAAGCGGGGGCCGCGCGGCCTGTGGGCCACGCTGCGCGCGGGTGTGGCGGTCGTGACCCACGGCTTCGGAGACGTCAACCGCTTCGGGGTGAGCGGCGCGCGCGTCGTGCAGCTGTGGCACGGCATCCCGCTCAAGAGGCTCCACCTCGATTCGGCGGCCGCTCTGCGCCTGCCGCTCATCGGGTCCCTGCCCGGGGTCGGCCGCCTCATGCGCGCGCTGTACCGCCGCGCCGGGGCGCAGATCGCGCTCTTCCCGGTCGCGTCGGCGCTCGTGGCGGGCCGCATCCGCAGCGCGTTCGGGCTCGATGCGGCGCGCATCCTCGTCTCGGGCGATCCGCGCGACGACGTGCTCCTGCGCGGCACGGCCGCCGAGCGCCGCCTGCGCGCTCGCGCGACGATCGCCGACGCCTGCGGTGCGCTGCCCGAGGAGGGCCCGGTCGTGCTCTACGCACCGACGTGGCGCGACGGCGATGAGGATGCCGCGATCCCCAGCCGCGACGAGTGGCAGGCCATCGCGGCCTGGGCCGACCGCGCCGGCGCCGTGCTGCTCATCCGCTCCCACCCGCTCGGGGCGGGCTCGTACGCGGCGGGGGCGCAGCAGTCGCCGCGCATCCGCCTGCTCGGCAGCGACGTGCTCACCGATGTGACCCCCGTGCTGGCCGCCGTCGACGTGGTCGTGACCGACTACTCGTCGATCGCCTTCGATGCGGCGATCGGCGGTGTACCGACGGTGTTCTTCGCCCCGGACCTCGCCCGCTACCTGGCGACGCGCGGGCTGTACACGCCCTACCGCGAGTTCAGCGGCGGGGACCCGGCCACGACGTGGGCGGAGGCGCTCGAGCGACTGGACGCCGCCCTCGGCGATGGACGGGCCGCAGCGCTCGCGCACGCGGCCTGGTTGCGCGACGAGCATGTCGATCTGCTCGACGGTCGGGCGACCGAGCGCGTGCTCGCCGCGGTACTTACGTTGCTCGGCGAGCAACCCACCGACACTGCGACCCCCGTCGTCGTCACCGAGCGTCGCATCGTGGTCGAGGAGGCGACGCTCCTCGACGACGCCCAGGGTGCACCGTGCCTGCGCGTGCGGGGACGCTCCGCGACGAGGATGCTCGACCTCGCGCTCGCCGGCTCCCGCCACACGATCGCGGGGGTCGTGGAGCAGGACGGCGAGTCGTTCACGGCGACCTTCCCGCTGCTCGGGGAGCGCTGGGGTGCGGAGAGCCTGCCACCGCGGTCGGGCGACTACCGGCTGGAGACCGCGCTCGAGGGCTCGCCGCGCACGGCCCGCGCGGCGGTGCGCGCGGAGTTGCCGCCGCCGCTCGAGCATGAGCTTCTGCGCGCGCGGCTGCTCGCCGAGGACGGCACCCTGCTGCTGCGCGTCGAGCCTCCGCTGCGGGAGGACGAGCGCGGAGCATCCGCCCAGAAACGCCTCGAGCGCGACTACCGCCGCCGCACCGCACGCCCCGAGACCGCCGTGTTCTTCGAGAGCTTCTACAGCCAGACAGTCGCGTGCAACCCGCTTGCGATCGACCGCGAACTCGCCCGCACCAGGCCCGACGTGACGCGCTACTGGTCGGTCGTCGACCGCTCGATCGCCGTACCCGAGGGGGCGGTGCCGATCGTCGAGGGCTCGACCGAGTGGTGGCGCGTGCGCGCCGACGCGCGACTGCTCGTCGTCAACGACTGGCTGCGAAAGCGGTGGCTGCGCCGTCCGCACCAGACGGTGCTGCAGACGTGGCACGGCACCATGCTCAAGCGCCTCGCCCTCGACCGCGACCGGGTGGGCCTGCGCACGCGCATCGCCGTGCGGCGCGAGAGCGCTCGGTGGAGCATTCTGCTCGCCCAGAACGAGTATGCGGCGAGCATCCTGCGTCGGGCGTACGCGTTCCGCGGCCCGCTGTGGGTGGAGGGCTACCCGCGCAGCGACACGCTCGTCGCCGGCGACCGCGCGGCGGTGCGCGCCCGCCTGGGACTGCAGGCGCAGGACCGCGCCGTGCTCTACGCGCCGACGTGGCGCGACGACCGCACCGAGCTCGTCGACTACCTCGACCTGCCGAGCTTCGCCGCCGAGCTGCGCGAGCGCGACCCGCGTGCGGTGCTCGTCGTGCGCGGCCACAGTCGCACGCTCCGGTTCGGCCGCGACCTGGAGGGCCCGGGCATCGTCGACGCGACGACGTACCCCGATGTGGCGGATCTGCTGCTCGCCGCCGACGTCGTCGTCACCGACTACTCCTCGATCATGTTCGATCTCGCGGCCACGGACACCCCGGTCATCCTCTTCACCCCCGACCTCGACCGCTACGCCGACGAGCTTCGCGGCTTCTACTTCGACGTCACGACCGACGCTCCCGGCCCCGTTGTCGCGTCACGGGATGCTCTGCTCGACGCGATCGACGCGAGCAGCTCTGGCATGCTGCCGTCGCAGCGCGCCGCGTGGCGCGAGCGCTTCACGCCCTTCGACGACGGCCGCGCGGGCGAGCGGGTCGTGGCGCGCATCCTCGCCGAGGGCCTGCTCGACTGAGCGCGCGCAGCTCGGCGACGCGCGCCCTACGACTCGATGCGGGAGCGGTCGACGGCGTCGCGCGCCCCGAGGAGCACGCCGCGCAGGAAGCCCGCACCCCAGCTGTAGTGCATGACGGCGATGACCGCGGCGAAGGTCACGCGGTCGCGCAGCCGTTCGCCGCTCGAACGCAGGAGCAGCAGAGCAAGGAGCAGGGCAGCGTAGAGCACGGGCGCGAGATAGACGAGGGAGAGGACGAGGGCGAGCGGGCCCGTCACGATTCTGGTCAGTTCGAGCACGAGCAGCACGAGGCTCAGCGCGCTCGCCACGAGGAGGGCCGGCGGTGCGAAGTACCGCAGCGGGTGACGGCCTCCCGCGCGACGCACGAGCTCGCCGCGCCAGATGCCGGTGGCGGTGAACTGCCGGGCGAGCTTCGCCCATGTGTCGCGGGGCCAGTAGACGACCTGCAGCTGCGGGTCGAGCCACACGAGGTGCCCGGCTCGGCGCAGGCGCAGGTTGAGCTCCCAGTCCTCGCCGCGCTTGAGGCCTTCGTCGTACAGCCCGACAGCCTCGAGGGGCTCGCGGCGCATGAGCCCGAGGTACGCGCTCTCGGCCGGGCCCTCGGAGGCGCCACCGTGGTACGGACCGCCGCCCAGGCCGAGTCGGCTGTTGTAGGCGCGGGCGATCGCGGACTGCAGCCGCCCACGGCCGGTGGCGACCATGACCCCGCCGACGGTCGCCGCTCGCGTGCGCTGGAGGGTGGCCACTCCGACCGCGGTGTAGAGCGGGTCGAGCTCGGTGTGGGCGTCGACGCGCACGATGATGTCGTGGTGCGCGGCGCGGATGGCGCGATTGAGGCCGATGGGGATGGCCATCTCGGGGTTCTCGACGATGCGGATGCGCGCATCCTGCTCGGCGAGGGCGCGCACGCGCTCGCTCGTGCCGTCCGTCGACGGGCCGAGCGCGATGACGAGCTCCTGCTCTCCCTCGTATTGCTGGGCGAGCACGCTCGTCACCGCGTCGTCGATGTAGGCGGCCTCGTTGAACACCGGCATGACGTAGCTCACGCCGGGGGGTGCGGTCTCGGAGGGCGCCATAGCTCCCGAGGCTAGCGGGTCAGCCGAGCTCGCCGAGCGTGACGGTCACCTCGTCGGAGACACCGTCGCGCACATAGACGAGCGTCGTGCTCTCTCCACCGGCGAGCACGCGCACCTGGGCGGTGAGGTCGATCTGGTCGGTGATCGGAACGCCGTTGAAGACCGTGATGACGTCGCCGGAGCGCAGACCCGCGATGTCGGCGGCGCCTCCTGGCGAGACGCCGTCGATGAGCGCTCCGACGACATCGCTGTCGGAAGATGTCGCCGCGCTCGTCACGGTCGCCCCGAGCAGCCCGTGGCTCGCGGTACCCGTGGCGATGAGCTCGGTGGCGATGCGCTGCGCATAGTTGGCGGGAATCGAGAAGCCCACACCGATGCTGCCGGCCTGGCCTCCTGAACCGCCCGCTGTGGCGATGGCGACGTTGATGCCGATGAGCTGGCCTTCGTCGTTGAGGAGTGCGCCCCCCGAGTTGCCGGGGTTGATGGCGGCGTCGGTCTGGATGACCGGCAGCGAGATCGTGGACGATTGGCGCTGCGGCGGCAGTTCCTGATCGTCGGGGTCACCGGGGCTGTCGAAGTTCCAGAAGTCGAAGGGGGCATCCTCGCCGTCGGGCAGCGAGTCGCCAGGCGCCTCAGGCACAGCCGACGACTGCACCGTGATGGAGCGGTTGAGGGCCGAGATGATGCCGTTCGTGACCGTGTTGGAGAGCCCGAGGGGCGCGCCGATGGCGATTGCGTTGTCGCCGACGTTGAGGGCGTCGGAGTCGGCGAACTCGATCGGCACGAGGCCGTCGGTCTCGCTGACCTGGATGACGGCGAGGTCGGCGAGCGGGTCGGCGCCGACGAGCGTCGCGTCGACGATGCGGCCGTCGCTCAGGGTGACTCGCAGGTCGGGGTCGGAGGTCGCGCCGTCCAGGGTGGCGACGTGGGAGTTGGTGATGATGTAGCCGTCGTCGCTGAGGATGACGCCCGAGCCGCTGCCGTTGGCTCCGCCGCCGGCCACCTGGATGGTCACGATGGAGGGCAGCGCGGTCGCGGCGACGCTCGTGACGAGCGTGGCATTGCCGGGGTCGTTGACGCTGATGCTCAAGGGCGTGCCGGTGACGCCCGAGACGACCGTGGGAGTGTTCGACATGACGGCCGCGACGACGCCGCCCCCGGCGGCACCGCCGATGAGGGCGCCCACGGCGAGGGCGGCGATGAGGGGAGCGCCCGAGCGCTTGGGAGCGGGCTGCTGAGCCGCGACGTGCTGGGGTGCGGGCTGCTGGGGTATGGTCTGCTCCGGGGCGGCGTGCTCAGGGGCCGCGGGCGCGGACTGCGGCGCGGCGCCGGCGGTCGGTGCGCCGGCGGTCGGTGCGCCGTCGGTCGGTGCGCCCGTGGGTTCGGCCGTGCGGGAGTCGTCGGGGGTTCCGGGTGCAGCGCCGTAGGGCGTGGAGTTCATGAGCTAGATCCTTTCAGCTGCGCCCAGCGTGCTCCGCCAACCTGTGCGTCGCATTTACGCGGCCTGAACGCGACCCGGCGCTTCGCACTGCGCCTCCACAGCGCGCGGCGACGCGTGCGGGGTGCTGCGCGGTCTCAGCAGCCGGGGCCGCTCGGCGCCGTCGCGCAGTCCCGGTCGACGAGCACTGTCACGGCGTCGCCGGCTGTCGCGGTGAGGCGGTTGGCGGGCAGCCGCAACGTGCCCGGAATGCGCTGCCATGCTCCGTCGCGAATCCGATACTCGGCGGTGTAGTCGACGTCGAGGTCGATGACGTAGGTGCCGGATGCTCGGTAGACGTGGCTCGTCGCCGTCGCGTCGAACTCCCGCAGCCCCAGAGAGCTCCACGGCGCACCCCGCGTGGCTAGCACGGCACTCGTGCCGTCGCCGTAGCGCCAGCGGTAGGAGAACGGTGTGAAGCGCACCGTGGCCGGCAGCCCCAGCAACTCACCGCCCACGGTGTGGCTCGAGGTCGTCGTGTAGAAGTTCGTCGGCAGTCCGACGACCATCCAGCCGTCGGGCTGCATGAACTGCACGGGCGGGGTGGGGCGGAACGCTTCGATGTCACTCAGCGTGATCGGGTCGGCAGCCCCACCGCCCTCCGGGCCACCCGGACGGACCCCGTCGCAGTAGCCCTCGAAGACGTCGATGCACGGCGCAACGAGGTGCGAGGCGCCCCCGCTCACGTCGGGACGACCATTGCCGCTGCCACCGCCCCCGCCGCTGCTTTCGCTGCCGGGATCGTCGAGGTCGCCCACCAGCAGCGCCTCGTCATCACCGAGCTCGCCGCCGATGTTTGGACACCCTCCGACGTACCAACTTGAGTCAGTGCAAGTACTGCTGGCCTTCACAGGGCTGGCGATTATTACGGTCGAAATCGTTCCGAGGAGTATTGCGACTATAGCGTTCCTCACCCACATACGGACTCGTCCGACCAAACTTGCTTGCTTTCAATCACGAGGTCACTTCGTGATCCTGTCAACACAATCTCAAAGACGCTCTGTTCTGGCCTATCGGCAGTCACGATTGACTCTCCAGAACCATTCACTACGTCGGTCCCTTCCAGGCTCACGCAGAAGTAAGCGATGATCTCCGCTTTCGTTTCGTACTGAGACCACTGTTGGAGTACCGAGTTGGTGATTCGCGACTGGCCGATCAGTCGAAACCCGCTCTTGGAGAACTGCTCGTAACCAGCCAGTTCCTCGGCGAACACAGAATCGCTCAGGTATGTGCGCGCGCGTTCTGGATCGTCCCCACCGTCTTGCAGTATCTGGCTGGAGACGGCGAGGAACTCCTCGTACGCCTCGGTCGCCGCGGCGAGCGCCTCCTCGTCACTCGCGAAGAGGGGAGCCTCCTCACTCGGGGGGCCCGCCGGCGGGATGACGGTGGTCGGGGTGCAGCCGACCAGCGCGAGCACGAGCAGGGGCGCGACCAGGGCGAGGGGGCGTCTCGGCATGGCGCTCACGGTAGGCGCGAGCGCAGCATCCCGCCTCGAATTCTCCACATGCCGCACCCGAATGGGGTGTACCCACCTGTCTGTCGGTCGACGTACACTCAGACTGTGCTCCACCCCGAATCACCGTCCTGACCCCCGAACCGTGATGAGTACTCGATGACCCACCCCCCAGTCACCGATATCGACCAGATCCTCTCCGCCGCAGCCGACCTGATCATGCACGACGGCTACAGCGCGGTCACGTTCCCGGCGATCGCCGAGCGCTCCGGCGCCACGCGCGACGAGGTCGAGAGCCTCTTCGATACCCCCAACGATGTTCTCGTGAGCATGCTGAACCGCGAGTTCAGCCTCATGTACGCGAGCATCGTCGACCACGTGGAGCGCGACCCTCGCGGGGGCCTGCTCTCGCGCATGTACACCTACATCCTATCGTCGGTATACGAGCGCCCCCTCGCACGCACCCTGTTCGTGATCGATCGGGATGCTCTGCATCAGATCATGCGCAACGCCAACGGCTTCGTCTACCTGCCGAATATCGGGGTGCGGGCCGACCTCATCGAGAACCTGCAGAACGCGGGCATGGTGCGGCCGGATATCGACGCGCGCATGGTGTCGAGCGTGCTCTCCGTCTGCTCGGCCGGCCTCGCCATCACGGCACCGCACGACGACCTGGACACGACGATCCGCGCCATCGCCGACCTGCTGCACCGCTCGGTGGATGCCGACGTCGCCGACACCTCCCCCGGCAAGAGCGTGTTCTACGAGTGGGCGACGAGCCTCACCCTGCCCAAGTCGACGGGCTGACCCGCTCAGCGCCGGTCGTTAGGGTGGAGTGATGAGCACCCCACCGCCGTGGCTGCGCACCGTCGACGCGGCCGGCCTCGTCGATGAGGCCGGCACGGTGCGCTCCACCATCTTCGCCGAGATCTCCGCCCTCGCCACGGAGCACGGCGCCGTGAATCTGGGGCAAGGATTCCCCGACGAGGATGCTCCGCGCGAGGTGCTCGACGCCGCCATCGAGGCGATCAATGCCGGGGTCAACCAGTACCCTCCGGGCCGGGGCATGCCCGTGCTGCGCCAGGCGATCGCCGAGCATCGCGAGCGCTTCTGGGGCGACACGGTCGACCCCGACACCGAGGTCATTGCGACGACGGGGGCGACCGAGGGCATCGCCGTCGCCCTTCTCTCCCTCGCGGGGGCCAGCGACGAGGTCGTGACCCTCGAGCCGTACTACGACTCCTATGCGGCCATGATCGGGCTGAGCGGCGCCACGCATCGCACCATCCCGTTGCGCGGCGAAGACTTTCAGCCGGAGCCCGCCGAGATCGACGCCGCGATCGGGCCGCGCACGCGGGTCGTGCTGCTCAACAACCCGCACAACCCCACCGGCTCGGTGATCCGGCCCGAGCTGCTCGAGCGCATCGTGGCGCGCGCCGCCGCGCACGATGCGGTCATCGTGAGCGACGAGGTGTACGAGCACCTCGTGTACGACGATGCGCCGTTCACGCCCGCGGCGCTCATCCCGGGCGCGCGCGAGCGCACCCTGACCATCTCGAGCGCCGCGAAGACGTTCCGCGTCACCGGCTGGAAGATCGGCTGGATGACCGGCCCCGCCGAGCTCATCGACCACGTGCTCGCCGTCAAGCAGTTCACGACCTACGTCAACGGCGCGCCCTTCCAACCAGCCGTCGCCGTCGGTCTCGGACTGCCCGACAGCTACTTCGACGAGCAGCGGGTGTCTCTGCAGAACCGCCGCGACCTGCTGAGCGACGGGCTGCGGGCAGCCGGCTTCCGCGTGAGCCCCTCGAGCGGCTCCTACTTCGTCGTCGCCGACGCGGCCCCGCTCGGCATCAGCGACGGGGCCGTCGCCGCGCGCGAGCTCACGCTCGACCCGGGCGTCGCGTCCATTCCTCTGCAGGCATTCGCCCCGCGCTCGACCGACCCCGTCGTGCGCTCCTCGCTGCGCTTCGCGTTCTGCCGCACCGAGGCCGCGATCGCCGATGCGAGCGAACGCCTCGGGACCTTCGCCGCCCGCTAGGGCTCGCGGGGGTCAGAGCGGCGCGACCCCGAACCGGCGCAACTGCAGGGCGGGGTTGATGCGGCGCACCTCGTCGAGGTAGGCCCGATCGGGCGTGGCGACCGCAACATCCACCTCGTCGTCGAGGTAGGCGAGCTGCGCGCCCAGCGGGTCGACGATGAGGCTCGCCCCCGCACCGATGGGCGGCGGGTGGTCGGCGCCGGCGAGGTAGACCGTGTTCTCGATGGCGCGCGCTGCCGCGAGAGTCACCCACGCGTGCCGCTTGCCCGGGCCCGCGACCCACTCCGCGGGAACGAGCACGAGGTCGGCGCCCGCATCGGCGAGACGGCGCGTCACCTCGGGGAATCGCAGGTCGTAGCAGGTCTGGATGCCCACCCGCAGCCCCGCGAACTCGAACAGCTGCGGCTCGCTGATCTCGCCGGGCTCGACCCACCGCGACTCCTGCGCGCCGAACGCGTCGTACAGGTGCAGCTTGGGCGAGGTCGCGAGCAGAGAGCCGTCCGCGCCGACGGCGACGATCGTGTTGCGGCACTTCTCGGGCTGCGACGACTCCTCCAGGAGCCCCGCCACGATGATGACCTCGAGCTCGGCGGCGATCGCCGAGAGCCCCGAGACGAAGGGGCCGTCGAGCGGCTCCGCGTTCGCGACCCACCCTTCGTCGGGCTTCGGGGTGAAGTAGGCCGAGTACTCGGGGAACACGACGAGCCCGGCACCCTGATCGACGGCCTTCTGCGCGAGCTCGCGCAGCTCGGCGAGGTTCACGTCCCGGTCGGCTCCCGGGCCCCACTGGGCGACGGCGACGGCGGTGCGAGTGCTCATGCGACCAGCCTACGGCCCGCCGCTCAGCGGGCCGCAGTGCCAGACTGGGCACCATGCGCGACCCCTCCGCTCCCCCGCCCAGCACCGCCCCCACCGACCCGGCCGCGCCGCGCCCGCCCGGCACGTCGTGGCCGCAGCGCTTCGCGCGCTGGCTGCTCGGCGCAGCGCTGCTGCTCGCGGGGCTCAGCCACCTCACGGTCGGTCGCGAGGAGTTCCTCAACCAGGTGCCGCCGTGGCTGCCGATCGACGGCGACGTCGTGGTCGTCGCCTCCGGCATAGTCGAGATCGCCCTCGGGCTCGCGCTGCTCGTGCTCGGCCGCTGGCGCGTGCCCGTGGGCTGGCTCGTCGCCCTGTTCTTTCTCGCCATCTTCCCCGGCAACATCGCGCAGTTCACGGAGGGGCGGGACGGCTTCGGCCTCACGACGGACGTGGCCCGGGGCATCCGGCTGCTGTTCCAACCGCTCCTCGTCGCCTGGGCGCTGTGGTCGACCGGGGCGTGGTCTGCCTACCGCTCGTGGCGCGCTGGTCGCCGCGGCGACCGCTCTGGCACGATGAGGGGATGACCGCGACCCTCATCGTTCTCGGCTCGGCGAACACCGACTTCACGGTGCTCGTGGAGCGTCACCCGCAGCCCGGCGAGACGCTCATGGGCGGTGACCTCGTCACGGCGACGGGCGGCAAGGGCGCCAACCAGGCTCTCGCGGCCGCACGATCGGGCGCCCTGCCCGTCCTCCTCGGCGCGGTCGGCGCGGACGCGAACGGTCGCGCCATGCTCGACGCCCTCGGCTCGGGCGGCATCGACGTCTCCCGCACGCTCACCCTCGAGGATGCGCCCACCGGTGTGGCGCTCATCACCGTCTCGCGCGACGGCGAGAACACCATCGTCGTGGCGCCCGGCGCCAACGGCCGGCTCAGCGTCGAGTCGATCGTGCCGATCGTGCGCGAGCTCGCGGGCCCCCGCACCGTCCTGCTCGCCCAGCTCGAGATTCCCCTCGAGGTCGTGGTCGCCGCCGCCGAGGCGGTCGACGCGGCGGGCGGGCGCGTCGTGCTCAACCTCTCCCCCAGCCGGGAGATTCCGGATGCTCTGCTCACGCTCTGCGACCCGCTCGTCGTCAACGAGTCCGAGGCGCACGACCTCGCCGGGGCGACCGTCGACTCGGTCGACGACGCGACCGCTGCCGCCACCGCGCTGCTCGACCGGTGCCGCAGCGTCATCATCACACTCGGCGGGGATGGCGCCGTGTTCGCGAGCCCGACCGGTGCGGGGCACGTGCGCGCACCGCGCGTGACGGTCGTCGACACGACGGGGGCCGGCGACGCCTTCGTGGGCGCCGTGTGCGCCGAACTCGCAGACGGTGCTGCCCTCGAGGCCGCGGTCGAGCGCGGCGTCGCGGCGGGCGCCGCAGCCGTGCAGTGGCGTGGCGCTCAGCCGCCGCGCAACTTAGGCTCGCGCGCTGACACGCGGCGGTCGCGCAGGGCGAGGGCGAGCACGACGACGGCCGGCCACAGCGACTCGAGGTAGGCCGCCACTCGTTCAGCGAGCCCGACGAGAGCCGGGTCGGGCGAGGCCTCGATCCACGCGAACGCCACGCAGGCCGCGCCGACCGCGAGGGTGCTCAGGGTCGCCCCGAGCGGGCGCACGAGCCACGGGTACCGGGGCGAGAAGCGCATGCTCAGCACGGGCCACAGGGCCAGCAACACGAACCCGGCCATGGCCGAGTAGCGGTGCTCGGGGCTCGACTCGCCGACCGCGGGAAGGGGGAACGCTGCGACCGCGAAGAGCGCAATGCCCGCGAGCGCCAGCGCCGCACGGCCGGGCCACGCGAGCCCGCGAGCGAACGCCGCGGTGACGAGGTGGCACGCGCCGGTGAGCACGAACATGAGGGTCATGAAGACCCGCGTAGGGGCATCCCCCGCCGCTAGCTCACTGATGGTCATCGCGACCGGATCGAATCCCGGCCAGGCGAGCTCGGCGACGATCGTGCCGCCGATGAAGAACACGGGGGCGAGGAGGGACGAGACGAGCGCGGGCCGGCTCACCAGTCGACGGTCGGGTGGCTTCGTGTCTGTCACGTTCTCACCGTAGCGGGGCATGGCTGGGTCGGCGCCCGCTAGCGACGGCGCCTGCTAACGTCGGCGCCTGCTAGCGTCAGCCCCGAACCCGCCCAGCCCAAAGGAGCGCACGATGGCGAAAAAGACCTACACCCCCGACCAGCAGATCGACCGGCTGCGCGTCTACAACCTCGTGGCCGGCAGTCTGCACCTGCTGCAGGCGATCGGCTTCGCGATCGTGCTGACGATGCTCAGCACCCAGGTGCTGTTCGCCGTCACTGCCGACTACCTCGCGGGCCCTCCCGGCGTTCCGATTCCGCCCGAGCGAGTGACCCTCTTCGAGGTCAACATCGGCATCGGCGTCGTCGCGTTCCTCGCCCTGAGCGCGTTCTTCCACTTCCTCATCTCGAGCCCGTGGTTCTTCGGCCGCTACAAGGGCGGGCTTCTCGCGAACCGCAACTACTTCCGCTGGACGGAGTACGCGCTCAGCTCGTCGATCATGATTTGGCTCATTCTCGCCATCAACGGTGTGACCGACATCGGCGCCCTGTTCGCGATCTTCGCCGTCAACGCTGCCATGATCCTGTTCGGCGCCCTGCAGGAGAAGTACGAGCAGCCCGGATCGGGCGGCATGCTGCCCTTTATCTTCGGCTCCATGGTCGGCATCGTGCCGTGGATCCTCGTGCTCATCTACTTCTTGCGCCCCGGCAGTGAGAGCGAGGTCGCCGCGCCCGACTTCGTCGTCGGCATCGTCATCTCGCTCTTCGTGTTCTTCAACACGTTCGCCATCAACCAGTGGCTGCAGTACAAGCAGGTCGGCAAGTGGAAGAGCTACCTGCAGGGCGAGCGCACCTACATCACGCTGAGCCTCGTAGCGAAGACGGCTCTTGCGTGGCAGGTGTTCTCCGGCGCCATCATCCCCGCCATCGCGAGCTGAGGCGCGCGCCGCGGTCGCAAGTGTGAGGTGGCCGATGTTCAGCCAGAACCCGAATCCGTCTGAACATCGGCCTGCCGGGGTGCTGGCGACACATGATCCTGAAGGGGGGCGTCGACAGCGGAGGCGGGCCCTCGTGCCCCGGCCCCCCTATCGTGACGGATCAGGCGATCTCTGGGGGCTCGCGCCACGCGCTCGTGTGCGCAATGCGAATGCGTGGGGCGCAGACTCACCCGTGTGCGCCCAGATTCGCCCTAAAGTGGGTCGCACGAGAGGCTCGAACGCCCATTCGCGCCAGATCTGGCGGGAAATTGCGGCGTGGGCCCATGGTGCGACGATCTCGCGCCCCGACGACAGAAGCCCCCGAACCTGTGGGTTCGAGGGCTTCCTCTGTCCTCCGGAGAGGACCTTGGTTGCGGGGGCAGGATTTGAACCTACGACCTCTGGGTTATGAGCCCAGCGAGCTACCGAACTGCTCCACCCCGCGGCGAAACCCCAGTCTAGCAGTCGCCCTCGGCACCGTCGAATCGAGCCCGGCACCGTGGCACGCGCTCCCCGTCGGGGCGGCTCACGCCGGTGTCGCGAGAAGTTCGCGGCGCAGATCGACGGGCGAGGTCGGCGCATCCTGCGGCGCCCCGGGGTGCGCTACTCGGCCGCCATCGCTGAAGATCGCGCCCCAGATCGTGCTCTGCGCCGCCGTCGCGAGCTTGCGCAGTACCGAGAGGTCGGACGGGGTCGTGATGTTGCGCGGTCGGGAGTCGACCACGCACAGTGCCCCGAAGAACCGACCCTGAGGATCCTGCAGCGGCATACCCGCGTAGTAGCGGATGCCGTCGACGTCGGTGACGAGCGGGTTGGTGGCGAAGCGCGGGTCGTGCGGAGCATCCGGAACAATGAGCGTCTCCTCGTTGCGCACCGCGATCGCGCAGAAGGACTGCTCGAGCGGCACGCCCTCGAGGTCGATGCCGTAGCGCGCCACGTGCCACTGCCGATCGGGGCCGAGCACCGTCAGCAGAGCGGTCGGGGCGTTCATCGCCGCCGCCGTCATCGTGACGATCTTGTCGAGCGAGGCCTGCGCGCCCTGCAGCAGCTTCACGAGCTCGGGAGCGTCGGCGATACCCGACGTCATGCGGTCCACCGCACGGGTGCGGCGGCGGCCCTCGACTGAGTCGTGCTCCGAGTAGGCGAGATCGAGCGGGGGTGCCAGCTCATGCGCGATCACCGCAGCCCAGGCGGCGTAGTCGGCCGGGGTGTGCCGGCCGGAGGCGCCCTCCGGGCTTGGCACCGCCGGCAGCGGCAGAGTGCGAACGGTGGGCAACGGGTCGGCCAACCGGTCGGTGATCTCGTTGAAGCGGCGCACGAGCAGATCGGCGAACCATCCACCGCGCCCCACGAAGGTCGGGATGGACGTGATCGAGGTCGTCCCGACCAGGAGGAGAAGGTTGCCCTGCGCGACCCGGTTGCGCCAGATCTCGAGCGCTAGGCGGAGGTTGCGCCGCCACACTCGAGGAGACGTGCCCGCGAGCGCGTCGTTGATGCCGACCGTCGTCACGACCGCGTCGTAGTCGCTCAGCCGCGCACCCCCGATGATGGGGGCGAGGTTCGCCGCCGTCATTTCGGGGTTCGCGATGACATCGACGATCACGCCGCGCCCCGTCATCGTCCTCAGCGCGCGGGCGAGAGAGCCGGCGAGAGCGAGATCGTGGGAGGCGACGCCCCAGCCGACGGCGGGGCCCGAGCCGATGATGAGCACGCGGTCGGCTGAGGGACCGTCAGCGACGGCGTGCGGCGTGCCCGTGGGGCGCGGCATCCAGGAGAGATCCTGCTGGCGCCACGACGCCCACAGTCGCATGAACGGCCTGACGATGAACACTGCAGCGGCGAGTAGTGCCGACACGATGGGCTTCCTTCCAAGCCCCCCTTCGCTCAGCGAGCCTAGGAGTGCGCGCGAGCGCCCGCCATCCCCCGAGCGCGGGAACCCTGCTCGGGGGACAGACGAGTGCGTCTACTGCTCGCTGCGCCTAGTCGCTCAGAGCGATGGCACGCTCGATCGCGTCCTGCAGCCGCTCGTCGGCTTCAGCGGCCGCGACGAGGTCGTTGGCCGCATAGGCCGCCTGACGGTCCTGGAGCGCCTGGCGGGCGTCCTCGAGCGCGGCCTGCAGGTCACCTGCGGGCGGCGTGGTCGGCTCGGTCGGCTCCTCGGGAGCCTCGGGGTCGGTCGGTGCCTCGGGATCCACCTCGGGCAGCGTCGGGTCGACGTCACCATCACCCGCGTCGGCGCCCGAGTCTCCGCCGAAGAGCGCATCGAGAGCCTGGTCGAGCGTGTCCTCGAAGGCGATCGAGTCACCGAACGACACGAGCACCTTGCGCAGCAGCGGGTAGCTCGTCTCACCCGTCGACTGCACGTAGACCGGCTGCACGTACAGGAAGCCGCCGCCGACCGGGAGGGTCAGCAGGTTGCCGCGCAGCACCTCGGTCTCGCCGCGCTGCAGGAGCGCGAGCTGGTTCGCGACCTCGGTATCGGAGTTGAACTGGTTCTGCACCTGGCCGGGCCCCGGAATGGTCTGCGAGGGCAGGGTCAGCAGCGTGAGCTTGCCGTAGTCGTCACCGGGGTCGGAGTTCGCCGCGAGATAGCCCGTCAGCACGTTGCGCTCGTTGTCGCTCGCGGTGCGCGGGATGAAGGTCGAGTACAGCGTGAAGCCGGGCTCGTCCTCGCCGGGAACCTGCATCGTCAGGTAGTACGGCGGCTGCGTCGTCGGCGCGGCGGCCGACGAGATCGGGTCGTTCGGCGTGACCCACTCGTCATCGGTCGAGAAGAACGAGCCCGGGTCGGTGACGTGATACGCGCCGAGGATGTTGCGCTGCACCTTGAACAGGTCGGAGGGGTAACGCACGTGGTCGAGGAGTTCCTGGCTCATGTCGTCGACCGAGCGCAAAGTCGTCGGGAAGACCTTCTGCCAAGTCTGCAGGATCGGGTCCTCCTCGTCCCACGCGTAGAGCGTCACCTCTCCGTCGTAGGCGTTGACCGTGGCCTTGACAGAGTTGCGGATGTAGTTGATGTCGTCGACCGGGAACTGCGGCGACGGCGTGTAGGTGTCGGCCACGGCGGCCGAGAGCGGCACCGAGGTCGAGTAGGGGTAGCTGGACGTCGTCGTGTAGCCGTCGACGATCCAGACGATCTCCCCATCGACGACCGCGGGATACGGGTCGGAGTCGAGCCGCAGGTACGGGGCAGCCTTCTGCACCCGGTCGAGAGGATCGCGGTCGTAGAGGATCTGCGAGTCGTCGGTGACGGCCTCGGAGAGGAAGATCTGCTCCGACTGGAACTTGATCGCGTACAGCAGGCGCTTGAAGACGTTGTCGAGAGCCGGTCCACCGTCTCCCTCGAAGGTGTAGGTCGCATTGCCCGCCTCGTCCTCGCCCGCTCCGTCGGAGGGGAAGTCGAGCTCGAGGTTCTCCCCACCGCCGACGATCGAGTACAGGGGCGAGAATTCGCCGAAGTAGACACGAGGCTCGTACTCGCCGAGCGCCTCGGTGAGCGCACCATCGACGGGGATGCCCGACTCGAGGAACAACGGCTGACCGTCGTCGGCCCGCTGGTTGCCGTAGGCCGCGACGACGCCGTAGCCGTGCGTGAACACGATCGTGTTGTTGTACCAGTTCTGCGAGGTCTGACCGTCGGGGTTCAACTCGCGCAGGGAGAGCACGGTGTCTTGCGTTTGGCCGTCGATCACGTAGCGGTCGACGTCAAGGAAGTCGGGGAACTGGTAGTACTGCCGGAACTGCTCGAGCTGGGCGAAGGCCTCGGTAACGAGCGCCGGGTCGATGAGGCGGATGTTCGCCGTCGTCTCCGCATCCTCGCGGAGGGCACCCTCGGTCGCATCCGTCTCAGCGTCGTACGAGATCTCCACGAGCTCGTCGACGCCATAGGCCGCTCGAGTCGCCTCGATGTTGCGCTCGATGAACGGCGCCTCGATCGTGCGGGCGCTCGGGTCGACCTGGAAGCGCTGCACGATCCACGGGTAGACGCTGCCGATGAGCAGGCCGCTCACGAGCAGCAGGGCGGTGCCGACGATCGGCAGGCGCCAGCGCCCGATGATGGCCGTGATGATGAAGAGCACGGCGACGAGTGCGGCAATGCCGGCGAGGATCGCGCGGCTGGGAATGGTGGCGTTGACCTCGGCGAAGCCCGCACCGGCGGCCAGGAAGCCCTCGCTCGGATCGATGACGGCCGCGTACTGGTCGAACCAGATACTCACGCCCTGCAGCGCGATGTAGATGGCGCCCGTGAGGGCGAGCTGGATGCGCGCGGTGCGGGAGATGCGAATCTCACGGCCGTTGACGCGCAGCGCGCCGTAGAGGTAGCTCGTCGCGAGCGCCGCGAGCAGAGAGAGGAGGACGGCTGCGGAAGCGAAGGCGATGATGCCGCGGTAGAAGGGCAGCTCGTAGACGAAGAACCCGATGTCGAAGCCGAACTGGGCATCTGTCGTGCCGAAGGGCGTGCGGTTGAAGAACTGCAGCACCTGGGTCCACTGCGCCGAGGTCGTGACGCCGGCGAAGAGGCCGAGAACGGCGGGGATGCCGATCATGGCGGCGCGGCGCAGCGGCTCGATGGCCTCCTGGTAGCGGTCGAGCTGCGAGTTGAGCTTCGCGTAGACCGGTCGCGAGCGGTAGGCGATCTGCAGGCTCGCCCACACCGGCAGGAACATGCCGAGGAAGCCGATGAGGAACATGACGCCCGTGGCGATCCACTGCGTGGCGAGCACGGGCAGGTACCCGAGCTGGTCGAACCAGAGGACGTCGGTGTAGACGTTCGCGAAGACGAAGAACAGCGCCACGAGAACACCCACGACGATGGCCGTGATGCTGAGGGCTGAGCGCGATCGGTTGGTCGGCTGCGAGGTGGTGGTCGACACTGAAATGGCTCCTGAGGTCGTCGGGGCGAACTTTCCCAGACTAGCGGGCGATGCCTGGCATCGGGCCGGTCGCACCCCTAACGTTCGCCGCGAGCGCAGTCGGGCGGTCGTGCGGGGCCGCGGCTCAGCTCGCGAGCTCGTCCGGATTCTGCACGCGCTGGCCGACCACGGCACTCACGCCGTCCTGCCGCATGCTGACCCCGTAGAGAGCATCCGCGATCTCCATCGTGCGCTTCTGGTGCGTGATGATGATGAGCTGGGATGCCGCTCTCAGGTCGCGGAAGATCGTGAGCAACCGGCCGAGGTTCGCGTCGTCGAGCGCTGCCTCCACCTCGTCCATGATGTAGAACGGGCTCGGCCGCGCCTTGAAGATCGCGATGAGCAGGGCGACCGCGGCAAGGGAGCGCTCACCGCCGCTCAGGAGGCTGAGTCGCTCGATCTTCTTGCCGGCCGGCTTGACGGTCACCTCGATGCCCGTCGTGAGCATGCTCTCGGGGTCGGTGAGGTGCAGACTGCCCGTGCCGCCGGGGAACAGGATCGGGAACACCGTGTCGAAGGCCGCCTGGGTATCGGCGAACGCGGAGGCGAAGATGTGCTGCATCGTCTCGTCGAGCTCGTCGATGATCGTCAGCAGGTCGCGGCGGGTGTTCGCGAGATCGGTGAGCTGCTCGGTGAGGAACTTGTGCCGCTGCTCGAGCGCGGCGAACTCCTCGAGGGCGAGCGGGTTCACCCGGCCGAGCTGGCCGAGCTTGCGCTCCGCCCGCGCGAGGCGCGTCTGCTGCTCGGCGCGGTCGAACGGCTTGCCGCTCGGTTCTGCCGTTCGCAACTCAGGCTCTGCGTGCTCAGGTGCGTGCGCACCGGGCACATCGGTCGCTTCTGCCTGAGTTGCGAACGCGCGCGCGGCGGCGTCGGCGACGAGTGCGGCGGTGCGGGCCGCGTCGTCGTCCGTGGTCGGATCGGGCTCGGGGCCGGGGTCGCGGCCAATCTCGGGCGCATCGGGATCGGGGTCGACGCGCGCCGCGGCCTCGGCCGCGATCGCATCGGCCGCGGCTCGGGCGGCCGCGGTGAGGGCGTCGTCATCGGGCACGGGTACGTGCGGGCCGTACTCATCCACGAGGACTTCCTCGACGAGGCCGAGCTCCTCCCCCGCGCGCTCGAGCAGCTGGCCCAGGTGCAGCTTCTTCTCGTAGATCTGCAGCTCGAGACCGTGCACGTTCTCGGTGATGCCCGCGAGCCGCTCGCGCAGGGCCGACTCGCTGCGGCGCAGCTCGAGCAGCTCCTCGTTCTGTGCGGTGCGCTGCGCCTCCGCCTGAGCGAGCGAGACGCGCGCCTCGGCGACCGAGGAGTCGACGACGGCGAGCACGGCGGGCAGGGACGCGGCGACGCGCGTCGCACGCTCGACCTGTCGCTGCCGCAGCACGGCGCGGCGGGCGGCCTCATCGGCGGCGGCACGCTCCGCCTGGCGGCGGCGCTCGAGCTGCTCGGCGCCGTCGCGCGCGGCGCGCACCCGCTCGCGCGCCGTCTCGAGCTCGATGCGCCGCTCGAGCTCGGCGGCACGCGCGGCCTCGAGGTCGCTCAGCAGCTGGTCGCGGGCGGAGGCATCGAGCATGGGGCGCGGGCGACCGGCGAAGTCCGCGTGCTCAGCCTCGGAGCGCTCGACCGCGCGCTCGGCCTCGGCGACCGACTCCTGGGCGCGCTCCAGGGCGGTCGTGAGGCGCGCGGCCTCCGCCTCGGCAGCCTCGGCTTGGGCGCGAGCACGGGAGACCTGCTCGCTGCGCGCCGCGCGCTGAGCATCCTGATCGCGCACCGCGGCGAGCGCCGCGGTGGCCGCCCCCTTCGCCTCGGTGAGCGCGCTGCGGGACTCGTCAAGCGTGTAGCGCGCACGTTCGATGCCGGTCGTGACGTCGCTCAGCCGATCGCGGGCAGCGTCGCGCTCGGCGGCGAGCTCGAGCCGACTGCGGCCCTCGCCCGACCCGCCGCGCAGCACGGAGCGCGTGAGCACCTCGCCCTGCCGGGTGACGATGCTCACGGTCGCGGCGCCGTCGCCGCGCTTCTCGAGGGCGGCCCACGCGGTGCGTGCGGCGTCGAGGTCGTCGGCGATGAGGGTGCGCGCGAGCAGGTCGAGCACGCCGGCGGGGGCGGTGACGACGTCGGCCGCGGGGGTGAGCCCCGTACCGGCCGGGAGGTCGCTCACGCCGGAGCCCGCGCTCGAGAGTTCGGCGAGCACGACCTCCACACGCCCGGCGTCGCTGCCGCGCGCGCTCTCGAGTGCCCGCAGGCCGGCGTCGAGGTCGTCGGCGAGCGCCGCCTCCGCGAGCGTGCCGAGCGCTGCGGCGATCGCCGCCTCGAACCCGCTGCGCACCTGCAGGTGGTCGGCGACGAGGCCGCGCACACCCTTCGTGCCGATGAGGCCGGATGCCCCGACTCCCGCATCGACCGCTTGCGAGAGCGCGCTGACGCGGGCCGCGAGGGCATCGCGCTCCCGCTCGAGGGCGTGCAGGGCATCCCGCTCGCCGTCGATGCGCGCGGTCGTGTCGGCGACCGCGGTGTCGGCGGCCTCGAGGGCTGCGTCGAGCTCAGCATCGCGGCCTGTGGCCTCCTCGAGGGCGGGCAGTGCCTCCAGCTCGGCGCGCGTGCTCGACTGCCGTTCGCGCGCGGCCTCGAGGGCCGACTCCTGCCGCAGCAGCTCGCCGCGCGCCGCCGCGAGAGTGGAGCGGGCGACCTCGACGCGGCCGGCGAGGGCGGCGAGCTGCAGGTCGTGCTGCGAGACGAGGGCGCTCTGAGCGGCGATCTCCTCGTCGAGGGCGTCGAGCGCCGCGCGCGCCGTCGCGGTGCGGGCGGCCGCCTCGCCGACCGTGCGCTCGGCGGCCTCGACCTCGGCGCCGAGCGACTCCGCTTCAGCGCGGGCCTCCGCCACCTGTGCCTGCGTGATGGTCGACGACAGGCCCGGAAGCTCTGACTGCTGACTGAGCAGGGTGAGCTTCTGCTGGGCGAGAGAGTAGAGGCTGCGCAGGCGTTCCTGCACCTGCTCGAGCTCGAAAGCGAGGCGGCGCGCACCGTCGACCGCGTCACCGACCTGCTCGGCCTCGAGACGCTGCACGCGCACGCGCGCCTGGTCGAGCTGGCTCTGCAGCACGAGCCGCTCGCTCGAGCGCTCCGACTCGGTGCGCTGGTGATCGGCGAGGCTCTCGCGCAGGGCGACGACCTCGTCGGCCAGGAGTCTGGCCCGGGCATCCCGCACGATCGCGGCGATCGTCTGCGCTTCGCGGGCGATCTCGGCCTGGCGACCCAGCGGCGTCAGCTGGCGCCGAATCTCGCCGGCGAGGTCGTTGAGGCGGGTCAGGTTCGCCTGCATGCCCTCGAGCTTGCGCACCGTCTTCTCTTTGCGGCGGCGGTGCTTGAGGATTCCCGCGGCCTCCTCGATGAAGCCGCGACGCTCCTCGGGGCTCGCGTGCAGCACGGCGTCGAGCTGGCCCTGCCCGACGATCACGTGCATCTCGCGGCCGAGCCCGCTGTCGCTCAGCAGCTCCTGCACGTCGAGCAGCCGGCAGGCCGTACCGTTGATCGCGTACTCGCTGCCGCCGTTGCGGAACAGCGTGCGCGAGATCGTGACCTCCGCGTACTCGATGGGGAGCATGCCATCGGAGTTGTCGATCGTCAGGAGCACTTCGGCGCGCCCGAGCGGGCCGCGTGTCGCCGTCCCGGCGAAGATGACGTCAGACATGGTGCCGCCGCGCAACGTCTTCGCGCCCTGCTCGCCCATGACCCACGCGAGGGCGTCGACGACGTTCGACTTGCCCGAGCCGTTGGGGCCGACGACGCACGTCACGCCCGGCTCGAACTGGAAGGTGGTCGGCTGCGCGAACGACTTGAAGCCCTTGAGGGTGAGCGACTTGAGGTGCACGCTGCCCTCCCTCGGCTGCTGGCGCGCGGGCTGGCGCGCGGACTGATCGGTCAGGGCTACCGTACCGGGTGGCGCGGGCGTATTCTGGCGGGCTGGCCTGCGAGCGAGGAGCCGTCATGGGTGGGGTCGAGATCACCGAGGTGTCCATTCCGGAGCGGCTCGACGTGCCTGACGCCGCCGACTTCGTCGCCGCGATCGGCGTGCGCAATGCTGTCAACGAGCACGACTCGGGCACGCGCGACGACGTGCGGCCGGCCGAGGAGCTGCTGCCGGGGTGGCGCAAGCAGGATTTCGAACCGATGAGGATGCTCGTCGCGAGGCTCGAGGGGCGCATCGTGTGCCGGGGCATCGCCGAGTTCCGTCTCGGCGATGCGGCCGATACGGCGTGGCTGCACGTCGAGGTGCTGCCCGAGGTGCGCGGCCGCGGGGTCGGCCGCGCGACGGCCGAGCGGCTCGAGCGGCTCTCGCTCGACGAGGGTCGCACCAAGGCCATCGTGTACGCGCCGTCCTGGCGAGTCGGCGGCGAGCGCCTGGCGGCTCCGACCGGGTTCGGAGACGTGCCCGCCGACACCCGCGAGACGCGGCTGCTGCTCTCCCTCGGCTACCGGCTCGAGCAGGTCGAGCGGGGCAGCCGACTGCCGCTACCGGTCGACCCCGCCCGACTGGATGCCCTGCTCGGGCAGGCGAGCGCCGCGGCGGGCCCCGACTACCGCGTGCACCTCTGGGGCCGGCACACGCCGCCCGAATGGCGGGAGGACATCTGCCGCCTGCTCACCCGCATGAGCACCGACGCACCGACGGCGGGCCTCGAGGAGCCCGAGGACGAGTGGACGGTCGAGCGTCTGCTCGCCGATGAGCGCCAGGAGGCGGAGAGCCCCCGCACCCCGTTCGTCGCGGCGGTCGAGCACGTGCCCTCGGGGCGTCTGGCCGGGTTCACCGAGCTCATCGCGCCCGCCGAGCGCGAGCGCACCGTCGACCAGGACGACACGATCGTGCTCGTCGAGCACCGTGGACACCGATTGGGCATGCTGCTCAAGGCCGCGAATCTGGCGCAGCTCGAGCGACTGCGGCCCGGGCATCCCTCGATCGTGACCTACAACGCCGAGGAGAACCGGCACATGCTCGCGGTCAACGAGGCCCTCGGGTTCGAGCCGTTCGTCTACGAAGGGGCATGGCGCAAGGACCTCGCGTAGTCAGGCGCGGCGCACGCGGATGCGCTGGCAGCGCGGGCAGTAGTGCGAGCCGCGGTTCATGAACTGCACGCGCACGATGAGACCGCCGCACCGCTCGCACGGTCGACCCTGCTGGCCGTAGGCGCGCAGCGAGTGGCTGAAGTACCCGCTCGCCCCGTTGACGTTGACGTACTGCGCGTCGAAGGAGGTGCCGCCCTCCTCGAGCGCGCGCCGCAGCACGGTGCGCACCTCGGCGAGCAGAGTGCGGGCGCGGCGGGGGCCGAGGTGCTCGGTCGGCTGGTCGTAGTGCACGCGCGCCGCCCAGAGCGCCTCGTCGGCATAGATGTTGCCGATTCCGCTCACGAGGGTCTGGTCGAGCAGGGCTCGCTTGATGGTCGTGCGCCGCGCCGCGAGACGCCGCAGGAAGAGGCGGTCGTCGAAGGCGTCATCGAGCGGGTCGCGCGCGATGTGCGCCACCTGGCTCGGGATGCTCGGCTGAGCACTGCCGTACCCGCCTGCCGCACCGTCCGCTGTGGGGGCAAGTGCGTCGATCGCCATCGAGCCGAAGATGCGCTGGTCGACGAAGTTGAGCCGTAGCGGGCCGTGCTCGGGGTGCACGATGTCGAGCCGGATGCGCGTGAGCGGCCCGTCGTCGGCGTCGCGCTGCCGCAGCAGCACTTGGCCGCTCATGCCGAGGTGCACCACGAGAGCCTCGGCGGGGTCGCCCTCCTCGTCGTGGAGGGGCAGCCACAGGAACTTGCCGCGGCGCACGGCGGAGTCGAGGCGTGCGCCGGTGAGCCGATCGATGAAGTCTTCGGCCGGGCCGGGGTGACGGCGCAGCGACCGCTCGTCGTAGAACTCGATCGCCTCGATCGTCGCGCCGCTCACGGCGGGGGCGAGACCGTGGCGCACGACCTCGACTTCGGGCAGCTCGGGCACCGCTAGTGCCGGCGGCCCTGCTGCAGCACCGTCCACGCCTCGAGGGCGGCGCCCATCTCGGCGTGCTTCTTGCTCGTACCCTCGCCCGTGGCGATCGGGGTGCCGTCGAGGACGACGGTCGCGGTGAAGACCTTCGAGTGGTCGGGGCCGACGTCGCTGATCTCGTAGGAGGGAAGGCCCATGCCGAGCCGTGCGGCGAGCTCCTGCAGGGAGGTCTTCGGGTCCATGGCGGCGCCGAAGCGGTCGGGGTCGGCGAGGAGCGGATCGATGAGCCGCAGCACGAGCGCCGTCGCCTCGTCGGCGCCGCGGTCGAGGTAGGCGGCCCCGATGAGCGCCTCGACCGTGTCGGCGAGGATCGACGACTTGTCGCGGCCCCCCGTGAGCTCTTCGCCCTTGCCGAGCTTCACGTGCTGCCCGAGGTCGATCATCGCGGCGACTTCGGCGAGCGCGACGGCGGACACCAGGGAGGCACGCCGCTTGGCGAGGTCGCCCTCGCTCAGATCGGGGTAGGTCGTGTAGAGCATGACCGTGACGGCCTGCCCGAGAATCGAGTCGCCGAGGAACTCGAGCCGCTCATTGGTCGGCCCGCCGCCGTTCTCGTAGGCCCACGACCGGTGGGTCAGGGCGAGATCGAGAAGATCGGGCTCGATGGTGAGCCCGAGCGCACGCGACAGTGACGAACGGTCAGGGGCAGCGCCCGCGGACTCGCTCGTCATCGCGATGCGTCCGCTCAGACGTCGGCGACCTTGCGACCCTTGTACTCCATGTACAGGGGCGTGCCGGCGGAGTCTTCGACGACCTTGGCGCGGTGCGGGAGGCTGTAGACGACCTTGCCGTTCTCGATCGTCTTCACGAGCGTGGGAACCTGCGCCTTCCACTGCGAGCGGCGCGAGTGGGTGTTGGAGCGGGACTTCTTCCGCTTGGGAACAGCCATGGTGTGTCTTCTCTCTCTCGTGTCGCAGCGCGTGCACGCGCTACGAGGTCAGTGCGGGGTGTCGTCGTCGGTGAGCAGGCCCTCGAGCGCCGCCCAGCGGGGATCGATCTCGTCGCGGGGCTCTCGCTCGGGTTGATCGGCCAGCTTCTCGCCGGTCTCGGGGTCGAGACCAGGGCAGTCAGCACGACAGACCGGTTGGAACGGTAGTGCGAGCACCACCGCATCCCGAACCACAGGTTCACAATCCACGTGATCATCGTGAACCGTGTAGTCGACAGCGTCCTCAGGAGAATACGCGAAAAGCTCCTGGAATTCGAGTTCGAGCGGCTCGGTGACCGGGTCGAGGCAGCGCACGCACTCCCCCGAGGCGACCGTGCGCACGTCGGCCGACACGAGAATTCCGTCGTGGAGGCCCTCGAGACGCAGGTCGAGCTCGAGCGGCGCGCCCTGCTTCACCACCATCGCGGCCGCGCCCAATTGCTCGGGTACGGCGAACGACAGCGTCTTCTCGCGCATCTCGCCGGGGCGGTGCACGAGGTCGCGAACGTTGACGCGGTAGGGGGACTGGTCAGCAGGCATGGCGCCCGAGTCTACGCGGTCGCGACCGCCGTGAAGGCCGCGTCGTAGGCCTCGAGCGCGGTGGCGACCTGCTCGGGGGTCACGATGCACGGGGGCACGACGTGAATGCGGTTGTCGGCCGCGAACGGAATGACTCCGCGCGCGAGCAGCTCTTTCTTGAGCGCCCCGATCACGGCGGGGCCGACAGGCTCGCGCGTGCCCGCGTCGGTCACGAGGTCGAGCGCCCAGAACACGCCGAGCCCCCGCACCTCACCGATCATGGGGTGCTTCTCGGCGAGCGCCCGCAGGCCGGGGCCGAGGTGGTCGGCGCCGATCATCGCGGCATTCTCGATGATGCCCTCCTCGGTCATGGCATCGATCGAGGCGACGATGGAGGCCATCGCGAGGGGGTGACCCGAGTAGGTGAGGCCGCCGGGGAACACGCGCTCGTCGAACTCGGCGGCGACGCGCGGCGACATGATGACGCCGCCCGCAGGCACGTAGCCAGAGTTGACGCCCTTCGCGAAAGCGATGAGGTCGGGGGTCGCGCGCGACGGGTTGAGCGCCTCGCTCTGCCAGGCGAACCAGTCGCCCGTGCGGCCGAAGCCCGCCATGACCTCGTCGGCGATCCACATGATGCCGAACTCGTCGGCGAGCGCGCGCACGCCCTCGAGGTAGCCGGGCGGAGGCAGGAGAACGCCAGCGGTACCGGGAACGCTCTCGAGCAGGATCGCGGCGATCGTGCCGGGGCCTTCGGCCTGGATCGTGCGGCGAAGGTGCTGCAGGGCGCGCTCGGTTTCCTGCTCCGGAGTCTCGGAATGGAACTCGCTGCGGTACAGGAAGGGGCCGAAGAAGTGCACGTGGCCGGTCGCGTACTCGTTGGGCATGCGCCGCCAGTCGCCCGTCGCGACGATCGCCGAACCCGTGTTGCCGTGGTAGCTGCGGTAGGTGGAGAGCACTTTGTCGCGGCCGGTCGTGAGACGGGCCATCCTGATCGCATTCTCGATCGCGTCGGCACCGCCGTTCGTGAAGAAGACCTTCGCGAAGCCCTCTCCCGCGCGCTCGACGATGCGCTTCGCCGCCTCGCCGCGGGCAAGGTTCGCGGTCGACGGGGCGACCGTCGCGAGCTCGGCCGCCTGGCGCTGGATCGCCTCGACGACCCGAGGGTGCGAGTGCCCGATGTTGGTGTTGACGAGCTGGCACGAGAAGTCGAGCCACCTGGTGCCGTCGTAGTCCCAGACCTCACACCCGGCAGCACCAGCCACCACGAGCGGCTGCAGGGCGGCCTGGGCGCTCCACGAGTGGAAGACGTACTGCTTGTCGAGCGCGAGGGCGCGAGCGCCGTCGGCGGGGTCGAGGGCGGGTGCAACAGAGTGTGACCGGGTCTGGGTGTCGGTCATGGCTATCGATTCCTTGATGTCGGCGGTGACGGTGGCGAGATCATTATCCTCCCGGGATGCCCGAAGCCGGGCCGCGCACTCGCGCGAGCCCGGCTTCGAACCGTGAGGCGGCTAGTTGCCGCCCGCGAGCAGCTCGACCTCGATGGGCGTGAAGCTGTCACCCGTGATGTCGAACCCTTCGGCCTCGAGCTCGGCGAGCGCCTGCTCGATGTACTCGTTGGTCCACGCGCTCGCCGGCGGCTCCTCGGTGATGAGGCTCGCGCCCGACTCGTTGACGGCGCTCAGGGCCGCCGCGACGGTCGCGTCGAAGGCGGCCTCATCGATGTAGCCGATGCCGTTCGGGGCCGGCCAGATGAGCTTGTTGGTCTCGTTCACCATCCACAGCTCGTGGCTGGGGCCCCAGCCGGAGCCCGCGTCGATCGTGATCTGCGCCGCCTCCTCGGGGCTCTCGGCCGCGAAGATCCAGCCCTTGATGACGGCCTTGAGGAATGCGACGGTCGTCTCCTGGTAGTCGGCATCGCTCTCGAGCCGCTCGGTGTCGGCCCAGATCGCGTCCTGCAGCATGGCACCCACGGTGTCCTCGTAGCTGATGACCGTGAAGTCGTCGGCCGTGTAGAGCTCACCGGTCTCGGGGTCGACCGCCTCGAGCAGCTGCGCGTACTCGTTGTAGGTCATCGCCTGGGCGGCGTCGATGTCTCCCGCGAGGAAGGCGTTCATGTTGAAGTCTTGCGTGATGATCTCGACCGTGGAGGCGTCGAGGCCCTCCTCGGCCATGGCCGCGAAGATCTCCCACTCGTTGCCGAACCCCCACGAGCCGATCTTCTTGCCCTCGAAGTCGGCGACCGAGGAGATGTCTCCGTCGGCCCACGCAACCTGGAGGGTGCCGGAGCGCTGGAAGATCTGCGCGATGTTGGTGACGTTCGCGCCGGCCTCGATCGAGCCGAGCACCTTGGGCACCCAGGCGATCGCGTAGTCGACGTCGCCGTTGGCGAGAGCGTCCTGCGGCACGATGTCACCACCCGACGGGATGATCTCGACATCGAGCCCGGCCTCCTCGAAATAGCCCTGCTCCTGCGCGGCGAAGTAGCCCGCGAACTGGCCCTGAGGCAGCCACTGCAGCTGCAGCGTGACCGGCGTGAGCTCCTCGCCCGAGTCAGCCTCCGGGGCCTCCTCGGTCGTGGCGCAGGCGGTGAGCACGAGCGCGGCGCTGAGGCCGAGCGCGCTGAACGTCGCGAGGCGACGATGGCGGTTGTTCATCATGTGCTGTGTCCTTTCGTGTTCTCGACGGTGCTGGTGTGGTGCAGGGTCGGCCCCGAGCGTGTCGGGGACCTCGTGTGGTCACGTCACCGTCGACGAGAGACCAGTCGTTCGAGCCCCGAGGCGACGAGCGAGAACGCCAGCCCGAGGATGATCGCGGCGACCACATAGGCCCACGCGCGCGGGTACGCGCTCGAGGCCGCCGAGGTGGAGATGAGGCCGCCGAGGCCGCCGCGCGGGCCGCCAAAGTACTCGGCGACGAGGGCCGAGATGACGGCGAGCGAGGAGGCGAGGCGGATGCCCGTGAAGGTGAAGGGCGCCGCCGTGCGCAGAGTGATGGTGCGCATGATCTGCGCATTACTCGCGGCGTAGCTGCGCATGAGGTCGCGGTGCACGGGCTGCGTCTGCCGCAGACCCCGCGCGGTGTTCAGGAAGACCGGCACGAAGGCGGCGAGCGCCGCGATGAGCTGGCGGCCGGTCTGCGAGTCGGCGCCGAACATCGTGTTGAGGACCGGGGCGAGCGCGACGATAGGGATGACTGCGAGCGCAGCGACGATGGGAGCGAGCATCCCGTCGAGGGATCGGCGCGTCGACGCGACGAGCGCCGCAATGATGCCGATGAGGGTGCCCGCGACGAGGCCGACGAGGGCGTTGAGGCCCGTGATCGCGCCCGCACTCACCATCGACGGCCAGAACTCGACGATCTCGGCTCCGATCGCGGCCGGGCTCGGCAGCAGGTACGCCTCGACGAGTCCGCTGCCCGCGATGAGCTGCCACACGGCGACGACGCTCACCCCGAGCACGATAGGGGCGACCGCCCGCGCCGTCCCCCCGGAGCCCCACGCGGCCCCCGGGGGCCGCCCACGTGGCGGTGCGATCGTGGCCGCGCCCGTCATCGGTTCTCCACGCCTCGGGCACTCGACGCCGGCGCTCCCCCGTGCAGTGCCTCGCGCACGGCCGTGATCATCTCGAAGAACGCGCCGTCTTCGCGCAGGTCGTCGGCGCGACTCGCGGTGCTGCCGAGTGCCATCGGCACGACCGCAGCGATACGGCCCGGGCGTGGCGACATGACGACGACGCGATCGCTCAGGTAGACCGCCTCGGGGATCGAGTGCGTGACGAACACCACGGCGGCACCCGTCTCGGCACTGATGCGCAGCAGCTCCGTCTGCATGTACTCGCGCGTCATCTCGTCGAGGGCACCGAAGGGCTCATCCATGAGCAGCAGCTCGGGCTTCTTCGCGAGGGCGCGGGCGATCGCCACGCGCTGCTGCATGCCGCCCGAGAGCTCGTCGGGGTAGCGGTCGCCGAAGTCGTCGAGGCCGACGAGCGCGATGAGCTCGGCGACCCTCTCGCGCGTCTCGACGCTGCTCGAGCCGTGCAGCTCCAGGGGCAAGGCGATGTTCGCGGCGACCGAGCGCCAGGGCAGCAGCCCTGCCTGCTGGAAGGCGATGCCGTACTTCTGGTCGACGCGCGCCTGATGAGCACTCGTGCCGAACACCTCCACTGAACCGCTCGACGGGGTGTCGAGGTCGGCGATGAGCCGCAGCAGGGTGCTCTTGCCGCAGCCGGAGGGGCCGATGAGCGAGACGAACTCGCCCGGCTCGACGGTGAGATCGATGCCGGAGAGCGCGACGACCTGCCCGGCCGCAGCCTCAAAGACCTTGTCGACGGCGGTCACCGTCACGGCGTCGGTCGTGATCACTGACTCGGTCATGATGCGTCCTCCGTGCGTCGATAGTTGCGGGCGAGAGCGCCCATGAGCGCGACCGATCCGGCGGCGATGAGCCCGAGCGCGATCGCGCCGAGGATCGGAGCCCAGGCCTTGGCGGGGTCGCCGCTCGCCTGGCCGGCGTACTGGATGACGAGTCGCCCGATGCCCCCTTGCAGACCCGTCGAGACCTCGGCCACGACGGCCCCGACGACGGCGTTCGCGGCGGCGAGACGCAGGGCGGGCAGCAGGTAGGGCACGGCGGCGGGCAGTCGCAAGTAGCGCATGGTCTGCCACCAGCCGACCGAGTAGCTGCGCAAGAGCTCGAGGTGCAGTCGGTCGGGCGACTGGAAGCCCTTGAGGGCACCGACTGCCACGGGGAAGAACGCGAGGTAGCTCGCGATGACGGCGACCGACATCCAGTCCTGCCACTCGAAGGCACCGATCTCGATGCGCGACCCCCAGCTCTTGACGACGGGGGCAAAGGCGATGAGCGGCACCGTCTGACTGAGGATGATCCACGGCAGAGCAGCCGATTCGGCGAGGCGCCAGCGCTGCATGACGAGCGCGAGCAGCAGGCCGACCGTGACGCCGACGATCCATCCGGCGGCGGCGATGCCGAGCGTGAGACTTGCCGCGATCGCGACCTCGAGCCACAGCACGCGCGCGCCCTCGGCCCGCGTCACGGGCTCGAACAAGCGGCCGGCGGTCTCCCAGATGTGCGGCATGGCGAGGTCGCTCGTGCGCGGCAGCACGCGAACCTCGCCGATCACGAGGCCGTCGGCCGGCCCGAGGAGCTTGTAGAGCTCCCAGAACGCGGCGAGGGCGGCAAGGCCGAGCGCCCCGAAGCCCCACGCGCGAGCACGCGCCCGTGAGGCCGGGGGCGCCGTGCGCGGGCGTCGCGAGGGCGCACGTGCGACGGTGGCGGCCTGCGTCATACCTTGGCCTGTTTGGAGCCGTTCACCGCCGGGATCACGTGCTCGCCGTAGACGCGCAGCGTCTCCTCCTTGTTGTCGTGCTGGAGATAGCCCGCGAACTGGTCGACACCGAGCTCGCGCAGCGCCTCGAGCTTCTCGATGTGCTCCTTCGCGGTGCCGAGCACGCAGAAGCGATCCACGATCTCGTCGGGGACGAAGTCGACGTGGTCGTTGCCCGCCTTGCCGTGCGAGTTGTAGTCGTAGCTCTCGCGGCCCGCGATGTAGTCGGTGAGCGCAGTGGGCACGGTCGACCCTGCCCCGTGCTTGGCGACGATATCGGCGACGTGGTTGCCGACCATGCCGCCGAACCAGCGCACCTGGTTGCGCATGTGATCCCAGTCGTCCCCGATGTACATGGGAGCGGCTGCGCAGAACTTCACCGAGTAGGGGTCGCGGCCCGCGTTGTCGGCAGCGGTGCGCACCGACTCGATCATCCACTTCGCGATGTCGAGGTCGGCGAGCTGCAGGATGAAGCCGTCGCCGACCTCGCCCGTGAGCTTCAGCGCCAACGGCCCGTACGCGGCGACCCAGACCTCGAGCTCGCTGCCGTGGCTCCAGGGAAACTGCAGCGTCGAGCCGTTGTGCTCCACGGGCCGCGAGTTGCCGAGCTCGCGGATCACGTGGATCGACTCGCGCAGCTCGGCGAGCGTCGTCGGCTTGCCGTTCGTCACGCGCACGGCGGAGTCGCCTCGCCCGATCCCGCACACCGTGCGATTGCCGTACATCTCGTTGAGCGTCGCAAAGACGCTCGCTGTGACCGTCCAGTCGCGCGTCGCCGGGTTCGTGACGAACGGGCCGACCGTGATGCGGTTCGTCTCAGCGAGGATCGCCGAGTAGATCACGTACGGCTCCTGCCACAGGATGTGGCTGTCGAAGGTCCAGACGTGGCTGAAGCCGTACTGCTCGGCGAGCTTGGCGAGGTGCACCGTGCGGCTGGCGGGCGGGTTGGTCTGGAGTACTGCACCGAAATCCATGGATGCTCTTCCTGTCGGTCTCTCAGAACTCAGACGAGGTACTGGCTCAGGCCGCGGCGCAGGTACTGCCCATGGCCGGCCCGCCCGTGGTAGGCGTCGTCCTGGATGACGACCGAGCCGCGCGAGATGACCGTGTCGACCTTCCCGTCGATCTCGAAGCCCTCCCACGCGGCGTGGTCCATGTTCATGTGGTGCTTCTTGCCCGTGGGGTTGCCGTCCGCGTCGATGTCCATGCCGATCGAGGTGTGGCCGTTCGGGTCGTAGACGACGATGTCGGCGTCGGCGCCGGGGGCGATGACGCCCTTCTTGCCGTAGAGGCCGAACATGCGCGCCGGCGTGGTCGAGGTGATCTCGACCCAGCGCTCGAGCGTGAGCTCGCCGGTGACGACCCCCTGGTACATGAGGTCCATGCGGTGCTCGACCGAGCCGATGCCGTTGGGGATCTTCGAGAAGTCGCCGAGCCCGAGCTCCTTCTGGCCCTTCATGCAGAAGGGGCAGTGGTCGGTCGAGACCATCTGGATGTCGTTGGTGCGCAGGGACTGCCACATGTGGTTCTGGTGGCCTTCCTCGCGCGAGCGCAGCGGCGTCGAGCACACCCACTTGGCGCCCTCGAAGGCCCCGAACTCGTCGCTCACGGCAGCGAGCTGCTCTTCGAGCGAGAGGTAGAGGTACTGCGGGCAGGTCTCGCCGAACACGTTCTGCCCGTTGTCGCGCGCGGCGGCGAGCTGGGCGACGGCCTGCTTGGCGCTCACGTGGACGACGTAGAGCGGGGCGCCCGTGAGGTTGGCGAGCATGATGGCGCGGTGCGTCGCCTCCTCCTCCATCTGCCACGCGCGAGCGACGCCGTGGTAGTACGGGTCGGTCTTGCCCTGCGCGAGCAGCTGCTCGACGAGCACGTCGATGGCTGGCCCGTTCTCGGCGTGCATCATCGTCATGAGCCCGGTGTCGGCGGCAACCTGCATGGCGCGGAGGATCTGCGCGTCGTCGGCGTAGAAGACGCCGGGGTACGCCATGAACATCTTGTAGCTGGTGACGCCTTCGTCGATGAGCTTCGGCATCGCGGCGAGGGCGTCGGCGTCGACGCCTCCGACGATCTGGTGGAACCCGTAGTCGATCGCGCAGTTGCCGGCGGCCTTCTCATGCCACGCTGCGAGACCGTCGAGCACTTTCTGGCCCTGCGTCTGCACGGCGAAGTCGATGATGCTCGTCGTGCCTCCCCACGCGGCGGCGCGCGTGCCGGTCTCGAAGGTGTCGATCGCGGCGGTGCCGCCGAAGGGCAGCTCCATGTGGGTGTGGGCGTCAATGCCGCCGGGGATGACGTACTTGCCCGACGCATCGATGACGGTGTCGACGGAGCTAGAAAGGTCGTGGCCGAGGAGCGTCGAGCCGGGGCTGAGGACGGCGACGATCGTCTCGCCGTCGATGAGGACGTCGGCTGCGCCGCGACCCGTGGCGCTCACGACGGTGCCGCCGGTGATGAGTGTCGTGGTCATGGCTTCACCACCGCCGTGTAGGAGTCGGGACGACGATCGCGGTAGAACTGCCAGTTGTCGCGCACCGTCTGGATGAGGTCGAGGTCGAGGTCGCGGATGAGCACTTCTTCGTGCTCGGAGGAGCCGAGGGCGCCCACGTAGTTACCCTGCGGGTCGACGACCTGGCTCGTGCCGTAGAAGAACACGGCGTCGTCGCCGTACTCGTTGTCTTCGAGTCCGACGCGGTTGGGGGCGAGTACGTAGTACTGGTTGGCGACGGCGGCGGCGGGCTGCTCGATCTCCCACAGGCGGTTGGAGAGGCCGGGCTTGGTCGCGTTGGGGTTGAAGACCATCTCGGCGCCGTTCAGGCCGAGCTCGCGCCAGCCTTCGGGGAAGTGCCGGTCGTAGCAGATGTAGACGCCGACACGGCCGACGGCGGTGTCGAAGACGGGGTAGCCGAGGTTGCCGGGGCGGAAGTAGAACTTCTCCCAGAACTTGTCGAGGTGCGGAATGTGGTGCTTGCGGTAGGAGCCGAGGATGGTGCCGTCGGCGTCGACGACGACGGCGGTGTTGTAGTAGATACCCGTGCCGTCCTCCTCGTAGATGGGGAGGATCATGACCATGTTCAGCTCTTTCGCGAGCGCGGCGAAGCGCTGCACGATGGGGCCGTCGGCGGGTTCGGCGTAGCGGTAGTACTTGGCGTCCTGCGTGATGCCGAAGTACGGGCCGTAGAACAGCTCTTGGAAGCAGATGATCTGCGCTCCGTCGGCGGCCGCGTCGCGCGCGAACTGCTCGTGCTTGTCGAGCATCGACTCCTTGTCACCCGTCCAGGTGGTCTGAGTGATGGCTGCCCGAATGGTGGTCATGGGTGCTTCCCCTTTTCTTCGTCGAACTGGAGCCAGTGTGCGCCTCGAGCGTTTCCGGCTCGTTTCGCCCAATGACGGATGCGTTACACGGTAGGCCGCAGGGCCCTTCTGGAGGCGTGGGCGCGCAGATGAGCAGCGTCGTGCGCGGGCTAGCGTGGGGGCATGAGGATCGTCGTGGTCGCGGGTGGTGTCGGGGGCGCGCGTTTCGTGCGCGGCGTGCGCGAGGAGGTGCAGCGCCACCGGCCCGGTGCGACGGTCGACGTCATCGTCAATACGGGCGACGATTGGTGGCTCGCGGGCCTGCGCATCGCGCCCGACTTGGATTCGATGCTGTACACGCTGAGCGGGCAGAACGACGAGGAGCGCGGCTGGGGGCGAGTCGGGGAGACCGAGCGCGTGTCGGCCGAGCTGCACGCCTACGGCGTCGCGCCGGAGTGGTTCACGCTCGGCGATCTCGACCTGGGCACGCACATCGCACGCTCGGCGTGGCTGCGGGCAGGCGCGACGCCGTCGGAGGTCGCGCGTCGCCTGCAGGAGCGGTGGCCGCTCGGGGTCACACTGCACCCCGCGACCGACGAGGAGGTCGACACGCACGTGCAGCTCGCGGGCGACGCAGCTGGTGAGCTACGCGAGCTGCACTTCCAGGAGTGGTGGACGCGCTACCGCGCCGCCCTGCCCGCCGCGCGCTTCGTGCAACACGACATCGAGCGCGCCGTGCCGTCCCCCGGCGTTCTGGATGCCCTGCTCGACTGCGACGCGATCCTCGTCGCTCCCTCCAACCCCGTGGTGTCGATCGGCACGGTGCTGGCCGTGCCGGGCATGGTGGAGGCGCTCACGGCGGAGGCCGCACCGATCGTCGGGGTCTCCCCGATCATTGGCGGATCCTCCGTGCGCGGCATGGCAGAGGCGTGCCTGTCGACGATCGGCGTGCACGCGGATGCGGCCGCTGTCGCCCGCCACTACGGTGTGCGCCGTGATGGTGGTCTGCTCGACGGCTGGCTCGTGGGGCTCGAGGACGCGGCGTCAGTCGACGCGCTCGAGTCGGAGGGGTTCGCGGCCCGCGCCGTGCCGCTCTGGATGCGCGACCTCGACACCTCGGCCGCCCTCGCTGCCGAGGCGCTCGACCTCGCGCTCGCCCTGCGCCCCTGACCTGCCCCTCTTGCCGCCAGACGGCCCAGTTAGCTCCCAATCTGCTCACCGTGCACGAGCTCGCGCAATGCGGCCGAGCACGTTCGCGCCTGGTGCGCGGCGACGAGCGGGTCGACAGCGCGTCGAGTTCCGGAGTGTCGATCGGCTGTGCTCCAATGCACGACAAGGTCGGCAGGAGCCCCGTGAGGCAGGCGCCCGTCGCCGGGAAGGCAGATGTGGAGCAGCGCATCGTCGGAATTCCGGGGTGGAGTGAGGAGACCGTAGTGGGCGAGGGCGCTCACGCAGGCAAGGGGGCCTCCTGCTCGCCATCCCGCGCGAGCATCGGCGGGCAGATCGTGAGACGCGTACCAGCCGGGGCGAATGCGATCCAGGTGGCCATAGATCTGGGCGAATCGGAAGTCGGTCTCGGTCCACCCCGCGGCTCGTCCGACGGCGAGAAGCTCACACCGCGATGCGATTCCTCCGAAACGCCGAATGATGGGCTCGAAGACGTCGAAACCGGTCACGATGTACAGGGTCCTCGCCCGCGGCGGGCTGCAGCGCACCTGACTCGAATACGTGGAGGGCTTGCCCGACACGTGCAACCCGGAAGGAGCGGAGCGCCCTCGCCCTTGCCCTTGCCCTTGCCCTCGCCCGTGCCTTTGCCCTCGCCCGCCTCGCGCCGCTCGACGACCCCAGACACCTTGCAACACCTCGGCCTTCTTGCCGGTTGTCGTGCCGGTTCCTCAGCGTGACCAGTTCCACCCCCGCGGGACTTCCAGAGACTCGGAGAAGTGTCCACTGTCTCAGTTTTCCGAGTTCCTGGAAGGCACATGACATCAGTGCGGGGGGGGGCTGACGTCGGGACGCGTGAAGGTTCGGGAGCACGGAAGGGCGGGGCAGAGGGGCGGGGCAGAGGCAGAGAGCCAAAGGGGCACGGCCGACGAGACAAGAGTCGACGAGACAAGAGTCGACGAGACACGGGTGGACGAGACACGGGCCGACGGGGCGACGGCTACGCGGCGGGTGACCGAGCGGCACAGCGCGCCGGGCGTAGGCTGAGCGCACTGTGACTGCGTTCGACTTCACCCCCACGGCCTCGGCGCTGTCCCGCGCGCTCAAGCGCGCCGACTCTGGCGTGAGTCTGGATGCCACGGAGGCCGAGACGCTCCTGCACGCGCGCGGCGACGACCTCGAGCGGCTCCTGACCGTGGCAAGCCGGGTACGGGATGCCGGCCTCGAGCGCGCCGGTCGGCCCGACGTCATCACCTACTCGCGCAAGGTGTTCATCCCGCTCACCCACCTGTGCCGCGACCGCTGCCACTACTGCGTCTTCGTGCAGACCCCGAACCAGCTCGAGGCGCAGGGCAAGGCGCCGTTCCTCTCCCCCGACGAGGTGCTCGAGATCGCTCGGCAGGGTGCCGCGCTCGGTTGCAAGGAAGCCCTCTTCACCCTCGGCGATCGGCCGGAGGACCGCTGGCCCGCCGCGCGCGAGTGGCTCGACGCCCACGGCTACGACTCGACGATCGACTACCTGCGCTCCGTCGCCATCCGCGTGCTCGAGGAGACCGGGCTCCTGCCCCACCTCAACCCCGGCGTCATGAGCTGGCAAGAGCTGCAGCGCCTCAAGCCCGTCGCACCCAGCATGGGCATGATGCTCGAGACCACGAGCCGGCGCCTCTACGAGACGCGCGGCCTCGCCCACTTCGGCTCCCCCGACAAGGACCCCGAGCTGCGCCTGCGCGTGCTCGAAGACGCCGGCCGCAGCGCCATCCCCTTCACGACCGGCCTGCTGCTCGGCATCGGCGAGACCTACGCCGAGCGCGTCGACGGAATGTTCGCCATCCGTGCGAGCGCCCGACGGCACGGGCACGTGCAAGAGGTCATCATCCAGAACTTCCGCGCCAAGCCGCGCACCGCCATGCGCGCCGCCGACGACCTCGAGCTGCAGGAGTACATCGCCGCCGTCGCCGTCAGCCGACTCGTGCTCGGTCCCGGCGCACGCCTCCAGGTACCGCCCAACCTCACCGACGCCGAAGAGCTGCACCTCCTCATTCGCGCCGGCATCGACGACTGGGGCGGCGTGAGCCCGCTCACCCCCGACCACGTCAACCCCGAGCGGCCCTGGCCGCAGCTCGACGAGCTCGCCCGCCTCACCGCGGAGGGGGGCTACACGCTGCGCGAGCGCCTCACCGCCCACCCCCACTACGTGCGCGCCGAAGAGCCCTGGCTCGACCCGCGCATCGTGCCGCACGTGCGCGCGCTCGCCGGGGACGACGGGCTCGCCGTCGAAGGGAGGCTGCCGCAGGGCATCCCGTGGCAGGAACCCGACCCCGACTGGGCGAGCAACGCCGGCACCGGCCGTACCGACCTGCACACCGCCATCGACACCGAGGGCCGCCGCACGAATGCGCGCAGCGACTTCGACGACGTCTACGGCGACTGGGCCGAGCTGCGCGAGACCGTCGGCGATACGACGAGGGCGACCAGCGCATCCGCGCACGCTCCCGCCGTGAGCGACGGCGTGCGCGCCATCCTGCGCCGCGCCGAAGATGCCCCCGCCGGGCTCAGTGATTCCGACTACCTGACCCTGCTCGAGGCGGACGGGCCCGACCTCGACGCGCTCGCCGACCTCGCCGACCGCGTGCGGGCCGACACCGTGGGCGACCGCGTCGGCTACGTCGTCAACCGCAACATCAACTTCACCAACGTCTGCTACACCGGCTGCCGCTTCTGCGCCTTCGCGCAGCGCCGCACCGACGCCGACGCCTTCACCCTCTCCATGCGCCAGGTCGGCGATCGCGTCGACGAAGCCTGGAATCTCGGTGCCACCGAGATCTGCATGCAGGGCGGCATTCACCCCGACCTGCCCGGCACCGCCTACTTTGACCTCGCACGCGAGGTCACAGCTCGTCAGCCGGAGATGCACCTGCACGCGTTCAGCCCCATGGAGATCGTCAACGGCGCCGCCCGCACCGGACTCTCGTTCGCCGAATTCCTCACCGCCGCGAAGGAGGCCGGGCTCGACACGATTCCCGGCACCGCCGCCGAGATCCTCGACGACGAGGTGCGCTGGGTGCTCACGAAGGGCAAGCTCCCCACCGCCGAGTGGATCGAGATCGTCTCCACCGCGCACCGGCTCGGCATCCGCTCCAGCAGCACCATGATGTACGGGCACGTCGACAACCCCAGCCACTGGGTCGGCCACCTGCGCACCCTCGCCCGCGTGCAGGACGACACGGGCGGATTCACCGAGTTCGTGCTCCTGCCCTTCGTGCACGCCAACTCGCCCGTGTACCTCGCCGGCGTCGCCCGCCCCGGCCCCACGGCGCAGGAGAACCGAGCCGTGCACGCCGTCGCGCGCCTCATGTTGCACGGGCGCATCGACCACATCCAGACCTCGTGGGTCAAGCTCGGCACCGAGGGCACCCAGCTCATGCTGCGCGGAGGCGCCGACGACGTCGGCGGCACCCTCATGGAGGAGACCATCAGCCGCATGGCGGGTGCCGACAATGGATCCGAGAAGACCGTCGCCGAGCTCGAAGACCTCGTCAGCGGCATCGGCCGCACGGCCTGGCAGCGCACGACCACCTACGGCGAACCCACCGCCGAACGCGTCGCCACCGCACGCGCTCACCGCGAGACGGGCTACGCGGCGACGGGCCGCCGCCTCGCCCTCAGCATCGCCGAGGTGCGCGAAGGCGCCTGAGCACCCACCCCCACTTCGCGGGTGAAAACCCTTCACACTCCGACACAATGCGGAGAATGAGGGTTGCGCGTGTTTCACTATGGACTGCACCGTCTACCGTGAGAGACCGACCGACGCCCGACCACGCACCCGAGGGGAGTTTCCGTGACCCTGTCGCCGTGGATGAACAGCCTCATCGGCGTTCTGCTCGCCGTGGGCATCGCCGTCGCGCTCTACGCCTCGACCGTGCTCATCTGGAACCTGCTCGCCGAGCGCGCCGACGCCACGTGCGCGGCCCTCGTCGGAGACGACGGAACCCACACGGTCACCTCGATCTGGCGCGGCGGGCTCGCCTGGGAGTGCGAGTACGCGACCGACTGGAACCCTCGCGGCACGATCGTGCTCACCCCCGACGACCTCATGCGGTCCGGCTGAGCAACGCCCGCGTCCGGGCTCCCAGAACGAGGGATGCCGCGGCCTCCAGCTGCTCGCGCGTGTCGATGTCACGGCGCAGCCCGCTGAGCGGCGGCAGCTCGAGCTCGACGTAGCCCTCCGCGCGGTGCCGCGCGGCGGAGGCCGCACCGAACCGCGCCGCGTGAGGCACCCCGGCGCGCGCGACGATGAGCGTCGTGCCCGTGCCCTCGGCATCCGGCACGAACGCCCGATCATGCCCGTCCGCCACCGCAAAGGCCCGCGAGAGCTCATCGGGCTGCAGCGCCGGCAGGTCGCCGAGCAGCACCGGGGTCGGCAGGTCGGGGTCGAGAACGGCGAGCCCAGCCTCGACGGCCGCGAGCAGCCCCCCGCCCGGATCGTCGACGACCCGCACACCCGGCAGCTGCACGGGAAGACTGCCCACGACCACGAGCTCACCGACCGCACTGGCCGCGCGCGCGGCCTCCACGGTGTCCAGGGCGATCGCACGCGCGAGCGCTGCACGCTGCGCGGCGTCACCGATGAGACGGCTCTTGGCGCCCGGCCCGCCCTTCACCGGGATGACGAGGGAGACGAGTGCGGGCACGACCTCCAGCCTAGAGTCGCGTGACCACGGGAGTCGGCCACGGCTCGGTTGGCTCGAGACTCGCACGATCCAGGAGCGAGAGCGGTGCCACGACCGCGACAGCGCGCCGCCACCACGGCACCGCGTAACGCAGCCCGCGCAGCACCGCGCCGACCTCGGGCGGCTCGGCCTCGGGCACCGACCTCCGCCCCGCGAACGCGCGCTCCTCGACCGCGTCGAGCACGGCAGCGAGGTCGGCGTCGAGGCCGGCGACCGCGGCCCACCGTGCGGCGAGCGCCCGCGGCGTACGGGTCGGCTCGGCCGGGAGCCCCAGGTCGCGCGCGGTGTCGCGCACCTCGCGCCAGCGCTCGACGGGGTTGCGCGAGCGTCGCCGACGCGCACGCCGCACGACGCGCCAGACGCCGGGAGTGACGAGCGCGAGCGCGAGCAGCGCGAGGGCGGCGAGGGCGAGAGCCCGAGCATCCAGAGCGAATCGCGCGCCCGTCGCTCCGGTCTCCTGACCGTCATTGCCGCCATCGATGAGATCGGGAATGCCGGTGGGATCATCGTCGGTGCCCTCCGCGGCGTCTGTCTCCTCCTCGCCGCTCGCGGGCTCCTCGGGCTCGGTCGGCGCATCGTCGGGCTCCCCGGCCTCGTCGCCCGCGACAGCGGCCGTCGGGTCCGCGTAGCCGGGGGTCTCGCCGCGCGACGGCGTCGGCTCGAAGCGCACCCAGCCGATCCCGTCGAAGTGCAGTTCGGGCCAGGCGTGCAGGTCGTTCGAGCTCACCACGAACTCGCCCGGCACGCTCGGGTTCTCATCGCCCGGCTGGAAGCCCACCGCGATGCGGGCGGGGATGTCGAGCGTGCGGGCCATGAGCGTCATGGCGCTCGCGAAATGCACGCAGTAGCCCGCGCGCACCTCCAGGAACGTGGCGACGATGTCGGCGCCGGAGCCGTCGTAGCCGCCCTCCACGGGCGCGTCCTCCGAGTACACGAAGTCGCCGCCCGTGAAGGAGCGCTGGAGCGCGAGCGCTTGGGAGTAGGGAGACGTCGCACCGGCGGCGTCGACCACCTCGCGAGCGGTCGCCGCGATCGCCGGGTCCACGTCGGGCACGGCGCGATAGGACTCGAGGCCCGCCTGATCGGCTCCCGCGGCCTCGAGCTGCGCGACGGTCGGCCGGGCGTCGAGGCTCTGCACCGTGTAGGCGCCCTCGCGCAAGACGCCCTCGCTCGACTGGACGGTGACGCCATCGGGCGCCACGAGCCACTCCCCGGCGAGACCCGCGAGCGAGACGGGCGCGCTCGGCAGGGGCACCCACCGCGTACGCACGCTCTCGAGCTGGATGCGCGTGGAGACCTCCGTGCGCTCCACCGCCGCCCCGAGCCAGGCCGGAGGGCCGATCTCGCCGAGCGCGCGCGGCTCTCCTGCCGCCACGGGCTGCACCGTCTGGCCGTCGAACTCGTCGAGGTGCGCGAGCGTCAAGTAGAGCCCGGCGCTCTGGTCGGTCGAGTAGCGCAGCACCGTCACGGCGGTCGGGCGTCGCAGATCGTCGCCCAGCTCGAGCACCGGGTTGATGCCGGTCGAGAGCCCGGCGATCCCCCCACCGGGCACGACCGCACCGGCGACGACGGGCGGCAATGCGGGTGGCACGACGACGGCCGCGACGAGCACGCTCGCCCCGACCAGGAGTGCTCGGCGAACACCCGCGGACCCGCCGTTGACAGCCGGGCGGTGCAGGGCGAGCACGAGCAGGAACGCCGCCGCGGTCGCGAGCAGGGAGAGCACGGGCAGAGCGCCGGGAGCCAGCACGACCGGGATCGCGAGGATGCCCAGCAGAGGCAGCGCGACGAGAGCGGGGCGTCGGCTCAGGGTGGCGACGGCGTCGCACAGCAGGGCGACGACCCCCGCACCGGCGGCGATGAGGAAACGCAGCCCGGCATCCGCGTCGGCGGGGATCGCCTGCTCGGCAATCGACACCTCGCCAGCCCGGATGAGTTCCTGCGCTCGCTCGAGAGTCCCTACGAGCGGCACGATGCCGAGCAGCGTCGTGTCTGCGGCGAACTGCAGCTGCAGGCTCACGACGCCCGCGGTCGCCGCCCCGAGCACCGACCACAGCGGTCGCCAGACGCGCACGCGATACCGCACGAGCGCTCCCGCGGCGATCACCGCGGCCACCGTCACGAGCGCCGAGAGCAGCCACCCGCCCTCGTCGAGCACGACCGAGAACGAGGTGAGTGCCGCACCGACCGCGAGGAGGACCGCGGCTGAGAGGGCGAAGCCCGCGCCCGTGCGAGAGCGCGGGTCGGCAGACGTGCGCACGCGGTGGGTCTCACGCACGGCGCACCTCGACCTCCGGCACGACGCGATCGCCAGCGAGAGCAAACCACGCCTCGACGGGCGTCGCGGATGTCGGCACGCGCACGACGGTCCAGCCGGCCCGGGCGAAAGTCTCCTCCGCAGTTTCGACCTCCCTGTTCCCGTCCTGCCCGGCCACGCTCGTGGGCACCCGCACGGCGCTCGGAAGAAGCAGACTCGGGTCATCGTCGACGAGCACCGCGAGAGCGGGTGCTGAGGCGGACGCGGTGCGGTGGGCGAGCATCCAGCGCACCGTTGCCGCGTCGGGGCGCGAGGCGATCGCGACGACCGGCAGAGCGCCCGCCCCCGCGGGGGCCTCCCGGTGCGGGTCGTCGCGGCCGAGCTCGAGCAGAGCGAGCTCGCCGAGAGCGACCCCCGCCGGGCCATCGGCGTGAGGGGCATCGTCGGGGAGCGCCGTGGGCGTGACGAGGTCGACCGCGTACCCGCGCTCGTCCAGGTGCACCGCCACGGAGGCGGCGAAGCGCACCGCCCACTCGAACAGTGCGCTCGAGGCCTCGCGTCGACCCGTGGCGTCGGGGTAGCCGCTGCGCTGGGTGTCGACGAGCAGGCGACTGCGCGGCCCGGCCTGCAGCTCGTCCTGCCGCACCATGAGCTCGCCCTGTCGCGCGGTCACCCGCCAGTGGACGCGCCGCAGGGCATCGCCCTGCCGGTACTCGCGGGTGACCACATCGTCGTCGCTGCGCTCGCGGGACCGCGCGCTGCGAGCGCCGGTGTCGCTCGCGGGAGCCGGCACGGGGCCCGTCGGCAGGCGCACGACGGCGGGCAGCACGAGCTGCGTCGTGACCGTTTTCGTGTCGGTCACCCGCACGGCGAGCGCAAAGGGGTCGTGATCCTCGATGAGGAGCGGCCCGACCTCCACGAGACCGCGTCGCTCGGGCCAGTAGCGGTAGCCGAACTCGGCGGGGCGCGTGAGACGCACGTCAGCGAGACGCCCGGGCCCCGCGAAGCCGGGCCCCATGGGCACGCGCTCGATCCACTCGGCAGCGCGGGCACGACCCGCGACGGTGGTCGTCACCCGCACGACCTCGTCCTGCACGGCGACGGGCGGCTCGAAGCGGCGGGACACCTGCACGCTCGGCCGCGTGCTCGCCACCACGAGCAGTCCGAGGAGCGGAGCGGCCACGGCGAGCGCCCCGACCGGCAGCAGTTCTGGTCGCTCCACCGCGTAGGCGAGCGCGAGCAGGCCGACGCCGACAACGAGAAAGATCCCGCCTCGCGCGGTCAGCCGCGGCACGACGGTCAGCCCCCGGCGCTCGGCACCGGCACGGTCGTCGCGGCGACGATGCGCTCGACGACCTCGTCGACGCTGCGCGCCGGGCGCCCGTCGGGGTGCTGCGCTCTCGGCACGAGCAGCATGCGGTGCGAGAGCACGGTCGTCGCGAGCGCGTCGATGTCGTCGGGCAGCACGAAGTCGCGCCCGTCCATCGCGGCGCGGGCTCGTGCGGCGCGCACGAGCTGCAGCGTCGCCCGCGGGCTCGCGCCGAGCCGCAGCGCGGGCTCCTCGCGCGTCGCCTGCACGATCGCCACCGCGTAGCGCTCCACGGCCGGGCTCACGTAGATCTCGCGCACGGTCGCGATCATGCGGCGCAGGCCGGTGACGTCGATGACGGGTGCGAGGCGCTCGAGCGGGCTGCCGTGCTCGCGGTCGCGCACCATGCGTGCTTCGCTCTCGGCGTCGGGGTAGCCGATGGAGATGCGTGCCATGAAGCGGTCCCGCTGCGCTTCGGGGAGGGCGTAAGTGCCTTCCATCTCGATGGGATTCTGCGTGGCGACGACGAGGAAGGGCGCGGCGAGGGCGTGCGTGTGCCCGTCGACGGTCACCAGCCCCTCCTCCATGCACTCGAGGAGCGCCGACTGGGTCTTGGGGCTCGCCCGGTTGATCTCGTCGCCGATGACGATGTGGGCGAAGATCGGGCCGGGCGTGAACTCGAAGGTGCCGAGCTGCTGGCGGTAGACGCTCACCCCGGTGATGTCGGCGGGCAGCAGGTCGGGGGTGAACTGGATGCGGTTGACGCTGCCGTCGATGCACCGGGCGAGCGCGCGGGCGAGCATGGTCTTGCCGACCCCGGGCACGTCTTCGATGAGCAGGTGCCCCTCGGCCAGGAGCACCGCGAGGGCCGTATCCACGGCATCCGGCTTGCCGTCCATGACGCCGTTCATGGCGAGTCGGATGCTCGACGCGAGCTCCCCGAACTCCTCAGCGCCCATCGGCTCAGCGCTCATCGGCTCACGGCCCATCGGCGCCTCGGTGGCGGGGTCGTTCGCCGAGCCGGTCGGCGTGGCTGCGGTGCTCGTCGACGTCGTCACCCGGTGAAGTCTGCCACGCGAAGGTGACGAATCCGCCGAGAGTTCTCGGCCTCGACGCTCAGCGCAGCCGCGTGAAGTCCAGTCGCACGTCGGACTCGCCGATCCTGGTCGTGAGGCTCAGGGCGTCGCCCGAGCACGCGACGGAAGCTCCTGCGAGCGGGTTGACGGTGACCGGGCGGAGAAAGAGCTCGTCGACGCTGCTGCGCTGGCCCTGCTCGACGTCGACGAGGGCGAGATCGTCGCGCTCCTCCGTGGCCTCGAGCAGCCCGTCGACGAGTCGATACGAGCCTTCGCTCTCGCCGACGAAGGAGGCGAGGCTCTCCTCCCCGCGGTTCTGCCACGTGATGCCGACTCGGGGCTCGACGTAGTAGAGGTCGACCGTGAAGCCCAGGGTCAGGTAGCCGCC
>Ga0316202_10000130_pt1 | contig 117167 bp, 127 predicted proteins | sample 3monrhotite_MG_FD_204934 | JGI IMG/M metagenome (GOLD analysis project Ga0316202, IMG submission 204934) | Microbial mat bacterial communities from mineral coupon in-situ incubated in ocean water Damariscotta River, Maine, United States -... | ecosystem: Environmental > Aquatic > Marine >... | reverse complement strand
GACGCTACCCTTTTATTTCTTTTTTTGGTCTACCTTGTGCTCGATTTTCCAATGCTCTACCAATCTTTTTTCCCAAGCTCTGCACAAAATCATCCGTGCCACATGGCAAACCTTTTTCTACATGCTTACGCAAAACATCCAAACGTTTCGAGTCTTCCTCAACCGAAAGCCAATCCGACCAATCCTCGACAGAGTCCAGCACCTTCGTCCAGTCAGGTTTTTTAGAAAGCAAAGCATCTTCCTTCAATCCACAATGCGCAGCAGCACTCGACCAACGGTAATCCTCAGCCTTATCAGCCAAGCCAACCCGTATGGGATTGCGCTCCACATAACGAATCGCTGCCATCAAATAAGCATCATCCAACGGCGAAGAAAAGAAACGACCCTGCCATAAATGCCCCTTCCAACCCTTAGCACGATTCACACGCTGGGCATAACGCATATGTAATGGCTTCAAAACACGCTGAAGACCACCCTCTGAATTAGGAACTAAAACAATGTGGATATGATTCGTCATCAAGCAATAAGCGAGCACATCAACATCATGCTCTTGGCAATACGATTGTAACCACTCTAAATATGCCAAGCGATCCTCATCAGTGAAAAATACATCATCGCGCCTGTTACCGCGTTGAGTAATATGATGTGGCACTCCAGAAAACACCGCTCTTGATAACCTAGGCATGTGGCAACATTAACACCGCAAACCTCTCAATTAAAGGGTAGCGTCCCCTTTTTTCCGGCAACGCAACTTACTTAAATAAAAAACTGGGAAATTCAACATTCAAGACTTGTCCTTTAGTGTGCAAATCAACCAATCTGCCCCTGTTGATTTGCTTTAATCAATGGGTTCAATGTTGCTGAAACACGCCTTGGGCAGAATTTTTCTGCACATTGTCCCAAGGGAAGACCTCACCATTCATCACCACATAGACGCCATTGGCCAGTAGTTGCACTGCCGTCACTGCGCAACCGAGATTAAAGAGTGCATCCGAATGATTGATCGAATAAGGGATCATTGCCCCGACCAAAACCACTGTTTTATCGGTCAACGCTTGCCCCAATAAAGCTGCCGTTTCCACCATGGAATCGGTGCCGTGAGAAATGATGATATGCGATTCATCCGATGCCTGGCAAGCTGAGAGAATCGCCTCGCGATCATTCGCTGTCATATCCAGACTATCTTTAAGCATCAACACCTCAGTGGAATAGTCTAGCTGACATCTGCCCCGCAATAACATGTCCGGCACAAATGATTTCTGAAACTCTAATTTGCCAGTGAGTTCGTTGTATTGCTTGCAGATGGTTCCGCCAGCTATCAGAAATTTCAGCTTCATTTTTACCCCATATCCCCATCGTGTGTAGCTCTACACATGCAACTTTGCAATCATACACATTCCGAGAAAATATCGCATTGCAAGGCCTGCCCCCCCTCAAGTTTGATATTGTAACTATTCAGCACCCAATCAAATGACACTGGAAGAGGGCAAAAGATGGGTGAGCTGAATAGTTACGCTATATTTAAACTTCGCCGCAGTCAGCGATCATACAGGACTTGGAAGTTTGACCACTGCCCGAGCCAACAGCATGTAGCGCTTCAATCACATCAACGCCGTCAATCACTTCGCCAAAAACAACATGTGCGCCATTAAGGTGAGGTGTCTTAACAAAGGTGATGAAAAATTGTGAGCCATTGGTTCCTGGGCCTGCATTGGCCATGGAAAGCAAATACTTTTTGTCATGTTTGTGAATGAAGTTTTCATCAGCAAACTTTTCGCCGTAGATGGATTCTCCACCCGTGCCGTTTTGATTGGTGAAGTCTCCTCCCTGAGCCATAAATCCATCAATGACTCTATGAAAAGGGCTGCCCTTGTAGTGAAGCGGCTTGCCAGACTTACCAACACCCTTTTCTCCAGTGCAAAGCGCTCTGAAGTTTTCTGAGGTCTTTGGGGTATCTTCAAACAGCTGAAAGGTCACTCTTCCAGTAATTTCACCATCAATTGAAACATCGAACCAGACTTGAGACATTGTGTAAACTCCTTAATTATCACCTTATCAAAGGTGGTGTTCATACCAACGAAATCAGAGCGTTACAGGTACCTATAAGGCAAAGAGTCCAAGGTTTGGTTTTGCATGCATCAGTAGAAACATAGCTCGGATGCTAAGCAGGCAAACAATTTTAACAATTTATAACTGGTTCAGGCTTTCATAACTTGATAGTACAGTGGGTGTCATCAAGTTTATTTCTAAGCCCATTAACTTCAAACAATCTACAATCCAACCCCTTCAACCCTAAGCTAATATCAAGTTATGAAAGCCTGACCCGATTTTTCGACGGCAGGTATTAAAATAATTCCAACGACGCTCCATAAACGCCATATACCAATGCAAGTGCATGGTCACACAATGGGCCACATCGAACTTGCGCAATTCATTCCAGCGCAATCCATAAGGATTTGTAGCCACAAACAACTTGCGGTGAGGGGGATGTTTTTTAATGGTGTATGGCATGTCCTTGCTTAATTCACCACGCACACCATTCACATAGATAATGAATCCAGCCAACTTGCGGCCTTGGCCTTTAAACAGCTTGCGCAACTGCGCAATTGCCAAATACGGGTCATACGCATCGGCTGCAAAAGAAGAAGGGTCAATATTTTTCATTTCTTTTGGAAAGTCTTGCGCCATAGGAGCCTTGATAGGGCCATGCACAGGTTTGTAGTCATGCTTAAAAGCATCGAAGTTGGCAGCCTTTGCGCCGGGTACATCAAAGTAGAACTTGTGTGTTGCTGGATCAACTGATTCCGTATTGTTTTTCATGAAAAAAACTCCTTACTATGGGCATGGCAACCCTCTAGATCGCTATAAAAGGCAGCAACCGAAGTCGCTACCCTTTTAAACCATGGCTCATTTTCAAGGCACATCAAATCAAGTCATCAATATGAAGATCCAATGTTGCTACAATTTTTTCATAAGCGATGGTAATGGGTTTTTCTTGCCGCTTTTTATGCCAGCTATCGTGGCTTGACTAACACCCCACTTTTTCTGGCAATGTACTTGCGTTAGTTTGCTATATTTGTGGTATTCCATGGTAGGGTTCGATCCACCACACAATTGTTCAACCAATGCCGCAGGAAATGTTTCGCTACTATGGGAGTGAAAAGGCATCGCGCCTGTCAAGCCTTCGGCATTCTCTAATGCTTCATGCATAGCTTCGTATTCTTTGAAATCAATTGCTTATCAAAATATGGTTTAACCATACTGTTTAATGAATATAGCTGTCTCTTCCTCAAAAGAAAATGTTTCTTCAGTACTAGCATCCTTATACTCATGAAACATTTTTAATAACTCATCACTTGGGACTAAAGCATCGCCTTTAAATTCAAGAAATTTAGCAAGCCCTGTCAAAACAGACATGGAAACGCTATATATCTTTGCTTTTTCAATACGCTCACTAACGTAGTCAGCACCTTCTTCCCCAAACATTTTGTAGATGAATGTCATAAGGTTTTTATCTTCGAAGCTTTTGCGGGCGACTGAATAGGTTTGCTCGATATCAATGTAATGAGGCCTCTCTTGTCTTTCCCATTCAGCAAGAATTAAATTGCCTGCTCCTACATAGAACTCATGATCTGCACGATGCATTGCTAGTTCAACCCAACGTTGAGCTGCACATAGCTCAAGATTAAAAGCAACTGGGTCATTGCTACATCGATATGTTTTTTTAACATATTTTTTTATATCTTCGCCATAATGCATCAGAATTTTGTGGTAAAGGTCTATATTACCCAGTGATGCAACTAGTTTGTAGCCTGCTTTGTAGCCTGCTTCTTGTGTCTTAGGTATTTTTTTTCCAAACATATATAGCTCCTGTCCTTATGGACTGCGCACATTTAAGTAGACGTTTGCTATCTTTCAGAAAAACGATCTCATAGTCAACTGATAATAAATATCCAAGATGGCTATGCAATGTTTTCAAACCAATGGGGCCAGAGTGTTCGGGGTCAGGTCTTGTTTCGCGCATTTCCACCTTATTAAATTACACACTTTAGTTTTCTATAAACATGTAGAAATAGGCTGTTTAGCACAAGATAAATGCAAAAATATTAAAAAATTCAACAAATTATGAAAAACAACCATATTTCCACATTTATCTTACAAAATCCTTATGCCTATAAACGCTCCATACCTGCTCTTAAGCGTTGCAAAAAACTGAGCAGGTCTTGTTTCGTAGATTTTCTCATGTTGCCTCTTCCATCATCATAACCAGCATATCAGTGGCTTCCGGGTCGATGCCTGCTTGAAAAAGCAGCGTGGTGACTTGCCCACGATGGTGGATTTGATGATTAAACACATGCTGCAACAAGGCTCCGAGCGGTTGCGCATATTTTTCGCCTTTCATGTTTCTATATCGGATAGATTCCTCAAGGTTGCTTTCATTCCATGTGTCACTAAAGGAGAGAATCAACTGATCCATGGTTTCACGCGCTGTGAGCAGGCTTTCTATATCGTTAAACAACACATCTCTTAGCCCTGTCGGTGTAGGCATAGCTTGTAAGGCTTCAAGTGCTTGTTTGTGGGCCTTAGATGATGCAAAACGACGAAACCATAATAAATCGCCGACTAAAATATGATTGAGGGTAGCGAGAATAGAGCTGAAAAATGCACCACGATCTTTGGCGATGTCTTCAGCAGACAACAAACCAACCTTGGCGTATAGCTTTTGATTCATCCATTGATTATATCGTGCCATGCGCTTTAGATATTCGATTGCAATTACCTTTTTCTAAATGTTATTTTTACCTTAGCCCATAAAATAGCAGGAGGCAAAGATAGAGGCTAGACCTTTGTTGATACAAGTCTTCCATCACCTCTATGTGTCACAATAACCTTCTGGCTTTAATGCTTGATTGTTTCTTCTTTCATCTTAAAATCAGATTTCATCAGGGTGAGTGTAAGGGGAAATATCATGGCTAGTAGCGCTTCTGTTTGCAGGTACCATCCTGAGAGTCCTTCTCGGTGGCATTGCCCTGATTGCGACATTCATTTCTGCTCTCGCTGTATTCAGCCCAATGATTCCAATCAAGCTTTTTGTCCCGTTTGCGATCTATTATTACAAAAACATGAATTCACTGCGATCATTCCACCCTTTTGGAAGCGTCTTCCAGCCGCATTTCTTTATCCGCTGAACTTGGCCTCATTAATGTTCCTCGCCATTATTTCTTTGGTGTCTTTGCTACAGCTCGTTCCACTTGGTGGCATCATTGTGGCTATTTTATTACCTTTTATGATTATGAAATATGCATTTCAAGTCTTACAACATACCGCAGTGGGTCATATGAGCCCACCCCTTGGCTCAACCTCAATGAGTGGGCAAGACTTCGCATTGCCTGTAAAATCTTATCTCTTGATCATCCTTCTTTCAGCATTGGTCGGACTTAGTTCTTTCTTAGGGTTGTTTGGCATTATTATCTCGGTTGTTTTATTCACACTTCTCTTCCCCGTCATGATCATGATTTTGGGTGTACAACAGCAATTTTTCCAAGCCTTAAACCCCAAAGAAATCATTGAAATGATCCAGACCATTGGCGCTTCTTATTTTGGCCTTGTCGGCATGCTCTTTTTACTCATCAGTGCGAGCTCTTCTTTGTTTTATATGTTTGGCGAATTCATACCCTTAGGCAATAAGCTTGTCCTTTTTGTGATAGCCAACTTTGTAAGTAGTTATTATACGGTACTCATGTTTCACCTTATGGGCTATGTCATTTATCAATTTCATGAAGATTTAGGCATCAAGTCTGAGGTTGAATTCGAGGTCGGTGGAAAGAAGAAAAAAACGCAAGCACCATTAGGGCAAACGCCTGTAAGTAAAGCCAGCCTTTTAATACAAGAAGGCCACCCTGAAATTGCCAAGCCCTTTATCCGCAAACATCTAAGTGTCGAGTTAACGGCAGAGCAGATTCAACTGCATGAGCTATACATTAAACTACTCAAGCAGTTGGATGAGCATGAAGAGCTTATCCGCATTGCATCAGACTATATCCTCAGCCTTATGGAACATGGGCACGGCAAAAAAGCACTGCAAACATTCCGTCTTTGCCATGAACTTGATGCAAGCTTTCAAGTGAACCATGCACAGCATACACACAGTATGATTCAGGCTGCTCATAAGGCTTCTGATTTTGATTTACTACTGGCCTTGGCACAGAATTTTGCCAAGCGTCACCCAGAATATGATAAGCTATTTGAAGTTTATTTGGTTGTTGCCCGCGTTTTGCATGAGCATTTTAAGCGCGACCAGCAAGCTGCGGCAATTTTGAAATCATTGGTTCAGAAGTTCCCCAAGCATGAGAGCATACAACGAGCTAAAATGGCCCTTGCTCGCATCAAACCCGCTGCTGGAGCAAGCCAGTAAGATGTTAATTATACCATTTGCCAAGAAGGCGGACTGGAAGAAACCACCCATGATCACCATCGCATTGGTCATAGTGAACATCCTTCTTTTTAGTTTTTGGCAGGCGGGTGATAATCAGCGCTATCAAACTGCCATTGAACAGTATCAGCATTCTTCTTTAGCAGCCATTGAGTTTCCACGTTATGAGGCTTTTCTTAAACAGCAACAGCGTGATGATGATGCCCGCGAGGTTGCAGCTTTGCGCAATAATGGGAAAAGCTCTATCCATATTCTGCAACGCTTACAGCATGACACTGCTTTCCTAAGGGCTCTAGCCGCTGGTGAAATCGTCAAACAAACAGATTCCGTCTATCAAGCTTGGTTAAAGGATCGGCAGCTGTTTGAAGAAAAGCTCGCATTGGTTGTGAATGAAAGCCACACATTCAAGCCTGCTTTCCCCGAGATATCCGATGCATTTACACATATGTTTATGCATGGAAGCATCATGCATTTGGTTGGTAATATGGTATTCCTGTTGATTGTCGGCATGGTGGTTGAGCGATTACTTGGCGCACCCCTTTATTTTACAGCTTATATAAGTGGCGGCTTGATAGCTGTGGCATTTTTTGCCGTTAGCAATAGCGATTCCGCCGTTCCATTGCTTGGTGCTTCCGGTGCGATTGCTGCCATGATGGGTATGTATGCGGCCCTGTTTGGGGCAAGAAAAATTCCATTTTTCTATTCATTGGGTTTCTATTTTGACACAATCCGAGCCCCTGCTTATTTACTCTTGCTTGTCTGGCTGGGCAATGAGGTCTATCAGTTCATGACCAACGAAGGCTCACATGTTGCGTACCTCGCTCACTTTGGCGGCTTGCTGGGTGGTGGTATCATGGGTTACTTTGTCACCTACTTACAAATCATTGACCCAAAAGATTTGGAAATTCCGGATGATGACGAACAACAGAAAGCCCCTGTTTGGCTTGCCGAATATCAACGCGCGATGGATCTTCTTGGCCGCTTAGAAATCAAAAAGGCCATGCATGCGTTTTCCCAACTGCAAAAAAAGCACCCGAATGAGGCCGAAATTTTATGGCAGTTTTATAAAAGTGCAAAATATGAGCCCGATAGCGAATATTATCACCAGAGCGCTCTAGCCATTCTTGCTGAGGCCAATTTACAAGTTCTTCCAAGCAAGCAAGTTCAGCAGGTATTCCATGATTATCTAGAGGTCACACAGAAAAAAGCCCGCCTAAATCGCGAAATGCTGCACTACCTTGGCGCATACTTTCTCAAGCGCAAATGCCTCGATGAAACACGCCGCATTGTCATGATACTTATTCGCAATGATGCAAGCGCTGCACACACATCGACTTTGGCTTTGGGTTTGGCGCAACAACTACGTTTAAAAAAACAATTGGATGAAGCGGTAAAGCTACTTAAATGGTTGATACACCATGATAAAACATCAGCACAAGCAACACAGGCTCGAACGCTACTACAGTTCATAGACGAATCCTGTTAAACACGCTCTTTTTTAGCGCCTCACCACAACACCTTACTGACACTCTAAAAGACATATAAACGAACATTTATCTTCGCTATAAATGCTCTAAAAAGGCGTTTATTTGAGAGTTAACTGCTAAAATATGATAAATACGATCGATTCGCCCTAAATGATAAGTTTTTTCATTTTATAGTATTCCTTATCTTCCGCGAAACATCCCATCACTACTCAGCCACAGTTATCCATCGCATGCTTGGCAATGAATACTTTTTTAGGCTATGGTCACTTCAGGAGCAAGGGAAACTACCGCCTTGATCAGCGCCTTTCCTATATATGGATAGTGTTAACGGCTGTTTACGATAATTCACCCTTTGCTTTATAAAATAAAACGTGTCATGTCAGAGAGGCGAAATGAAAAATAAAATTGTGTTGTTTATATTTTTAGTATTGGCTGGTTCTGTATCTATATCATGTAGTAACGGCAGCCAAATCAACGAAGATATAAAATTGAAAGCTTTGGATTTACCCTCAAATATGTGGGATACATTTTTTGAATTTCATAAAAAGGGCGACTACAAAGCAATAGCAGTTAGCGGTCGCGACGTTGTTGAGGATTTTTGGGTATATGGGACAGCTTTCAATGCCAAATCGCAAGCATCCGCGGATAACTGGGCAATTAAACGTTGTGAGTACATGAGAAAAAAAGAAAGGCTGGAAGAAGGGTGCCGTATCTTTGATCGAGGCAATAGTTAGTTCGATTATTGCTCAAAGCATAACAAAATAAAAACAGCGTCTTGCAGGGCTTGATGTTTTTCATGAAGACTCACTAAGCGTGTAGATAGCCAGCATCTCATTGCAATCCTCAGACTCTTAACCCAAAGGTTTGAACAAGCATATATATTTATATAAGCTCCTCATATGTTAAAAAAATGTATCCTAGCTAGTCTTTTTATTATTCCCTCACTCGCCTATGCAGCTCAACCCTCCGCGAATATGGTGGTATCGGCTCACCCATTGGCAAGCCAAGCAGGCATCCAAGTTCTACAAAAAGGCGGCAATGCCTTTGATGCCGCTGCCGCAACAGCCTTGGCTCTGGGCGTTGTAGAACCAGGCTCTTCAGGCATCGGTGGCGGTGGCTTCTTCCTTCTTTATATCGCCAAAGAAGATCGCTATGTGATGATTGATGCGCGCGAGACATCACCCAAATTGGCAGGGCGCGGTGAAATTTATAACACGCAATCCAGCATTAACGGACCGCAATCGGCTGGTGTGCCAGGTTTAATTGCTGCTGTTGATCACCTGATCTCAACATATGGTCGCGTAAAACGTGATGTCATCACACAGCCAGCCATTTCATTGGCGCGCAACGGATTTCCCATAAGCCCTCACCTACAAGGCATGATAAAATGGCGCAAATATGCCCTAAATCATACAGCACAAGGTATTTTCCTTAATCATGGCGAGACCCCCAAAGAAAATAGCCTGCTTCGCCAAGCTGCCTTAGCTGATACCCTGCTTCGTTTTTCAAAGCATGGTGCGGATGATTTTTATCGCGGCGAAACGGCAGGTCGCCTGGTCGCAGATATGAAGCGCGATGGTGGATTGATTCGTGAGCATGACCTTGCCAACTATCAAGTCATCGAGCGTGACCCCATCCGTTTCACATACCAAGGCACACAGTTTATCTCTGCCGCACTGCCTTCCTCTGGCGGCATCACCATGGCAGAAACATTGGGCATCCTACAAGATGATCATTTAGCAGCCATGAACCCAGCAGATCGCACCCATTTACTCATTGAAGCGATGAAACGTGCCTACAAAGACCGCAATGAACACTTGGGCGACCGTGATTTCATCACTATCCCTGATTTATTAAATCCGCAACGTCTAAAAAAACTACGTGCTTCCATTGATATGCACAAAGCCACTCCCTCAAAGGAGCTTATTGGTTTTTCCGAGCCTATTGGGGCGAGTGTTGATACCACCCACTTCTCTATTATCGATGATGAAGGCAATATGGTTTCCGCCACACTTTCCATCAATTACGGCATGGGCTCAGGTTACGTCTCACCCAGCACAGGCATTTTATTAAATGATGAAATGGATGATTTTGCCACCCAGCCCGGCAAGCCCAATGCTTATGGCCTTGTACAAGGTTCTGCCAATGCCGTTGCACCGGGTAAACGCATGTTATCCTCCATGTCTCCAACCTTTGTCATAGGAAAAGACCGCACATTTATTGTCGGAACACCGGGTGGATCACGCATTATTAGCATGGTATTACTAGCATCCACAGCATTTATGGCTAATGATTCAACACCTGAGAAGTGGGTTAACGCGCCTCGCTTCCATCACCAGTTCCTACCCGATGTTGTACAACATGAAGCAGGGGTATTCACGTCCGACACTGCCGCCGAGCTTAAAAAAAGAGGCCATCATCTCAAGCAGATGAACCGTCAATATGGTAATATGCAAGCCATTCTATGGAATCGAAATCAAGGTAGACTGACAGGCATCACCGATCACCGTGGCGAAGGCAAAGCCATACAAATTCAGCGCCACTAAGAGAGAATAATACAGATGATAAAAACACTCAAAAAGATGTGGGGCAACACAACACCTGCACCCTCCAAGCGCCAAGACCATGATATCTCACTCGCAGTGACTGCTCTGATGGTGCAAGTGATGCAGCAAGATGACCATTTCGATGACGCCGAACACGATGCCATTATTCAAGGCATTCAAGAGCGCTTTGACCTATCTGAAAAAGATGCCGAACAACATATCAAACAAGCCACAGATGCCAACCATCAAGCCAGTGATTTACATCAATTTACTGCGCCGCTCATCAAGGCCTATTCAGTGCACGAGCGTACCGATATTATTCGCCAACTATGGCTTGTTGCCATGGCAGATCAGCATGTAGATCCTTACGAAGAAGCATTGATTCGCAAAATTGCCGACCTTATCGGTGTGCATCACCACCAGTTTATTGATGCTAAAATTCAGGCTAAGACAACCTCTAGATAAACCTTAAAACAACCTTTTCCTAGCCCAACTAGGCAGAGAAAAAAAGCTTTCAATAAAGGGCTATGCCCCCTTTTTTCGAAGAAAGTGAGAGAGCCATTGCTAACAGAAGAACAAAAGAGTTTTTGAAAGAAAAAGAAGAGTTATTAAATGTTGGCTATGAAGATGAGCAAATTGATTCAATGCTTATGACTGTTGAGGATCGAAAAAATGCACTGAGTGAAATGGGAATCTCTAATAGCAGCGTATTTTATGAATACTATTTAAATTATGTGGATGAGGTAGATAAAGATGCTACAGAAGGTTTGTATAGCCTAGATGAAATCTATGAAGATTATGAACAACCATTTTGGAAAAGATACAAAGAAATAGAAGATAGGTATTTGCAACTATCCTCTATTGAAGGGGAATGGAGCTATTTTTATGATAAACAAACCGATGCAGTTTATGGTGTTGATTGGGGAGATATGGATGACTTTATAGCAGGAAAACTAAATCCATTATTTGCTTCTTTTTACGACTTTCTGGAATGGTATTACTCTGATGACGTACGGAACTAGGGGCGAATCAGCGGGTCAGACTCGATTGATTTAAACGAATTCCGGGGACACAATACTTAATTATCATCTTTACGCTTTGGGCAGGGCTTCTTTTTGCGAGATTTCCGACCAACGATGTCTGACATCTTTTCCATAAAACTACCCCCTCCCAATAGCCTGCCTGTTCGCTCATGCATACGCACTTGGTCATACAACGTCGAATTAAATATTGTATTCCAAAAAATCTAATGCATTTCATGTCATTTTAAACAGCTTCAGAATGAAGCAATATCATAATTCAGTATTGTGTCCCCGGAATTATGTCCCCAGAATTACTGAGGATTACCGTTGGTCGAGTTTGCCATGTGGCACGGATAATTTTGTGCAGGGCTTGAGGAAAAAAATTGGTAGAGCATTGAAAAATAGAGCACAAGGTAGACCACAAAAGAAATAAAAGGGTAACGTCCCCTTTTACAATGAAGACGCACCTATTCCTTCGTAAGATGAAATAGATAACGTCATAAAAACTGCCGTGAGGCAGTGGGATTGAGAGTTCCGGGGACACAATACTTAATTCAACGTTGTATGACCAAAATACGCATCCATGAACATACAGGAAGGCCGTTGGGGAGAGGTCGTTTTAAAATCGATGGGACCAGACTCGATTGATTTAAAAAATTAAATTAACTTGCATAAAAGTCACCTTTTTAGGCCATTTAAAGCAAAGTTAAATGTAAAAATATATCATTATTAACAAATTTTATTAAAATTAGTAGTAAATATAAAGTTAAGTTAAAGAAGAAGCGTACTGAACAACAGCTTTTATTGGCAGTCTACCTCATTAGCTTTTGAAATGTAGAAAGTAATGAGAGGAATCAATAAAAGAAACTACTCAGTGGAGCGAGTCTGTTTTATAACAATCTAAAGCTTTAAGAACGGATCTTAAGGGCTTTTTAGACTCACATCACTGAGCAAGGCATTAGCAGGCTTAGTAAACCTTATAGGGTAAAAACTTGCCGCTCATCACGATCCGTACACGATCACCTTTTTCATTTTCTTCACGGTCAATATCCATGGAAAAATCAATGGCGCTCATAATACCATCGCCGAACTCCTCATGGATTAGCTCTTTGATGCTACTGCCATAGACATTGATAAGTTCATAAAAGCGATAGGTAAGTGGATCAGTGGGCACAGCACTCGGCAATGAGCCTTTATAAGGCACCACTTGCAGCATCTCAATCGCATCATTTGGAAGGTCTAGCATAGCGCCAAGGCTCTCAGCTTGCTCAGCGCTTAAGGTCATTTGCCCTAATAGAGCTGCTGTCGTCCACTCCTTGCTTAGCCCAATCGCTTCTGCCAATGCCGCCCACTTCAGCTTCTTTTTATGCTTATTGCAAAGAATAAGCTGGGTAACATCATCTCTTGTCATCATTGCTATGGTCATCACTTTCTCCTTTTACACCTATCAAAACTTTAAGTTCTAATACATGTCTCGTAATAAAATTATAATAATGCTCGCTAAAATAAATGAGAGACCTTTCCAAAACAGTATTGGCTCTCGCTCTATCAATGGTGGACGTGTCTTGTTTAGAAAAATTTTATTTGGCTGCCGAAGGTCATAAGTAAAACTTGAAAGCTCTTCATAGCGTTTGTAAGGGTTGGGGTGCACAGCTTTTTTAATCGCTTCATCAATCCAAGCAGGTATCTCACGATCATCATCAAGCACCGACTGGTATTTCAATTTCCGCTGTGCAGCCTTTGTCCGCGATTTTGCTACTTGAGTGCCATAAGGAAGCCTACCCGACAACATTTGGTAAGCGATCACACCCAATGAAAACGTATCAGAGCGCGGCAAGCCAGGCTCACCTAAAAAGTATTCTGGCGCCGTATACTGGGCTGTCCCCAATATATTCTGCCGTGTAATCGGGCTATCAATTTCCATTACGCCAGCAACACGGGTTGATCCAAAATCGATAATTTTCACTGTCCCTGACCGATCAATCATAATGTTATTAGGACGAAGATCTTGGTGTAACATTTCTTGCCTATGAAAAGCTTGTAAGCCTTTGGCTACCTGTTCAATAATGCAGCGTACGGTTTCAACATCAGGCTTAGGATTGTCAATCATCCACTGCGCCAGTGTTTGCCCTTCAATAAACTCTGTTACAATATATAAATAATTACGCGCTCTCGTTTGCAAGCAAGGCTTAAGAATGTGCGCATTATTCAGCCGCCTGGCCACCCACTCTTCCATCAAAAACTGCTCTAAATAGGCTGGTTCCCCTCGCAAATCAACCGAAGGTGTTTTAATAATCACTTCTGTATTCGTCTCAGAATCCAGAGCCAAATACACATGACTTCGACTACTCGCATGCACCTTCCTAATGATTTCATAGCCATCAAACATCATCCGTGCATCTAAATCTGGCGGAAACGGTTTATCTGTTAACTCTTGCAGCACTTCATCCGGACTTTGTATAGGCAATTGATCCACTCTCACAATTTGAACCGTTACATTATCTGTACTGCCTTGGCTAAGGGCTTCATCCAAAATAACCCGAGCTGCTTGATTCAAGTCATCTTCATAGTCATGGATGCTTTGCGCGATCATCTGAGCGCTTGCATGCTCATAAACACCATCTGTTGCAAGCACAAAGACATCACCCTCTTTAAGTTGTAATGACTGATAATCAATTTCAAGTTGCGGACTAACACCCAAGGCTCTGCTTAGGTAGCTTTTATCCTGTGAAATCCAAATGCGATGTTCCTCAGTCAACAACTCCAGCGTTTTTCCCTGCAAACGATAAATGCGTGCATCACCAGCATGGAAAATATGTGCTGTTGTTGATTTAATAACCATGGCACTGAATGTGCAAACATAGCCTCGATCCTTATCTTCATAGCAGTATTGGCTCTGTCTTGTTTGGGCATGCAACCATGAGTTTGTTGCAAGAATCACACGCTGTGCTGAAGTCTTTACAGACCAAGCGTCCGAAGTACAATAATAATCTTCTAAGAAATCAGCCACCGCAGCCTGACTCGCAACCTGGCTTACATCGCTACTGCTGATGCCATCGGCAATGGCAATAGCAACGCCTTTTGAGCTTAAAAGCGGCTCACTAGGAAAACAAACACCATGAAAATCTTGGTTGATATCCTTACGGCCTTTATCTGAGTACTGACCAACAGTTATTTGTAATGATTTTGACATATGCTTATAAATAAAAGCACCCCTACCTCATTCGGAAGCAGGGGCACCTTCCCTTAGCTCTTAGCCTATCGTGCGCTTTGGTGCAGTTCTTACATGTGTGCTATAAAGCGTTAGACCAGTTAAAGCTAGGCCACCAACCAAGTTACCCAAAGCCGTAGGAATTTCATTCCAAAGCAGGTAATCCGAGATAGAAAAACCACCGCCCATCATCATTGCTGATGGAAATAGGAACATATTTACTACTGAATGCTCGAAACCCATAAAGAAGAACAGCATAATTGGCATCCACATCGCCACAACTTTACCCGTCACTGAAGTTGAAATCATCGCACCAACCACACCCAGCGATACCATCCAGTTACACAGCATGCCGCGAACAAAAATAGTTAACCAACCTGCACTTCCATGCTCAGCATAACCCAGCGTACGCGCCTCACCAATATGTGCTATTTTTTGACCAACAACACCTGGCTCAACTGAAAACGCATACGTAAACACAATCGCCATCAATCCTGCCGTTGTTAGCGCACCTGCAAAGTTACCTACAAAAACCAATCCCCAGTTCCTTAACACACCCTTTACTGTAACCCCAGGGCGCTTATCAATCAGTGCCAATGGCGTTAATACAAATACACCTGTTAATAGATCGAAACCCATCAAATAAAGGATGCAAAAACCAACCGGAAACAGCACAGCCCCAAGAATGGCTGAGCCCGTTGTCACTGCTACTGTAATCGCAAATACTGCGGCTAGCCCTAAGATCGCACCTGCCATAAAAGCTCGGATAAGCGTATCTTTGGTCGACATGAAAATCTTGGATTCACCAGCATCCACCATCTTTGTTACAAACTCTGAAGGCGCTAAATAGGCCATAACTCTCTCCTTACTATTTAATTTAAACCCAGTACGGTGACTTGGTTATGATAATGTTATCTGGTAAATAGCAATGTGAAGACCAACGATAAAAAAGTTAAAAACAAAGGAAATAAGGCATTTTTACATGTGGAATGCTTAAAAAAACATCTTTAAAAGATTAATATTTAAGCAAAAAAATCCTGTTAAGTTAGCCTTCAAAAAAGCTTCGATACATACGCTCTAAGGCACATCAAAATCCTTAAAGTTATACCAACAGATGAATTGGCATCATACGACGTACTGAATCTGTTGCATCTAAAGCCATCATAACCTGCCCTCCAGACTTAATACCTAGCATTGGTATATTCAAAGGCATGGTGCTTCGCCTGCCGAAACTTGTCTCTGCCATGCTTGGGACTACCTTCCGAACACAATCAAAGGTAGCTTAGCGCTTACCCTCATGATTCAGCATACTGATGACAGTCAAGCTAAGGGTGATTACCTATCATTTAAACACATCAAAGATTTTTGAAATTTGAGCCGCAAAGGAAGCAAGCATGAGTCATAACTTATTTAGCCCAATACAACTTAGAGATACCCTGCTGCAAAATCGTATGGTCATGGCTCCATTAACACGCAACCGAGCCCCCGAATCACTGGCAACCCCAATGATGGCCGAATATTATACCCAGCGTGCCACAGCTGGCTTGATTATCACCGAAGGTGCACAAATATCCGAGCAAGCTGTGGGTTACCCTGCAACACCAGGCATCTATAGCGGTGCTCAGGTAGAAAGCTGGAAAACGGTTACCGATGCTGTCCATGCCAAAGGCGGTCATATTTTTGTCCAACTTTGGCATTGTGGACGCATTTCACACCCAGACTTTCATGATGGAGCATTGCCTGTCGCCCCATCTGCCATTCAAGCTGAAGGCCAAGCATTTACCTATGAAGGCTTAAAAGATTTTGTTTGCCCAAGAGCACTAGAGCTAGATGAGATACCCACCATCATTGAGCATTACCGCGTGGCTGCCAAACAAGCCATAAGAGCTGGCTTTGATGGCGTAGAGATTCATGCTGCCAATGGTTACTTACTTGATCAGTTTTTACGCGATGGCACCAACACACGCAATGATATGTATGGCGGATCCATTGAAAATCGTGTTCGCCTGTTACTTGAAGTAACAGAAGCCGTTTGCAAAGAGGTTGGCGCAGATAAAGTAGGCATTCGTATTTCACCCATCAACGGGTTCAACGATATGCATGATTCTCAACCACAAGCACTCTTTAACCATGTCGCAAGCGCATTATCGGCACTGAAACCTGCCTATCTACACGCTGTAGAAGTCACCATGACAGGTGAGCAGGCAACACAAGTGGATATGCCGCAAATCAGACAGCATTTTAGCGGCGCCTACATTGCCAATGGCGGCTATGATAAAGAGCGCGGCAATCAGGCTATTACATCAAGCGCAGCGGATATGGTGGCCTACGGCGTAGCTTTCCTTGCAAACCCTGATTTGCCTGAGCGATTTAAACAGGATGCAAGCTTGAATGAGGCTGATAGCAGTAGTTTTTATGGTGGTGATGCACATGGCTATACGGATTATCCAACCCTATAAAAGAAGGAGATAAAAATGGGTGCGAAGTTATAGCTGCTCACCCTTCCAGTCAGCTCTTTGATATTCGTACCACACACATAAATAAGCTTATAAAAACAATAAAGCCTCGGTGCATACACACCGAGGCTTTATTAAAAGGGCTTGTAAAAGTTATGCCAACAAACGAACTTGTATCATACCTCGTACGGGGTCGGTCATATCCAAAACAACATCAAGCTGGTCACCCAGACTCAAAACCTGTCCTCCGCGATTCGCTACCAAACGATGGTGCACCTCATCATGGGTAAACATGCCACCCAAATCATCCACTGCCATTGAAGCCTCTGCCAATGATTCCTCAAGCTCTAGAAAAATACGGCGCTTGCTCAAGCCAGAAATTCTAGCCGACATGGTTTTGCCAATATCTTTGCCATGGTACAACGCTGCCAACATCGCTTGCGTATCCCATTCACCACGTTGTTGTTTGCGCTCCTGCACAGATACATGCAGACCAATTGCTTCAAGCTCTTTGGCTGGCTGCACGCTATCAGGGTTTATTCCCTGTAATAAAGCTTTAAGGCGACGGTGCACCGTTAAATCAGCATAACGTCGGATAGGACTAGTAAAATGCCCATACGATTTGTATGCCAAGCCAAAATGTCCTTCATTATTGGTGGTGTACTTTGCTTGCTGCATGGAACGCAGAATCAAGCGGTGCAATACATGCGAATATGGTTTGCCTTCCGATTTCTCCAATACGCTCTGCACATAACTTGGGCGCACATCATATTTTGGATGCTGCTTAATATTCAAATCGAGCGGTGCAAGAAATTCATTAAGTTTATCAATCGATTCACGCTCTGGTGCGGGATGCACACGGTAAAGCAATGCGCATTCCTTGCCTTCCAAGTATTCCGCTACAGCCGTATTGGCAGCCAGCATCAATTCTTCAATAAGTTTATGCGCGATATTACGTGGTTGCGCTGCCATACCCAGCACTTCATTATCCTTCAGCACAGGGCGTGTTTCAGGCAAGTCTAAATCCAAGGCTCCACGTATTTCACGGCAACGCGTTAATACATGAAACAAGCGCGCCGCATCTTCAAGCATCGGACGAATTTTCACGCCAGGTACAGCCTTGCGATCACCATCTTCTAGCCACTTGGCTACTTGCGTGTAGGTCAAACGTGCATGCGAATAAATTACCGCTTCATACATCCGTGATGAACGACGTTTGCCGTTGGCATCAAAGCGCATTCTAGCCACCATAGCCAAGCGTTTAACCTTTGGATTTAACGAGCAAAGACCATTGGAAAGCTTCTCAGGTAACATCGGAATCACTCTATCTGGAAAATAAAATGAATTTCCACGTTCCACAGCTTCTTCATCCAAGGCTGATTTCGGTTTCACATAATGTGCCACATCCGCAATCGCTACCCAGGCCTCAAAACCATCGCCACGCGGAACCACACACACCGCATCATCAAAATCACGCGCATCTTCACCATCAATGGTCACAAATGGCAAATGCGTTAAGTCCATGCGGTCTTTATAATCAGATGCTAAGACCTTATCAGCAAAACCTGCCGCTTCACGCTCAACCGCAGCAGGGAATGATTCCGATAATCCTTGCTCTGCTACCACCAAATCAATCAGGCGTTCAGGCGTTAAATCGCTACCCAACACTTCTAAAATCTTGCCCTGTAATGGATTGGTCCCACGCTGCACTTCCACACGCACCCAATCACCACTATGCGCACCGCCCGCATCATCGCGTTTAATCAGAATTGCCTGTGGGATTTTTCGTGAACGTGGTTGCACCAAACCAATACTATCTTCAATATTAAACTGCCCAACCAACACTGCCGCGGCCTCTTCAACCGTACGCACATATTCACCCGATTCACGCCCGCGCTTGAACACCACACGCACTTCCACCGTATCACCATGCATCAAGCTACGCATTTCTTCATGCGGCAAAAATACACCTTTTTCACGCCCTACCACATCTACAAAACCAAAGCCGTCGGGATGTGCCGATACAATACCGCTTACAACTTCGCCTCTAGGCGATGAAGGGCGACGGGCAGGCTGACGGTCAGGCTGACGGTCAGAGCTAGGTTTACCACGACCATGCCCCTTTGTAGGCGCACTCTCACGCGTTTTACGTTCTTCCTCGCGTCCATAAGCCTTGCGACGACCGGCTTTGCTACGCGATGTATGCTCTGTGCCACTTTTTTTGCGTTTTTCAGCCTTTTCCCATGGGCTTTCAACACGTCCAGACGATGCTTCGGAATGTGAATCACGCTGTTTAGGCTTACCCGATGATTTACCAGCATGTTTGTTTCTAGAGGTTGGTTTACCTTGGTTGTTTCTTGACACAGACGGACTCCATTTTATGATGCGTGACCTTGCTGCAAGGCATATCCCGCTTTTAATTGCATCTGCCGAGGTGGCGGAATTGGTAGACGCGCTGGCTTCAGATGCCAGTGTCTTCACAGACGTGCTGGTTCGACTCCAGTCCTCGGCACCATAACTTTAGCGTTTTAACACAAAGGCTCGGCTACGAATGTCGCCATTCTGCCGAGCCTTTCCTACTTTAGCCACAATCCTATCACATAGGAAGCCCTAACTAACTTGGGCGGAATTTATGCTCGCCATCCCTCCTATGCTTACGAGGATGCTGTTTTTTCATTTCAGCCGCTTTTTCACGCTGCTCTGGTGTTAAAATAGCATAAAATTTCGCGCGTATCTTTCCTTCTTGCACAACTTTTCGTTTCACCAATTGCGCTTTCTCATCAGCCAGTTTTACAAGCTGCTCTTCATAGTTACTCGCACTGGGTCTTAATTTTCCTAATGCTTCACGGTTATCCTGCATGGCATCACGCAACTGCATAGCTTCATGACGCTTACCACGATGAATCTGCTTCAACTGCTGACGTTGCTCATCGCTTAGCTGCAATGCATCTGCTATTCGTGCTACCTGCTTAGTATGCGCTTGGTCTGGTTCGGCATAGGCTGTATGCGCCAAGGGCATCAAGCATGCGGATACAAGAAGTAGCATGCGACAAGTCGCGACATATCTATTTTTTTCCTTTTTATTCCTCATGTTACACTCCATTTTAAAAGAAATACGCTGATGCTCAGCGCATGGACAAATTGTAAGCCATCATTTGCAATATTGCGTATGCCAAATGCAAAAAATACGCATGAAAATGTAAAGAATATGTAAAAAACGGTGATTCAGTCTGTTTTTACGCCCCCGTTATGGCAAAATAAGCCCATGCACATATTACTCATTGATGATGACATTGAATTATGCGACCTGCTCACTCGCTTTTTGCATAGCGAGGGCTTTAAGGTCACATCTGTTCACGATGGTGAGCGCGGACTAAAGATGGCTTGTGAAGGCGATTTTGATCTTGTTGTGCTTGATATGATGTTACCCAAAAAAAATGGCATGGATGTCTTGCGCGAATTGCGTCAAAGCTCTGCTCTTCCGGTGATGATGCTAACTGCCCGAGGCGAAGAAATGGATCGTATTATCGGGCTGGAACTTGGCGCGGATGATTACCTTCCCAAACCATGCAACCCTAGAGAATTGGCTGCCCGCATTCGCGCTATTTTACGGCGAACTGAAACACAAGCTTCCGATACCACATCACAGAATATGTCCTTTGGCAGCTTAACATGGCAACCAAGTTCGCGTACTATTCTAAATCAATCTGAGCCCATTGAGCTCACCTCTACAGAATACAATATCCTTAGCGTTTTAATGCAACATGCCGGTGAGGTGGTGAGTAAACATGAGCTAAGCGAGGCCGCACTTGGCAAACATTTCGCTGCCTTTGACCGCTCACTTGATGTTCATATCGGGCATCTACGCAAAAAAATACCACCCACAATTGGCCATGCGCAACGCATCAAAACAGTCCACAGTGTTGGCTGGCTGTTTGTCCCTGAATAAGCCATGACATTGTTCTGGAAAGTATTTTTCACGCTGGTGTTTACCCTGCTAGTCACATTCGCAGCAGCGAGCTGGCTAAGTCAAAAGTGGTTGAAAGAAAACAAGGCTGTCGAATCACGTGTTCAAGCGCTTTCCAACCTAGGTGAAACGGCACTTGCGCTGTTTCAGCAAGGAGACAAACGTCATTTTCAGCGCTGGCTTAAACGCGCCATGAAAAAGCATCGTTTCCGTGGCGCTTTACTTGATCAACATGGTCATAATGTTTTGTCTTATACATTAACACCTGAGCTAAAACGCCTTGCTAAAAAGGTCATTCTCCAAAAACTACCTATCAGTAATCTTCGCCCCCCTATTTTATCAATCGCAACTCCATTAATCGTGAATCATACAGATTATTATTGGCTGGCATCAACGCGCATGCCTCCCAACCAAATTTATAAAGGGCAACAGGGCATGCTCTTTATTCGTTTGGGCATTATGCTTTTAGCACTGATTATTATTAGCTGGTGGCTAACCCGCATGTTCACACGTCCGATACGCCTTCTTCAAGAAAGCACCGAACAACTTGGGCAAGGTAAGCTATCAGTCAGAACGACCCCCGAGCTTGCCAAACGTAAAGATGAATTGGGTGATTTATCACGCAGTTTTGATGCGATGGCGGCGCAACTCGAATCACTTATTCATAGTCACAAACAACTTCTACGCGATATTTCGCATGAATTACGCTCACCCTTAGCACGCTTGCAAGTCGCCCTAGAATTAGCGCGCAATGAAAGCGGCGAAAAGGCAGGCATCGAACTTGATCGTATCGACAAAGAAGCGGCGCAACTCAACACATTAATTGGTGAAGTCTTGACCTTGGCACGCTTTGAACAAGGGGCCATGCAAGAAAACGTAAGTATCATAGACCTCAATGAACTTTTATCCCAAATTACCAGTGATGCCGCATTTGAAGCTGCATCCATGGACAAAAAAGTGAACTATCATTCGCATCCAGCTTGCCACATTAAAGCAGATCAACGCTGGATAACGCGCGCTCTGGATAACATTGTTCGCAATGCTATTCACCACACCAAACCAGCAAGTTCAGTGGATATCTCCCTCACTATTCAGGCTCAACAAGTCATTGTTCGTATTCGTGATCATGGTAACGGCGTGGAAGCGTCTGCATTACCACACTTATTTGAGCCATTTTTCCGAGCCAGTGATGCCCGTGAACGTCATAACCAGCAAGACAGCGGCTATGGTTTGGGTTTAGCCATTGCTCAGCGTGCGGTTGGGCTACATGGCGGGCATATCCAAGCCCGCAATCACTCCGAAGGTGGCCTAGAGATGAGTATCTACCTTCAACTTGTATAACGTGAAAAAATCTAAATTAAGAATTTCTCAAGTGGTGAATTTCAGAAGCTACCAACTCACCAAGTTGGCCTGCACGAAACCAATGCTCCTGCTCCCCAGCCAGACCATGCAATCCAACAGCAGCTAGAATCGCAACCTCCTCATTCAAATCACCTGCAAGCAAGCCTCCTATCATACCGGCCAACACATCACCTGTACCTGCCGTTGCCAAATTAACAGAGCCAAATGGATTCACCCAAACTTTTTTATGTGGTGATACAATGATCGTTTGCGCGCCTTTCATTACCACCCATACTTGATACTTATCAACCAAGCTCAGTGCCGAATAAAGCCTATCCTTTTGAACATCCCCTGCTGTCAGACCTAATAAGCGCGCTGCCTCACCAGCATGTGGCGTTAAAACTGTAAGTGAATGCCTATGCTGCAAAACAGTTTGAATATTTTCATCTTCAGCCAGCATGTTTAATGCATCAGCATCAAGAACCATGGGCACATCAATAGCCAGCAGCTCTGTAAGCAAAGCTTGCTGCTCTTTACCCCAGCCAGGGCCAGCCACAATAGCATTGGCTTGCTGCCAATCAGCTGATTCTTGCGGATGGACCATCACTTCAAGCGATGCGCTCGCAATAATAGCATAGACATCCTCTGGACAAGCAATGCTCACCAAGCCTGCACCCACAGATTGCGCGCCCATCGCAGCAAGCTTAGGTGCGCCTGTATAGCCAATAGAGCCACCCAGTATCCATAGATGACCAAATGTGTGTTTATAAGATTGTGCTTCTCGCTTAAAAAATGCTGATTTTATCGTATTCATCTCAATCAACTGGCTATGAACCGCGGTGATGGAATGTTCAGTAAGCATACGTTTCATGGTTTCTTGGCGGATGCCAATCGGTGCGGGAGAAAGCATCAGGCCACTATGTTCAACGCCATGTTGTAACCAATGTCCCCATTTATATGCTGCAATCGGCAGCGTAACATCAGCATTAATTGCCACACCAAGCTGCTCACCGCTATCTGCATCAATACCACTTGCAATATCGACCGCCAACACGGGACAGTTTGCTTGATTGATACATTGCACCGCTTCAGCGACCCAACCTGTTACAGGCCGTACCAAACCTGTGCCAAAAATTGCATCAACAACAATTACAGCCCGGTTTAACCATGCTTCAAGCTGCGGCAAATCAGACTTCGTCAATGCGGGGCGTATTTTCACACCCGCTGCTTTTGCCAATTCAATTTGATGGCTCACATGATCTGCTACATGCTCTAAAGATAATAATGGCACAACTGTCACCGCTACCTGCTGCTTACGCAGCAGCCGTGCAGCAACAAAACCATCTGCCGCATTATTACCCTTACCCACAATAATCAAGATGCGCCCACCATCTCGTTTATGCTTATGACTTGCCATGACAACCGCTTGACCTGCTCGCTCCATCAGCTCAGCAATAGAAAAGCCATCCTGTTCCATGGTATATTGATCGGCCATGCGCATCTGTTTTGCAGTAAGAATGAAGTTGCCATCTTGTTTTGTCATGCGTAACACTCCTTTATACATTCACATTGCGGGCATATCCATATGCAAGCGTAGTGAACATTGAAGAAAAACTCTATGGATTATATTATATGACATTATTTTCTATTGACGCTTACTCAAAGTCTTTGTAGAAATGCGCCTCTGCTGTTCGGCAGTTCATGTTTGTTTAATTTACACACTTACACTGTGACTTTAATTCTTTGGCACAAGCCAACCTCACGTTCTTTTTGTTTTACCAACCCATTGGAGTTTTTAACTATATGTCTTCTGAAGAAACCACGATTACGAAAAAATCAGCAACCACAGACGTTGCTCAGGTAACAGACACCCCACCTGAAACCCCTGTAAAGCCTCGCCGTGGACGCCCTAGAAAAGTCATAGCTAAAACCACTGTTGAAACACCTCCAACAGATGTAAAAGCATCCGAAGACACTGAGAAAAAGCCTGTCAAACGCCGTGGTCGACCAAAAAAAGTTGCCTCACCTGATATAGCTGAAAATTCAAAGGGCGTTACCGAATCTAAAGTCACTGCCACTACTTCTTCTACCCCTGATAGCAGCGTCACAAAAACTGAACCTGTGAAAAAGGCAGATAGCAACGTCACAAGTGCAAAAACCGAACCTGTAAAAAAGGTGGATAGCAGTACCCCCGAACAAAGTCAGGATGAACAGCGTAACGCGGGTCGTCGCAACAACCGCAATAACAATCGAAATAACCGCAATAGCAATAGCAATAGCAATAGTAATAGTAATAGTAATAGTAATAGCAACCGCAACCGCAACCGTAATTTTGACAAGCGTCACCGCAACAAACACGAAGAAGAGGATGAAAATACATCCGATGAACTGGCAGGTGTAACGCTGCATATTCGTGATGTCGCAGAAATGTCACCTGAAGAATTATTAGCAAAAGCAGATTCATTGGGTATTGATAACGTCGCAGGCATGCGCAAACAGGAACAAGTCTCCGCCATTTTGCGCGCCCATGGCCTGCGTGGTGGTACGATTTATTCAGAAGGTGTCTTGGAAATATTGCCTGATGGCTTTGGTTTTTTACGCTCCGCAGAAGCGAACTATTTGTCAGGCCCCGATGATGTGTATGTATCGACCCATCAAATTCGCCGTTCATTCTTGCGTAAAGGTGATACTGTTTCTGGAGAAATCCGCACCCCACGCCGTGGTGAAAAATATTCAGCCTTAAAAACTGTGGATAGCATCAATGGCGAAGAGCCATCGGTTGCGCGTACCAAAGTGTTATTTGATAATCTTACTCCATTATATCCTGATGAGCGCTTAGTGATGGAGCTCGAAGACGCTACTGCAAAAGATAAAACTGGCCGTGTGATTGATTTGGTTTCTCCTGTCGGTAAAGGTCAGCGTGCTTTATTGGTTGCGCCTCCACGTACTGGTAAAACCATGATGATGCAATCCATAGCCCATTCCATTGAAAAAAATCACCCCGAAGTCTTTTTGATGGTGCTGTTGATTGATGAACGCCCTGAAGAAGTCACCGACATGAAACGCTCGGTGAAAGGTGAAGTGGTCTCTTCAACCTTTGATGAGCCAGCACAGCGCCATGTGCAAATAGCTGAAATGGTCATCGAAAAAGCCAAACGTATGGTAGAGCATGGCAAAGACGTGGTGATTTTATTGGATTCTATTACCCGTTTGGCACGTGCATTTAATACCGTTGTACCATCGTCAGGTAAGATTCTAACCGGTGGTGTCGATGCCAATGCCTTGCACCGTCCTAAGCGCTTTTTTGGTGCCGCCCGTAATATTGAAGGTGGTGGGTCTTTAACCATTATTGCTACGGCATTGGTGGATACTGGCTCGAAAATGGATGAAGTGATCTTTGAAGAGTTTAAAGGCACGGGTAACATGGAAATCAACTTGAATCGTAAGTTGGTCGATAAACGTGTATTCCCTGCCATTGATATTGCGCCATCAGGTACGCGTAAAGAAGAGTTGCTCATTGATCATGAAACACTGCAAAAGATTTGGGTATTGCGTAAAATTCTATCGCCGATGAACGCTGTCAGTGCCATGGAGTTTTTATTGGATAAACTTGGTACAACCAAGAATAATGATGAGTTTTTTGAGCGCATGAACCAATAGGCTTCACACAGTCTCAAAATAAACTGCTATACTTATAGCATGTTAGCTATATCTGAACTTGCACTTGTTTCTCGTGTACCAGCGGTTGCTGTTCCGCCGCTGGTCATCGGGTTGCCTACACCGCTGATCGATAGTGTTGCAACAGATATGATCAAGGTAAATGCATTAAGTCCAACTGTGTTTCGCAGTCATTCAGCGGCGAAAAATCCGCCAGCACTACTTAAACGGGCTGATGAAGAACTAAAAGTTCCAGCACGGCATATTGACCGCTTCGCCTAATTCATACCTGACACATACCAATGCTTTGTGGCTGCTTCATGCTACCTTAATAAAACACGCCTTTAGATTGAAAAAAGGGGCGAAACACCCCAAGGCATTTACTTAGGAGATGCTTATTTATTCCTGAATTATGAGATAATTCCGTTATTCCATCGTCAGGGTGTTTTCCATGGGCAAGCAATCGAGTTTTGCAGAGTTAGAATATCAATCCAAGAAGCGCCTGACCCGTCGAGAGTTGTTTCTGAATGAAATGGAATATTTTCTACGCACTCTAAGCGTATGATATCCTTTTTCTGTGAAGCTTTACTTTGATGATATTGAACACAGTCTAGATATGTCACACCATTTTTAGGTTGCTCTCCAGGCAATGCTGAAGTTAAGATAGAAGCCGCGTGAATTATTTTATTAGTTTATTAGTTTTCTAATCCTTTTATTTAAAATTAACGATCGTAAACGCACGCGTTCATAATGAGTTTCAAACATGACAGGAGCATAATAAATTGAACTCGTACGTTGGGTTATTATAGTCCTATTATGGTAAGTTGTGAATGTTTAAATTACATTTTTTTACCTCCTAAACACCTGAAATAATATCCCACCTTTACTCCCAAATATCCAAGTTAAAATGTAGCATGACTGCTTTTAAAATATCACCACGTGTTACAATACCCACAAGCCGATCATTCTCGACAACTGGCATTGCTCCAACCCGCTGTTCAACAAACAAGCGAGCAATGTAACGTGCATCTGTATCTATGTTTGCCGCCAACACTTGATCTTTCATGATACTCTCAACAAGCACCTCTTCTTTTGTACTGGAACAGTGCAGGCAAACAGCGTCTGAACCACACATACAGCGATAAATATCACGATCAGAAATCATGCCGATTAATTGCTTATAGCTAGATAATACAGGCACATGTCGAAAGTTACTCTCATCCAATATCTTAAGAGCTTCTCTTGCTGATGTGCCCTCTTGCACTGATACAATAGGTGTTGTCATGATTTGTACTGCTTTAAGCGATGGTTGCTGCTTTTGTGTAAACTCTTCTAATTGGTAGGCTTTTTTTGCTCTCTCACGTTCAGATCGATAAGCCGATGACGACGAGTCATGACGAGGCATATCTTCTTGTTTAATGTTTTTTGTTCCCTCACTTTTAGTCACTTTCGCCACGGCTGGTTTTATAAATAATTTTTCTAACGCGATGGGGTTCGTAATTCCTGGCCCATAAGCTATAAACATAATAATACCTTCCTAGGGAAGTGCTGCAACACGACTTTAACCACATTAGCCTTTTTATTTGACAAAAATGGCTCGATTGCTTAAAACCACCAACGTAAACCAGCCATCAATGACACATTGTTGACTGCTACACCAGCTGTACGCGCGAGATTGGCTGTCGTTCCAAACTTTTGTTGCTGAGCAATACCAACATAAGGCGCAAACTCCCTTGTTATTTCATAGCGTAAACGCAAACCTAACTGCATATCATTCACCCCTTTACCAACACCAAACTGCGGCACATCCGCCAAAGCCACGTTGATTTCAAGCCTAGGCTGTAAAATCAAACGCTGGGTAAATAATAAATCATAAGTACCTGTCATACGGGCAGACACATCGCCCTTGTCACTGACAAACAACGCGGGTTCAAGATCGAACCAATAGGGTGCTAAACCTTGCAAGCCAAGCACTGCAAAAATGCGGTGATTGTTTGCACCCACGCCATAAGACTGATCATAGCGTGCGCCAATCTGCACATCCCAAAATGCACTCACTGCATGACTGTATAATGTTTGCAGTTCCAACGACCCGACCCTCGTTGATAACTCATGGTCACCCTCAAACTTCATCCACAATTTATTATAATCAGTACCACGCCAACCTTGCACATCCCAGCGCAAACTATTGCTGCCATGATTATTGGAGCGATGCTCCATTTGATCGGCAATCAATTTACCAAACACTATTTCATCCGTATCTTCCCAACCTGCCATGTGGCGATATTCATAACCATCAGAATAATCCGAGCTTCGAGCATTAGCAGGCGCATCACCCCCCTGCATAGATCCCCCCTGCATAGATCCCCCCTGCATAGATCCCCCCTGCATAGATCCCCCCTGCATAGATCCCCTCTGTATAGATCCCCCCTGCATAGATCCCCTCTGTATAGATTCCCCCTGCATAGATCCCCTCTGTATAGATCCCCCTTGCATCGAGCTTTCCTGCATGATATTGGTTTTATTCATCACTGGCTTCATCTGCATTTCTTCTGCCATCGCAACAGGTAAAGCTAGCACGGCACTCATCAACAATATTGAAAATATTCTAAAGACACTCATGCGACAATCACCTCCCGAAACATACCCGCAGCCATGTGATACAATAAATGACAATGAAACGCCCAACGCCCTTCGGCATCAGCAGTCACTAAAAAGCTCACCCGCTGTGCTGGCTGCACAGCTATGGTGTGTTTCCTCATCTGAAATGATCCATCTTCGGCTTCCAAATCTGACCACATGCCATGCAAATGCATGGGGTGAATCATCGTGCTATCATTGTGTAATATCACTCGGATACGCTCGCCTTTTCGAAAATGGATCGGTTTGGCTTCATTCAACTTCAAGCCATCAATCGACCAAATAAAACGTTCCATATTGCCTGTGAGGTGTAATTCAATTTCTTGCGTTGGCAAGCGGGTATCAGAAGGCGTAGCTTTACTTCTTAAATCTGCATACGTTAATACACGTCGACCATTATTCCTTAGGCCTGGTCCTGGATCGTCCAAATTTAACCTTGGCGAATCCACCCGCATATCAACACCCGCACCGTACTCATCTTTGGCGTGCCTTACTTTTGTCGCCATTCCCATTGCACCCATCATATCTACAGTGTCTAATAAAACAGGCTTATCAAGCTCAGGTAGCACAACTTGCATATCAGCCCGAGATGATAACGTGCCACATGCATAACCTGAGCGATCCATGGCTTGGGCAAAAATGCTATAAGCCTTATCATCAGGTATTTGTACTAGAACATCATACGTTTCGCCTGAACCAATGCGAAACTCATCTACCTCAACGGGATATACGGCTTGCCCATCTGTGGAAATCACATTCAGCTTTAAACCAGGCATACGAACATCAAAAAACGTTGCTGTTGCTGCACCAATAAAGCGTAAGCGCACCGTATCCCCAGCCTTCACCATGCCATGCCAATGACGAGAAGGACTTCGACCATTCATCAAATAGGTATAGGTCGCAGCTGATATATCACTAAAGTCATTGGGGCTCATACGGGTTTTATTCCAAATATGACGCTTGGCAAGTGCATCGCCTATACCCAAATGAGCCGCATCGTCGATAAAGTCTATTGCCGTTAAGTTTCTATAATTATAATAACCTGCCATTTTTTTCAAGTTCATATAAACATCAACAGGGTTTTCATCCGTCCAGTCACTCAACAACACAGTGTAATCTTGGTCTACCTTTATCATATCCGACTGATCACGCGGCTCAATCACCAACGCGCCATATACACCTGTTTGTTCGGCTAAGGTGTGGGCGTGATACCAATAAGTACCGTGTTGAACCACTGTAAATTTATGCTCAAATGTCTCACCAGGCGCAATACCTGGAAAGCTAATGCCTGGTACGCCGTCCATCTCCGCATCAAGAATGATCCCATGCCAATGAATGGTGCACATTTCTTCCAGTCGATTGGTGACACGTATCGTCACAGAGTCACCCTCTTTGAGCTTTAACACAGGACCTGGCAATAAACCATTCACCGTTGTTGCGATGCTCTCTTTGCCCGTTAAATTTACTTTCATGGGTGCAATTTCTAAATCAAACGTTGTACCACTTAATACACTCTCTGTTGTCATCACATCATAAGCCCAAGCAAAAGGTGCAAATGTCGCCAGAGGTAAGAGTACTCCTGCCGCAGCCGCACCTTTTACAAACGCTCGCCTTGCCAAAAATGGTTGTTTCTGATCAGTCATAAACATCTCCTTTATGCACAAGCCTCAAAACTATTCCAAGGCACATTTATCTCTTTCGCAGCCAGTATAGAAGGCATGCCTAGATCACAGGTCAAGCAGTGCTTTCTTTGAACCAACAATAAATTACTTACGCTCATAAAAATTCCTTTAATTACCCCGCAGGAACCGCAAATATTAAAACAAACAGTAATGCTAGCCCCACGAGCATAAATCGCGCTCGTTCGCGGTGGTTATGACATACCGTAAACCCCACAAAACACTGTAACAGATAATATAGCGCGAAGGCTCGCGATGCCATGGTGATAGTTTCAAATGTCGAACCCCACCATGCCAGTGCTATGGCGATGCTTCCAACCAACAAATAGCCCGCACGTTGGTTGACCCGATTGTGTGTTACCTCCACCATATTGGCTGCTGCCGCCAACGTATCTGCCACAGCAGCAGAAAATTGCGATAGTCCTGCCGCAATAATTAACGGTGTCACCAATAACACAGACACCTCTGCAGCCAGCAGAATCAAGCTATTATCTGAGTACACTCCATTCAGTGTCGTCACAACAGGCAATGCCAAAGCTACAAAAACAACATAAACCGTGAGCGATAAATATTGTGCCCAGCGCGAAGCAATTATTCGTGTCCAGCTGTCAAACTGGCGCCCCAAATAACGTGTGGTTTCAAAACCTTGTACCACAATCAAGGTACCTGCCACAATCGTTACCATCTCCCAAATTGAACGTTGCGGCATGACAGGCATAGCAAAATTTCCAGCATTCAAATAACTGTTGATGTCATAGGTGGCAAAGCTCGCCAATAGCAGCGTCAAGATGGCCAACGTCACATACAGTGCCCAGCTCTCCATCTTCTCCAATGGTTTTAAGCCGCCCATCACTCCAATCAGCGTAATGACTCCGATCACCAGTGTGGTTAACAGACTCTTGTTAAAACTTGAATCCATATCGAAGACACCCAGTACAAAGGAGCTCAAAATATGAACATATAGACATACCGACACGATATAAGCGGCAACAAGGGCAAATGATGACAGCCGCTCCAGCATCAGAGTGATGCGTTTTTGACCCGCTGCCAGTACCGGTTCTGCACATAAAATATTATGCCGCACAACCGCACCAGCCTGAAATGCAACAAAGGCCACTACCAGCATCGCTAACAAAGAATAAGGACCTACGCTACTCGCCAGCACGGGAACAATGACCAGAAAGCCACTTCCAAAAATTGAAGCCAACGGTATGCTCAGAGCTGGAACAACCTGTCGAAGCGTCCGTAATTCCGCTTTTCCTGCATCTTGATGTGAAATATTATTTTTCATTTCTAGTCAAACCGCTCTGCAATTCATTGTCATGAAGAAAAACTACAGCTTGGCATTACGCAGCCTGAGTGCATTAGTAATCACTGACACAGAGCTAAAACTCATCGCAGCTGCAGCAATTACTGGTGATAATAAAAGTCCAAATACGGGATAAAGAACGCCTGCTGCAATCGGAACACCTGCAGAGTTATAAACAAACGCGAAGAAAAGGTTCTGGCGAATATTCTTCATGGTGGCTCGAGATAGCCGTCTTGCACGAACAATACCCATTAAATCACCTTTAATAAGCGTCACACCTGCGGACTCCATCGCTACATCCGTACCTGTGCCCATAGCGATACCAACATGTGCTTGTGCTAAAGCTGGCGCATCATTAATACCATCGCCTGCCATCGCCACGATTTTCCCTTCTGCCTGCAACTTTTTGACAACATTGGCTTTTTGATCAGGCAAAACATCAGCCTCAAAACGTTCAATACCAAGTTGAGAAGCAACAGCCGCTGCAGTATTATGATTGTCACCCGTCAGCATCACCACTTCAATACCCTCATCACATAACTCTTGAATAGCAGCGGGAGTCGAAGCCTTGATAGGATCAGATACACCAATCAAACCAACAAGCTGATTGTCTACGGCAAGATACATCACGGTCTCGCCAGATAATTGATGATTTGCCACATCTGAAGCAACGGCAGTAATATCAATGCCATTATCTTGCATTAGTTTTGCATTGCCTAACAAAGTGATGCTTTCTTCCACAACGGCTTGCACACCTTTGCCTGTGATTGCCGTAAAATCTTTAACAGCCTGTAATGTTAGCTGCCGTTGTTCGGCGCCAGTTACAATCGCCGCAGCCAAAGGATGTTCACTGGCTCGTTCAAGGCTTGCCGCTAACATCAATACTTTATCTTCGCTGCTATCATGTGTTTTTAGCACCGTGGTTAAACTTGGTTTGCCTTCGGTCAAGGTGCCTGTTTTATCCACCACAACCGTATCAACCTTCTCCATGATTTCCAAGGCTTCAGCATTCTTGATTAAAACCCCAGCCGTTGCACCACGACCTGTGCCTACCATAATAGAAATAGGTGTCGCCAAACCCAAAGCACATGGACAAGCAATAATTAATACCGCAACAGCATTGATGATTCCATGCGCCAAACGAGGTTCTGGGCCAATAAAAAACCAAAATCCAAATGCAATCATGGCAATGCCAATCACCACTGGAACAAAATAACCCGCCACAGTATCCGCCATTTTCTGAATAGGTGCCCGTGAACGTTGGGCTTCAGCAACCATGTTCACAATCTGTGATAGCAACGTATCAGCCCCAACCTTCTCAGCACGCATCAAGAGTGAGCCATTAGCATTAATCGTAGCTCCAATGAGCTTTTCGCCAATAAATTTTTCAATCGGGACTGGTTCACCCGTCACCATCGACTCATCCACTAGGCTTTCACCCTCAGTTACAATGCCATCAACAGGCACTTTCTCACCAGGGCGAACACGCAAAATATCACCTGCTTGCACATCTTCCATAGGCACATCGACTTCAGAACCATCGGCTTTGACCAAACGTGCGGTTTTAGGAGCCATGCCAAGCAATAATTTAATCGCTTCATTGGTTCGCGAGCGAGCCCGCAGCTCAAGCACTTGTCCCAATAAAACTAGCGTTGTAATGACAGCGGCAGCTTCAAAGTAAACATCCACAAGTCCTCCATCCATTTGCATTAAAGGGGGAAAGATATTAGGTAGGAGCAACGCAACCACGCTATACATCCAAGCAACGCCGACACCCAGGCCTACCAAGGTAAACATATTCAAATTCCATGTTTTGATGGAGAGGGCAAAACGTTCGAAAAATGGCCAGCCACCCCATAAAACAACAGGCGTCGCTAAAGAAAATTCAATCCACTGTACCAAGTCCATGCTTAAAAAATCTGGCAACCAAGATGGTGCCAGATCAGCCGTCATCGCCAGTATAAATACAGGAATCGAGAGTGTCGCACTAACCTTGAATCTACGAGTCATATCATCGAGTTCGGGATTATCCTCTGAGGCATCCACTGTTTGCGCCTCCAACGCCATACCGCATTTAGGACAACTTCCCGGATCATCACGCACTATTTCAGGATGCATCGGGCAAACGTAGTTGGTCTTCTGCTGCAAGGTCGGGGTAGCCATTGGCTCCAATGCCATACCGCAGACTTTGCATGTGCCAGCTCCTTGCTGCTCTTGCCCTGGGCACATCGGGCAGAAATATATGGCGTCGGGGTTATCAGCTTGAGTCTTTTTCGCTGCGTGATGATGTTCACAAGCCTGATCTTTGCCTTCATACGCATCAGGATCAACAGAGAATTTTTCTATGCAGTGTTGCGAACAAAAATAATAATCATGATCTTTATGAACAAGATGATTGGCAGATTCGCGACTAACTTTCATGCCGCAAATGGGGTCATGTGTGTAATCATCTCCCAAATAATCATCAGGTGATTTGGCAAACTTTTCTAAACAGTGGCCACTGCAAAAATGATAATCTACACCACGAAAACTACGTTGGTGCTCTGAATCTTCCTTTACATTCATTTTACAAACAGGGTCTTTTTTCACAATATTACTCCTATTAGAAAACCAATATTACAAAGAAAGAAGGTCAGGTATCGCACCCAACCTTCTACCATTTTACACCTCAAAAGCCCGTGCAAAAATCCTTAACTTCTTTAAACCAAGATATTCAATAGCCATTACACAAAACAGCGCAATGAGCGAACCAATAAGCAGCGCAACAGCAGGTCCAAAGAGCCACATCACACTGGCTTCTGCACCCTGTGGGCCAAGCTCAACCGTACGAAAACCCATCAAAATCCACGCAGGTGGATACAGCAAAGCTCCCAAACCGAATGTCCAGCCAAACACTTTTTTCCAACAATCTTTTAGCGATGTTGATGCAACCACGATTAATACAACAATAACCAAAATACCGATGCCCATAAAATGGATATGCCCTCGCAGTAGACGTTGCATCGCATCCGCTGCCAAACTTCCTGAATGGCTATGTTGATGCATAGCACCATGGCCATGAGCTTCTGGCGCATTTTTAGCATGCTGAGGCGCAGCACTGCCTGATCCCATCGTATCCATATTTAAATCAGCTTGCATCTCTAGCTTATAAGGCTTCTCGTGAGCCAGCTTCTGTTGCGCTTCTGCCGCTTCAAACCCACCATGCAATGGCTCATGGTGGGTGGCTATATAAGCAGCCCACAACGCCCCAAATATCAGCGCTAGAACACCCAGTGCCATACCATGATGCACGGGGGAAAGCGCTTGCCTTAAAGCATTCATATTACTGACCCTCTTGGTATTTTATTCCGCCGAAATGCTTTCTCTCATCAGTAGTTTTAAACAACACCATCACTTTATGTTCACCTGCATGACCCAAGTCATAAGCCGCCATATACCAATCGCCCATTTTCATCATCATTTTTGATTCCGATTGCTCATTAGGGTGTGTGACTTTGGAATTCACAGCTTGTAATGCGATGATGTTATTATTTTGTTCAACTTTAATCATCACATGGTGGGTACCACCCTTTGCCATGCCTTCGGGTGCTTTCATAATATGAAAACTAACATCATAGCCATCAATAACGGCTTTTTGCAGAGAGCCTCCTTCTTTCATAGCTGTCATATCACATGGGTTATGCTTCATCCCACCCATATGCTTCATAGAGCATGGGTTATGCCCCATGCCATCCATATGATGCTCTTCACCACCATTAGCAAAAGCCATCGATGTGCTGAATAATAGCCCGACTAAAACTAACATTGTTTTTTCCATTTTATTTCCCCTTCTTCACCTTAAAATTAGTGCTTATGATCAAAAAGATAGGGCGTGCTATCTTCATGTGTTGTTGCATCACCTTCATGATCCCAGCCTTGTCCATCATGCATAAAAGCACAGCCTGTTAGCCATAAAGCCATGAACGTAATAATCAGCAGAACGTTTTTGTTTAACATCGTGGCCCCTTAATAATGGCTGAAAATGGTATGTGTTCCATCTTTAGAAAACGCTAAAACATCATAGCTCTTGGGTGCTTTACCAACTGCCTGCATACCTGGTGACTTCATCGGCATGCCTGGTGCTGTAAGCCCTACAACATTGGGACGCTCGCTCAATAGACGTTCAACATCTGCAGCAGGCACATGCCCTTCGATCACATAACCATCAATGATTGCCGTATGGCATGAGGCCAATTTATCTGGTACACCATATTCTGATTTGATGGCACTCATATCATCGTGTTTCTTCTCAACCACATTAAATCCAGCTTGACGCAGGTGATCTGCCCAGCCCGTACAGCATTCACAATTAGGCGCTTTGTACATCACCACTTCGCGTGTTTGTTGTGTCTGATTAGATTCAGCAACAGGCACCTTTACTTCGCTCTGCTCGGCATCGGTAGATGCATCACATGCCACCACGAATAAAGCACTTAAGCCCAACAACCAAAATATTTTCATGTTATATTTCATACCATCTCCTTTGCTTCTTTATATTGTAAAACTAAACAATAAATCACAGGTAGCACAATCAAACTCAATAATGTTGTTGTCACCATACCGCCAATCATCGGAGCAGCAATCCTTTGCATGACATCCGAACCCGTGCCTGAACCCAAAATAATGGGAATCAAACCTGCAATGACAGCAGTCGCTGTCATTGCAATCGGTCGCACACGTTTTGCCACACCACTTTGCACCGCCGCACGCATGGCATCAGGTGTTAGTTTACCACCGGCTTCTTGCCGTCTATGCGCCACTTCTTGATCAATAAAGGTGAGTACCAGCACACCGATTTCAGCTGCTACACCTGCCAGTGCAATAAAACCAACAGCCACGGCCACACTAAGATTAAAGTCCAGCCACCAGACTAGCCAAAAACCACCAATCAATGAGAATGGAACAGACATCATCACTACCACAGGTGCTGCTAAATTTTTAAAATTAAAATAGAGGAGCAGGAATATCAACAGCAGCGTCGCAGGGATCACAATGCGCATCTTGGCAGATGCTCGTTCCATATATTCAAACTGCCCTGACCATTCCAGTGTGTAACCTGCCGGTACCTTCACCTGACCAGCAATCACCTGTTTCGCCTTGGCAACATAGCCACCAATATCGCTACTGCTAATATCAACATAAACCCATGCGTTGGGTCTAGCATTCTCTGTCTTAATCACTGGAGGGCCACGTGACACACTGATATTCGCAACAGATACCAATGGAATCTGTGCGCCTGTCGGAGTTGGAATCAATACACGCTTCAATGATTCTGGGTCACTACGATAATCTCTTGGATAGCGTAGGTTTACAGGGTAACGCTCTAGCCCTTCCACGGTTTGCGTGACGTTCATACCACCAATGGCTGACTGAATCACATCCTCAATATCGCCCACAGTTAGCCCATAGCGCGCAGCTTGATCGCGTTGAATATCAATATCCAAATAGTAACCACCAGCAGCACGATCACTGAATGCTGATGTCGTTTCAGGCAAGCTTTTCACAGCTCGCTCTATCGACATGCCGACCTCTTGCAATACATTCAAATCTGGCCCAGATACCTTAATGCCTACGGGTGTCTTGATACCTGTTGAAAGCATATCAATGCGTGTTTTAATCGGATATGTCCAAGCATTGGCAAGCCCTGGAAATTGAATTGCTGCATCCATCTCTTTCATCAAGGCTTGGGTCGACTTGTCAGGGTTTTCCCAAGTCTCTTTCGGCTTTAATCGAATAATGGTCTCAATCATGGAGAGAGGCGCTGCATCGGTAGCTGTATCGGCTCGTCCCACTTTGCCAAAGACAGATTTCACCTCTGGAAACGTTTTAAGAATCCTATCAGTTTGCTGTAATAGTTCTTTTGCCTTGGTAATCGAGATGCCTGGGAAAGTCGTGGGCATATAAAGAATATCGCCTTCATCAAGTGGCGGCATAAACTCCGAACCAATCTTACCTATCGGGATCATCATGGAACATAACAATCCCACAGCAACTAGAATCGTAATCCATTTATGCTTGAGTGCGCTCGTCAACATAGGACCATGTGCCCATTGCAAAGCACGATTTACAGGGTTTTTATCCTCGGGCATCACTTTTCCGCGAATAAACCAGCCCATAAGCAATGGCACCAAGGTAATCGCTAACACGGCTGAACCAAGCATGGCATACGTCGCAGTGAATGCTAATGGCTTAAATAGCCGCCCTTCTTGCGCTTCCAGTGTGAAAATTGCCATATAAGATACGGTGATAATCAATAATGAGAAAAATAGCGCTGGGCCAACCTCACGTGAGGCTCGACCTATGGCTGTCCAGCGATCTGATATAGTTAGTTCCGAACCCTTACGGCGCTCATCCTGCTCCAAATGTTTGTGAGCATTCTCAATCAACACAATCGCACCATCCACCATGGCTCCGAGCGTAATTGCTATACCGCCCAAGCTCATAATATTGGCGGCCAAGCCTTGCCACTGCATCAGTACAAAGGCAATCAACACGCCCAGTGGTAAGATAATAATCGCCACCAAGGCAGAACGTGCATGCATCAAAAACAACATACACACCAAGGAGATCACCAAAAACTCTTCAAAAAGCTTACCTTTTAAATTGTCGACTGCGCGTTCAATCAAGTCGCCACGATCATACGTTGGTACGATTTCAACACCCTCTGGCAAACCATCTTTCAACGCATCAAGTTTCTCACGCACTGCTTCAATGGTTTTAAGTGCATTCTCGCCAAAGCGCATGATCACAATACCGCCTGCCACTTCGCCTTCACCGTTAAGCTCCGATAACCCACGCCGCAATTCCGGGCCTAAATGAATATGTGCAACGTTACGTAAAAGAATCGGCGTTCCATGCGTATCCACACCCACGGGGATACTCTCTAGGTCGGCAATGCCCTTTAGGTAGCCTTTACCACGCACCATGAATTCCGTTTCGCCCATCTCCACCAAACGCCCCCCCACATCATTATTAGAGCGTTTAATGGCATGTTTTACCTTGGCAAGCGGAATCCCAAACTCAGCCAAGGTATTGGGGTCAACTTCAACCTGATACTGCTTCACAAAGCCACCAATCGAAGCTACTTCGGATACGCCATTTACCGTCTGCAAGGCATAGCGCATATACCAATCCTGAATGGAGCGAAGTTCTGCCAAATCATGCTTGCCCGATTTATCAACCAGCGCGTATTCATACACCCAGCCCACACCCGTAGCATCGGGTCCTAGCGATGGGTTGACTCCCGCAGGCAATCGACCTGACACATAATTTAGATACTCCAACACGCGTGAGCGCGCCCAATACATATCCGTGCCGTCTTCAAAGATGATATACACGACCGAAAACCCAAAGAATGAATAGCCACGCACCACTTTGGAATGAGGCACTGCCAACATCGATGTGGTCAATGGGTAGGTCACCTGATCTTCTACCACTTGCGGGGCTTGCCCTGCATATTTGGTAAATACAATCACCTGCACATCGGATAAATCTGGTATGGCATCAAGCGAGATATTCTTTACAGCAAAACCACCTGCTGCCACTAGCAAACCTGTGAAAATAAGGATCATAAGTTTATTGCGTAGGCTGGCATCAATAATTTTAGCAATCATGATTCAAAACCTTTGCTCACAAAGAAACGAGGACATAAGCTGAATTCACCCATGGGGGGCAAGGAAAAAATTAAAACAGCCATTATTGTGCTCCCTTCATCTTCATGCCATCCATCTTCGTACCATCCATCTTCATGCCATCCATCTTCGTACCATCCATCTTCGTACCATCCATCTTCATGCCATCCATCTTCATGCCATGCATCTTCATGTGATGCGGGACTTCCTGTCCCTTACCCTTCGGGCGGTCTACGCCCATCTCATTCGGCTTTCCTGCCGAATGGTCATCCATCTGCATATCACCCATATCCATACCTTGCATCGCTGGCTGTTGACTCTCTCTTTCTGGAGTAACCATTTTAGCTGCGGCTTCACGGATCGATGATTCGGAATCAATCAGAAACTGACCACTGGTCACAACCAACTCACCATCTTGAACACCATCCATGATTTCCACCAACCCATCAGCCTGCGTGCCTATTTTTACTGTTCTCGGCTCAAAGTGTCCTGGCTCAGTTTGCACAAATAGGTGGGATTTTTTACCCGTAATAAGCACCGCTTCTCTGGCTACAAACAGCCCCGGTTTCTTACTACTTGCAGTAATCGTCACATCGCCAAACATATCGGGTTTGAGTAGGCCTTCCGCATTATCAAATTCAATGCGCACCTTATTGGTCCGCGTTTTCGGATCCAAATAGGGATAAATATAAGTAATATGCCCTATAAAGGTTCTCCCAGGTTGCGATGCAATGCTTAATGTGGCTTCATCACCCGTTTTTACCCAGCTAATTTCATACTCGTACAAATCAGCAAGCACCCACACGCGCGATAAATCAGCAATTTGATATAGCTCAGACATGGGTGTGACATGTGCACCTTCACGCGCGCCAATTTTGGTCACCACGCCTGCCGCAGGGGCATGAATATGCATGCTTTTACGCACTTGATGAGTCTTTTGTAGCGCCTTAATTTGATGTTCAGCCACATCAAAAAAACGCAACCTATCCAAGGATGAATCGAGCAAACGCTTCGCTCCATCGCTGATATCTTCATAAGGACTATCTTTTAATTGCTCCCAGTTCGCCAATGCCAATAGATATTCTTCCTGCGTCGCTACCAATTGCGGTGAATAAAAAGAAAGCAGCATGGTATCTTGTTTCACGCTCTCGCCTGTTTTATCGACAAACAGCTTATCTACCCAGCCCTCTACTTTGGGATGCAATGTCACCAACTTTGTTTCATCAAAGGTAATGCGACCAACGGTTGTAATACTTTGCGATAGATTTTTATACTCCGCCTTGCTAACTCGAACACCCATATTTTGTGTGACTGTCGGATCAATTTTCACTGTCCCCACAGGCGCATTACCCTCGCCAGTTTCAGCACCGTTATCGGCACAAACAGGCACATAATCCATACCCATACCGTCTTTGGTGAAGGTTGAACTAGTAACCGCTGGATTCATTGGATTACGCCAAGTTAATGGTTGTGCGCCATTCGCGCATGGACCATCACCCTTGACTACAGCTGGCGACATATCAGCAGTTTTCCCTGACTGTTGCGTGCCAGAAATGAAGTAACCACCAAGCAAGCCAAGCACAAGCGTCACTACTGCCAGTAATATATTTTTATTCATGATAATTGTTCTCCATATTCAAATTCTCTTTGCCTGCCGCTGCAGCTAAGCGCGCTTCGGCTTGATGTGTGATTGAAACCTGTTTCCAATAACGAATATCGGTATTAAATTGACTCAATTGGGCGCGCACCAAATTAAGGAAATCGACTTTGTTTACCTGGTAACCCGCCAGCATCGAAGCCGTGGTTTGTCGCGCTTGTGGCAAAATCCCATGCTCAAATAATGCAACTTGATCACGCGCAATACGCAAATCAGACGCCGCTGCATCAATATCGGCATCCACTTGGTTTGCGGCATCTTGCCAAGAGAATTGAGCCTTAGCCTTCTCAGCCATGCGCTGATCCACGGCTTTACCCTGTTTGCTGCCACTGTATAAAGGGATACTCATGCTCAGCATGACACTGGCTAGGTCGGCTCTGGGCTGTTTATTCATAGGGTTAACACCCTGACGAAAACCATAAGCAGCCCCAATATTGAAATCAGGATAATAACCTTTTTTTGCCAATGCGACCCGCGATCCTGCAGCCATTACTTTATCATTCATTCCCAATAGCATGGGGCGGGCTGATCTTGCCTCGCGTTTAAGTGCGGCAACATCCATGGGTTGAGTGTTGATATGGGCCGTTAGTTGGGGAGGTAATTCGATGTGTGTATTAGAAGGGCTCCCTAAAAGTACACCCAACGTTGCTGACTCACGTGCTCTCACACCCTTTAAGCTAAGTTCACGCTCCAGCAATTTCGATAATTCAAGTTGCGCCAAAAGCACATCTTGTTGCAACCCTTTACCTGTTTTATATTTGGTTTCAGCAATACGCACTAAATTGCGCAACAGATCCTGATTGCTGCGAATAATAGATAAGGCTTGATCTAAGTATGCCAAGTTCCACCAGTGGACTCGTGTATTGCGCAAAAGAAGTAAACGAAATTCTGCTTGGTTTTGCAGCGCTGCTGCTGCCATATACTCGGCCACATCGGATTTAAGCGCTAACTTGCCAGGAAATGGTAATGCTTGTGAAAAGCCCCATTGCATTTGAGTCATATTTTCTTGTCTGGTAGAAAATGAATCCATAGGTAAGTTTAATGCTTTCATTGATACTTTGGGGTCGGGCAAACTGCCTACCTGCGAAGGCATCGCCGCCATCGCCTCTGCCTGTTTACCTGTCGCTGCCAATGCAGGATTATTCTGTAATGCAAACTGCTCCGCTTGTTGCAGCGTTAAAACTTCTGCATGTGCAATGTTTGAAGCCAGCAACAAAACAATCGTGCCTAGATATAAATATTTTACATGTGAGCGCATAGTGCCCCCTGGAAAAGATTTGCACTCGCATATGGATTTCCAGCATGCGGATGCACCCCGATTCATACGAATCGTGGCTTTAACAGAAGACTAAAATCAGATTAAAATACGTTGGGTTGTTTGGTAAAGGAGGGAAAAACTATGCGGTAGCGTACTATCATCAATAGTGCTAGATACATCTGATGTTAATAGAGAGGCCGCCTCAGGCAAGGCAATAACCGCCAATAGCACAGAAACCATATCTACAGCATCGGCTACATGATACGACATACCCATGTCGGGGACATCACAATGTGTACATGCTGGCATGGTTTGCTTATCACCTGCATGTTCACCAGCCATTGGCATGGCTACATTATGACAATGCGCCGTTGCTGATGCCATATGGCTCAAGCTATCCGCATTGGCTGTTGTAATACATGCCGCAGACAGCAAAAGTTGCGCGATAAACATCACAAGCAACGACTTTGAACAAGCCGTACGCCAACTGTGTTTTTTTAAGTTCATCCGCAACATGCGGCAAACATTAGGACAAACACGATTAAAAAACAATGAAGCTTGACGCTATCCATGCCTTGCTTACGATGTCGGCTATGGTGAATCAAGCAAACGATAACCCACTTCTACAAGCTATTAACCTATGCCAAGATGATATGGCAAAGGTGAATGCCTGCATTCATGAAAATTTACAATCTGATATTATGATGATCCCCGCTATCGGACATTACATCGTTGGCAGTGGTGGCAAACGTTTGCGCCCATTGCTTTGTTTGCTAATTGCTAAGTTGTTTCGTTATTCAGGGAATCGCCATATTCCTATGTCTGTGGTCGTTGAGTTTATCCATACGGCATCGCTATTGCATGATGATGTTGTCGATTCATCTGACTTACGCCGAGGCAACCCCTCCGCCAATGGTGTGTGGGGCAATCAAGCCAGTGTTTTGGTAGGCGATTATTTATTCTCCCGCGCCTTTCAAATGATGGTCGCCGATAAAGATATGGTGATGCTATCACTAATGTCCAATGTCACCAATGCGTTGGCAGAGGGTGAAGTTTTACAATTATCTCGCACATTTCATTTGGGAATGACCGAAGAAGAATGCCTTGAAGTCATTGAACGCAAAACAGCTGTTTTGTTTGCCGCGGCAGCCGAAGTTGGCGCTCATGTTTCCGAGCAGGATAACGAAACGGTGCGCAAGATGTCTGAATATGGCATGTGTTTGGGCGTGGCATTTCAATTAATGGATGACGCACTGGATTATTTAGCAGAAGCCGAAGAAGCGGGCAAGCCTGTTGGACATGATTTGGAAGAAGGCAAAATAACCCTGCCTTTGATCCATGCTATGCACCAAGATACAGAGCTTAGCAAACGCGTTAGCGATATTTCTGAGCGTGATGGCTATGAAGATGATGACCGCGAGTGGGTGCGCAACAAAGTCCATCAATATCAAGGTGCTGAATATGCGATGCAACGCGCCCAAGACTATGCCGAACGCGCCAAAGCATTACTTCCTAAATCTGGTGATACAGTGATATTAAAACTACTTGAAGATTTAGCTGACTTCTCTGCCCAGCGGTTGTACTAAGAAGGCTCTACTTCATCTGTAGGTGCAGACTTCTCCAAACGCCGTGCAATAAAAATACCCGCTTCATACAAAACATACATAGGTATTGCCAATAAGGTCTGAGAAATAATATCCGGTGGCGTCAAAACAGCTGAAAAAATAAACGCCCACACAATCACATAACGCCGTTTGGCTGTTAAATCTTCAATATCCATGATGCCAAGCTTCACAAGAACAATCACCACAATCGGCACCTGAAAACTAATGCCAAAAGCAAACAGTAGCTTTAGCACTAAGGATAAGTACTCCTTAATTGCAGGCATGGCTTGAATAGTTTCTGTGGAAAAGCCTAAAAAGAACTCAAAAATAATCGGAAAAACTGCATAAAAAGCGAAGGCCCCGCCCGCAAACAGCAGAAATAAACTTGCACAAAAAAAGCTCATAAATGCTTTTTTCTCATGGTTATACAAACCTGGCGCAATAAATGCCCAGCCCTGATAAAATGTGATTGGAGCGGTAACAAACAAACTCAAGACCAATGCGATTTTTAAATACGTAAAAAACACATCGGGAGCATTTAAGAAAATAAGTGGTGTATCGGGCGGCAATGCTGCTCGCAAAGGTATGGCCATAAATTCAAAAATTACACTGGAAAAGTTCATCAATACAACCACACCAAGAATATAAGCGATGACAGCGATTTTAAAACGCTTCTTCAGCTCATACAGGTGTGAAAGAATGGTTGGAGCGGTATTATTTTCGTTTTGTGTCATCGTTTTTCTGTGTTGAAGATATATTACTTAGCCCATCATCCAATGGATCACTTAGGGCATCACGAACATCTTGCATAGGCTCTTTTATGACCTGTGTTTCGGTATCAATTTGTTCTTTTACAGTTGAAATCCAAGCCCTGCCTTGGCGAGCCATACGCCCAATTTGAGCAAAAAACTCTGGCGTACGTTCAGGGCCTAAAATCAAAAAGGCAACTGCACCAACAAGTAATAATTCGAAAAAACCTATATCGGGCATCGGTTAATTAATGGGTGATATGTTTTTTAGATTCGTCTTTATCATCATCTTTATCAGATGATTGATCACTGATATTTGAACGGAAACTACGAATACCTTTTGCCAAACCTTCACCAATGGCTGGCAGACGTTTTGCCCCAAACAGGACAATCACAATCACGAGAATAAGAATCAATTCCATCGGGCCAAGTCCAAACATTATATACTCCATCTATCCATATTTCTGCATAAACAAACTTGAAATGAATGATGAATATAGCGATGGTATCCAATAACACAATCACAGGGGGACATTTTGCAGCTATTACATGTGAGTTTTATTATATCTGACTTAGAAAAATCATCTTATTTTTATGGGGGTATATTGGGGCTGGAACGTGATTCACGTCCCGACTTGGGATTTGACGGACTGTTTTACAAACTCGGTAACAAACAGCAATTGCACTTGATGTGTGTGTCTAATCCCTATCAAAGCTGCGAAAAACCAGCACATGGCGGTCGTGATATTCACATTGCTTTAAGCGTTAAAAATATTCAAGCTACCTGCGAAAAAATGGATCTCGCTAAGATCCCTTATACCTTAAGTCGCTCAGGACGCCCCGCATTGTTTTGCCGTGATCCCGATGGTAATGCGGTAGAGCTTTGTGAAATTCAACCCTAAAACAGTGCCTATTTAAGATCAAACAACGGATCAACACTCTGCTGCCAGTCATGATTATAATGGTATAACCAAATATCCGCACGCGTTTTGCCTGAAGTGACAACCTCTTGCAAAGGCGCTAAATATTTCGACTCATTCTCGCTTTGTGCATTGTATGCATTGATACGCTCAAGCCCTGAATGCGATATATCCAACATTGTTTTGCACAAATCCAACACTGAAAGGCCTCGAAATTTGGTTTGCAATGCTGTTTCTGGTACTTGCTCGCGTAGCACCAACAATTCATCACGCTGCCAATCTTTTACCACGGCCCAAATGTCCGCTTCGGCTTGCTTATCATAGAGCAGTCCTTTCCAGAGTGCTGGCAATGCGCAAATCCATGCCTGATCTCCTGCTGCTGCGCCACGCATTTCAATATACTGTTTAAGTCGCACATCAGGAAATACTGTTGATGTATGCAACTCCCAATCTTCTATCGTCGGGTACTCACCCATAACTTGTGGCAGTTTGCCATCCAAAAATGCGCGAAAGCTCTCTCCTGCACAGTCAATATACTGTCCATTGCGCATGATAAAATACATCGGCACATCCAACACCCACTCTGCCCACGCCTCAAAACCAAACCCATCCTCAAACACACAGGCCGGGATGCCTGTTCGATCGGCATCGGTATCCAACCAAGCAGCAGCACGGTTGGATAAATAAGGTGATGCCTCACCATGCTCAAACGGGCTTGCCGCATACAAAGCTGTCACCAAAGGCTGCAAACAAAAACCAATGCGTAGTTTACGCACCATGTCTGGCTCTGATTCAAAATCTAAGTTCGCCTGAATCGTTGATGTGCGTAACATCATATCCAAGCCTTTCTCACCGACCTTGGGCATATATTTTCGCATCACGGCATAACGCGCCTTGGGCATCCAGTTCATATCTTCACGCGCCCATTTGGGCTGAAAGCCTATGCATAGAAAATCAATATTTAACGCATCATTGATGATTGCTAACTCTTCAAAATGGCGCGATGTCTCTATATAAGTATCATGAATGGTGAAAAGTGGCGCACCTGAAAGCTCGAACTGCCCACCTGGCTCCAGCGTGATCGAGGCTCCCTGCTTGCTAAGGGCAATAGGAAGGTTGTTTTCATAAACCCCTTGCCAACCAAACTGCATCAAGCCCTGCAACACCTGAGCGATACCTGATGGTCCATCAAATGATAAAGACTTGAGTGACTGTTGATAAAAACCAAACTTTTCATGCTCTGTGCCAATGCGCCAGCTATGCCGAGGCTTACAGCCCTGCCGGAAGGTCGAAGCTAATTGTTCAAGAGATAAAGACTGCTGCATAGCCGCCAAATTAACCACAAAGACCCAAACGCACAACCATATCAATGCTAGGCCTACATAAATGTCAGGTGTCACAAAATGACACACAACAAGTGTATCATCTTGACCCACCACCCAAAGCTTGCCACAGTTCGCTCTGTTCGCTGGATAAAATGGCTCTTGGGTCAACTTTTGAAAGCAACACTTTTCAACTATGGCTCTACGGAGCCAAATATAATCACACGAGGTTTCACACATGAAGAAGACTCTTCTTTCTGCTGCTGCTTTCGCTGTTGTTGCGGTTTCTGCTGTTTCTATCGCTCCTACAACTTCTGAAGCTATCCCGGCGTTTGCACGCCAAACTGGTGCTGCTTGCTTGAGCTGCCATTTCCAAACTTTCCCTGCTGTTAACTCTTTCGGCCGTGCTTTCAAAATGGGCGCATTTACTGATGTTGGTGAACAGGCTTTGATCGAAGATGACAACTTGTCTCTTCCTTCAGTATTGAACTCATCTTTCGTATTGCGTGCGCAATACATGAACGTAAACAAAAGTAACGCTCAATCAATTACTAGCTGGAACATCCCTGCGGATGCAGTTTTGTTAATGGCTGGCCGTATTGGCTCTAACGCTGGTGCATTTGTTGAATTTAATGGTGGCGCTGCTAACTGGCAGATGCTTACATCTTTTGACTTCGACACTGTTAAGGGTGGCTTGAACGCTCAAAACTCTGGTTTCGGACCTACTGCTGCAATCGAAGTTTCTAACGTTTTCGGTCAGCACGGTGGTAAGTTGAACGGTAAAGCATTGTCTTCTGTAAACACCATCCTTACTGGCATTGGTGGTGGCAACACTACTTCTGTTGCTGCTTGGGTTGGTAACGAGTCTTTCTTGGTTCAAGCTGCTGGCGTAGCATTTACTAATGCAGCTAATGTGAAAAATGCTTCTTTTGTTCCTATGCTGCGTGCTCTTTATATTGCTGACTTGGGCGCTGCTGAAGTACTGATTGGTGGTGGTATCTTGTCTGGAACTCAACGTAGTGGTAACGCTGCTGGCATACAAGTTAATAGCCAAGGCGCTGATGCCAAGTTTGTTGACTTGCAAGTACAAGGCGAAATGGGCGACATGTCTTACGGCGTGTATGCTGACTGGACCGCTACTAAAGCTAAATCTACAGCTGGTGGCGTAAGCACTAACTTGTTCGCAGGCGGCGTTAATTCTAAAAAAGATGGCTATTCTTTCCGTGTTGAAGTTAGCCCTATGCACAAATTGATGATTGGTCTTGGTGCTGCTAAAATTAAGACTACTCCAATTGCTGGCGTAGCTACTAAACTAACCTCTACTCAAGTAGCTGTAACTTATGAAATTTACCAAAACATGGAAATCAATACTTGGTATAAATCTGATAAGACAACCAATGCTGCTCCTTCCGTAAAAACTAAAACAGTGTTTGCTGAAGTTGAAGCATTGTTCTAAGTTTCACTTAACGTGAGCTTTTCTTGAAAGAGGGTGCCTTCGGGTGCCCTCTTTTTTTATATGTAACCCATGCATATACGAACGCACTTCATCACATCCTTTTATCTGGAAATGCTCGCAATGATATATACCCACCAAATATAGAGAGCTCTCCTTGAAACATTACCACCTACTGCCGAGCAACTCGATTTAACATACTTGTTGTTCGAGGGTAAATCATGTCATTACTGAAATATCAAAAGAAAGTATTCGCCATAGCTAGATGGCATGAAAATATTGTTTATACGCAATACCCCACCATTCACAGCACCAAGTTAGTTATGCCTTTTAAGGGTGATTTAAGGGGATTTCGATTGAGAAAATGCGCGTTTATTAGAATTATGTCGCTATATCATGAAAAAACTTATTACTACTAATATGATTAACAATGGTTCCAGTTGAGTTTGGAATAAGCTTACTGGCTTACTTATAAGTCAATGAGCCAAAGCTTGCGAAGGTAAGCTTCAACTTTCGAATATAACCCCTCTTTATAAGAGAATTTCATCGCACTAAACCACTACCGCCTACTTACTTAGAGTTAGCGTTTCAAGCGATAGTATTGCGATTTTTGCGTACGCCAAAACTGGCGGTATTCATCAGCATTGACCTCGCCATCTTGATTGCTGTCCATCAAGGAAAAACGGGCTTCGGCTCGCGCGTGTACCATCAGTAGGTACTCTTCAAGCGAAACACCTTCTGTTGCGTCGGCATCTAACGCCATAAAACGGTCAACAATTTTATCTGTCGCTGTTAATGGCCCGCTTGCAGCTTCCTGTTCACCAGCCCATGCAAGGCTACCGCTACATACAAGCATTATCATTATCAATGGTATCGTGACTGTGCGCATGGAAACTCCTGTGGCATGATTCAGCGATAGCATATCCAAATTTTGACATACAGGCGAGGGGTAAGGTGAAAACATATCTCGATTTAATGCAACATGTACTTGATCACGGTACAAAAAAAAGTGACCGCACAGGTACGGGTACAAGCTCTGTGTTTGGCTATCAAATGCGCTTTGATTTACAGCAAGGGTTCCCACTTGTAACCACCAAAAAAACGCACCTTAAGTCTATTATCCATGAGTTATTGTGGTTTTTAAAAGGTGATACCCATACAGCCTATTTACACGAACATGGTGTCAAAATATGGGACGAGTGGGCGAACGAAGAAGGTAATCTCGGGCCTGTGTATGGTCACCAATGGCGCAACTGGCCAACGCCTAATGGCACTTCGATTGATCAGATTTCCGAGCTTATTACGCAAATAAAATCCAAACCAAATTCGCGTCGATTGATTGTTTCAGCGTGGAATGTGGCCGATTTACCCGATGAATCAATCTCTCCACAAGCCAATGTAGCACGCAATAAAATGGCACTGCCGCCATGCCATGCCTTTTTCCAATTTTATGTCGCCGATGGCAAGCTATCCTGTCAACTTTATCAGCGTTCGGCAGATATATTTTTAGGTGTGCCGTTTAATATCGCATCTTATGCCCTGCTCACCATGATGATTGCGCAAGTATGCGATCTAGAAGCTGGAGAATTTATTCATACGCTGGGTGATGCGCATTTATACAATAATCACACCGAGCAGGTAAACACACAGCTGGCACGCTCACCCTACCCCCTTCCTCGTATGAAATTAAATCCTGATATTAAAAATATTTTTGATTTCAGCTACGACGATTTCACTTTAGAAGGCTATGAATGTCACCCTGGCATTCGCGCCCCTATCGCCATTTAACATGAAATTATCACTCATTTGGGCCATGGACCGTAACCGCTTGATCGGTGATCACGATGCCCTGCCATGGAAATTACCTGCTGACATGCAGTGGTTTCGCAAACAAACCACGAACAAACCCATTTTAATGGGTCGAAAAACCTTTGAATCTATTGGCAAACCACTGCCAAAACGTATTAATATCGTATTAAGCAGACAAAAAGACTTGAAGATTGAAGGCTGTATCGTTGTACAATCATTGCATGAAGCTAAGGCATCTGTACCTGATGCTGATGAGCTTATGGTCATTGGCGGCGCTGAAATTTATGCGCTACTACTGCCCCAGGCCGACCAACTGTACATCACGCATATTGATGCGCATTTTGAAGGTGATGCATGGTTTCCTGCACACGATTTAAACCACTGGCATCAAGTTCATCGCGAAAATCATCACGCCGATGAAAAAAATCTACACGATTATCATTTTGAAATTTGGCAACGAAGTCCATCGTAAAAGTAGCTATGTTTCACTGTTTATGATTAGCTTCGTATATGAATTCAGCTATTCGCACACGCATTAAAGTTTGCGGCATCACACGCCTAGAAGATGCACTTACTGCATCCACATTGGGTGTGGATGCAGTAGGTTTTGTTTTTTATAAAAAATCACCCCGTTATATAGAGCCTATGAAAGCCGCAGCAATTATCCGAGAGCTGCCACCCTTTGTATCTGCTGTAGGTCTTTTTGTGAACCCTGAACAGTCTTTTATTGATGAGGTATTAAGCCTTTGCCCTTTAGGTGTTATACAATTACATGGGGATGAAAGCCCTGAATTTTGTCAGGCGCAAGCCAGACGTGTCATCAAAGCCGTTGCTATAAGCTCAGCAAAAGACTTAGAGCGTGCCAAGCAGTATACCTGCTCTATTTTGTTGGATGCCAAAGCCCCACAAGGCGTGTATGGTGGTACAGGTCACAGTTTTGATTGGTCCGTGCTATATGGTTTCACACATGATTATCCATTGATGTTGGCTGGAGGGCTGAATATTACAAATGTAACAAGCGCAATTTCTCATCGCCAATGGTTTGCGCTGGATGTATCTTCCGGCATTGAAACTGCGCCAGGCATTAAAGATTGTACCAAGATACATGATTTTGTAACAGCTGTGCAGGCAGCTGATAAGGGAATAAAGCAAGCATGATAACTGATTTCACATACGATTTAAATATCACCCATGCTCCTGATGCAGGCGGTCATTTCGAAGCCAACGGAACATTGTTTGGTGGTCGCTTTGCCGCAGAAACGCTCATGCAACCTTTACAAGAAATTGAACAGGCCTTTATAGAAGCTTGGAATGACCCGAAATTCCATGCTGAACGCTTGGATTTACTCAAAAACTATGTAGGCCGTGCAACACCACTTTATCATGCCAAACATCTTTCTGCCGAAGTGGGTGGTGCACAAATTTATCTGAAACGCGAAGATTTAAATCATACCGGCGCACACAAAGTGAACAATACCATTGGTCAGGCATTATTGGCTCGCCGTATGGGTAAAAAGAAAGTCATTGCTGAGACCGGTGCAGGCCAACACGGCGTAGCAACAGCCACTGTTGCAGCTATGTTTAATATGCAGTGTGATATTTATATGGGTCGCGAAGATATTCGCCGCCAAGCCCCAAATGTTTTTCGCATGAAACTTTTGGGTGCAAATGTCGTACCTGTAGATTCTGGCACTGCAACACTTAAAGATGCCGTGAATGAAGCCTTACGTGTTTGGGTTGCCAATTGTGAAGATACCTATTACATCTTCGGTACAGCCGCAGGCCCTCACCCATTTCCATTGATGGTTCGCCAATTTCATACAGTTATTGGTCAAGAAGCACGAGCCCAGTGTCTGGAGCAAGCAGGCAAGCTTCCCGATGTTGCCGTTGCCTGTGTCGGAGGTGGTTCCAACGCCATTGGTTTGCTTCACCCTTTGCAAGATGATGATATTCGTTTGGTCGCTGTAGAGGCGGCAGGGCATGGGCTTGAATCAGGTGAACATGCCGCAGCCTTGGCAAAAGGAAAGGCTGGTATTATTCATGGCAGTTTGAGTTATCTATTGGAAGATGAAGAAGGGCAGGTGCAAGGCACGCACAGTATTTCGGCAGGCTTAGATTACCCAGGCGTCGGGCCAGAGCTTGCTGCTATGATGGAAGCGGGCCGTTTGGAGCTTGATAGCGCAACCGATAACGATGCATTAGAGGCATTTCAAGCCTTAACCAAAGCTGAAGGTATTATTCCAGCCTTGGAATCCAGCCATGCATTAGCAGCAGGCATGCGTATTGCAGCAGGCATGCAGCCTGATCAAATCGTTTTGATTAATTTATCTGGCCGTGGGGATAAAGATTTAAACACCGTGATGGATAAACTGGGATTTAAAGATGATACACAAGAGGCTTGCGTATGAGTCGCTTGCCCGAAGTTTTTAAACGCTGTAAATCAGAGAAACGCGCTGCATTGGTTGGCTATTTAACCGCTGGTGATCCTGATATCAACACCTCCAAAGAGCTGTTACTTACGCTTGCCAAACAAGTGGATATTCTAGAAATTGGTATGCCTTTTTCAGATCCCATGGCAGATGGCCCAGTCATTCAAGCTGCCAGTGAACGGGCTTTGGCATCCGCAACGCACATGTCTGATGTTTTTGAACTGGCTCATATTGTGCGTAAAGCCAACCCTGACATAGGCATTGTTTTAATGGGTTATGCCAATACCCCATTTGTTTTGGGCTTTGAAAATTTCTCAAAGCTCGCAGTTACAGCAGGTGTTGATGCCATACTACTGGTCGATATCCCCCCAGAAGAAGGCTATTTATGCGACCAAATATTCAAGCAATATGGACTTGATCGCATCCTGCTTCTATCACCAACCTCAACGGATGAACGGATAAAACTTGTAAATAAGCACGCAAGCGGCTTTATTTACTATGTATCGCTAAATGGTATTACGGGTGCTAACATGGGTGAAATGACGGCTATCAAACAAAAAGTTGCAAATATTCGTGTTCATACAGATTTACCTGTATGCGTTGGTTTTGGTGTAAAAACACCACAACAAGCCAGCGAAGTTGCTGAATTTGCTGACGGTGTGGTTGTTGGCAGTCATTTTGTAGGGCAGATTCCTGCACATGCTAAGGACTACCAAACCATACAACCAGCGATACACAGTGCTGCGCAAGCTATGAAAGCGGCAATGCAAGCATGAAAATAAGAGTGTTAGGCTGTTATGGAGGCCAACTTCTTGGCTTTCATTTAAGCTCATTTTTGGTAAATGATTCCATTCTTCTGGATGCTGGCTCCCCTACCGTAGCACTTACATTGGAAGAACAGCGGCATATTCGCCATGTGTTTATTTCTCATACACATTTGGATCATATTCAAGATATTGCATTTCTTGCAGACAACCGATCACTTAAACGTATGGGTGGCACAAATGAAAATCGTCGTATTACTATTCATAGCCTACAAGATAATTTAGACACTTTAAAAACGCATTTTTTAAACAATACCATCTGGCCGGACTTCACGAAAATACCAACAGCCGAAGATCCCATTTTAAAACTCTCTGCCATCGAGCCCTTGAAAAAAATAACGGTTGATGGTGTTACAATCACACCTATTCCCATGAATCACCCCGTCCCATGCACGGGTTTTTTATTGGATCAGGATGGTAAGCAATTTATTTATTCTGCAGATACAGGTATCACAGACACCTTGTGGGAAGTTGCCAATGCCCAACCTAATTTGCGCGGACTTATTATTGATTGCTCTTTCCCCAATGTTTATCAAGATTTAGCAGACATTAGCGGTCATTTAACCCCCAAACAAATGGCCAACGAATTGAAAAAGCTTCGCACATTGGGTAAAACGCCCATTTATTTATTCCATATGAAACCAGAAACCCTGAATATTATGACTGCTGAAGTTGAAGCAGAAAATATTCCTCACTTGCGCATGTTAACGCAGGTAGATGAACTCTTATTGTAAGGATTGACCATGAACTGGATTACACGCTTGATTGAAAGCCCAAAAACTATTTTGTCATCCAAGCCAGAAAATAGCTCACCTGAAGGCATGTGGATCAAATGCCCTGGCTGTTCAGATACTTTATACAACAGAGAGCTTTCCCGCTCTCAAATGGTGTGCCCACGTTGCAGCCAACATTTGCGTATCAGTGCTGAAGAGCGCGCCAACACTCTTTTTGATGATGATAGTTTCGAAGAGTTTGATGGCAATATTCGTTCGACAGACCCCCTCGAATTTAAAGATTTAAAGCGTTATAAAGACCGCTTAAAAGATGCCAACAAACGTGTCGGAACACAGGACGCGATGCGCAACTATATTGGCGATATTTGTGGGCAAACTGTTTCCGCATCCGTCTTTGAATTCAAATACATGGGCGGCAGTATGGGCTCTGTGGTTGGCGAGAAAATTGTACGCGGCATGGAGCGTGCAGTTGAGCGTAAATGCCCATATTTACTGGTTACAGCATCCGGTGGCGCGCGTATGCAAGAAAGCCTTTTATCACTGATGCAAATGGCAAAGACATCCTCTGCTGCCAACCGTTTGAATGAAGCCAAACTACCTTTTATTTGCCTACTGACCGACCCAACCATGGGCGGCGTATCAGCATCGGTGGCATGGCTTGGTGATGTTATTATTGCCGAACCTGACGCATTAATTGGCTTTGCTGGACCTCGCGTGATTCAAGAAACCGTTGGTGAAAAACTTCCAGAAGGCTTCCAGCGCTCTGATTTCTTGCTTGAGCATGGTTTGATTGATAATGTTGTGGATCGCCGTGAATTACGCGATTATTTAAAGGTATTATTCGAACACCTCATGCACCGCGCATACCGTCCAGCCCGCTAATTTCACTTAGCATTGAAACCACAAAGCATCGATGATTGGCTAAAGCAACTTGGTCAGCCTTCCGCTGATCGTGATTATAAGCCTGGGCATGAGCGTATGCATGCATTGCTTCAGCCGTTAAATTGTACGCGGCCTTCCTTGCGCATCCGTATTGCCGGCACCAATGGCAAAGGCTCCACAGCCTTTATGCTGGCTGCAGGCTTAGAGGCCGCAGGTCTAAATGTCGGTTTATACACCTCACCCCATATATTACTTTTCAATGAGCGTATTCGTATCAATGGCGAGCCCATATCGGATAAAGACTTATGGCAAAGTTTAGAAACCATTATGCCAATCGCCTTGGATGTGGGCGCTTCGTATTTTGAAGTTGCCACCGCCTTGGCACTTTATCACTTCAGCCAATGCCATGTTGATGTCGAAATATTGGAGGCTGGCGTCGGGGCAAGACTCGATGCGACCACAGCAGTTGATGCAGACATGGCATTGATTACCCCCATAGGCCTAGATCATGAGGCGTGGCTGGGTGATACCATCGCTAGCGTAGCCGAAGAAAAATCCTATGCCTTACACGGTTGCCGCTGGGGTCTTTCTGCATCACAGCGAGTAGAGGTTTGTGAAATATTATCCACGCACCATCACGACTTACACACAATCGAGCCACTTGAGACCCCATGCTGCATGCATGGACAGCATCAGCAAGCCAATGCAGCTCTGGCCTATGCAGCGCTCATCACTCTCCGTGATAACAATGTTATACAAGCTGATGATAAAACATTAAAAGCGGCTGTCACCCAAACGACTGTCGCAGGTCGTTTACAACATATCACCTACAAAAAAGCGCATATTTGGCTGGATGCCGCACACAATCGCCATGCCATCGAGGCTTTATTGCCCAGCTTACCAAGTTTGGCCAATCCATTTGATGCAATCTTGGTTTATACCCGTGATGATAGAAGCCTAAACAATGAATTGGAACTCTTGCGCCCCTTCACCAAACAGCTGGTTGATCAGAACACAATAGCCTCACCCGAACAGGCATTGCAGCACGTCTTGGAGGACAACCCCTCAGCACGTGTTTTGGTACTTGGCTCGTTTATTACTGTCGCAGCAGTAACGACATGGTTCAAAAAGTTAGAAAATAAAATTAACTTTCAATAAATAGCCATTTTTAAGCCATTTAAAAAAAGATAATTGTAAAATTTTCTATTTTTTAGATTATTTATCTAAAAATAACTAAAATATACAATTTATATTCTTCTAACTTCTTTTAACAAGCATATCTTGACGCTTACCCTGCTTTTATTCACGATGGCTATATGAATATAAACATATCGGTATATTTCCCTTGTTTTGCTCTTCATCCAAGATCAAGGAAAAGCTGCCCGTATAAGTACAAGTAATATGAGGAAACCCTATTCCTCATATTCACATAGTTAGATGCAAAAATGAAATATTCGGAACGATACAAGGTTTGTCTAAAAAATCCATCTTCTGCCGAAATGGATTTGCGTGACCCATTAAGTACATTTTCGTTTTATCTATCAGGGCGCGTCAACGTACTTTGTAGTTTCGCTGATGAAATTATTGAAAACCTAGATGAAGGTTTTTTATCTTCATCAGTAGATGGTGGTCGAATTAGTAGAGCAAAATCATTAATGTGGTTGTGGATTCTTGGTTCCTATGAAATCGTAAGAACAATGGTGCAAGCAGAAAAATGCTTTTCACCTGAGGCTTTGAAAAAACTCAGAGTACTTAAAAAATCACTTGCCGTAGCTCGAATGCCAGCCTCAAAAATGGAAAAACAAGGTAAACGTGTTCCAGTTACTTCAAATAGAAGTCCAGCTGGTTGGGATGTTGAAAACAAAGATCTATTGGTAAATGATCCGGAAGGGGACGATATTTCTGCAAGGGAACTATTTAATAATTTTGATAAAACATTTTGCTCTATTCGAAAATCCGACATACTTGCAAGGCATGAAGATACATATAAATAAAGCATCTAACAAGGCGCTCGTTCGGGCGCAAACTACGCTGCGCTTCGTTTGCGCCGCACAGCTTAGTCGTTAAATGCCTATGAGAATAGTACCTAAAGTCGGCATCGACTCGATAAAACTTGGAATGTCTAGAGATGAAGTTTCATCTCAATGGGGTAGCCCAGATTCCATATATGACTTTATCGCTTTGGAAGATTCTCCTGAAGACAAATGGATTGTATGGAAGTATGACAAAGGAATTGAATTAAACTTCGATTCTGAAGAAGAGTTCCTATTGATAAGTATAGATATCGGGTCTGCAGGCGTAACGTTTGAGAATGTTGTACTCATAGGAATGAGCGAAAAAGAATTACGCCTAAAGTTTCCAAATATCCAATACGACGATGAATTCGAACTAGATAGCGGAAGAAATTACATTTTGTCTGAACATGAATTATCTTTTTGGCTAGTAGATGGGAAAGTAAACAATATCACAATTTCGCCAGAATTCGACAAGTCAAATAGCTATCCTCTTTGGCCAAGAAAAAACATTTAACAAGGCGCTCAAGCGGGACAAAGTGCTGCGCACTTCGCCCTTAGCTGAGCGTTAAAGTGAGGCATTTCCTTTTAGTTCTAATTTTTCTATTACCTGCTGTTAGTTGTGCAGTCGAAGTGGATAAAGTAGTTGTAGATAAAAGTGAGTCTAAACTATTTTTGATGAAGGGTCGGAATATAGTCCAAGAGTTTCATGTTGTGTTTGGAGCAAACCCAAAAGGTCATAAACAGCAAGAGGGTGATGAGCGCACTCCCGAAGGGTTATATATTCTTGATTATAAGAAAAAAGATAGTTCGTTTTATAGGGCGATTCATATTTCATACCCAAACAAGAATGATAAAAAGAGAGCCCAAAGTGCTGGCGTAAATCCAGGTGGGCAAATAATGATTCATGGGCAAAAGAATGGTTTAGGTTGGCTTTCATTTATCAGCCAATTGTTTGATTGGACAAATGGTTGTATTGCTGTAAACAATTCAGATATGGATACTATTTGGAAAAAAGTAAAAGCAGGAACCTCGATTGAAATTAAACCATGACAAAGGTACCTAACAAAAAGTTCGAGAGGGACGTGCTAACGCGTTAATCAGATAAGCAGCAATCCCAATAATACGATTTCAGAACTCTCAATTCCTGCTCCTAGGCAATCACCATTCATGCCCTTTACGTGATATTTTAAAAAGGCATACCAAAGATATATAACCACGCCCGCAAGCCATAAGCTTGGAGTAAGCCATAGACTAATTAACAGCAGCCCCACAAAGATGATACTGGCTTGATAACTAATATCCACACCTTGCAAATGTGCCCCAAAACCTTCCGTCAGAGCAGGCAAACGGCACCAGAAAAGCACGCCCAGCCTTGCCCATACAGGAATCAGTAATAAGCCCCACCACGCATCCATATCAATCAGTAATTTTAATAAAACAAGCTTACTTACAACGGTGAAAATAAGTGCCAGCGTGCCAAAACTACCAATATGAGGGTCTTTTAATACGGCAGTAAACCGTTCTTTATTACCATGGGCTGCCCCTAGAGCATCGCTTAGATCCGCCAAACCATCGGCATGCAAACCACCTGTAATTAACAACCATGCAAATACACCTAACAATGCCCCTAGCCACGGATCCGCTAAAGCCCCTAGATAACATGCTAATACAACAGTCAAACCCACAACCAAACCAGTTGCGGGCAACCAAGGTAATATACCTTGCATATTTTCTTCACCCTGCCGTTTAGGCATCGGCAATATTGTCATCCAACGCAAAGCTTCAATCATTCCTTGCATGAGCTCTCCACACTTCGGTTGATAAAAAGAACACGCGGTTTTTCACCTTGCAAGCATGACACGCGCGTCCAACCAGCAGGATCAATCACAAGGTTCCAAAAACTCTCGCTCGGCATGCCCAATAAATGTGCCAATATCACTCGAATCACGCAGCCATGTGCCAACAAAACCCTGTGCTCTGCGGCTTCACTTTCCAACCAGACTTCCCATGCCGCCAGCACACGCCTGCTAAACATATCAAAGGCTTCGCCATTGGGGGCTTGGAAATCACAAGGGTCATCAAAAAAACGGTGCAATAGCACTTGATCTTCCACTTCGTCTGCCGACTTATCTTCCCAATCACCAAAATCAATTTCTTGCATGTCGGGTAACACGAGCACTGGTTCATCACATGACTCAGCAAACAAACGACAGCGCTTTAACGGCGATGTGGCAATTTGATCCACATGACCAATCACCTGTTTGACTGCCTGCAACTGTTGCCATCCAGCATCGGATAAAGGTACATCCGTGCGCCCACGAGCAACATGCTTACGCCCTGCTACGTCACCATGCCGAATCAAATCAATCATCATTAGTTTAAGCATATTTAGTCGACTTTTTTATCCGAAATACCTGCCGATTCGAACGTTGCCATCTCTCGATGTAAGGTAATGGCGGATTGTAATAAGGGCAATATTAACGCAGCTCCACTGCCCTCGCCTAGACGCATTTCCATATCCAATAAAGGCTCTAAACCCAGTGCTTTTAATGCCAAAGCGTGCCCTTGTTCCTGCGACACATGTGTTGCCAGCATCCAGCCTGAAATTCGCGCATCCCAAGCTATCGCAGATAAGGCTGCCGCTGCCGAGATAAAACCATCAAGCAAAACAGGCACCCCCAAACGCGCTGCTGCACGATAAAATCCTGCCATTGCAGCAAGCTCCAAGCCGCCCAATTCGCGCATCGCATCCTTAGATGGTGTGCGCTGTGCACGCTGCAAAGCACGTCGAACAGCATTCACTTTCAATTGATATGCGGCATCATCCACACCAGTGCCACGCCCAACGACTTCTTCAGGTGTTAGTAACGCCAATTCACAAATCAGCGCCGCACTGGCTGTCGTATTGCCAATGCCCATATCTCCAGCAATCAATACATTCGCGCCATCAGCAATCGCTTGCTCAGCCTGCTCCTCACCCACGCCTACAGCCTGCCAATATTCCCATTCTGTCATTGCGGCTTCTTTGGTAATATTGCCTGCCCCTGCACGCACCTTGGCATGTTTAATGCCCTCAACACTCGACACATCAACTTGCACACCCACATCCACCACGCTCAAGCTTGCAGCATGTTGTTTTGCCAAAACATTGATTGCCGCACCGCCTGCAGCAAAATTCTTGAGCATTTCACCTGTGACCGCCGATGGAAAAGCTGAAACCCCTTCCTCCACCACCCCATGATCCCCAGCAAATACACAAATATGTGGGCGCAATGTATCAGGGATAGGTTTTCCCTGCCTAGCCGCAAACCAACAAGCAATCTCTTCCAAACGCCCCAAGGAACCTTGCGGTTTAGTCAGGCTATCCTGATGCTTTTTTGCAGCATCCAATGCATCTATATCAATCTTTGCCACACTCATAAACTCTCTCCCTTCAAAACCATGGGAATACCTGCAACCATAAATTCAACACGGCTGGCTACCTTCGCAACTGCTTGATTCAAACGCCCTTGCGCATCTCGAAAATCTCTGCCCAGTTTCTGCTCTGGAACCAAGCCCATACCTAATTCATTTGAGACCAAAATCACTGGCTGGTCAAGTTTAGTCAAATAAACACATAAACCCGCCACTTCATCATCAATATTGAGCTTCTCTTCCATGATGTTGAATAACCACAAGGTCAAACAGTCCACCAAAGCGCATTGATTACCTTTAAGTTTTTTCAGCACCTCGCACAAATCAAGCCTTTCCTCCACAGTTTGCCAATGCTCAGGCCGCCCTTGCTGGTGCTTCTGAATACGCAGTTTCCACTCTTTATCACCCTCTATGTGTGGTGATGTCGCAACGTAAACCACATCAAGCAGGCTTTGTTTTGCCAATGCTTCGGCACGCTGGGATTTACCTGAACGTGCACCACCTAAAATAAAAGTTACTGACATAATGCAGCCTCCAAACGTTGCCAATCAGACTCAGTATTTGGAAAGCCAAAGCGTACCCAGCCTTGAAGTTGGGGCCATTCAGGAAATTCACGCACCAGAACTTTCTTCTGCGAAAAATCAGGTGTATGGGAGGATGATCGTGCCAATATAAACGACGCTTGCGATTGATAACTATCCCACTTGTATTTTTTCAACAGCCCCTGCAAACGTGTCCGTGCTTGCTCAACTTCATTATCCCGCCGCTCGGCTTCGGGTAAAAGCTTTGGTAAAAGATGCAATACTACAGTCGATGCTGGCCATGGTGGCAACCATGCCTTTAGACTCTCAATCGTTACCGTATCGGCAATCACATAACCTAGCCTTAAACCGGGGATACAAAATGTCTTAGTCATCGAGCCCAAACGAATTACTCCTGGTATGACACCCATATCCCGTCGCTTTGCAAATGGCATATATGATTCATCCAGCACGCCGTTCCACTGTTCAGGAAGTGCTTCAATATTGCCATATGGATTGTTTGGCGATGTCCACCACCATGCATCAACTTCGGGAAATCGATCACCTGCTTCTATCGCATGCACGTCACACCCCGCCCGCCTAGCACATCGAATCGGCTCATTATAACACGGCACACAAATACCTATTGATTGCCAGTGCATTGCCTGAAATATCACTTCAATCACGGCTTGCGCACCCGCAGTGATTAACACCTGCTTAGCTTCAACCCCAAATTCCTTTGCCAAAATACTACGTGCAGGTTCGCCATCAATATCGGGATAATGCGCCACCAAACCCGCATGCTCCTGCAGCCAAGCTGCTAACCATTCTGGTTGACCAGCTGGATGTAGTCCCGTTGATAAATCTAATATTTCTGACACATCACAGCCCCACTTTTTTGCTGTAGCTTCTACGCCACCACCATGAGGAAAGTCACTTGCCATCAGCACAGACGAAGTAGATTGAAACGTCGCATTAGAAAACAAAACTCACTCCAAAAACCATCACAATACACAGCATCAAAGCATTTCGTACAACTGATAGTGCCTCGTATGCTACAACTCCATCCACATTTCGTGCATCCTCTGCTCCATAAAAGGGCCGCTCATCTACTTGACCATCACGTAGCACTGAACCACCAAGCCTCAGATCTGCCGCGTAAGCCAAAGCAACTTCAGGCCAACCTGCATTGGGCGAAGCATGCGTATCTGCTTGTTGTTTCACTTCTTTCCAGCCTGTCGATTCACCCACCCACAAAAGCAAACGAGCCGTAATCCGAGCTGGTACATAATTTGCAATATCATCTACCTTTGCAGCGCACCAACCAAAATGTTCATAACGCGCATTGCGATAGCCCCACATGGCATCAAGTGTATTGATCATGCGGTAAAGAGCTGCCCCCAAAGGGCCTAACAATACAAACCAAAATAAGGGCGCAACCACGGCATCCGAAGCATTCTCAGCCAGTGATTCCAAAGCGGAACGCCGTGTCTCGTCTCGTTTCATCGCCTTTACATCACGACTCACAATCAAAGCCAAGGCTTCGCGTGCTTCTTTCACTGTTTTAGCATCCAACACTTCTTTCACATGCTCAAACAATGATTTCCAACCTATCGAAAGCCACAAGAGCAATACATCAAATATCCATCCAACCAAGACATGACCAAGCAACAATAATAGAAAGGCACTGCCAACCACAAATGCCCATGTAATAACACCTGTTTGTCGCGAATCACCATATAAATGACTTTCACACCACATCGCCCAGCGCCCAAACCATGCCACTGGGTGCCAGCGGTTAGATGGGTCACCAATAAACCACTCTAAGGTCAATGCACACAATAATGTCATCAAACTCATTCACTCACGCGTGGAGATATGTTTTGCTGTTTTGAATAACGGAGCCAAGAACTCATGAGGTATTTCTTCTTCCAGTGCATCCGCCAACAAATCAAGCGAAGCCAATGTCCGCTCTTGCTGATTCACGCCATCCCCCGCAGAAAAATCCATTTCGTCCAACCATGCTTTGCGAAAACCGCCTTGCTCAAACAAGCCATGCACATATGTTCCCCACACTTGCTGATCTTGGGAGCATGCTGCAAAAGGAAACAAAGCATCATCTGCATCCGATACCCCATGGTGAATCTCATAGCCTGTGAGTCGTGTTTGGCTGGGGTAACTTGCGATACAGTCTACTTGCCTCAATATTTTCTCTGCCTGCATTTGCGTAGATAGCGGAAGCCAACCAAGCCCTTGCGCCGAGTCCCCTTCAACTCCATCATCCTCAATCACCTGACCCAACATCTGCATGCCACCACAGATGCCCAACACTTTACCACCATAGCGCAGGTGTTTTTCCAAAGCTTTCGTAAAACCATGTTTTTTTAACCACTGCAAATCAGAAACCACATGTTTGGAGCCAGGTAAAATAATAATATCGGAAGCCTGCAGTTCATCAGCAGTATGCACAAAACGCACCTCAACCCCTGATTCTGAGGCCAAAGGATCAATATCATCGTGGTTGGACATGCGAGGGTAAGCAATCACAGCAATATTAAATTTTAAACCATCTATTTCACTTGAAGCATGGCGAAAAGGGCTATCTTCTTCAGGTAAATCCAACGGCAACCACGGGATTACACCCGCTACAGCTTTGCCCGACTCTCGCTCTATCCAATCCAAAGCATCGTCTAGCAAGCTTCGTGAACCGCGAAAGCCATTGATTAATAGAGCCTGTACACGGTTCCGTTCAGACTCAGACAAGATATCCAAGCTGCCTTTAAGAGCTGCAAATACGCCACCGCGATTAATATCCCCCACCAACCATACAGGCACATCTGCAACTTCTGCAAAGCCCATATTGGCAATATCACCCTCGCGCAAATTGGGTTCAGCAGGGCTCCCTGCCCCTTCGACAATCACCACATCATACTGCTCTTTTAAGCGTTCAAATGATTCCAACACCATATCCAACCAAACAATCCTATCTTTACGAAAACGTTTGGCTTCCAGCTGTCCCACCACTTGACCATGTACAATTAATTGCGCCTTTTGATCGGCTTCTGGTTTAATCAAGACTGGATTCATATGCACAGTCGGCTCTAAACCACATGCCAAAGCCTGCAAAGCCTGCGCTCGCCCTATTTCGCCGCCATCCACCGTAACTGCTGCATTATTGCTCATATTTTGCGGCTTAAATGGTGCAACCGACACCCCATTACGAGCCAGTAAACGGCACAATCCTGCAACCATCACGGATTTCCCGACACCCGATGCTGTACCTTGAATCATCAAAGCTTTCATTTGGGGTAGTAGTCCTCAGCCAATACATCATTCATATCCGCTCGCTGACGCCAGCCTTCTTGCTCTAACATAGGTTTGTCATAAAATTCTTTCACTGGGCCAAGGCAAAGCAATGCAATGGGTTTGGCACCTTCAGGGCAATGCAATAACGCAGCAACATCAGCAGGTTCAAAAAAAGACACCCAACCCATACCTAAATTTTCAGAGCGTGCCGACAGCCACATATTTTCAATCGCACAAGAAACTGAACAGAGTGCCATTTCTTCTGGCATGGTTCGTCGCCCAAATACCGTGCCATCATCAGGCGCAAGCACCACCGCAATCAATTCAGCACAATCACGGATACCCTCAATTTTCAATCGCATAAACTCAGCTTTACGCTCATCCATTTGATCCGCAGTTTTATCTTTTTCTGTTTCTACCAAAGTAATCAATGACTCACGCAATTCGTTCTTGGTGATGCGGACAAAACGCCATGGCTGCATATAGCCCACTGATGGCGCGGCATGGGCGGCTTCGAGAATACGCATCAGTGATGCATCACTCACTTCACCGCCTGAAAAATGTCGCATATCTCGCCGCGCATGAATCACACGATAAATCGTTTCAGATTCTTCTTTGGTAAATTTAGTCTGCACCATGAAAAGCAAGCTCCGCAACAGCTACGCCCTGTTTAAAATGCTCTTCAACAATGCGATCCAGCTTGCTCTCATCCAAATCGCAATACCACACACCCTCGGGGTGCACGACCATAATCGGCCCTTGTTCACACACGCCCAAGCAACCTGCTCGATTCACCCGCACAGTGTCATCGCCTGTATCCAAGCCTGCTGCTGCAATCTTGGCCTTCAAACTTTTCAATAAAGGAATATTTTCACCGCACGATTTTCCCGTACAAATAAGCGCATGACGGCTATATGAATTAATTTTTGGTTTATTCATTATTTTCTCCAGGCTAAAGGCTTCGAATAGACTGATGCCACTTCGAATGCCCTATCATATTCACCGCAGTTGAAACACAACAGGAAAACTATAATTACCATCACCCAAAGGTAATGACTCAATAGAAGCAATGCCCTTCTGTGCAGCACGATCCAACAACGCATGGCCAGTGGAAAGCAGCAGCATCACTTGCTGAACACCCTGACCTCTAACATTGATACGAAACCTAGCGCTCCCTTCCCACCCTAGTCGTCTTGCTCGCATCGGGTAAGAAACCTGCGTTAGAATTTTCTTTTGAATATCTACTGGCATCACCATATCAGCATCCTCACCACTACTTACCTCTAACTGCTCTTGGGCAGGTAAGTTACTCTTTAATACCACAGTACTTTTAGATTTTATGTTTATGTCTGCCTTCACCTCCTCAGTTTCCTGGGTTGGTGCAGGCTCTGATAGCTTAACAGTCTGTTGATGTATCACGGGTTTAGATGCGACTTCTTTGGCAATAATGGGCTTTGGTAATAATGATTTTTCCTGTATGGCTGAGGCAATAGGCTCATGACTATTTATCTGCTTTACGCTTGCTGCCGATGAGGTCTGGGGCTGCGCTAAAAATTCCACCTGCATCGATAGGTAGGAAGAGCTGTCAGGTTGTTGCATCTGTAAAACAAACAACAGGCCATGCAGACCCATAGCCGCAATAAATGCGGCCAACAGCCGTGCATGACCTGACTCAAACATTAGAAGGCTGCGCTCACGCCAGCATACCAAGCACGACCAAGCACACCATAACCAGACACCTCTTCATATTTTTTATTTTCTAAGTTATCCACACGCGCTGTCAGTTCCCACTGCTTGTTTATAGCATAGTTCAAACGCACATCAGCTTTGTGGTAGCCTTGCATCGGTTTTTTATTTCCTGCGGTTGAAAAACGCGGCCCCACTAAATGCCATGTCACTTCAGTATTTAAATCTGAAATAGTTGAACCCACTGTAACATTTCCAGACTCTTTAGCTCGCCTTGCAAGCAGCTTGCCCGTTGTAGTATCTTTTGCATCTAAATACGTCCAATTAGCCCGCAGGTATGAAGGGCCATAAGCCACGCTCGCTGATAGCTCTAAGCCTTGCGTGCGCGCTTTTCCAACATTCGATGGTTTGAATACCCCTCCCACACTCTTCCAAACAATAAGATCTTTATAAGTTTGATTGAACCAAGTCAGGCCGATAGCCATTTTCATGTCGCTTTGGTCATATTGATAAGAAACACCAGCATCCCAACCTTTACTACTCTCAGGCTTCAAGTTTGGGTTTCCCACTGACCACGTGGATTTCGGGAAATACAGATCATTAATTGAAGGTGCCTTAAAGCCCGTACCGTAGTTACCTGATATTTTCAGCCCTTTTATAGGGTGAAAAGCTAGCCCTGTCTTATAAGTTGTCTTATTTGATGAAGCAGAGTTATTATCATAGCGCATAGAGCCATTTAAACTAACTAAACCAGCATCCCAGTTTGCCACTGCAAAACCTGCAGTTTGCCTAATTTGATTATTCAACTTGGAGCTCTGGCTAACCCCTTTACTGCTATACATATCCAAGCCTGCTAGAAATGATATAGCATCTAAATCAATATGATTCTGCCACGTCAATTGATCGATGGTAGTTCGAAAATCTGAGTTATTTGTCTTTGTCACAGGGTCATGTCCAACCACCTCATCTGTTGAGCGTGATACCTGTAGGCTACTTTCAATCATATCAGAGATAGGATAGGTTAATTTGACACTACTCACAGTCTGCTTGGTATCGTTTGTATAGTTTAGCACATCCCCCAAAGGGAACCCGCCATCCAAACTTGTTTTCCCATCAACATTCCTTGCTATGAGTTGAAGTTCTCCATTTCCAACCGGTAGAACAATCTGACCTGATATAGTAGATTGGCGATAGGGGTCATTTTCCTTTCCACTCGCAGCAGCAGAAATTCCATCTGTACGCAAACCATTCGCAGTTAGGGCATATGAAACATCTGATTCTGTTTTACCACTCACACTCACCACACCAGAAGATGTGCCATAATACCCCACTTCAGTATGCACTCGAATCTGTGTGCCTTTTTTGCCTTGACGGGTAAAAATTTGAATGACACCACCCATCGCATCAGCGCCATACAATGAGGACTGTGCACCACGCACAATTTCAACCCGCTCAACATCCGCTGTTGATAAGTTACCCCAGTTAAAGCTTCCTAGCGTCGCCGAACCCACACGAACGCCATCAATCAATACAAGCGTGTGTCCGCTATTACCACCACGGATAAAAACCGATGTCGCTTTACCAGGCCCACCTGCTGCCGCTACATCAATACCACTTTGTGCGCGTAACAAATCTCCAACCGATGTTGCTTGAGACTGTGTAATTTCTTCTCTAGTAATCACCGTTATATCCGAGCTCACCCTCGCTGGATCTTCGGCAACACGCCCAGCTGTCACCACCAACGGTGACAAGCTTTCTTCTGCATAAGCATGCAGCCCTGCCATTTGTGACAATGCCACACCAAACCATGCAATATATTTTATGTGTTTCGTTTTCAAGTTTACTCCTAGCGCCCGCCGCGCTTTATATCGTTTTAGCGGTTGAATAACGTAGGAGTTTTGAAGTTGATAGTAAGCCATTTACGAAAAGCAAAAAACAGATCACCACCGACCTGTCTCCCACCGAGACTCAATCCGTTTTGAAATCCGAAGATTTCTGTTTTAGGCCGGTCTCCTGGCTCACCTTCATCCGCCTCTGATTATGCCTTCCCAGATCTTCATCCAGTGGCGTTTAAACAGAATTGTCAGGCTTACAGTAGCGGGGGCTGCGTCGGAATTGATTGATAAGCAATCGCACCGAACTTCCCGTTTCACTTTTTGGTAGATTATACCGCAAAGCACCTAAAGCGAGGCGAACGATACTGTACAAACTCTAAATGTCTATGTGGATTAAATTTGATTGCGCCAATCAATGCGGCAGTTGACCACATCACCAACCACAATGACCGAGGGTGACTTTGCAATGATTTGCTGAGATTTTGCTTGTGATAGTGTGCCTATATCGCATGCTTCATCACTTGTGCCAGCAGCATGAATAATGGCGATAGGCGTGTTATCAGCGAGACCTGCATCCATCAAACGTGTAGCAATTTTTGGTAAATTTTTCGCCCCCATATAAAAAACAAGTACAGGAAACGCTTTGACCAATGCCGACCAATCCATTCGACTCTCTTCACTCGCCTCATGCCCTGTTAGAAAAGCCAGTGTGGCATTGGTGGTACGGTCGGTGACAGGGATGCCTGCAAGTGCGGGTGCGGCAATGCCTGATGTAATGCCTGGAATAACACGAAAAGGGATACTAGATGCTGCCAAAGCACGCATTTCCTCACCACCACGACCAAAAACAAAAGGGTCGCCACCTTTAAGGCGTACTACGCGTTTACCTTGTTGTGCCAATGAGACCAAAGTATCACAAATATCCTGCTGGCTTGTCGATGCGCGACCACCGCGCTTACCAGCACAGATGGCTTCTGCTTGAGGGTCTGCCAAGGCTAAAATTTCATCAGAGACCAACGCATCATAAACAAGCACATCACAATGACTGATAAGATAATGCGCCGCAAAAGTAAGTAGACTTGGATCGCCAGGGCCAGCCCCGACCAAAGCAACTTCTCCCCCTTTTAAGGGACTATCTAATTTTTTCATAACTCACCCTGTTTAAATTGTTGTGCAATCCATACATCCATGCCCGCAAGATTCACCAAGGGCGATTTTATTTCAACTTCCATAGTGGTTTGTTGAGCCATAGCTCTGCATGCATCCAGACTATGACCATCAAATAATAATACGGGCTGCAAGAGAACTTTTTTGGTGCCTTGTTGCTCTAAATTTTGTAATACACTCATAATAGTAGGGTGACCATGCAGAGCAGCCATCGCTACCGTTGAACAGCCTTTGGCGCGTTTATACAAAGCAGCGACGACTTTCTCAAAGCCTGTAAATTGGTAAATAACAAATACCACATGAATACGCTTTGATGTCTGCGTAAGCTCCCCAACCACCAAGTCTGCAATCGCATCCGCAGCATCGGCCAATGCAGGTAACACGCTTACGTCTGATTGCTGAATAAGGACAGGCACATCTTGTTTCATATGCTTGCCTTCTCCCAAAAACAAAGGCAACACAGTTGCTCTTTCAGGCAAATTTTTATCCGATAAAAATGAAACGCTCACTTGCCCATCTAAAATCGTTGAAACCTTTTCAGCCAATTTATTGGCTTGCTCTGCATGTTTGGCATTGCTTGAGCCGTGGGTAAGTAAAACGTACATCTAAAACTCAACACCTTGCGCAGCCTTGATGCCTTTATCAAAGGCGTGCTTGATGGGTTTCATCTCTGTTACTGTATCGGCATAGGCGATGACTTCTTCGGCAGCATTTCGTCCGGTAAACACCAAGTGCATCCAAGACGGGCGGTTGGCTTCTAGAAAATCGACGATCTCTTTTCCATCCAACCAGCCATAACCACAGCAATAATTGATTTCATCAAGCACCACCAAATCAAATTCATGGGATGAAATTTTTTCTTGCGCAAATGCCCAAATTTCTTGGGTGGTTTTAATATCTTGTTCTGGGTTTTTGGTATCCCAAGTAAAACCATCGCCCATGGCGTGCCATTCAATGTTATCAAAATTTGCCGCGGCTTTTTGCTCACCTGTTTTCCACTGACCTTTAATAAATTGAATGACGCAAACTTTCATACCCCAGCCTGCCGCACGAAAAGCCACGCCAAATGCCGAAGATGATTTACCTTTGCCTTCACCAGTATTAACGACCATCACACCTTGTCTGTTTTCACGTTTTTTCATTATTCAACCTTGTTTTCACTTAGTTTTCTTAAATCTTATACTCATGAGTGCTGCTTATTCGTAGATATAGCTCTTTCAAATGCCTGCATAGATATTTCTATACGTTTTGTCGTAATTTCATCGTTTAAGTTTAAGCTCTCATCAAATTTTTCTTTCGCATAAGGTACACAGAATGAAGCCTCAATGACCACAAAAGTATTCATTGCAGTTAATATTGTAATTAAGGGACTGAACGACCTTACGCCACCCAAGCCACTCGTAGACACGCTTGTAACCATCACTGGCTTGAGGATAGGAGCATCAGAAGCAACCAACCAATCAAGTAGATTTTTAAGTACACCACTCACCCCATGTGCATATTCGGGCGCACTAAAAATAATGCCATCTGACTCTCGTATCATTGATAAGAGTCTTAAGACGGAATCCGGCATATACTCATCAGCAAGCTCAGGATCAAATATTGGAATTTGATTGATCGCATCAAACAAATTAACATGCATATGTTTCGGGGATAGCTCCGATATTTCATTTAACAGCGCTGTATTATAGGAGTCTTTTCTTACACTCCCTGAAATTGCCAAAATATTCATACTCCCCCTATTCTTAGGCTATATCACTCTACTACTCAGACAACTCCACAGCGTATTGAGGCATCAAATTTCGTCCCTTGCCTTTAAGCTTGATCTTAAACACTGGCTCCAATTTTTCTGCAACCAGCATCTCTTCAGCCAAACCCACTTCAGCACCACCATTACCATCCAGTAATATTACCATATCGGCCACTGCCGCAGCGTGTTGCAAATCATGCAGCACAGTGATAATTATACGACCATTCTTCGTTTGTTGTTTCATCAATTTCAAGCAATCCACTTGATGCCGCATATCAAGGTGTGCAGCTGGCTCATCCATCAACCACACGGGGCAATCACGCACCATCACGGCTGCAATTTCCACACGTTGCTGCTCACCACTGGATAACTCACCCAAGGCGCGATGCTTTAACAATTCCAGTTCAAGGTAAGTTAATGCATGTTCAAGCCTTGCTGTGACTCCGTGAGCAGCAAGATTTAAACGCTGCTCCACAGTTAAACCAAATTCGGTAGGCGGCAATTCACCTTGCCAAGCTATATGTTCCACAAGGCTTTGCTGTGAAAAATCAGCCAATGCCTTCCCTTGCACTAACACTTTTCCCGTATAATCATGATGCAGCCCCGCTAAGGTGAGCAGTAGTGTCGACTTACCTGCTCCATTGGGCCCTAACACAACAACCACACCACCAAACTTAGCATGCAAAGATAGCGAGGCGATAAGCTGTTTATCACCACGCTGAAGGCTTAAGTTGTCAATATGAATCATGTGCCTCTTCTCAAAAGAAGCCATAGGAAGACAGGCACGCCAATGACCGCAGTTAGCACACCCACAGGCAGTTCGGCAGGCGAAATCACAGTCCGTGCGGCAGTATCTGCCAACATCAATAACACGCCACCACCAAATGCCGATGCAATCAGCACACGTTGATGTAATGAACCAAATAATAGCCTCATCAAATGGGGTACAACCAAGCCCACAAAACCAATGGTGCCAGCAGCCGTTACCGCAATAGCCGTAACCGCCGAGGCAAGTAACAATAAAAATTTACGTAACCTAGTTACATCAACGCCCAAAGAGGCCGCGTGTTTTTCACCAAGCAACAATTTATCCAAAGACAATGACAACACTAAACCGCAGCCAAGTGCTGTTATCCAAGCCAATATCAACGACCAAACAGGTAATACAGAGTTAGATAAATCACCCATCATCCAAGCATATGCCCGTACCACACCACGTTCAGGTAGCAGAGCAATTAAGAGCATCAGTATGGCCGCCCAAAATGCAGCAAGCACAACACCTGCAAGCAATAATCTCGCTGAACCAAGGTGTGAAAACGAAAGTACCACAGCAATACCAACCCATGCACCAATAAATGCCCCCAAAGACACTGCCCAAGTGCTATCTGGCATCAACGCCATAGATGAAACAGCGCCAACTGCAGCGCTTCCAGCCACACCCAATACATAAGGCTCTGCCAATGGGTTGCCTAATAACACCTGAAACCAAGCGCCTGCCAATGCCAGCATGCCACCCACAGCAAATGCAGTAAGTAAGCGAGGCGAGCGAAGTTCCCATAAGATACGTGATTCCATATCACTGCTTGGGCTAAATGGGTTAATCCAATGTTCACCCAAACCAAGTAAAACCCACGCAACAACAACGCTGACAGCAAGTAAGCTTGTAAATAATAACCAAGGGTTTTGTTTAATGTTCAAGGTTTAACTCTTGCTGTAGATATTCCATACCATCAAGCAAACGTGGCCCTGGCCTGTGCACAAGATCAGGGTTTACAGAAATGACACGAATATCTTCACCCAGCCATTTTTTCCAAAAAAGGGTGCGCTCATGCACATTACGTTTTTCAGAAGGAATAATGACAATTTGGGGTTTGGCTGCAATCACCGCTTCAATATTCACCCGTGGAGCTTCAAGCTGCACATCACCAAATACATTCTTTAAACCAATACGCTTTAAAACATCATGGATAAAAGTGTTGTTACCTGCGGTTAACAAAGGCTCTGGCCAGACTTCATAAAATACGGAGATTTGTGTGCGAGAGCTCTCCAGCCTATCCAAACGTTGCTGTAAATGATTGGCAAGTAGTGTTGCTTGTTTGTAATGCCTCGTAGCTTCACCAATATGCCGAATATCACTTAGCACATCATCCACTAACTTGGGGTAACTTTGAATGATTTTCACACCCAATGTTTCCAATTGTTTGATACCAGGCGTTTTTATATCCAAAACAATGGCCATGGTGGGCTTGAGAGCAATCGCTGCTTCAACATTGATACGGTTGTAAGCACCCACGCGAGGTAGCTTTTTGGCTGCTTCAGGATAATCACAATAGCTGACCGCACCTACGACATCTTTCCCTGCGCCAATCGCATACAATATTTCACATGCATGTGGTGCAAGGGCAAGGATGCGCTCGGCCGCAACAGCAGGGCTTACTGCGCATAAGCATAACAAAAGAACAAACAGTCTTTTCAAAAAACATATGCTCATCCGTAACGTTTCTCATCTGCACCGACATATCGGATTTTCTGCCTACTATCGCTTGCCCCATGTGCAATCGTACCACTCATATATTCCCCGTTATAGCGCACTTTATAGTCATCTGAGTCAAAGTATCTTCTAGGCGCTAATGTGATGCACCTAGCCAACATCATACAAATTTGTTCGGTTCAAATAAGAAGCCTGAAAGTGATGTTTCATAATTATTCAGCAATAAATGGTAAAATAATTCAAACCGCTCTACGAACCTACAAATTCAAGAATGACACCTATCAACAAGCTCAAAAACTTAGTTGCCGATCAACTTCCAACCAATCTGAGAGCTCTACCTTTTTCTGCGATAAAATACTGGAACGCATACCGCGGTCAACTTTCAAGCCCACCAACGAAAATACGTCTGACTTCTGCTTTAAGCTTGCAAGGTTTTTCCGTGCTGAATCCAACGTCTTTTCAGCCTTCTTAAACCAATCCGCAGCCTGCCTTTTATCTTGTGTTACGCCACGCCCTTCAGCATACATATAACCCAAAGCATTCTGCGCCGCCGCAAAGCCCTGATCGGCAGCTTTACGATACCAATAAACGGCTTTTTCATCGTTTTGTTTCAACCCTTGGCCACGCCTGTATAAATTCCCTAAATTAAACTGTGCTAAAACATAGCTTTGCACTGCAGCTTTTTTATACCACTTTGCCGCCAATGGCGCATTTTCATCACCACCAAGGCCTTGCTCATACATACTTGCCAATAGGTTTTGTCCTTGCGCATCGCCAATTACTGCCAAAGGCTTCAGTAAATTCAATGTTTGTGTGTAATCTTGAGGCAATCCTTCGCCGTTATAATACAATACCGCTAGATTATACCTTGCATCCATATCTCCTCCAGCGATCGCTTTACCATACCACGCTGCAGCTTCCTTATCACTACGCCCAACTCCCCTTCCTAGGCTATAAAAAAGACCCAACAAAAATGGTGCCCGAACATTCCCTCCCTGCTCTGATTTTTGCAGCCATGTCACTGCCTCACTATCTTTGGCTCGCACGCCCAAACCACGCGTATACACCACGCCAAGATTAAACTGCGCCTTTGCACTCTCTTGGCTTGCCTTTTTAAACCATTGATCAGCTTGCTTCATATCGCTCTTTTGAACACCGCGACCCAAAGCATACATCACGCCAAGGTTATTTTGCGCCCCTGCCGACCCAGCTTCGGCAGCTTGCTTTAACCAACCCACGGCCTGCACATCATTCTTTTCCCCCGCCAGACCTTCTGCAAAAACAATTCCAAGGTTATATTTCGCGCGTACAACACCAAGTTCAGCAGCCTTCTGCAACCACCGCATGCCTTCTTTTACATTTGCCCTCGTCCCTAGCCCTTGCAAATACATCACCCCAAGTGCTAAAGCAGCTTCTTTATGTGTATTTTTGGCGGCAACACGATACCAATGGAAGGCTTTCGCCTTATCCACCTTTGCAGCCAAACCAAAATTAAACTCACGCCCAAGCTCAAATGCTGCCCCCGCATGATTATGCTTTGCCGCTTTACGCATCCAACGCATAGATTCCCTTACACTAAGACTTACGCCCTCCGCTTCACGGTACATCACTGCCAACATATATTGTGCATCCGCATTTCCTGACTCTGCTTTATGCGAAATATTTCTTACAATTTTTTTGCGGAAATTTCCCGTATCAGGAACGTCTTTTTCTTCTGCTAATAAAATCCAATGTAACGCTCGCTCATCACTCTGCTCAACACCCCGCCCTTCGTCATACAACGTTGCCAAGCGAAACATTGCTGAGCCGACACCTTTGCTCGCAGCCGTTAAATACCATTTTGCAGCCTCATTTGGGTTTGCATTGACACCACGCTTATGATCCATATGCAGAGCCAATTGATATTGTGCTTGCGCATCGCCTAGTTTGGCTGATAAACGCAGCCAACGCACGGCTCGAGCATCATCACGGTCTACGCCCTGCCCCTTCGAGTACATCATCGCCAGATGAAACTGCCCTTTCCGATCGCCTTGTCTGGCAGATTTTTCAAACCAGAGTAAAGCATCTTCATAACGCCCATCTTCAAGGGCTGACTCACCCAATATCAAAGCATCATCTTGAGTCTGATTGCCCTGCGAACCTGCCAAAAAAAAGACAACACCCGCCCCCAAAGCAACAAAAACCAAAACTGCAATAACCAACCTAATTGACTGCATATTCCCTCACCAAAAAAGAGAGCTATTCCCATTGTTTAAAATAAAAACAACCTGCACCTTCATAATTATTCCCTAGCCAAACATAGCATAAATATTATAAAGTGAAAAACATTTCACTTCTATTTATAAATAATCTAATATAGCCAAGTATGAGTAATTATAAGCAGTTACAACCTTCATTGTACATGATTGGTATCATGTCGGGCACATCCTGCGATGGTATCGATGTCGCAATTATTGATATCGATAGCCATCAGATCATACATTTCTCAGAGTATCCGATGCCTGCTGAATTACGCGAATCTTGTCTGCGCCTTGCTGAACCTGGCTTGGATGAAATTGACCGATTAGGAACCCTTGATCGCGCTTTAGGCATGGCTTTCGCCCAAGCAGTTATCATTGCTTTAAAAGAAAAAAACATTCCTGCACGTCAGGTTCTGGCTATTGGAAGTCATGGTCAAACAGTTCGCCATCGGCCCAAAGGCATATCCGGAGGCCACCCTTTCACATTGCAAATAGGCTGCGCTGCAACTTTGGCAGAACAAACAGGCATCACCGTGATCTCAGACTTTCGTCGTCGTGATATTGCAGCAGGCGGAGAAGGCGCACCACTTGTGCCGTTTGCTCACCAACTATTGTTCGCAAACCATGATGGCACAACAGCCATACTAAATATTGGAGGCATTGCTAATATTACCGCTCTCAATGCTAATGGAAGTGTTCAAGGCTTTGATACAGGGCCTGGCAACATGCTCATGGATGCACTGATGCTAGAGCTTAGCGATGGTCGCCATGCTTATGATAAAAATGGTGGATTGGCCGGTACAGGAACAATTTGCCAAGCCTTGCTAGACACATTATTACAACATTCGTTTATCCATCAACAACCGCCAAAATCCACAGGGCGAGAAGTATTCGGCAAAGACATGCTTAATCGCATACTGGCTTGGCCTGATTTATCCGATGCAGATCGCATGGCAACGACTTGCGCTTTTACGGTTCAAAGCCTCGTAAAACAGATGGCATTTTTAAAAGAAACACCCAAACACTGGCTGATATGCGGTGGTGGAGCGCGTAACACACATCTTATGCAGAAATTAAGCAGCGCATTAGCACCAGCAGATGTTAGCAACACTCAACAACATGGCATCCCATCTGAAGCAGTGGAGGCCGTATCCTTTGGCCTACTTGCTCAGCAAACATTACTTGGGGAAAATAACACACTCGCAGAAGTGACGGGTGCAGCCCACCCTGTATGTGGCGGTCAAATCACGCCCGGCAATAACTGGAAACAAGTCTCACAGTGGATCTACGAGCGGCATCATAGCTGATACTAAGCGTTTAACGGACCGTCTAAAAACGCCAGTTCTTCCCACACATGCGTCGCATGTCCATCAGCATCGCGAAATCGCAGGTTATGCTGATGTGGGACTAAACGATGTGCACGTCCATAACTATCTTCTTGCACATCGGCCCCTTCATCTCCAGACAAAATAAGCAAGTCATCCTCAATCAAAAGATCAACAATCTCATATGCTTGACCCATATAACTCACTCGTCGCCCTATCAGTTTCCGTAAAGCAGCAGCATTCTCAACCAGTGCTTGCAATCCCGATTCACTCATCCCATGCTCCTCCCAGTGTGCTATTATCCATAAATATGTATATTAGCAGTAGTGTTGAACACAAACATTAAAAAGTCCACCAACACGAACGCCACGCGGGAGATAGCTTATGGAAATTTGGCAAACCTTACAACAATGGAACATCCTTGATATCCCTGCTTCCCGCTGGTTTTTAGCATTTGTTTTACTTACGATCACCATTGCTATTCAACGCTACCTTATTAACGGCTTTCACCGCATCACCCATGCCATCACTGCCCACACAGAAACCCCTCTGGACGACCTGTTACTTACCGCCGCCGAAAAGCCTGCTGGCTGGATGATTCTCATGATTGGTTTGATGCTTAGCATGCGTGTGCTTAACCCTCCTTCCGAAATATTCCCTCTTGTTGAGCTGGTTGATAGCGCAGCACGTCTGGCTGCTATTGCACTTGGAAGCTGGTTTACATGGCGACTAATTGATGGTTTCTCAGCCTACTTTAGCGCCCGCGCCGCACACACGAACACTGCTTTGGATGATCAACTTGTCCCCTTTATTAGCAAAACACTGAAAATATTTCTTGTTTTTACGCTCATCCTCGTTTTAGCGCAAAATATGGGGTACTCTATTTCAGGTTTAATTGCCTCACTGGGCATTGGTGGCCTTGCCATTGCTATGGCTGCCAAAGACACCATCGCCAATATATTCGGCTCTATCATGATTCTTCTTGACCGCCCATTTACCATCGGCGATTGGATTAAAACAAAAGAATTCGAAGGTGTTGTGGAAGAAGTTGGCTTTCGTTCCACGCGTATTCGTACATTTGCCAAAACACTGGTCAATGTACCAAACTCACAACTCGCTAATATGGTCATCGATAATATTGATGCCATGCCCAAACGCCGCGTTAAAATGCGTATTGGCATCACCTACGACACCACGCCTGAAAAAATGCAGCAAGCTATTACAGCAATTGAGAAAATATTGAAGAACCATGTGGGTGTGGATCAAGTTTTTTCACTGGTAAAGTTTGATACATTTGAAGATTCTTCGTTGTCTATTTTCCTCTATTATTTCACCAAAAGCACGCATTGGGATGAATATTTACAGGTTCGCCAAGAAGTTAACTTGGAAATTATGCAAGCTCTCGAAAAACTCAAACTCGAATTCGCCTTCCCTAGCCGTTCACTTTATTTGCATGATATGGACAAAAAGACCAATCTTAAAGCTTCATCGCCAAAAAAACGGGCGGTTTGACCGCCCGTACATGCATAGCTGCATGAGTTAAACCCTACGATTTATAAATCGTAAGTTGTTTCCTCACTGGTATTTTCCCAAACATAGGTTGACTGTACCACTTCATCGTTAGGAATAAAAAATGTGCCTAACTCAAGTGCGCCAACCATTGTACGTCCAACTGTATGGAAAACTCCTTTTACCGTACCGTAGGTAAGCCCAACCAATACATTGCTGTCATTTGTTTCCAAAGCAATATTTTTAGGGATTTCGCCCCAGCCTGTTGCGGCATTTGCCAAGCCACGGGAAAATTTAGAGCCCGCTTCATTAGCATAATCGCCCGCCATTGCAGGACTACTAACCGCCAACACAGCAGCAGCCGTAACAGCCAGTGCTATGCCTATTTTATACATTTTCATTGTACACCTCCTTCACACAGTGCATCGAGCAATCAATGCTGCTGAACCATGATCAAAATATAATTACTCAAGCAGCATACTGTTAGTGTAGTTCACCTGAAAAGGCTTACAAAATAATTTCTATCCGTTACTGTGCCGATATGGGACAATCTGAATACTCCGACACCTCTATAGAGGCATTTACCGATGGTGCATGTTCAGGCAACCCTGGGCCTGGTGGATGGGGTGTCTGGCTACGTTATGGCAAGCATGAAAAAGAGTTGTGCGGCGGTGAGCCCCATAGCACCAACCAACGTATGGAGCTACAGGCAGCCATTGAAGCATTAAAGGCTTTGAAAAAGCCCTCCAAGATAACCATCTATTCCGATTCAAAATATGTTACTCAAGGCATCACTGAATGGATTTCAGGCTGGAAAAAACGCGGTTGGAAAAATTCGGCAAAAAAAGATGTCTCCAATCAGGACTTATGGCAACAACTGGATACACTCAACGAGCTGCACCAAGTAACATGGCAGTGGGTTAAAGGTCATGCTGGGCATGAAGGCAATGAGCGTGCCGATGAGCTGGCTCGCCAAGGCATTCCTACTGCAACAAGCAAATAAGCGACTCTGTAATTATTCTGCCGTATTCAACAAAATTTCCTGCAAAGTTACAGGCTGCGTGTATTTTTCCATGCTCCCTGCCTTTTTAACATACACAGGCATACGCCCATCTCGCTGCGTTAGCCTCAACACATCCTCAGGCTGAAGATCCTCAACTAACAAAGACTGCCTCATAGACTCATGCAAAGCAGAGGGGCGCATGCAACACACCGAAATCCCGCGCTGATTCGGCTGTAGCTTTGCTTTCAAGCGCCGCAATGTATTAACTGTCAGCGGCACCCTTTCACCACTCCCACCTCGCACACGCAACCATAAATCACGCTGCTTTGGCATCGCCGCCAAGGCAGGCAGTGTGCCAAAAGATAAAAAATTCAAAATAAAGTCATACTTCATTAAGCCAGATGCAAGCGCATGATGATCACCTGTCGCAATCGACACATTCGCCGCCCAAGGCAGCCATGCCGAGGCACTACTGACCACCAAATCACGATCCAACACAGAATCACCATCAACATAGGCATTAAGCACTTCAACACCTTGCAACTCCTCTCCTTCTTGGAGATTTAATTGCCACAAGAAGTCACTACCAACCTGCATTTCATCCGCTTGCAAATTACCTTCAGAACTAACGCTGGCAATGCTTTCCAGAAACGATGCTGCATTTGTGCCAAAATGTGGTGTCGATAAAAAAGCCAATCGCCGAATAGGGTGTTCGCTATGATGGGTTAAATATTGCCGCACAATCAGTCCGCCCATGCTATGAGCAATCACATCAACTTGTTTAAATGACAATAGATATCGTTCCAACTCTTCTTCTAATACCTCAATCGGTGGAAAGCGTCCTCCAACCAAACCCGTACGGTAAGTGAAAAAAAAGATGTCTCGATGCATATGATCTTCAAAACGGTGCAGCGACTCCACATCTGGCCAAGTAAATTCACTGCCATTCCAACCATGCACCAAAATAATCGGCGGCACATCCGGATAGTCGACTTGCAGGAGGTCATTAATAGCTTCCCATTCTTTCCATAACTCATCCGTCGCTTGCACACTTGTCTTGGCACAACTTGCAGAGAGCAGGCATATTAATATCACAATAAGATAGCGCATATTCAACAACATACTGCAATCATAGCGTTGTCTTACAATTTAGATAGCATATCGCCATGAAATTTCTAATCGACTTCTTCCCTATTGTTTTCTTTTTTATCGCTTTCAAAATGTATGATATTTATATCGCAACGGCTGTATTGATTATTGCCTCGCTGCTGCAAACCTCTGCCCACTGGCTGATGCATCGCCGTTTTGAAAAAATGCATGTCATTACATTGCTGTTGGTCTGCGTATTTGGTGGGCTAACCTTAATGCTACAAGATGAAATGTTTATCAAATGGAAACCCACCGTCATTAACTGGTTATTTGCCATTGCCTTTATTGGCAGCCAATTTATAGGCAAAAAAAGCCTTGTCCAACGCATGATGGGTGATCATATGGTTTTGCCCAGTAACATATGGCTAAATCTAAACATTGCATGGACATTGTTTTTTATCGCCCTTGGCTTTGCCAATCTTTACGTTGTATACAACTTTGACACAGAAACATGGGTGAACTTTAAATTGTTCGGTTTGTTGGGGTTAACATTTGTATTTGTCATTGCGCAAAGTCTGTATGTCGCCCGCTTTATCGAAACGCCCAAAGAAGATAAAGATCCGGATGTGCAATAAGAGAGTGCCAAAACACCGAGGCAATTCACCAGCACACGACTAAATAAATAAAAAACGACGTAAATCATCACTTTGGACTGACCATTTGCGTCACATTGCCTCGTTTGAAGTAGAAATAGCATCATTCTTCTCTGGCGCATCACTTGCTCTCGAACTAGTATTGCTAGCGCATGATCTGGCAAATAAACTGCAAACTATTTCTTGGAGGAAATATTTTATATGTTAAATTTAATGAAAAAACGAACAGAAAAAGGCTTTACCCTGATTGAATTGATGATTGTTGTTGCGATTATCGGTATTTTGGCTGCGATTGCGATTCCGCAATTCGCTGCTTATCGTACAAAAGCATTCAACTCAGCTTCAGCTGCAGATGCGCATACTGGCACGACTATTTTTGAAGCATTCTATACTGATCACAATGAATATCCAACAGCAAACGGAGCTGCAACAGGCACAATCACGCTTTCAACAGCTGGCGGTGCAACTTCAACCATCTGGAATCTTTCCACAGATATTACAGCTGGTTCAGGCATTAATGGTGGTACTTCCGGTCAAAACTATCAAATCATGACCAAGCACAAAGCTGGTAATGAATGCTACTCAGCTACTGACACCGCACCAAGTGTAATTGCTACTGCTGGTACTAAAGGCCAAGTATTGGTTACTATTGGCACTTGCCCTTGATTATAACCTCACCTCACAGTGTGGTTTGAATGTAAAGGGGTGGCTAATTGCTGCCCCTTTCTTTTTCACCCTTTCTTACAACACTCCTAAAGCAAATCACTATGATGATAACGACATTTTATTTTGCTAATATACTTGCTTTGTGATGCGGTAAATAAGCGCTATCAAAAAGCCCCTAGGAACAGCTAATATGATAAGTAAGATTACATGCAACAATCTTAAAAAGTACTATGCTGGGAATTCGACACTCAGTGATGTTTCACTGCACATGCAATCGAATGCTATCACTGGGCTGCTTGGTTCCAACGGCGCTGGGAAGAGCACGCTCATCAAGTCCCTTCTTGGACTTATTTACCCTGATTCTGGTGAAATAGATGGACTAACAGGAAAAAAAACAGCTTATCTACCTGAAATAGTTTCCCTACCTAAATCCTCAAGTGCATGGCAGCTTATACAACTCGCTTTATCTTTAAAAGGCGAAAGCGGCGACCCCGCTTCTTTACTACAAATGGTAGACATCAACAAAGCCAAATGGCACCAACCATTGCGTACATTTTCAAAAGGTATGCGACAACGCGTTGCCCTTGCGTATGCCTTTGCAGGAAATCCTGACTGGGTCATTTTAGATGAACCAATGAGCGGCCTTGATGCTTTAGGGCGTAGAGAAACGCTGCATATCATCAAACAAGCCCATCAACGTGGTACTGGTATTTTAATTTGCAGCCATATTGTACCCGACCTTGTTCGTATATGTAATACAATTCTTGTAATGTCTGCTGGTGTTATTGTCAAAACACATAGGGTACAAGAACATAGTATGCAAGAAGCCAGTAAACTGGAGGATTTTCTCAGCCGCCTTGAGAAAGATATGAAACATGCATAAGTCACGCCTATTAGCGATATTCACTTTACGAGAAATCATTGCTCAACCTATTTATCGAACGCTATGTGCGTTGGCGTTTGTGTTTATCTTGGCCGCCCTCATATTATCAAAGTTATTTCTATTTGAGACCGGAAAAGTGCTTGTAGATTTAATATGGTTAAGCATGGGTCTGATTAGCTTAATCTATGTCTTATTTATTGCCTGCACGATGTTAGCCCAAGATATAGGGAGCCAAATGGTTTACCTTTTCATTCCCCTTCTTCGCCGAGATGAATACCTAAAAGGACGTTTGGCAGGCCTTTTTTTAGCCCTGACCTTGCTTACTTTTTGGATGCTTTTACTTGCAACGCTTGCTATAGCATGGAACATTTCATCCACAGTTGAAATTTACCACCATGGGCTCACTGCTTGGACAGCCCTACCATTGGCTTCTATCTCATTATTACAGGCCTTCGCCGCTCTCGCTTTGGTAGCTTTCGTTTGCTCATGGGCTACATCCCAAGCCGAAATGCTAGTGTTCTCCGCTTCCTTTATTGTATTTTCTGCCATCTTCCCTGCTATAATTGAGATACTTCAATCCCCTGAAGTTATTGCTAACACCCCAAATAGCATAGTGATACTTATCCAAGGTATTAGCTTTTTATTTCCTAAAGTAAGCACATCTTCATTTGCCATCGCCCAAGCGCATGGCTTTAGTATTCCTCTATCTGACTGGCTAGCATTGATCTCATCCTATCTGGGCTATGCTCTATTAGCGCTCACAACAGCCTTCTTTATATTTTCCAGAAGAGATTTATGAAGCCTTCTCTTAATATCCACTTTGTTATAGCTATTGCTATCGGCCTTAGCATGTTTATTAGTGGCAATGTGCATAGGATGAAAAACCCCTACTTCCAAATAAACACCCACACTGGGGCACTACCTCCTGCTATACAAAAAATCATTGCAGGACCTTTCTTGGGCAGTGCCGCTGATTACAATATTCTTCAAGTATTTACGCTCTATAGCGCATTAAATCAAGTGAGTGATAAAAATCGCCAAAGTCAATTATGGGAACATATTAAAAATCGCCTAACAACAGCCTCTCAACAAGACCCCTATTTCAAAGATATTTATCGTATTACTAGCGGCTTACTGGCCTTCCAGCCTGGCTATGAAAAAACTGCCATCAAAATACTCGAACGAGGTGGAAAATTCAGGGTATGGGATTGGGAGTCACTTTTTATTGCTGGTTTTCTTGCGCATGAGCTTATTAACGACAATAAATTAGCCACAACACTCCTACAACAATCAGCTCAGCGCCCAAATGCCCCTCCTATTGCTGCAGGTGTAGCAGCTAAAATCATCCAACAAGACCATGGAAGTGAAGCGAGTATCCGCTTTCTGGAACAAATGAAATCGACTTTACCAGCTGAGTATCAGCAAGGGTTACAACAAAGAATTAATCGCATAGAACAAGGAGAAATAAAATGAAAAATAAAGGTTTTACACTTATTGAATTAATGATTGCCGTTGCCATTATTGGCATTCTTGCAGCCATTGCTATACCTCAATTTCAAGACTATCGTAACAAAGCACGTGATACTGTAGCAGCAAGCGATGTTCATCATTTAAATTTATTTGAGAGCGCGTTTTATAATCAACATAAAACTTATGTGCCAATTTCTCCCGCTGATAAAGGAGCTACAGGGCTCATTAGTAAAAATGTTACTATCGGTGGTGTAAGCATCTTATTTGAAGTAACTGTATTAACTCCAGGCGTTGAAATCGTTGCAAAATCCGATGCCACCAATCAATATCTTAATATTGCTGCGCATAATGCCAATGCCAAGCATATTATTGCCGCTCAAGTAGGTGAGGCTGGAACGATGTATAGCAAAGCCTTTACTGGGGTCATGACCGCAGCAGATGTTCCTGCTGCAACTCCGGCCAATGACTTTGCAAGTGGTGGTTGGACTCCGTGGAAATAACTAGATTAAAGAGTCACTAACGCCTTAGGACTACTTATGACTCTAGAAAACCATCACCCTGCTCCTAAACAGCATATATATGCTTTCTTCATATTATGCCTATCTCCGCTATTTTCACCCTATCTTATTAATCCCAATATTGCACCGTACTACTTCATTCCGGCCTTTGCATTACTAAGCCTACTTATATTCTTATGCCACTCAAGCAGAGTAAACATCAGAGTTCCCTACTTAGCTATCATCTTCTTTCTTTTTTCAATCCCCTTTATTTATGACTCTCATTTACTGCTTTTTAGTTTTGCGCTGGCTTCTATATTTCTAATGGGCAATTTATTATCTCATCGTAACCTTGATGATGCTTACAAAGTATTCTCCATTTCTACTGGAATAATCATTTTAATTTCGTTATATGTTTGGCTAGGCTTGAATGGTAAAGAAGCATTACACTTCTACGGATGGGCTTTAACCACAGATGCACTGGGTGTAAAAATAAACGGGCCATTCGCCAATGGAAATGTATTAGCTATTGTTATGCTATGCGCTTGGGTAATTTCTGCCTATTACTGGCTGAATAGTGAAAAACAGACACAATGGCTCTGGTTATGCGTGCTACTATTTTTTTGGATTTATATTTTCTTGTCAATGGCTCGCGGTGCATGGCTCGCTCAAGCCTTTATGTGTATTTGGTTTATCATCGTATTACTCCGAAAAAAAGAAAAGAAAAAACTTATCGCCTTGATCGGCGCCGGAATTCTCGCCGCACTCATTGGAAACAGTTTATTGTCCCAATTTCAATCACCTCCGCCCACGAGCATTGCAGGTCCAGAACAGAAATTTAACTCTATTATTGAATCTTCTTTTACATCTAGAAAGATTATTTGGGAAAGTGCTTGGAATATATGGCTCAACCATCCCATATCAGGTGTCGGTGCATCCCAGCTAAAGGCTCACTACCTCACATCACAAGCTGCAGTCATGGACTCATTTCCCAATACCCATGGAGCAGGGGCAACGGATAGTGCTCATAATATATTCCTCCATTTATTGGCAGAATATGGAGTTCTAGGTCTAGTACTGTGGTTATTAATTTCGAGCCTGTTGCTACAGCAAACTTGGAAATACAAATTTAAGTCAAATTCTATTCGCTGGCCTGCACTAACATCTGCCCTTGTTTTATGGTTTCAAGGGCACATAAACATATCACTCACTGAACCATACCCTCTTATTATCTTCGCTTTCATGCTGGGCATCTCTTGCCGCCTCTCACTTCGCTCATATGGCATGCATGTCAAACATCAATGGCTACTCATAAGTATTAGCATTGTTCTTATTGGCTTGCTCTCAACGGGCATTCAATCCACAAAAACATGGTATACATTTGAAAAATGGCTTCGCATGGATAATAGTCACCCCGATAAAGGTCTGCTTGCTAATAAACTAGCCGAAGATGATGCTTTATACCCATTTATAGTTTCATTTTCTTTTCCACACATGGCACGAACGGGTAATGAAAAGCTATTACATCAGTTGCAGCCAATGGTTCTACGTGCTCTATCTATATATCAAAGCCCTACCCTATATAGGGAGTTGTTTTATACTTATGTGATCAACAATAAGTTCAACGATGCCTGCCAACTTGGGAAATTTATTAAAAAACAGCGTTGGAGAAGCGAAAGTAATTCAGAAGCTTATGACCGTGTTTGCCAAGGCCTAGTGCCAGACAAGAAGTATTACTTTTAATTCTAGGAAGCAGCCGAACCTAACCAGCCTACTTCGAAAAGGCCGGTATTGGCTAGTTTTCCCCATGAATTTCATACAAGACCTGCTACTTATCTTTATTACGATCTAGGAATTATCTATAGTCGCCAAATCCGACAGGCTCATAGCTACAAACAAATTAAACAGTCGCTCAGAGTGTTTTCAAATACGCAACTATATCATCGCCTTTTGTTCCACACATATTCTGTTTTGGCATTTTAGTTTTTGCAGAGCCATTGCCTGTAAATTCTTTGATGGCAGATTTAGAGTCACACAGCCATTTTAAAAGGTGGGCTTCATCCCAAGTCCAGTTGGCAGTTTTAAATGCCGCACTGTGACGTTTAAAGCCCGATTGACCCGCTGCACTATTGAATACACCTTGCAAATGCGGCCCAACCTTATCTTTCATGCCAAAATCATGACAAGAAGCGCAACGCTTGGCTAAAACTTTTCCTTTTACAGCATTGCCTAAGGCGGCCATCTGCTTAGGCTTATCAGCTGAAGCTACATCAGCCTTTATTTTCACTGGCTTCACACGCGCACCATCGATCACAACTGCTGCTTTTTCTACGGCAGGCACCACAGGAGCCTTCTCTTTCACAGCTTCCATTTTCACCTTCTTTTCAACAACTTTTAAGGGTTTAACATGCTCCGATGTCGGCATTTCCTGTGTTTTTGCAAGCGATTCGGCAACAGCTTGTGACGCTTCAGTAGTTTGCGCATGTATCGCAACCGCTTGAACATCATCCTTTTTAACATCTTGCGTATTCACTTCATTTTTACCCATCGAGGGTGTTACTGCAACGGCGACTTGCTCTTTATGTATGGGCTTCTGAGCCACATCTTCTCCACATCCCACCAAACCCATTGTTACAATCATACTTACCATAGCGATACGAAACATAATTTTCTCCTTATTTAATAACTACCCCAAACCTACAATAGGGGGTGGTACCTTCATTATTGCATAAAAAAGGCGCTCCATGAAAAACATGAAACGCCCTTTTCTATCAGCCTTTAACAGACTTCAATATTTACGCCGCAGCTTCATCAGACGGTGCTTCAACTTCAGCAGCATCCACTTCTTCTACAACAACCTCTTCAACTACCGCTTCTTCCGCAACAGGCTCTTCAACGACTTCTTCCTCTTCGCCCGTTGGTGCATTACGCATCGCAAGACCAGTACCTGCTGGCAACAAACGTCCAAGAATAACATTCTCTTTCAGACCCGTTAACCAATCCACCTTACCAGCCAAAGCTGCTTCAGTAATCACACGCGTGGTTTCTTGGAATGATGCCGCAGAAATAAATGATTCTGTGTTCAGCGATGCTTTGGTAATACCAAGCAATACAGGCTCAAGTACTGCTGGCGGTTTGCCTTCAGCTTCTAGTTTACGGTTTTGTGCCAAAGCATGTTTACGTTCAACCTGCTCACCAGCAACATATGTCGATGCACCAGGCTCAATAATCAACACTTTACGCATCATCTGACGAGTAATCACTTCAATGTGCTTATCATTAATCTTCACACCCTGTAAACGATAAACTTCTTGAACTTCATCGGTCAAATAGTTTGCCAAAGCTTCAACACCCAATACACGCAAAATATCTTGCGGTGCTGGAGAGCCTTCCATCAACTTCTCACCACGACGGATGCGATCCCCTTCTTGCACAATAATATGAGATCCTTTCGGAATCTGATATTCAATAGGATCAGTCGCATCATCTGGCTCGATGTAAATACGACGCTTACCACGAATATCTTTACCAAATGCAACCTTACCATCTTTGGCAGCAATAAATGCCAAGCTCTTCGGTTTACGCGCTTCAAACAATTCTACCACGCGTGGCAAACCACCCGTAATATCCTTGGTTTTCGATGTTTCACGTGGCAATCGAGCTAATACATCACCGGCTTTCACTTCAATCGTATCTTCCACATTCAAAATCGCGCCTGGCGACAAGAAATAACGCGCAGGAACATTGGTACGTGGAATCACAATTGGATCAGAGTCAGGATCTTTCGGGTCAATCAACTGAATTTGTGGACGCAGCGCTGTTTTGCGTGCTTCCGTATGTTGAATGATGATACGGTTCGACAAACCAGTCACTTCATCGGTTTGCTCACGAACAGTACGCCCTTCTTCCATATCTACATAACGAATTTGACCATCTACTTCAGCAATCAATGGCATCATATATGGATCCCACTGAGCCAATACAGTGCCAAGTTTCACTTCAGCACCATCATCAACCATCAAATGGGCGCCATAAGCAACGCGATGGCGTTCAACTTCTTTACCTTTCGCATCAAGCACTGAAATTTCAGTATGGCGGTTAATCACAATGTTTGCGCCATGTATATCACGAACCACAACAGCATCTACCAATGTAACTGTACCATTAAATTTGGATTCAATATTCGCCTGTTCCGCAGAACGCGATGCCGTACCACCCACATGGAAGGTACGCATGGTCAACTGGGTTCCTGGCTCACCAATAGATTGTGCTGCAATCACGCCCACAGCCTCACCCTGACAAACAGGTGTGCCATGTGCCAAATCACGGCCATAACATGCCGCACATACGCCTTGCTCAGACTCGCATGTCAACACAGAGCGGATACGTAACTGCTCAATCCCAACTGCATCAATTTTGTCCACCAACTCTTCATTTAGCATGGTACCAGCAGGCACAATTTCTTCTTCAGAGGTTGGATCAATAGCCGCTTCTAAAAGTACACGGCCCAAAACGCGCTCGGCTAATGGCTCAATAATTTCCCCACCTTCAACAAGTGGTGAAATCGTAATGCCTTGTATTGTACCACAATCTTGCTCACGAATCACAGCATCCTGCGCCACATCTACCAAACGGCGTGTCAAATAACCTGAGTTCGCTGTTTTCAATGCCGTATCCGCCAAGCCCTTACGTGCGCCATGGGTAGAGATAAAGTATTGCAATACAGTCAAGCCTTCGCGGAAGTTTGAAGTAATAGGGTTTTCAATAATCGAACCATCTGGTTTCGCCATCAAACCACGCATACCAGCCAACTGACGAATCTGCTGAGCTGAACCACGCGCTCCAGAATCGGCCATCATATAAACGGAGTTAAACGTTGTCATAGACTCGGTCTTACTACCATCAGCAGATATAACTTCTTCAGTTTCTAAGTTATCCATCATTGCCTTAGCAACTTTTTCAGTGGTATGCGTCCACAAATCGATAACCTTGTTGTAACGCTCACCAGCAGTAATCAAACCATCACGGTATTGATCTTGCACTTCACGAACTTCTTTCTCAGTTCCACCTACCAAGCTGTACTTATCTTCAGGAATAATCACATCAGACAAACAGAACGATGCGCCCGAACGTGTTGCATAGGTATAACCAAGGTTCTTTAAGCGGTCTGCAAGTAATACAGTTGCCTTATTACCCGCAGCAACAAAACAATCTTCGATCAGGTTTGCTACTTCTTTCTTGCCCAACACACGGTTGATACTGGAAAATGGCAAATCATCAGGCAGTACCGTCGAAATAATCGAACGCCCCACAGTCGTATTTTCACGAACGCCGCGAATACGACACACAATACGTGAGTGAATACTAACCACACCCGCATCATAAGCGCGCAAGACTTCATCCGATGAAGAAAATACCATACCTTCACCAGGTTCAAATGGCTTCTCACGACTCAAGTAGTACAGTCCCAAAACCATATCCTGTGTTGGTACAATGACAGGTTTGCCTGTAGCTGGCGACAACACATTGTTTGAGGCCATCATCAATGCGCGAGCTTCTGTTTGCGCCTCAATAGATAACGGCACATGAACAGCCATTTGGTCACCATCAAAATCGGCATTGAATGCAGTACAAACAAGCGGATGCAGCTGAATCGCTTTACCTTCAATCAATACGGGCTCAAATGCTTGAATGCCCAAACGATGCAATGTTGGTGCACGGTTTAGCATGACTGGATGCTCATGAATCACTTCTGCCAAAATATCCCATACTTCAGGAATACCCTGCTCAACAAGCTTTTTACCAGCTTTAATCGTTGTGGCTAAGCCACGCAGTTCAAGTTTGTTATAGATAAACGGCTTAAATAATTCCAATGCCATTTTCTTCGGAAGGCCGCATTGATGCAATTTCAAGTTAGGACCAACCACAATCACAGAACGACCAGAGTAATCCACACGTTTACCCAACAAGTTCTGACGGAAACGGCCCTGTTTACCCTTGATCACATCAGAAAGTGATTTCAATGGGCGACGGTTATTACCTGTAATTGGCTTAGAGCGGCGATCATTATCAAACAATGCATCCACAGACTCTTGCAACATACGTTTCTCATTGCGGGTAATGATTTCTGGCGCGTTCAATTCCAACAAACGACGCAAACGGTTGTTACGGTTAATCACTCGGCGATACAAATCATTCAAGTCAGACGTTGCAAAACGACCACCATCCAACGGAACCAATGGACGAATTTCTGGAGGCAATACTGGAATCACTTCTAAAACCAACCATTCAGGGCGATTTCCCGAGCCCAACATCGCTTCCACAGTCTGCAAACGTTTGGTCAATTTAGTTAGCTTAGTCACAGCCTTGGTTGCTTGAATTTGCGCACGCAAACTTTGACGCTCTTCGTCCAAGTCAATGTCTTTCAACATTTCACGCAAAGCTTCAGCGCCCATGCCGGCGCGGAACTCTTCACCGTATTCTTCAAAGGCTTCTAGATATTCTTCTTCTGTTAGAACCTGGTACTGATCCAAACTTGTCAAACCAGGATCAAGAACAATGTAAGATTCAAAATACAAAATACGTTCAAGTTCTTTCAATGTCTTATCAAGCAACAGACCAATACGGGATGGTAGGCTCTTCAAGAACCAAATGTGTGCCACAGGTGCTGCCAAATCAATGTGCGCCATGCGATCACGACGTACTTTTGATTGAATCACTTCAACGCCACACTTTTCACACACCACACCGCGATGTTTCAGACGCTTATATTTACCGCACAAACATTCGTAATCTTTGATTGGACCAAAAATCTTGGCGCAAAACAAACCATCACGTTCAGGTTTGAAAGTACGATAGTTAATGGTTTCAGGCTTCTTAACTTCACCAAATGACCATGAACGAATTTTTTCAGGGCTCGCCAAGCGAACTTGCAGGCCATCAAAGTCCTGAATGCTACTCGGCTTTTGGAACATCTTAAATAATTCTTGCATGACTTATGCTCCTTCGCTTGGTTTCTTAACCATTTCAATATCAATTGCCAACGCATTCAATTCTTTGGTCATCACATTGAACGACTCTGGAATACCTGCATCAAACGACATATCACCACGCACAATGGATTCATACATCTTCGTACGACCCTGCACATCATCCGACTTCACAGTCAGCATTTCCTGCAACACATGTGCTGCACCATAAGCTTCCAGTGCCCACACTTCCATCTCACCGAAACGCTGACCACCAAATTGCGCCTTACCACCCAATGGCTGTTGTGTAACCAATGAATAAGGGCCTGTTGAACGTGCATGAATCTTCTCATCCACCAAGTGATGCAATTTCAAGATATACATTTGTCCAATAGTGATTGGGCGATCAAATGCTTCGCCTGTTCGACCATCATATAACGTTGACTGACCAGATGTATCAACGTCTGCCAGCTCCAACATACGCTTCAAGTTCTTCTCATTCGCACCATCAAATGCAGGTGAAGCAATCGGCACGCCACCTTTCAAGTTGTGCACCAGCTCATCCAATTCATCATCAGACATCGCTTTAATCTGGCCACATGCTTTAACATCTTCTTCATAGATCTCTAACAAATATCCACGCAAATCAGCTTTTTCAGCTTGAGCTCGAACCATTTCATTTAGGCGGTGACCTAATTCAGCACCCGCATAACCCATATGAACTTCAAAAATTTGTCCGATATTCATACGTGATGGTACGCCCAACGGATTCAAGCAGATATCAACGGAGCGGCCATCTTCGGTAAACGGCATATCTTCTTCTGGCACGATGATCGAAATAACACCTTTGTTACCATGACGACCCGCCATTTTATCACCCGGCTGTAGTTTCCGTTTTACTGCAACGAATACTTTCACAACTTTGATGACACCCGGTTTTAATTCAGAGCCTTCACGAACCTTGGCAACTTTCTCTTCAAAACGTGTTTCAAGACGCGCACGTTCATTATCCATGGATTCAAGAATTTCAGCCACGCGTGCATTCACATCATCGTTATCAACCGATGCTGCTGATAACTCACGTAATGGTAAGGCTGCCAAATGATCTACTGTCACTTTAGCGCCAGCTTTCAGACCTTTCACACTTACCGCTTTATGACCCACTAACAAGGCTTGCAAACGATTGACCACGTTGCTTTCAAAGATACGGCGTTCATCTTCTTTATCAGCATAAAGTTTTTCAACTTCTGATTCTTCGATTGATTTCGCACGTTCGTCTTTTTCATCACCACGACGAGTAAAGACTTGCACATCAACCACAACACCTTCATTACCAGGTTTAATACGCAAAGAACTATCACGAACATCCGATGCTTTCTCACCAAAAATCGCACGCAATAATTTTTCTTCAGGTGATAATTGTGTTTCACCCTTCGGCGTAATTTTACCAACCAGAATATCGCCGCCTTTTACTTCAGCACCGATAAATGCAATGCCTGTATCATCCAAATGGCGCAAAGCTTCTTCACCCACATTCGGAATATCTCGGGTAATTTCTTCTTCGCCCAGTTTAGTATCACGAGCAACGCCTTCAAACTCTTCGATGTGAATAGATGTGTAAACATCTTCCTTCACTAACTTTTCAGAAATCACAATCGCATCTTCAAAGTTGTATCCACGCCAAGGCATCAAGGCAGTTAATACATTGCGACCCAGTGCCAACTCACCCATATCTGTCGATGGGCCATCGGCAATAATGTCGCCTGGGCGCACCATGTCGCCAGCTTTTACGGTTGGGCGCTGGTTAAAGCATGTGTTTTGGTTGGAGCGGCGATATTTAAACAAACGATAAATATCAACACCAGGTTCGCCTTCAACCTGTTCGTCATCATGCACACGAACCACAATGCGACTACCGTCTACGCTTTCAACTACACCCGCACGGCGAGCAACAGCAGATACACCTGAATCTCGTGCCAATGGTGCTTCCATACCAGTACCAACCAATGGTTTTTCAGCACGTAACAAAGGCACTGCCTGACGCTGCATGTTGGCACCCATTAAGGCACGGTTCGCATCATCATGCTCTAAGAATGGAATCAAACCTGCACCCACAGAAATAACCTGTGATGGTGATACATCCATATATTCAATATCTTCAGGAGAAGACATAATGAAGTCGCCGTCTTGACGACATTGAACAACATCGGCAACAAAAGCACCCTTAGCATCTACTTTTGCATTTGCCTGTGCCATCACATGACCAGCTTCTTCAATCGCAGACAAGTAAACTACGTCATCCGTTACTTTACCATTCTTCACTGTACGGTAAGGCGTTTCAATAAAACCAAACTCATTCACCTTAGCATACGATGCCATAGAGTTAATCAAACCAATGTTTGGACCCTCAGGTGTTTCAATCGGGCACAAACGACCATAATGGGTTGGATGCACATCGCGCACTTCAAAGCCTGCACGTTCACGTGACAAGCCACCAGGGCCAAGCGCCGAAATACGGCGTTTATGGGTTACTTCAGATAATGGGTTGGTCTGATCCATAAATTGTGACAACTGAGAAGAACCAAAAAATTCTTTCACCGATGCAATCAATGGTTTGGCGTTCACCAAGTCTGAAGGCATAGCTTCAGTCAAATCACTGGATGTTAAACGCTCACGAATAGCGCGTTCCATACGAATTAAGCCAATGCGGATTTGATTCTCAAGCAATTCCCCAACAGAGCGCAAACGACGATTGCCCAAATGGTCAATATCATCCACTTCACCAATGCCATCACGTAATTCAAGCAAGGTGTCCATCGTCATCATAATATCTTCAACACGCAATGTTCCCTGATCCAAAGGTACATCACTGTTTTTAATACCCAAGCGACTATTCAACTTCATACGCCCAACAGCTGATAAATCATAACGAGATTTATCAAAGAACATAGACTCAAACAATGCCTTCGCTGTTTCCACGGTTGGTGGCTCACCAGGACGCATCATACGATAAATTTCAACCTGAGCTTCTTCTTTGGATTGTACAGTATCCAAACGCAGCGTGTCAGCCAACCAAGGGCCACGTTGAAAGCTATCAATAAATAGGCAGTCAAATTCATTGATGCCAGCGCCTTCTAAGGCAGACAAGGATTCTTCTGTGATCTCATGGTTATGATCCAAAAGGATTTCACCATCATCAATCATCAATGGCTCAGCAATCACTTCACCAATCATATTTTCAACAGGTACGTCCAGCCACTCAACACCTGCTTCTGTTAGCTTTTTCACTGCCAAACGAGTGATTTTCTTACCTTCTGCTACAATCAACTTTCCATCAATCTCAATGGACGTTGCAGCTCGGCTTCCTAGAAACAGATCAGCATCAAAACGAACCTGATAGCCATCTTTGACCGTACGATATGTGCGGCGTTTATAAAAACGATTTAAAATTTCCTGTGTCGAAAGCCCCAATGCCTTGAGTACAATACCTGCTGGCATCTTGCGACGTAAGTCGATACGGAAATGAATTTTATCTTTAATATCAAACTCGAAATCCAACCATGAACCACGGTATGGAATGATGCGAGCTTTAAAAAGGAATTTTCCTGATGCATGACTTTTACCACTATCGTGGTCAAAGAACACACCTGGAGAACGGTGAACCTGCGATACAATCGCACGCTCTGTTCCGTTAATAATAAATGAACCGTAATCCGTCATCAAAGGGATTTCACCCATATAGACAAACTGGTCACGCACTTCTTTAACAGTACGCTTGGCATTCTTGCCTTCACCGTCTGTTTCAAAAAGCTTCAAGCGAAGCTTTACTTTTACAGGCAAAGCATAGGTTAAGTCACGACGACGACATTCATCTTGGTCATAACGCGGCGCGGCATATTCCAGCCCTTCAAACATTAATTCCGCATTTCCACCATAATCTCGGATTGGAAACGTGTTGCGAAACACTGTGCCCAAACGCGAACCGTCAATGTCAGTCTTACCACCACCAACACCCACAAACTCACGGTAAGAACCAACTTGAAGATGGAGCATATTCGGCATATTAATCGCCGAATCAATACTTCCATAATTTTTACGAATTCGCTTCACTGCAACTTGCTTGCCCATACAGACCTCGGATGAATATTTTACTTGGCTTTGTTGAACCTTAAAACTAGTACGAATAAATCTTTTTCACGCCATACTAAAAAGACATATCCGCCCATTTTCTTCATTATAAAACTTAGACGCGAAAAGGCCGAACCCCGGCAGCAGAACTACCGAGGATCAGCCCTCAATGCGTTTAAGCATAGTGCGCAATGCGCGTTTTACTTCAACTCAACCGATGCGCCAGCTGCTTCCAGCTTGCCTTTCAACTCTTCAGCTTCGTCTTTAGAAACACCTTCTTTTACTGGTGCAGGTGCGCCATCAACTACGGCCTTAGCTTCTTTCAAGCCCAAGCCAGTTGCTTCACGAACAGCTTTGATTACTTGAATTTTCTTATCGCCAGCTGCAGTCAACACAACATTGAACTCAGTCTGTTCTTCAGCAGCTGCTTCACCAGCACCGCCAGCTACTGCAGCTACAGCTACAGGTGCAGCGGCAGATACGCCGAATTTGTCTTCCAAAGCTGTTACCAGCTCAGACAATTCCAACACAGTCATAGTTTCAATTGCTTCAATTAAGTCGTCTTTAGAAATAGCCATTTTAAATGAACTCCTCTTACGTTTTTTATATTATGTATAAATGAGCAAAGGATTTTTTCCGCCCCATGGGTAAGTACTCATAGCATGGAGAGCAAAGCCTTCTTTGCGCCAGTTAAATTTGTTTATGCCGCTTCTTTCTGGTCACGAACAGCTGCCAGAACGCGTACAAATGAACCCGGAATTTCGTTCAAAGTACGTACAAACCCGCTGATTGGCGATTGCATGCTACCCAACATCTTGGACAACAATACTTCGCGCGACGGCAAGCTTGCGAGTGCTTTAATTCCTGCTGCATCAATGGATTTACCATCAAGAACACCACCTCTGATTTCCAGAGCTTCATGATCTTTAGCAAAATCCGACATTGCTTTAGCCATACCCACTGGGTCTGTACCATAAGCAATTGCAACAGGTCCGGTGAATAGTTCTTCAGCAGCCTTAAAGCCAGTATCTTCAGCAGCACGACGTGCCAATGTATTCTTTACAACCTGCAAAGATACACCAGCCTTATTGAGGTCACGACGTAGTGAACCCATTTCAGTTACAGTCAAGCCACGGTATTGTGCAACAACACCCGCAGAAGATTCAGACCAGGCAGCATGAAGCTCTTCAACAATACTTTGTTTGTCTTGTTTATTCACTTCTACCCCCATACAAATTCGACCCGCGCAAGAGAACTTGCACTCCATCTATGCTGGATAAGTTTCCTTAATTAAGCGCAATCCTTTTAAAGATTTTGCTCCGGCAGTCATGGACGGATCGTTTTTTCAGCTATTCACTTCAATATTTTTTCAAACATCCAAGTCAACAACTAACTTTTTTACATCTCATCCAATAAAAGAGATGCAAAAGGTGCCGCCAAAGGCGACACCTTTAATTCTTATAGCGTTGTGCTATCCACACGAACGCCTGCACCCATAGTCGAAGAAAGCACGACACTCTGCATATAGCGACCTTTCGCTGATGCAGGCTTCATACGGTTCAATTCAGAAAATAAGAATTCAATATTTTCAAGCAGCTTCGCATCATCAAATGAGCGGCGACCAACAGGAGCATGAATAACACCCGCTTTATCAACACGCACTTCAATCTGACCTGATTTGATCGCGCCAACAGCTTTGGTCACGTCCATAGTCACAGTGCCTAATTTAGGGTTTGGCATCAAACCACGAGGCCCCAATACACGACCCAAGCGACCCACAAGACCCATCATATCAGGCGTTGCAACAACACGGTCAAACTCAAGGAATCCGTCTTGAACCTTTTCAAACAAATCATCCGCTCCGACAATATCTGCACCAGCAGCTGTTGCTTCTTCTGCTTTAGCGCCCTTTGCAAATACTGCTACCCGTACCGTTTTACCCGTACCGTTTGGAAGAGAAATGCTACCACGAACCATTTGGTCAGCATGGCGAGGGTCAACACCCAATTTTACAGCCACATCAACTGATTCATCAAACTTAGCTTTTGGTTGTGCCGAAACTGCAGAAACCGCTTCGGTCAAATTTATTGCGCCCGCTGGTAAAACTTCGCGCGATGCTTTCATACGTTTAGATAACTTTGCCATGATTGCCCCCTTATCCTTCGACAACCAGACCCATAGAACGGGCCGTGCCAGCAATAATTTTTGCGCCTGCTTCTACATCGTAACAGTTCAAGTCAGCCATTTTAGCTTCGGCGATTTCACACAATTGCGCGTGAGTCACTGTGCCAACTTTATCTTTATTCGGAACAGCAGAACCCTTTTGGATCTTCGCTGCTTTCTTCAAAAGAATCGATGCAGGTGGCGTTTTGATTGCGAATTCAAATGTTTTATCCGCAAATACTGTAATCACTACAGGTAGGGGCATGCCCTTTTCCATTTCCTGAGTGCGCGCATTAAAGGCTTTACAGAACTCCATAATATTAAGACCAGCCTGACCCAATGCAGGACCAACTGGTGGGGCAGGGTTAGCTGCGCCTGCTGCTACTTGCAGCTTTACAAACTTATCAATCTTTTTAGCCATTTGACTCTCCAACCGACTCGCAGCATTCCTTGCTTTAGAATCTTTATTCGCAGCTCAACTCAACAAACTGCTTCCGTTTACTAACGGTAAATCCCTGCATCCATGCAAGGAGTAACAACTTAGCCTTTTTCTACCTGCACATACTCAAGTTCTACAGGTGTAGGGCGCCCAAAAATAGATACGCTAACTTTCAGTTTAGCCTTATCTTCATCTACTTCTTCAACCACACCATTAAAGGATGCAAAAGGACCATCAATCACACGAACCGCTTCACCAACATCAAATAGTACTTTCGGCTTCGGACGCTCAATACCTTCTTCAATTTGCTGACGCAGCTGGTCAACCTGTGACTGAGGCACTGGGCGAGGCTTTCCACCTGAACCTAGGAAGCCACTGACTTGACGTGTACCAGAGACCACATGCCAAGTTTCATCATTAAGTACCATCTGAACCATGATATAACCAGGAAAGAATTTACGCTGTGAAGTCACTTTCTGACCATCTTTCAGCTCAACAACTTCTTCACGAGGCACCATAATTTCGCCAAATTGCTCTGCCTGACCTGCACGTTCAGCGTTTTCACGCAACATGCCCTCGACTTTATCTTCAAAACCAGAATAAACTTGAACTACATACCAATACATTGACATACTAAATCACCATCTGAACAAGCGCACTAAAGCTGGAGTCAACCAGCCACAAAAACAGTGACAAAATCAAAACCATCACCACAACCATTAAGGTTGATTGCATAGTTTCCTTACGCTCAGGCCAAACAACCTTGCGTGCTTCAGCGCGAACTTCGCCAAAAAATCTTGATACTGTCGCAATACTCATCGCTCAACCTCTACTCTTAATTCGCTCATTTCATGCAAAACTGGCAGGCGAGGAGGGACTCGAACCCACAGCACCCGGTTTTGGAGACCGGTACTCTACCAATTGAGCTACTCGCCTATTCCTTAAGCCTTAAACCTTACCTTCTTTATGAAGGGTATGTTTACGACAAGAATTACAGTACTTCTTCAACGCCAACTTTTCAGTCATCGTACGTTTATTCTTATCTGTTGTATAATTACGACGTTTACATTCTTCACATGCCAAAGACAATAATTCACGCATCTCTCTACTCCAACGACAACAAAGCAGCGACAGTAAAACTGCCGCTGCTCCATGTCGGTTACTTTTTACTTATTCGCTAATTTCGGTAACGACGCCAGCGCCGACCGTACGACCACCCTCACGAATTGCGAAACGTAGCTCTTTATCCATCGCAATCGGAGTGATCAATTCAACATCCATAGAAATGTTATCACCAGGCATTACCATTTCAGTGCCTTTTGGCAATGTAACAGCTCCTGTAACATCTGTAGTACGGAAATAAAACTGAGGACGATAACCATCAAAGAAAGGAGTATGACGACCACCTTCTTCCTTAGTCAAAATATAAGCCTCAGCTTTGAATTTTGTATGTGGGTTGATTGAACCAGGCTTAGCCATTACTTGACCACGCTCAACATCTTCACGCTTCAAACCACGAACCAATGCACCGATGTTATCGCCAGCTTCGCCGCGATCCAACAACTTACGGAACATTTCAACACCCGTACAAGTTGTAGTTTGCGTATCACGAACACCAACAATCTCAATTTCGTCACCAACGTTAATCACGCCAGATTCAACGCGACCAGTCACAACAGTACCGCGACCAGAGATTGAGAAAACATCTTCAATCGGCATCAAGAAATCTTTATCAACAGCACGTTCAGGTGTTGGGATATATGAATCAACTGCATCCATCAATTTATGGATAGCTTGCGAGCCGATTTCAGAAGTATCGCCTTCCAATGCTTTGAGTGCAGAACCAATAATAACTGGAGTGTCATCACCTGGGAAATCGTAAGACTCTAGAAGTTCACGAACTTCCATTTCCACCAATTCCAACAATTCTTCATCATCAACCATGTCTGCTTTGTTCAAAAAAACTACCAAGTGAGGAACGTTTACCTGACGAGCAAGAAGCACATGTTCACGTGTCTGTGGCATTGGGCCATCAGCAGCAGAAACAACCAAAATACCACCATCCATCTGTGCAGCACCGGTAATCATGTTTTTTACGTAATCGGCATGGCCTGGGCAATCAACGTGAGCATAATGACGTGCTTCAGTTTCATACTCAACATGAGCTGTCGCAATAGTAATACCGCGCTCGCGCTCTTCTGGAGCACCATCAATATCAGCGTAATCTTTAAACTCAGCTCCGCCTGATTCAGCCAAAACCTTAGTAATTGCTGCAGTCAACGTTGTCTTACCATGATCCACATGACCAATGGTGCCAATGTTCACATGCGGCTTGGTACGTTCAAACTTTTCCTTTGCCATTTCACTTCTCCGTCTACCCTTACTATTTCAAACTATGCCCACCAACCAGGCGAACATCAAACTGGAGCCTAGGGCGGGAATTGAACCCGCGACCTCATCCTTACCAAGGATGTGCTCTACCCCTGAGCCACCTAGGCCTAACAAGCTAACCAAGCCCTGCTTCCCAACATTCCCAAATGGAGCGGGTGGCGAGAATCGAACTCGCATCATCAGCTTGGAAGGCTGAGGTTCTACCATTGTACCACACCCGCAACTTCAAAGATGCTCAGGGAGCATCCTTACAACTGGTGGAGAGGGCTGGATTCGAACCAGCGTAGGCGGAGCCAGCAGATTTACAGTCTGCCCCATTTAGCCACTCTGGAACCTCTCCCAATACAATCTTCTACAACCATAGAAAATTGTGTGAAACAACTGCGCCATATGGAAAACCACATGGCGCAATCCCTTATTATCTGGAGCCGGCAACAGGAGTCGAACCCGTGGCCTGCTGATTACAAATCAGCTGCTCTACCAACTGAGCTATGCCGGCACAAACTTTTCAAACTTGGGCGGCGCACATTACCGAGTAAATTTTCAATTTCAAGGACTAATTTTAGACGTCTAAAAAAACAACGTTCGCCAACCAGTTTATGAACAATCATATCAAGCAAAAACATTAATATTTTGACCTGTTATTGCATCTGGCAGACCTTCGCCATGCTGCGAATATGTTAAAAAACTATCGCCTTTATAAAGCTGCTCATTTTTAGCGCTTGTGAAGTCACGCGTGTAAGCGCGCGGTGATGTTACTGAGTCAACAATAGGCATTACATTCAGTACAGGGGTTGCATTGCGCAACGCCTGCTCAGGCTGAAGAGCTGCTGCAGGGGCATGTTCTACCCGTAAAGCTAAACCTAATGTAATTGCCATCGCGGGAATCTATACCTCAAAGGTTATTTTTTCCTTAAATACTTCCCAACTCACACATGGTTCATCACTAAAATAACCTTGTGCAGCCTAATAGAAAGTCACTGCTTTAACCACTGTTGTTCAATAAAGTTTTGGCGTCCTGAACCCTTTTTATATGCTTCATAATGTGCATTATTTTTCTTATAAAAGTTTTGATGGTAATCCTCAGCGGCATAAAATAAGCCTAAGGACCGCAACTCTGTCGCAATATCACCGTTGAATTTTCCAGATTTCTGCAGTGACGTTTTAGATGCCTCTGCCATACACCGCTCACCATCTCCATCGTAGAAAATTACGCTATGATAATGCTCGCCCCGATCGGCAAACTGTCCATCAGACTGTGTTGGGTCAATATTTCCCCAAAAAACATCTAGCAAATCAGTGTAGCTAATTTTATCAGTCTCGTAGCACACTCGAATCGCTTCAACATGACCACTTTGCCCAGCACAAACCTGTTGATATGTCGGGTTGTCCATATGCCCACCGGCGTAACCAACCTCGGTGTTCAATACGCCATCCAGCTGATCAAAAGGAGGCTGCATGCACCAAAAACAACCGCCCGCAAACACCGCAAACTTCTTCATGGCTTTGTGGGCAACTTCTTTGGCTCGAACTTCAAACATGCTTGCTGCGATGCCGAGCGCACCTCCAAACATGGTAATATCTTCGATTTAAAGCCAAAAGCATGGCAACCATGCGGAAAACTTGGGTTCCATGTAATGAAATAATGTTTACACTGCCCGCATTTCGGGAGTTTTTTTTCTTGTTTGGACACCAAGCGCCTCAGCTATCAATGTCCACTTGAATAACACCAGCAGAGACTCGCACAGGGAAACTTTCAATATCTTCATAAGCTGGTGGCGTAAGAGATTTACCACTTTTGATACAAAAACGCGCACCATGGCGCGGGCAAATAATTTGATCACCTTCACAATCGCCACTAGCAAGCTCTCCACCATCATGGCTACAAATATCTTCAATGGCATAGTATTCACCAGCAAGGTTAAATACCGCAATCTCACCTGCATCGGTTTGCACCACTGTCCGGCCACCAACAGCTAACTCAGATTGCTTGCTTACATCAATCCATTCCGACATAAAATGCCTCCTAAAACATCCCCAACTGCAATTTAGCTTCATCAGACATCATGGCACGGTCCCATGGCGGCTCAAACACCAAATCTACATTCACTTCGGTGACATTTTCAACTTCTAAGGTTTTAGCGCGCACATCATCCACAATAAATGGCCCCATACCGCAACCAGGTGCCGTTAATGTCATGGTAATTTCTACCGCATTACCACTATCTTCGGTGTCTACCGCATGCACATCATACACAAGCCCTAGATCAACAATATTCACAGGGATTTCAGGGTCAAAACAAGTTTTCAAGGCTTCCCAGACCAGCGTTTCATCCACTGGGCCATGCGCTATTTTCACTTCTTTTTTAACTTCCGCAGCCTGTTTCTCGCCCAAGCCAAGTGCATCCGCATCCTTGCCTTCTACGCGTGCAAGGTTGCCATTCACCGATACCGTATAGGTGCCACCCAACTCTTGCGTAATCGCAACCTGTGCATTCTCAGGAATAATCACAGGTGTGCCGAGAGGGATCAAAATCGCATCAATATCTCGTGTTGTGGTAATCATTTGTCCAGAAGCCATGCCTTACTCCGTGCGCGCTGGCTGAGCAGCTTGTTCAATTGCAGATTTCAATGTGTGCCAACAAAGCGTGGCACATTTAATACGTGATGGAAATTCTTTTACCCCAGCTAGCACAGCTAGCTTACCCAGAGACTCTTGATCGGGCTCCTCAGATAAATCAGCCGTTGCCATCGCATGAAAAGCTGCAAACAGGCGTTCAAACTCTTCCAGCGATTTACCTTTCAAACCTTCCGTCATCAAAGAAGCCGAAGCAGTGGAGATGGAACACCCCTGCCCTTCAAATTTAATGTCCTCAATCATGTTCTGGCCGTTTATCTGTAGATACACATGCAACTGGTCTCCACACAAAGGGTTATAACCCTCTGCATCATGACTACACGGGTCTAACTTGCCAAAATTCCGTGGACTTTTGGTGTGATCAATAATCACCTGTTGGTATAAATCACCTAGAGAAAACATTATGCAAACATATCCCTTGCTTTGACCAACGCTGCAAACAACGCATCAACCTCTGCTTCTGTGTTATAAATAGAAAACGATGCGCGCGCCGTAGCAGGCACCTTATAAAATTGCATCACAGGCATCGCACAATGGTGACCTGCACGGATCGCAACCGCTTCACGGTCTAGAATCGTGCCCAAATCGTGTGGGTGCACGCCATCCAAAACAAACGAAAGTACGCAAGCCTTGTTTTTTGCCGTGCCTATTTGCTTTAAACCTTCAAAGGCCTGCGCTTGTGTTGTCGCATAATCGAGCAACACCTTCTCACGCGCGGCAATTTTGTCCAAACCAATGCTTTGAATATATTGAATCGCCTCTCCAAAACCAATGACACCTGCAATATTCGGCGTACCTGCTTCAAATTTATGCGGCAAATCGTTGTATTGTGTTTTTTCGAACGTCACCATCAAGATCATGTCGCCACCACCTTGATAAGGAGGCATATCTTCCAGCAGTGATTGTTTGGCGATCAATACACCGACACCCGTAGGGCCATACATTTTATGCGCCGATGTCACGTAGAAATCGACGTCCAAGGCTTGCACATCTACAGCGACATGTGCGGCGGCCTGTGCTCCATCCACCAAGACTTTTGCTCCCACAGCGTGAGCCTGCTTGATCATCGCCTCAATCGGATTAATCGTACCCAAAGCATTAGACATATGAACCACACCAAGCAACTTAGTACGCTCAGATAGCAGTGAAGCAAATGCTTCCATATCCAGCTCACCAGCCTCATTCATCGGAATGACTTTCAGCACAGCGCCCGTACGTTCACACAGCATTTGCCACGGCACGATATTGGAATGATGTTCCATGTGGGTAATCAATACTTCATCGCCCTTGCCAATATTCGCTCCACCCCAAGACGAAGCGATTAAGTTAATACTTTCGGTCGCACCTCGCGTAAAAACAACCTCTTTGGTTGATTTCGCATTGAAAAAAGCGCGGATAGTTTCGCGCGAAGCTTCATAGGCGGCAGTCGCACGCTCGGAAAGCGTGTGTACGCCGCGGTGAATGTTTGAGTTATCTTGCTCATAATAGTGCCGAACGGTATCGATCACACACTGTGGCTTTTGAGTTGTTGCGGCGTTATCCAAATACACCAATGGCTTACCATATAGTGTTTGATGCAAGATTGGGAAGTCGTTACGAATCTGTTCAATATTCATCTTTAAAACACCTTAACCCATAAATCCATCAAGATCGGCACCATGGGGAAGCTTGGCAAACGCTGCTTTTTCCACATACAAACGAACTGCATGATTGCTCATCGCTGCCAAAACTTCATCCGCAAACGCAAAGGTTAACAATTCTTGCGCTGCTTCTTGTGAAATGCCGCGAGAGCGAAGATAAAAAAGCTGTTTATCATCAAGCTGCCCCACCGTCGCGCCATGTGCACATTTGACATCATCATTGTAAATTTCTAATTCAGGCTTGGTGTCAATTTCAGCATATTTGGATAATAATAAATTACCGTTGGACTGTGATGAGTCAGTTTTAATAGCCCCTTCATGCACCACGACTTTGCCATTAAACACAGCATGTGAACGACCGTCCAAAACAGTACGATAGCTCTCACGACTTGTACAATGCGGTGCTTGATGATCCACGCGCGTATGGTGATCCACATGCTGACGACCATCCAAGACAAACAAGCCATTCAACTCACATGATGCGCCTTGCTCGGATAGGCTTACCACAAGGTCGGTGCGCGATAACGATGCGCCAAGTTCAACACCATGGAATGTGTAGGATGAATCACGACACTGCTTCACTTCAACGCGCGCAATATGTGACTGCTTTTCACCTTCTTGCTGCAAGCGTGAATGCTCTAAAGACGCCCCACTTTTCAAAATCACCACGGTGGCACAATTACTCAAGGCCTTGTCTTCACCTGTACTAATAAAATGTTCAATCACGTGCGCCTGTGCATTCTCACCAAGCATCAAACCATGACGAACAGCATTGTTTTGATTGCTGATATGCAATATATACAAGGGTTTATCCAACACACTGCTATCTGCCAAACAAACCGCTGCACCATCACTTGCAACTGCTGCATTGAGTGCCGTCAAGCCACTAAACAAAGGTTCATCCCTTGACACTTGGAATAATTTAGCAAGCGCTTCAGAGCTTTCATTTGAAACAGAAGCCTCTAGCGCCGCCAGTGATACGATACTCACACCTTCAGGCAAGCTAGATTGCGATTCATCAAACAGCCCGTTGGTAAACACCATGCGATACGCATCCAAGCCGACCATGCCCAAGCTTTGGGCATTGATAGCTGAGTTTGACCCGCCAATTTCAAGCAAGTCTTCCAAATGCGATGCGTCGGTATACTTCCAATCTTCATCACGTTTATTTGGCAAGCCAACCTTTTGAAACAGCGATAAAGCATCTTGTCTTGTTTGCGCTATGAGATTCATAGGTTTTCTTGCACCCAGTCATAACCTTGCTCTTCCAGCTTGAGCGCAAGTGACTTATCACCCGTTTTCTGAATTTTCCCATCTGCCAACACATGTACAAAGTCAGGTTCAATATAATCAAGCAAGCGCTGATAATGTGTTATCATCACAATCGCACGATCTGCTGAACGCAGTTTATTCACACCGCCTGCCACAATACGCAGTGCATCAATATCCAATCCAGAATCGGTCTCATCCAATAGTGCTAAATCGGGTTCTAAAACAGCCATTTGAAAAATTTCATTACGCTTCTTCTCACCGCCAGAAAAACCCTCATTCACAGAGCGACTTAAAAATGACGCATCCAGCTCCACAAGTTGGGCCTTTTCTTTCACCACACTCATAAAATCAAACGCATCCAATTCATCCAAACCTTGATGTTTGCGCTTGGCATTCACGCCAGCCTTTAATAAATACGTATTGTTCACACCTGGGATTTCAACAGGGTACTGAAAAGCCAAAAAGACGCCGTTCCAAGCCCTCTCTTCTGGATTCATCTCAAGTAAATCTTCATCTTTATAGCTTATAGAGCCTGAAGTGACTTCATAGCCATCACGCCCAGCAATCACATTCGAAAGCGTTGATTTTCCAGCTCCATTTGGCCCCATAATCGCATGCACTTCACCAGCATTGATGGTAAGGCTCAAGCCTTTGAGGATTTTTTTTCCATCCACAGATACATGTAAATCTTTAATTACTAACATCATTTACCTTCATTTAAACCACGAAAAGCGCAACACAATCGCATTACACTACGTGATGAATTCTTTTATCCTACAGAGCCTTCCAACGATACTTCCATCAAGCGGTTTGCTTCCACAGCAAACTCCATGGGTAACTCATCAAACACATCTTTGCAAAAACCATTCACAATCATATTGACCGCATCTTCTTCCGAAAGCCCACGCTGCTGACAATAAAACAACTGGTCTTCACCAATCTTGGACGTTGTTGCCTCATGCTCCAGCGTCGCAGTTGGATTTTTAACTTCTACATAGGGAAAAGTATGCGCACCGCACTTATCGCCCAGTAACAAGGAGTCACATTGCGTATAATTACGTGCATTTTCAGCATTTTTACCCATACGCACCAAACCACGATATGACTGCTGCGCCTTACCTGCGGAAATACCTTTCGATATAATCGTACTCTTGGTGTTTTTGCCAATATGAATCATTTTGGTTCCCGTATCTGCTTGCTGACAATTGGTTGTCACAGCAACGGAGAAAAATTTACCCACCGAATCATCGCCCTGAAGAATGCAGCTCGGGTATTTCCAAGTAATCGCAGACCCTGTTTCTACTTGTGTCCATGAAACCTTAGCACGATTACCGCGACAATCCGCACGCTTGGTTACAAAATTATAAATGCCACCAACACCATTTTCATCACCTGGATACCAGTTCTGCACCGTCGCATATTTGATTTCTGCATCATCTAAGATGACCAATTCCACCACAGCCGCATGCAATTGATTTTCATCGCGTTGCGGCGCGGTACAACCCTCAAGATAGGACACATGCGCACCCTCGTCGGCAATAATCAACGTGCGTTCAAACTGTCCTGTATTCAGGGCATTAATACGGAAATATGTACTTAATTCCATGGGGCAACGCACGCCTTTCGGAATATACACAAATGAGCCGTCGGTAAATACAGCGGAGTTCAGTGCTGCAAAGAAGTTATCCTTCTGAGGTACAACCGAACCAATGTATTGCTTGACCAATTCAGGATATTCGCGAATAGCCTCGGAAATAGGGCAAAAAATCACACCTGCTTCAGTCAACTTGCTTTTAAAGGTCGTGGCTACCGATACTGAATCAAATACGGCATCCACAGCAACATTGGTTACGCCTGCCAAAAACTCTTGCTCACGCAAGGGAATACCCAACTTCTCATAGGTTTCTAAGAGCTTCGGATCAACATCATCCAAGCTTTCAGGGCCATCATCCTTGGATTTCGGCGCAGAGTAATAAGAAATTGATTGATAATCCGTTGGCGTATAATCCACCGCAGCCCAAGTCGGCTCTGACATCGTCAACCAGTGCTGATAGGCCTCTAAACGCCATGCCAACATCCATTCAGGCTCTTGTTTAATCGCAGAAATGTGCCGAATCACATCCTCATTCAAACCTGGCGGCAGGGTGTCTGATTCAATATCAGTGACAAAACCCGCCTCATATTCACGTTCGCCAAGCTGCTCTTGGATCTCCTTATTGCTTGCCATTACGACACAACTCCTTCTGTAACAGAATTCGCAGTACCCACCTGCATTGGAATTACTTTTCTCATAGTAAATACAGGCATAAAGCCATCTGCCGCCATATCTGCCAAACTTATATCTTCAAGCACATCTTGAATTGCCGTATTGATGCGTTTCCAGTTATTGCTGGTTGAACAAAAAGGCATTTGCTCACATTCACCCTGCTCTAAATTACACTCGGTCAAAGCAATACGACCTTCAAGACAATGAATAATTTCACGCACCGATATATCTGCAGTCGAACGCGTTAAGCGATAGCCGCCATGTGCGCCACGCACAGAATCCAATAGCCCTGAATGCAGCAAACTTTGCAAAATTTTACTCACCGTAGGGGCCGGAACATGTGTTAATAGGGCAAGATCATTGGCTGTCAGCCGAGCACTTCCCACACCGCTCTCAAGCCTTGCAAGCTCAGTCATCAAAAGAATTCCATAATCTGTGACACGCGTAACTCGGAGCATATTAACCTATCCATAAAATCGCAGTACACTTACTTAGAAAGCACACCTACGTTAATGCGGACTATTATATTCCAGATTAAATGAGCTTCAACCCTTCTATCTCCAAGGCTTTATAAAATATATGGAAACAAAGGCTGGATGCCTCAGTTTATTTGGCGAGGAGTTCCTCAACACGTGAAAATAATTCATCTGCACGTTTACGAGTTAATTTTTTATTAACCCAATGACCAGCATTAAAAACCTGGCCCATTGTCCGAACTTCCATGCGTGTTTTTGTCACTTCATTAGAAGTCTCACGTAATACACGCGCTATGTATCGATAACGAATAGCCTGAGGACCGCCACCACCAAAGGCATTAAATAATGAGTTCACACTTGGATTGTTCGAATCCGTACGTACCCAATCCGTGGTAATCGTACCGCTGGCGGAGTCAACACTTTGCACAGGTAGGCTCAAAGCAGTCATGCTATCAATAACAGCTGAAAACACTGTGCCTACGGAGGCATCATAAAGACGAGCATCAAGTGCAACACGCTTGCCTGCTACCGATTTTTTATAACGCTCAGGCAAAGCTTGCTGCACTGCAATCGCCCCTGCGTCAGGAACCTCAACTTCGCCACGTAAGCTTGGCGGTACATCCAAAGCAGGACGGGACTCTGATTGAACCTGTACTGCACGCGTCTGGCTTTTACCTGCACCCTCATCCGAACTCCATAGCATCTTGGTGCCGCCAGACATACAGCCTGTTAACAGCATCGCAACAACAATGGATAAAACTTTGGGTAAGTGGGTAATTGGTTTCATGGCGCGGGATTCAAGCGGACGCAGACCCTAAGGTCAAAGGTAATTTAACATTTGAGCTAAAAACGTACTCCAATCAAACATTAAAAGGCGTGCATTCTCAATAGAAGATTGGAAAAAAAAGATCCCTGCCTATACTCTCGACATGCGTTTAATCATGTTGGACACAGAAACCACAGGCCTATCACCACAAGGCGGCGACCGCATGGTAGAAATTGGTGCCATCGAGGTTAGTCAGCGTTGCATTCAACCAGAGCGTAAGTTTCACCAATATATTAATCCAGGTCGTTCAATTCCCGATGTCGTGGTGCGCATTCATGGCATTGATGATGCCAAGGTTAAAGATGAGCCCAGCTTTGCAGAGGTTGCTCCCGAATTTCTGAAATTTATTGAGGGCGCAACCTTAGTGATTCATAACGCCCCCTTTGATTTAGCCTTTATTATGCACGAATTAGCAGACGCGGGACTTCCCAATATCGGTGATTTCCCTGTTATTGACACCCTACTTATGGCGCGGAAACGCTTCCCTCATCAGCGCAATACTTTGGATGCATTATGTGACCGACATGACATTGAACGTGGGCATCGCACCCTCCACGGTGCACTATTGGATGCTGAGTTACTTGCTGAAATGTATTTAGCCATGACAGGGGGCAATCAATTTTCACTTAGCATGAATGTTGAAAGTCAGCCTGCTTCAAGCATTATACAGCTCCCAGAAACACAACGTGCCCACAATGAAAAAATGGAAACAACAAAAATTCTACAACGCGAAGCATTAAGCATCTCCGCAGAAGATGAGCAGTCCCACCAGACCATGATGGACCGCATCCATCAAGAAAGTGCAGGGCAAGAGCTTTGGGTATGTAATGAAACTGACAGAGGTTCCCGGCCATGATATTACCATCTCCTATCATGATGGTTTGTGCAGGAAATATGTGCCGCAGCCCTTTTGCGGAATATTATATGCGTCAAAAACTTCAAGAGGCTGATATAGAGGGTCAGTGCTTTAGCCGCGGTCTGTTGGCCATGCCTGGGCGCAAGGTTCCCAACACGGCTTTACAAGTTGGCCTAGAGTTTGGCATTGATATGCAAGACCATATTTCACAAACGTTACTGGCTCCTGATGTTGATCGCGCCGCCATGATCATGGTTATGGAAATGGAACAACGCCAGCATTTGAGTAAAATGCGCCCCGCCAGTATTGGTAAAATATTTTTACTTTCTCAGCCCAATGATGGCAAAAAAATTGCTGACCCCATGGGCAAAGATGAAGCCCATTTCCGCAAGACCTATGAAGAAATTATCGTGAATATCGATGCTTGGCTAAAACGCTTCGGTATTCACCAAAAAACTTAAGGAGACCATGTGAGTTCGCTTGTCCGTTTCTATTTTTCTTTGACTCCACGCCTACAGGCATTCATCACATTGCGTGATGGACTGCAATGCCTCGAGCATGCCCGCAGGCAAGACAATCCATACAGCTGGTTACAAGCTGCAACGGATGTTCAAACATCGTTACTTGGCGACCATGGCCGCAAGCCTGTTGTTCCTGAACTGTTGGCATTATTAAAATCCATGCGAGCCCATTTACATAAGTTAGCACAGGAGCACCCCGATTTTAGCGAACAAATTATAGAGGCTTGTGAGGCCATCACCGAACATGAACAAACACTTCGCCAATGCATGCCCACCATATTAACACTCTTGAACCAAGACGGGATTCTTAATGCTTGGGTCAACGCCAATAAAAAACAAGATTTTTTGGCTCACAAACTCAATTTTCCACAAGTGCTACCCATATTCTGGCAGTCATTAAACCTACAAGATGCATTTAGTGAATCGCTACAGGAACTCTGTGCCATTATCACCCATATTGATGCCATGCTTAATGACTTTGTGCCATGGGCGGACAAAGTAGCTGAAGAAGGCCGTGCCCAAATCACTCCACCACGCGGTGACCAGTATGGCTTATTAATTATCGGACTTGATTCCAAATGGGTGCAGCGGGGCATTACCCCTGAATTTTCAGGTAATCGTTTGGCTATTCGCATGCGTTTTCAAGCTTGGAAGGCTGCTGAGTCTCAAGCAATCATCGAGGAAGATATCCCCTACCGCATGATGCTGGTGCCTATTATATGAAAAAAGAATTTTTATGCCCTACCTGTAAAGAGCAAGCGGGACGACAAAATAAATATTTCCCATTTTGCTGTGAGCGCTGCCAAACCATTGATTTAGGGCATTGGGCCGATGGCAGTTACAGCATTGCTGGCGAACCTATTCCAGACCATGAAAATAACGATGGACACAGCATTCACTGATGAGTGAGTCCATACAAGATTATCATAAACAAGGCTATGCATGGGTAAGCTTCGCCTTAGCATTGCCAGTTTTCTTATGGCCTTCTTTTTTAGCGCTTGGTTTTACACCTGCTTTTGGCATTAACATTGAGCAAAACTGGCTAGTTGCTGCTTGCTCTCTGCTTATGGCAGTGGTCGTCGCCGATTCAATCTTATCTTACCGCCACCATATCTCGCATATGATTGGCAGTGCCGTATGGGTTATTGTCGTGAGCTCTATGATATCACTTGCCATACGAAACCCTCATATGGCTTGGTTCATCGCAATTTTGTTTGCCTTACGACCGTTACATCTTTTTCATTCTTTATGGCTAGCTACATCTGAATCCCACCAGTGGTGGCACTGGATTGCATGGTGGCGCGACTCCAGCACTGCTGTGGTGATGTTTCTTTGGTTAAGCTACTGGCCTCAGTAAGCTAATTAAGAAATAAGTTAGGCGTTCACCACACGGCGTGATGATGGTGTTGAACGCTCTTCAGGGCGAATACCCAGTTTCGCAAACAATGCTTTATCCTGATCCGCTTCTGTATTGCCTGTTGTAAGCAACTTCTCGCCATAAAAAATTGAATTCGCTCCAGCCAAGAAGCATAGCGACTGCATCTCTTCCGACATCACCTCACGACCCGCCGACAAACGAACATGCGAGCTTGGCATGGTGATGCGCGCCACTGCCAGCGTACGAATAAAGTCAAAATTATCCAAATCTTCAAGCTCTTGCATCGGCGTACCTTCCACCTTCACGAGCATGTTAATAGGCACCGATTCAGGATGTGGATTCATGCGTGCCAACTGTGCAATCATGCCAGCACGGTTTTTTACGGCTTCACCCATGCCCACAATGCCACCACAACAAACACTCATGCCTTCTGCACGTACATTTTTTAATGTGTCCAAACGATCTTCATACGTTCGTGTCGAGATAATTTCTTTATAATATTCAGGATCTGTATCTAAGTTGTGATTATAATAATCCAAACCTGCATCTTTTAACTTCTTGGCCTGTTCCGCATCCAGCATACCAAGCGTTGCACAGGCCTCTAGATCCATGTCTTTTACTTCACGAATCATGTCGAGCACCAAATCAAATGCGCGGCCTTTGGGTTCACGCCAAGCAGCACCCATGCAAAAACGCGATGCACCTTTCTCTTTGGCTGCGCGTGCAGCCTTCATCACTTCTTCTTTTTTCATCAACAATTCGGATTCAACATCGGTATTATAACGTGATGATTGTGGGCAATACTTACAATCTTCAGGGCAACCACCTGTTTTAATCGATAATAAGGTCGAAAGCTGCACTTCATTGGCATCGAAGTTTGCTCGATGCGCTTGTTGAGCACGAAACATCAAATCATTAAAGGGTAAATCAAACAATGCTGTGATTTCTTCTACAGTCCAATCATAACGCATACGCAGCTCCGTCAACCAATATTTCGCGAAAGGTAAACGGTTCAAGCTCGATAGGCAAAGAAGTTGCGCCTATAGCGCAGATAAAGCTTTTTCACTTCGCGGGTAAATCATCTATCACAAACCAAAAGTCTCACTAGCTTTATTTAATCTCGTGCCAGAGTTGGCTGCTCTGCTTTATACTCAAGTTTACTTAAATGTTTACGTATCATCAAAGTACTATTCAAGCTCATCGAAAGCCCTTGTAAACCAAGGTTTAAAAATGTTTCCGTCCACTCTGGGTTTGCAGCCAGTTCCCCGCAAATCGTCACGGGAATTCCCGCCTTATGAGCAGCATAAACGGTTTGGCGAATCAATGCTAAAATAGCTGGGTGATCGGGGCTGTAAATACAACATACATCTTCATCTGCACGATCTGCCGCTAGCGTATATTGAATAAGGTCATTGGTTCCAATGGAGAAAAAATCTGACACTTCAGCCAAATCATCGGCGATCATCACCGCCGCAGGCACCTCAATCATACAGCCAACAGGCACCGTGTTTTTTTGTATGCCCAGCTCATCGCAGCATGCTTCCACCATCTCACACACAGCCACCATTTCCAAACTATTGGTTACCATGGGCACCAATATTTTTACATCGCCATATTCGGAAGCTCGTAAAATAGCCCGCACCTGTGCTTTTAGCACCGAGGGCCACTGCAATAGCATCCGTACGCCACGCAGCCCCATCGCAGGGTTTTCACCATTATAGTGATAGCCTGCTAACTGTTGAAATAAGGCTGGTTTATCACCGCCAACATCCAGCAGTCGAAATGTCACAACAGAACCATGCATACCTTTTACAATTTCGGCATACTGTTGGTACTGGCGCTCTTCATCTGGTGGTATTGCGTCCTGCATAAAAATAAATTCCGTACGAAACAGGCCGACACCCTCAACCCCCAGTTCCACAGCTAGCTCCACCTCTTCGCGGAACTCAAGGTTCGCCATAATATCCATGCTACGGCCATTGGCACTTGTCGACGCCCGTTTAGAAAATACTTTTAAATCATGGCGTACCACATCCATCGCCACAATAAACCGTTTATATCGGGTGACTTCATCATGGTCTGGGTGAAGTATCCAGTGCTCTCGCTCCGCATCAAGCAATAATAAATCGCCATCATGTACTTGACTCAATAGCTCGCTAGCCCCCACGAGGGCAGGCAGTCCAATACCTCTGGCAATAATAATGGCGTGTGCATTCATACCACCTTGTTCGCAAATAACGCCAGCAGCACCCTGTCGCCATAACAGAACAATATTTGAAGGACTTAAATCATCCGCAACAATAATCGTAGGATCATCAGCTTGCATACTTTCAGGGCTAAACACCTGCCCCATCAAATGACTCATAATGCGATACCCAACCTGCTCTACATCGCTCTTTCTACTACGTAAATATTCATCCTCAATACAGGCAAAAACTGCGACAATCTCATCCATTTGACGACGCAATGCCCACTCGGCATTAATTTGTTCATCCGCAATCAAATCCAGAGCCTTATCTACCAGCTCAGGGTCAAGCAATAGCATCCGATGTGCTTCTAAAATCAAAACAAGGTCTTGGTGCTGCAAACCAAGCAAGTGTGCATGCTCTACATCCAACTCTTGCAATGCTGACTTCACTGCTGCCCCTAATCTCAGCTGCTCTTCTTCAATATCTCCCACAAGCAAGTGCCTTTCAGAAATAGCAACCTGACCAGCCACAAGCTTTTGCACCTTGCCAATCACAACGCCACTACTACTGGCAATTGCAGTCCCTTCGACACGCAGGCAAGCCACTACTCGCCCTCTCCAAAACGGTCATTCACCAAGGCTTCAATGGCATCCAAAGCCACTAACTCATCTTTACCCACCGCCCGTAATGTTAAAGAAGTTCCCTTTCCCGCTGCCAACATCATGATGCCCATAATGCTTTTAGCATTCACTTCAACATCATCCTTCAGTAAGGTGATTTCACAGGCAAAACGACTTGCCTCAGAAACAAATCGTGCTGAAGCTCGTGCATGTAAGCCAAGTTTATTCTGAATCTGCAAGATACGCTCAGCCATGGATTTGGTCCCCCATAGCTGGCGAGCAGTGGTCCGGGTTGGCAGGCATAAAATCCGATGCCAAGCACATATACTGCTGCCCAGAGGCAACAATATCATGCGCCAACATACTAAAACTAATGTGATCTTTTTGACACATCATACGATCTGATGTTGCTTTAATCAGAGCTGGTAAGTTAAACCCAGAAATCACTTCGCACTCACCCACTTTCAAGCATGTCAAAGCGATATTACATGGCGTACCACCAAACATATCTGCAAAAATTAGCACCCCATAACCAGCATCACACTGCTTCACAAGATGAGCCATCTTCTCCTGCAAAGCCTTCGGATCACTGGACTCAAGCACATTCATCGCTGCCATCAGAGGCTGTTCGCCCAATACATGTTCAACAGCCAGTTTCATTTCACTGGCAATACGTGCATGTCCAATTAAAACAATCCCAATCATCACAACCCCTTCTTACAAAAGCACATACCTACCAGGCAGGTAAATACTTTAGCATGAAACCTACTTCCTTTCAGGCTTAAACTTTTGTCACACGTTCCAACTCTCGATGCCTTACCATCGGCACAGCCAGTTTTTGTTCTTTCATCCACGCAGCCAAACGTTCAACCATATAGACCGAACGGTGGCGACCACCACTACAACCGATCGCCAGTGTGAAATACCGCTTACGCTCACGCTTTAACTTTGGCAACGCAAACAGCAACCATTGACGCAGCTTTTCTTCAGCCTCTGCCACTTCAGGGTGAGCATCGAAGAATTCACACACCCCCTGATCTTGCCCAGTCTGTCGCATCAACAAAGGTTCATAGTGCGGATTAGGCAAAAAACGTAAATCAATGACCATATCTGCCTCGTTGGGCAGGCCACGCTTATAACTAAAAGACGTCAATAAATATGATAAACTGCTTCCATTTATTGAATTTTCATTTCGCCCACGCCAAAATGACTCCACCAAATCTGCTAGCTCATAAGGATTTAGGTTCGTACTATCTAAAACCATATCAGCCATATCTTTTAATGGGCTTAAAGCCTCACGCTCTGCCGCCAGTACAGTCTCTAGGCTAGCAGCTTCTGCCTGCTGTGAGCTAAAAGGGTGCTTACGGCGCAATGTAGAGAAACGTCGTTGCAGCACTTCGCTTGAGGCATCCATAAACAACATGCTCCACTCGCCTTGCTTGCGCACCGTTGCCAACATTTCAATCAAACTATCAGGCTCCATACTACTACGAATATCCATGCATACAGCGGCATTCTCATGCCTTACATGCTCCACCCATGTCGGCAACATGGCTGCAGGCAAATTATCTGTGCAGAAAAAGCCCAAATCTTCCAAGGCATGTAAAGCCGTGCTTTTACCTGCCCCAGATAGGCCACTAATCATCAATAGCATTTTGCCTACCTATCTCGGATGTTTCTCCACCATGCCGAATACGATCTTCCAGAGCTTCTATAAAATCTTGATTACTATTGATTCCACGCTGTTTTAAAAGTTGATTCCGCGTTGCAACCTCAATAATAACCGCCAACGATCTCCCAGGGCGAATGGGAATCCG
>Ga0316202_10000129_pt1 | contig 117294 bp, 110 predicted proteins | sample 3monrhotite_MG_FD_204934 | JGI IMG/M metagenome (GOLD analysis project Ga0316202, IMG submission 204934) | Microbial mat bacterial communities from mineral coupon in-situ incubated in ocean water Damariscotta River, Maine, United States -... | ecosystem: Environmental > Aquatic > Marine >... | reverse complement strand
CAGGAGTAGAACATTATTTGTTTAATGTGCCCCGGCTAAGGGTTTTAGCCGGGGTTTTTTGTTTGATAAATAGCTATCCAAATTTAGTGATTTCAGCCCTTTCGCTAAGAAAATTGAATGATGATGAAATATCTTACGACTTAGACCAAGACTTTATCTGTGGATAAACGTTTGTTTTGCTATGGGTTGATTAAACATTAATTAATGAAGTCTTTGCTTGTGGATTGTCTCTGGTTAAAATATAATGCCGTTCTAAATTGGCCTCGATGATGTTCTGATGTTATGAGATTATGATGAAGCTTCAAGGTGAGGTTTTTTGTCGAGGAGAGAGCGTGCTAGCTGGGTATTCATCAGACATGCCACCTTTAACCCGAAAATTTCGGAGCGAGCCTTTGCGCGCACCGGATTGGGAATACGCACAGATCCTCGATAATATCGACGTCGGTGTTCTGGTCCTTGATCTTGAGTTGCGCCGCATCGATTATCGTAACCCGGTTTTCAGCTCAGTTTTGCAGGATGCTCGGTTATGTGAGAGTTTTGATCGTCTTGAAGAATTGATCCTGGGAAATCTGGTTAAGCCCGCTTCTGGCCCTGCTTCAATATCCTTGTCCTATCGTGAGCGCACCTTCGGTTGCTCAATTTATGAAATTGGATCACGGTACTGCTGTGTCTTTATCCGAGATATTTCTGAAAAAATTCGCTTGGAGTCGATTGCCCAGGCCGTCAATACCATGGATAACATCGGCTATATCTTCTCTGGTGTACGCCACGAAATTGGCAACCCCTTAAACTCGTTGAAGATGGCTTTAAGTGTTCTGCGCAACAATCTGGATACCTTTGATCGCGAGACGGTCGTTGAATATATTGATCGTGGGCTTGCGGACATCGGACGGGTTGAATTTCTGCTCAAATCGATGAAAAGTTTTGCGATGTTCGAACGCGTAGAACTCAAAAATGTCGATCTTGGCGGCTTTATGCGGAGCTTCATTTCGCTGGTCGAACGTGAATTCAGCGAACGTGGGATCTCGCTAGTATTTGATGAACCTGTTGGTATTGGGCGAGTCAGAATTGACAACCGCGCTCTCCATCAGGCGCTACTCAATCTGTTGGCCAATGCCGCAGATGCATTGGAGAATGTAGCTGATCCTGAAATCCATATTTTTGCCGAAGAACGTGACCAGTTGGTCCGGTTGCTTGTTGCAGACAATGGCAGGGGAATTTCAGAGGCCCAGCGACTGCACTTGTTTAAACCGTTCAACACCAGCAAGCCGGCAGGTAACGGCTTAGGCTTGGTGATAACCCGTAAGTTATTGGCCCAGATGGATGCCGATATCGAAATAGAAAGCAGTCCGGGAAACGGGACCCTGGCGATCATCAGTTTACCGCTCAGCTCCGAGCAGACCGAGGGACAGGTGGAAAATGACTGAACAGACTGGCTTGGAAACGGTTCTTATTGTCGATGATGAAAAGACCTTTCTCCTCTCGTTGAGGGATGGACTGAAAGCGCATGAAAAAAAATTTCGCGTATTAACCGCCGAAAGTGGCAAAGAGGCAATTTCTTTGCTGCGGGCCTTACCGATCGATCTGCTGATTACTGATCTGAAGATGCCCGAGGTTGATGGCTTTGAACTTCTGGCCTGGACGACGCGCGAGAAACCGGAGTTGCCGGTGATTGTGATGACTGCTTTTGGAACCGCAGAAATTGAAGCTCAGCTAGCGGATATTGATTCGTTACAATATCTAGAGAAACCGCTAGCTCTCGGCGATCTTGAAAGTGCTATCTTTACCGCACTCAAGGCTAAAGCGCGGAGCTATATCCGTGGGATCACTCTTGCGACCTTTCTTCAGCTGATGCACATGGAAAAGAAGAGCTGTACCTTGAAGATTTCCCAAGCCGAAAGGATCGGTTATCTCTTTTTCAAGACGGGTGTGTTGCTCGATGCTGATACTGGAGACCTCAAGGGTGATGAGGCTGCCTATGAAATTTTGGCCTGGGATGATGCTGAGATCGAGATGGATTCCCATTGTCGCCGCCAGGAGCAGGTTATCACTGCTGGGCTTGAACATTTGCTGATTGATGCTTTCAGGCGCAAGGATGAAAAGATTCATGCTGCAGAACTTGAACCTGTGTCGAGTGAGCCTGTCTCCTTGCCTGGTGAAGAATCAGAGGTCTTCCCTGGCATGGTTGAGGCCGCTGAGGTATCTCCTGAAGCTATGGCTCGTCTTAAGTTAGTCGAGGTTTTGAGTCGGCATCCCGGGGTTCAGGAATATGCTCTTTTTGATCCGACGGGATTCCTCGAAAATCGAAATGAAGGGCGTTGCCAACTTGAAGATTTCGATCCTGCACTCTTTCTCTCTCGAGTTGATGGTCTGGACGACATCCTGAGTTTTGGTTCCTTCAGTCACATGGTCATAAGTATGGCTAGCCGCTGTCATTGTTTGTTGTTCAGGTTGCAACAGCACCGGGTGGTGGTCAGGTTAGTCAAGGGGCAACGACCTGCGGAAGTCATGAAGCAGGTCAAGCACGCCATCAGGGGATAATGAAACCATGCGTAATGGTTTGGCAGGTAACCGTTGAGCTTTTCAGAAGGAGAAGAACATGAAGCAGGCAATTGATGAACTTAAGGCCATCCCGGGTGTGGTTGGTGCCTGTCTGTTCGGTGCCCAGGATGGGCTGTTGCAGAGCAATCTGCCCGGAATTTTCAAGCCAGACAAGTTGGCCGCTGTCGGGAAGCAACTGGCAAAACTTTTGTCTGCAGGGCGTATGACTTTTGACGATATCAATGATCTTTCATTGCATTATGACGAGTCAGTGGTTATTGCACGTGAGTTGAGTAAAGGGCTGACGATTTTTGCGATCTGCGACCCATCGTTCAACCACAACCTGCTGACCATGTCGCTCAACCTTTTACAGGAAGAATTACGAGATCAGCCGGATATGTTTAAGGCGCAAGGGGGGGTTGCAAGTGCGTCGAAAGTTGTTCCAGAGGTCAGACCTGACATCGCCCCTCTGTTGGCTGAACTCAAGGTGGCACTTTCCAAGGTCCTTGGCCCGATGGCGGCAATCATTTTTGATGAAATAAAGCAGGACTGGTTACAGCAGGGCGGGGCTGGCGCGCAATTGCCCGATTTGCTGGCGATGATCAATCGTGAAATCGGGGACTCGGACAAGATTGCGACCTTCGAATCATTGGCAGCCCCGCTGCTGCAGAAATAGAGGAGGAGCCTGTGGCAACTGCCAGAGAGTTTGTGGCCCGAATTACTGAGATTGATGGAGTGGCTGGCTGCGTGCTGGTTAGGGAAGATGGTGAGATTCTCGGCGGGAACCTTGAGGACCCTGATCTCTATACCTCGTTGATGTTTCTTGGGGGGACTTCGGCGCGTGGCATTATGGATAAGGTCGGTTTCAGTCATTGCAACCACCTGAGCTTTAATCGTAATGCGAAGCAGCACTTTAGTCTGTTCCCGATCGGAAAGTTTTGTCTCGGGGTACTGCAGACTCCCGACTGCTATGTTCCTGATATGTTACAGGCGATATTACGCTTGATCGGTCGGGTGACAACGGGCAGTCCGGCTGTAGAGGAGTAGTCCATGCCACCAGTAAACTTTCGACGATTTTCCTGCGTCACCCTGTTTGTCCTGTTTCTTCAGTTGCTTCCAGCTCAGGTGCAGGCTGTCGAGTTGGATGCTTTCGATCAGAAAGTGAGGCATTGGGCTGAATCCTGTCGGGACGAAGTCAGTGCCCAGTTTGATCTGTTGCTCACGTCCAGCAAGCTTTCCATGCCACAGCTTTTTGATACTTTCTACATCCCCATTCCGAACACATCGCCGCAAAAATTTCATACCCAATACGATCGCGTAACCGACGGAATTCTGCGCCCGATCATCGATAAGTATCTCGCTCTTGATGAGCGGATCGTCTTTGTCGTTCCGGTCGATATTAACGGTTATCTGCCGACGCACAATACCCGTTATTCACGACCCTTGACTGGCGTTGGCGATACCGATACCAAATGGAATCGCGCCAAGCGCCTGTTCAGCGATCGGACCGGTCTTGCGGCGGCACATAACAAGGCTCCCTATCTATTACAGCGATATAGCCGGGATACGGGCGAAGTCATGAGTGACCTTTCTGTTCCTGTCGTCGTCCAGAATCGACACTGGGGGGCAATCCGGATCGGATATCGGCAGAAATAGTTTCTGCTTTTCAATCTGCTCAAAATTCAGGAGGTTCAAGTGTTTAAGAAAGTCGGAGTTAAGGTCGCCGTTATGGCAAACCTGGTCCTGCTGGTCGTCATGGCTGCAGGCACCTGGTACATCGTTGATCAACAGGGGCAGAGCCTAGAGACTCAATTGCTTGAGCGGGGTCGGATCGAAGCCCTGGTCGGGGCAAAATTGATCGGCAAAGTCATGGATGAAGCAATCGACAATGGGGTTTTCTCGGTCAAGGATGCTTTTGACGCGAATTATGTCCCGATTCCCGGATTTGACCCGGAGAAGTATCATACTCGCTATGATGCATATCTGGATAAAGCGATTCTGGCGATGGAAGATGAGTTCCTGCAGGACGATTCCGTCGTCTTCGCGGTAGCCGTTGATGTCAACGGCTATCTGCCGACTCACAATACCCGCTATCAGCAACCGATTACCGGCGATCAGCAGAAAGATCTGGTTGGTAATCGCACCAAGCGAATCTTCAATGATCCGGTCGGCATCAGAGCGGCACAAAATCTCGAGCCTTTGCTCCGCCAGGTCTATAGCCGCGATACCGGTGAGACTATGTGGGACATCTCCTCTCCGATCATGGTCAAAGGGAAACATTGGGGCGGGTTTCGCATCGGTTTCTCACTCAAGAAGACACTCGAGGCCAAGTCTGACCTAACGGTGACCTTGAGCGCGATCATGTTCGGAATTTTGATGCTTTCGACGATTCTGGTCTTTATTATTGTCAATGGAGCCCTGGCACCATTAGGCAGATTGACACGTATCGCTGGAGAACTTGCCGATGGTCGAGTTGACGAGAAGATTGAAAAGCCGAGTGATGATGAAATCGGGCAGTTAGCCGATGTTCTGGAAAGGTTACGTGTCAGCTTGAAGGCTGCTATGGACCGCATAACCCGGGTTAAGTAGCAACATTCGATATCTAGAGAGTCAAGAGCGGTCCTGCTTTAAGTGGGCCCGCTCTTTTTTTTTGGCTGACAATCTTTACGTTGAATCTCGGCCTAGCGCAAATCCTGACCGGTTGTCGTTGCCACCAGCTTTCCGTGCTTCACCCCTTTGGTGCCGATGAGTTCGTCCGCAATCCGCCGGACTCGATCAGCTCGGCCTTTGATGACGACCACTTCAAGGCAGTGATGAGCATCAAGATGGATGTGGAGTGTCGAAATGATCTCCTGGTGGTGGGAGTGTTGATGTTCCGTCAACTTGTCGGCCAGATCGCGCGTGTGGTGATCGTAAACCAGAGTCACGGTTGCAACCGTCTCCCGCTTTAGGTCTCCCCATTCCTGTTCGACCAGAGTTCCGCGGATCAGATCGCGGATCGCCTCTGAACGGTTTTTATATCCTTTGTTGTCGATGAGGTCATCAAACTGTTCAAGGAGTTGGGCGTCAATCGAGATTCCAAAACGGGTCAGTTCGGCCATGCCGTCTCCTTACAGTGAATAATAATTCGATGAAACATGCTCCTGTTTATCACAGCCGGCACCAAGCGACAAGAACCTTTGTGTTTACTGAAGTTTAGGCATTTATACACACAGCTTACACACAGTAGATTAACAACATATAGTGTGTGCCTAGCGTGACAAACTCTAGATATTGTGTTTTATCAGCTTTATTTCTAATCTGAACCATGGTATTTTTTGAGCAGTTTCTGGGGTAGGGGCAGTGGCAGAATCTACCATGACCGGGGCTTGATTGATCCCCGCTATTGTTCTCTGGAGGGAGAAGTATGATCGATTTTATCCGTAAGCGAGACGGCCGGCTGGTTCCGTTTGAAGAAGAGAAGATCTCCTCCGCCGTTGTCAAGGCGGTTGAAGCCGTCGGCGGTACAGATTTCACCAAGGCCGCCGACATAGGGCGTCAAGTTTGTGGAATCCTCGGTGTCGTCTATAAGGATGGTCGTGTTCCGACCGTTGAAAACGTCCAGGATCTGGTCGAAAAAATCCTCATTGAAAATGGCCATGCCCAGACGGCCAAGACCTATATCATTTATCGCAAGCAGCGCGAAGGTCTACGCGAAACCCGCGAATTCATGAAGGAGTCGGTCGAGGCGATCGATTCTTACCTGGTTCAGGAAGACTGGCGGGTCAATGAAAACGCTAATATGGGCTACTCTCTGCAGGGGCTCAACAACCACATCGCCGCAAATATCACCAGCAATTACTGGTTGACCAAGATTTATCCACAAGATGTCGCCAATGCCCATCGCGAAGGTGATTACCATATCCACGATCTGGGGATGCTGTCAGTTTATTGCTGTGGCTGGGATCTGAAAGATCTTTTGCTTAAGGGGTTCACCGGTGCTTACGGTAAAGTCCAGAGCGCGCCTGCACGTCATTTTAGAACTGCCCTCGGCCAGGCGGTAAACTTCTTTTATACCCTGCAAGGTGAAGCTGCCGGAGCCCAGGCCTTTGCCAATTTCGATACCCTGCTCGCACCCTATATTGCCTTCGACGGCCTCAGCTTTATTGAGGTCAAGCAGTGTATCCAGGAATTTGTTTTCAATATGAACGTGCCGACCCGCGTCGGTTTCCAGACCCCTTTCACCAATATTACTATGGACATGGTGGTGCCGAACAATATGGCCAATGAGGCGGTTATTCTGGGTGGAGAGCTGCAAGATACGATTTATAGCGAATTTCAGGAGGAGATGGATCTGTTGAACCGCGCCTTCTGCGAGGTCATGATGGAGGGCGATTCCTCGGGGCGGATCTTCTCCTTCCCTATTCCGACCTATAACATTACCGCAGGTTTTGATTGGGAAGACCCTCGCTTTAAGCCGATCTGGGAGATGACTGCGCGCTATGGCATCCCTTACTTCAGCAACTTTATGAATTCTGACATGGACCCCGAAGATGCTCGTTCCATGTGCTGTCGTCTGCGACTGGACAACCGTGAATTACGCCGCCGGGGTGGGGGCCTCTTCGGCTCCAATCCACTGACCGGGTCGATCGGCGTTGTTACGATCAATCTGCCACGCGCTGCCTATATTACCGACAGTATGACCGACTTCTTTGAACGCATTGGTCGCCTGATGAAGCTGGCCTTCGAATCTTTGGAACTGAAGCGCAAGCAACTTGAACGCTTCACCGAAGAGGGACTCTATCCCTATAGCAAGTTCTATCTGTCGGGGATTCGCGAGCGCACCGGACGATACTGGGATAACCATTTTTCGACCATCGGCTTGATCGGCATGAACGAAGCCTGCCTTAATCTGATTGGAACGGGGATTGACAGTGACGAGGGGCGGGCCTTGGCCAAGGCGACTCTTAACTTCATGCGCAAGCAGCTTGCGGCTTTTCAGGAGGAGACCGGGCACCTCTATAACCTGGAGGCGACTCCCGCGGAGGGGACCAGTTATCGGCTGGCCAATCGCGATCGCAACCGCTTCCCCGATATTATTACCGCCGGGACTGATGAGCCCTACTATACGAATTCGACTCAATTACCGGTCGGCACGACTGAGGATATCTTTTCAGCTCTTCAGCATCAGGACGATTTACAGACGCTTTATACCGGCGGTACGGTCTTTCATGGTTTTTTGGGCGAGCGGCTTGAGGACTGGCAGAGCGCACGACTGTTGGTGCGCAGGATCGCTGAAAATTTTCACCTGCCCTATTTCACCCTGAGTCCAACCTTTACGATCTGCCCGGAGCATGGCTATATCGCCGGGGAACATTTTGCCTGCCCCCATCACCAGGATGGCAAGGCGGCCTGATCGGGCCAATAAGCAGAAACTTTTCCAGCGGGAGGATAAACCATGTCAACCAAATGTAATGCGAAAACAGAAGTCTATTCACGTGTCTGCGGATTCTTTCGTCCGGTACAGCAGTGGAACCGAGGCAAGAAAGAGGAGTTTCGTGAGCGGTCGGAATATGTCGTTTCTAAAGAACAGAAGGACTGAACGATTTGCGGATCAAAGGGTTCCAGGGGACCAGCCTGCTCGATTTCCCCGGACGACTCTCTTCCCTGGTTTTCACCGGCGGCTGCAATCTGAGCTGTGGCTTTTGCCATAACCCCGGCCTGGTACTTGAGCCGGATCAGTATCCCGACTATCCGATTGATGAATTACTTGATGAGCTGCAGCAACGCAAATCATTTATCGATGGGATCGTCGTCTCAGGCGGAGAACCCACCTTGGCTGAGGGGCTGGAAGCGTTTCTTGAGCAGGTCAGAGCCATTGGATTGCAGGTTAAGCTCGACAGCAATGGATTGCGGCCCGAGGTATTGACCCGCTTGCTCGAGCGTCAACTGATCGATTACCTGGCAATCGATTTCAAAACTGCCCCGTCCCGTTACGCTGAACTTCATCACCAAACCGTAAATACTGCAGCGCTGCTGGCAAGCTGTCGATTGACGATCGAAAGGGCCCCAGAGTACGAGTTTCGTACAACCTGTGTTCCTGGGTTGGTTTCAGAGGACGAACTGCTTGAGATGGGACGGGTGATTGAGGGTGCCCGACGATGGGTGCTGCAGCAATATGTCCCACGCGAGAAGATGCTCGGCAATGCTCCACAACAGGCATATCCAATCGAGGAATTTACACGTTTGCAGCAGGTCGCCATCCCATTTGTTGGGCAGGTTGAGGGGCGTGGCTGGTGAGAGAGACTGACCTCGCATGGGCTGAGTGGGAGAGCGAGTTTAAGTCGGGCCTGAAGGGTTTCGGCTTAAAAATAGATCCAGAGCAGGGCGCTCAGGCAGAGGACACCAACGACTGCCCCTGCCATAATGTAGAGCAGGTAGTCGAGACTATTACGGTTTCTGGGTTCAGCTGGAACTGGCATCTCAGTCTCGCCCTTCGAGAAGGATTTTATGGACTTCATTAGGATTTATGCAAAAGGAGTACCTGCTTGACATTTGGGGGCGTTTTCGGCGGAGGTGTTTAGTTAATTCAAGATCTTAGGGGGGGTGAGTCCAGGCCACCAGTGAGATCGCCAGCTTGTCAGTTGGCGATCTCACTGGCTTTTTGACGGCTTAATTTATTTGTCAAGCTTGTGGCAGAACAAACAACGAAGCTTGGGGGGATGATCCACTGGAAAGGGCACCTGTTTTTCATTATGACAGTCTTGACAAAAGGCTTCTGCCGCTTTTTTTCCTGCCTTGCCATCCTTCTGCACCAAGGAATAGAACTTTTGGTGAGTTGCATCCTGAGGGATATGTTTCGTCGTCTCCGCTGGTGCCAGCCAGAGGATGAACAGAATAGCAGCCCCTCCAAGCAGAACCAGAATGTCACGTTTTTTCATAAAATCTCCTTGGTACTTAGTCGCTGAGCTTAGGGTCTCTCCATCTTTGACCCTGCAGGTAAGGTGAGGTGCTTCTGTGGGCTATTCAGAGCGGATGAAGATCAGATAAATAAAAAGTATAGCTGAGGCCCCGCCACCACCGATCAGGACCCAGACGCCATTGCCGCTGAGGCCTTCAGTCCCAGTCCCCTGTGCCACAGCATAGGAGAGGGCGTAGATGAAGCCGCCGATCCCGATGATAAAACCAGCGATGGTTTTCCAGCCGATAAAATAAGTGATGGCAATCGCCAAGGCAAAACCGGCAAGCACGTAGTTGTTGTGGCTCAGGTCGCCAATGTTCCAGGCGGCGAGTTGATCCATGATGTGATCAGTTCTGAAGTTGATCATTAGATCAAGAAAATCCTGCCAGTTCATTTTCCCTCCAAGATATGGTGAGTGCCACAACTATTCCCATTGGGGCCGATATGTTCGCGTAAGATTAACAGCTTTTTTATGAAGTTAAAAGGGGGAGGGCGCTAAATCTTGACTTCAAACAGTGGCTTATCTACGATGGAATTCTTGTTTGCCCTTGTCTGAGTCGTCAGCAACGACCGGACTTCTCACCGGCCGACTGATGATGCCTTTTGCAGGCCGTCCCCAGAGAGATCCTTGTCCTATGAAGCAGCAGGCGATTGGCGTATTTGATTCGGGGGTGGGTGGGCTGACGGTTTGTCGCGAGTTGATACGACATGCGCCAAATGAGCAGTTGCTTTACCTTGGTGATACCGCGCGCGTACCCTATGGAACCAAGAGTCCGGCCATGGTCACGCAGTATGCCCTTGAATCCGCAGAATTTCTTTGCAAGCAGGGGATCAAGCTCCTCGTGGTGGCGTGTAATACCGCATCAGCAGTCGCGCTGCCGCAGTTACGCGAGAGATTTAAATTGCCTGTGATCGGTGTGCTCGAGCCTGGGGCGAGGGACGCTGTTGCCAGTGGAGGGTGCAGGATCGGTGTCGTTGGAACTGAGGGGACGATTAACAGTGATTCATACAGACAGGCACTTCTTAAATTAGCCCCTGAAGCGCTAGTTTTCTCAGCCCCATGTCCACTCTTTGTCCCACTTGCGGAGGAGGGGTGGGCAGAACACCCGGTTGCACTGCAGATTGCCCGAGAGTACCTTGCTCCACTGTTGGCTGAAAACATAGATACCCTCGTCCTGGGGTGCACCCATTATCCTTTGCTGCAACAGGCGCTTCGAACAGCCGTCGGGCCAGAGGTGAGGCTTGTTGATTCGGCAGCAGCGACCGCCCTTGAGGTGGTTGAACTTCTGCAAAGAACAGGGCTTGCCGCCGTGGGGGGGAGAGGGCACCAACGTTTTTTTGTCACTGATGTCCCGACCCGGTTCAGACGGATCGGAATGGATTTTCTCGGCGCAGAACTTCAATCTGTTGAACAGGTTTATATCGGATGACAGGGTGAATGTGGGTTTCCAATGAATAGATTTGTTCTCCTGATCGGGACATTCGTCCTCGCGCTGGCGTTAATTCTCTGGGTGCTCTGGCCTTCACCACAATCTCTACCCGGAGATGGCACAGTCCTCCCGGTAGCACCAGAGGCGCGAGATATCGTTCTCTATTTTGTCGATTCCGCCGGATTTTCTCTGGTTTCAGAAGAACGGCAAATTGCCGGATGTAATGATGAACGTCAATGTATAGCGCAGACGCTAGAGGCGCTGGCTGCTGGCTCGAGTGAGTACCAACCTGTCTTGCCTGAGAGTACACGTGTGCTTGGAGTGGAGCTTGAGGGTGGTCTGGCCCGAATAAATTTTAGTCGTGATCTTGTGAACAGGCACCCAGGGGGCAGCTTGTCGGAGTTACTGACGGTCTATGGGTTGACGAACACGCTCGCGGTTAATTTTCCAAACCTGCGCCACCTGCAGATTTTGATTGAAGGTCAGGTTGAGCAGACGCTTAAGGGGCATGTTGACATCTCCCGGCCTATTAAGGCTGAATTTCGTTACAGTTATGTTCCGGATGAGCGTCCTGAACGCTCCTCTTTACCGGGGAGCGCAGTGAACGGGCAGAATTCTGGGACCAGAGGGGAATAATCGGCGCTTTTTGTGACATGATTTGATGCGTTGTGCCATATGGCGGAATGTGTTATTTAAATGTTCTAAGAATTTTATACGGGGACCGACATGATTGTTGGGTTTAATCATAATATTTTATATCAAGGGGTTGGCTTTCATGTCCAGACCGAGGATAGCGGGCTCAAGAGCCCGAGCCTGGTCACTTTGCTCTATCACGGCGGGATTATCGTTTCGTCGCAAAAGACCTCCTACGCAGACATTCTGGATGTCGATAATCTTAGCAACGTCGTTGAAGACCTTGCCAAAGAGCAACATAAGGGGATGTTGCGCCGTCTGACCAAGGGGGAGTTTGATCAGCGGATTTGTGAACTTGGGATTGAAATTGAATCCTGCCAGGTGGCCCTGACAGCGGGCCTGTCTGGGGAAGAGGGGTCTGCTGAGAAGGTCGCGCCCTTGGATGTTCAGCAAGAGATAGAAGCTCTGAGCGCTGATGAGCAAGAACCCTTTAGCGTTCCATTGGTTGATACTGTGCCGGGCGACCTCCCTTTGGCGATAGAACCAGCTTATGAACCCCCGAGTGCAGAGGATCGAAATCTGCATCAGGACATCTCGTTGGCCTTGGATGACTTAATTTTCTCCTATTTGACAGGGGTCGATGAAAAGAGTTGATTCGATTTTTTTTTCACCCCCCGCTCTGAAACTTATCAGAAGCGAGTCTGGTGTGACGCTGGTACTGGTGTTGGTGCTGATGGTGATCCTTGGGCTTTCTGCCGGGATTGCCGGTTCGACATGGAGTAGCCTGACCCGTCGCGCGCGTGAGGCCGATCTTCTCTGGAAAGGGGGGCAGATTCGTGCGGCAATCGGCACCTATTACCAGTCATCTCATGGACAGGGCGCAGCGAAAATCTACCCCTCAAAGTTGAAGTACCTGCTGAAAGATCCCCGTTTTTTGCAAACTAAACGGCATCTGCGCCGTCCTTACCTCGATCCAATGACCGGCTCAGATTGGGAATTGATAAAAGATCAGGGTGGGCGAATCAAGGGTGTGCGCTCAACCTTGAAGGAAGAGCCGTTCAAGCAGGGCAATTTCTCGCCGGAGAATGAAGAATTTGAGGGCCGCGGATTTTACAATGAATGGGAGTTTGTGTACGTGCCCAAAAAAGCGAAGTCCGGGGTGGCACCGACTCCGACCGGGGGGGCTTTACCTCCTGCGGAAGGCATTCCGCCTTCGGCAAACAGTGAGTCCCCGCAGGGCTGACAAGCTTCGTTTCTTCTCCTCAGAACCATTTAACCTTGTCCTTTAACTTTGTCCTGGCAAATGCCCGGAGGGCCTTGAATGTTTAGAAGTCTGATCAGTCGCATAATTCTTTTCAATGTGCTGCTGCTCGCCTTCGGCGTTGGCATCTTTACCCTCTTCCACCTCTACCGTGAACAGGCTCACCTCATCGGGACGACCCGGCACCATGCCAATATGTTGCTTGGGACCATCGAGAAGTCAATTTTCAACTCGATGCGTCTGGGGAATACCTCCGAAGTGCAGGCAATCCTCGAAACTGTTGGCCACGGGCATGGGATAACAGGAGTGCGGATCTTTGATCCCGGTGGGGTCATTTTGAAATCGGCTGATCCGGCTGAGATTGGCAAACATGTTGACGAACGGGATTTCTCGCTTTTTTCCGGAAAACTCTCGGAAGGTTTCTTTCAGTCCCCCAGCGATGGGCGCGTGTTGTCAATGGTGCGGCCAATCGTCTCTGATGAACGCTGCTTTCGATGTCATGGGAATGGGCGCAAGGTTATCGGTGTGCTCAATATGGACTTTTCGCTGGCTGAGATGTATCTGCAGTTGCGTGAGACCAGCCAATTGTTTGTTGTGTCCACCCTTATTATTCTTGGCTTTCTTGCGGCCGGGATTTCGGTGGTGATGATCCGTTTCTTGCGCCGTCCGTTGGAAAAAATTACCCAGTGTATGTCTCAAGTCGAGGATGGCGATCTAACGGTACGGATGCAACCGGTGCAAAATGATGAAATAGGTCAGTTGATGAATGGCTTTAATGCCATGGTTGGTAATCTCTCTCGTGCGCAGAACGAGCTCGAGAGATACCATTATCAGCAAATGGAAAGAGTTGACCGCCTTGCTTCGGTTGGTGAAATGGCCGCAGGATTGGCCCATGAAATAAAAAATCCCCTGGCCGGAATCAGCGGTGCGATCAGCGTCCTCTCCGATGACTACCCTGAGGGAGATCAGCGCCGCGAGATCATGCTGCAGATCCAACGTCAGATAGGACGTCTCGATAAGACGGTCAATGATCTGCTCTATTTTGGGAAGCCAGGCCAGCCTGAATTTGCTTTCGCCGATATCAACGACCTACTCAAGCAGACCCTGATGTTTGTGGCTCAGCATCCGGAGTCTAAAAATATAAACCGTATCGATGAGTTGACGCGTGATCTCCCCGCGGTGTGGATCGATCTCAAACAGATCCAGCAGGTCGTGCTTAATATTGCCCTCAACGCCGTGCAGGCGATGACTGAGGGTGGCATGTTGACCGTGATGACCGATCAGACTCAGCGTGACAAAAGAGATTGGGTGCAGATCCGGATCTGCGACACCGGCCCTGGGATACCGCCAGAGGTTCGGGCCAAGATATTTACCCCATTTTTTACGACCAAAACCCAAGGGACCGGGTTAGGTCTGCCGATCTGTCGGCAGTTGATGGAGAATAACGGCGGCAGTCTCGAGGTCGAAAGCGAAGTCGGCAAAGGGACCGAATTTTCCCTGCTTCTGCCGGTACTGGATGATAGGCCTGGGAGATGAACCTTGGGAGCCTGCCTCCCCGTGCTCGAATAAGGAGAGATGGTTATTATGAAAAATAAAATTCTGGTTGTTGATGACGAGCACCTGATCCGTTGGTCCCTTGAGCAGAACCTCAAGAAGCAGGGCTATGAAGTCAGCACGGCAGGCTCTGGTGAAGACGCTTTGCGCCTGTTGCAAGAAGAGACTCCTGACCTGGTATTGCTCGACATTCAATTGCCGGGGATGAATGGGATGGAGGTCCTTGAGAAGGTCAAGGAGCTCGAAGAGGACGTGATCGTGATCATGGTTACCGCTCTTGGGGTGCTTGAAACTGCCGTCAAGGCGATGCGACTGGGCGCCTATGATTATATTAATAAGCCATTCAACCTTGATGAGCTTGCGATCGTGATCAAGAAGGCTTTGGAGACAAGAGAGCTCAAGCGCGAGGTTGCTCAGCTACGTGCCGTTCAGCCTAAGCGTTTCAGTATCGATAGTATTATCGGCGGCAGCGCTGACCTCCTGCATGTCCTGAGTATGGTGCGCAAGATTGCCTTGAGTGATGCGGGAACCGTGCTCATTCAGGGTGAGAGCGGTACTGGCAAAGAGCTGATTGCCAAGGCGATTCACTACGAAGGTGCGCGCGCCGATAAGCCCTTCATGGCGATCAACTGCGCCGCGGTCCCTGAGACTCTCCTCGAGAGCGAGTTGATGGGGCATGAAAAAGGGGCCTTCACCGATGCTAAAAGCCAGAAGAAGGGGCTGTTTGAGATGGCCCATGGCGGGACAGTGTTTCTCGACGAGATTGGCGATATGCCGATGGCGATTCAGGCCAAGCTACTCCGCGTCCTCGAAGACAGAACCTTCCGGCGGGTTGGTGGTGTCAAGGATATCCATGTTGATATCCGAATTGTATCGGCAACCAATTGTGACCTATTGGAGGCGATTGAGCAGAAACGCTTCCGTAGTGACCTTTACTATCGGCTGCAGGTTATTCCGATATTTTTGCCCCCCTTGCGCGAGCGCCGCGATGATATCCTCGTTTTGGCGCGCCATTTCATTGAATCCTTTAATCGTGAATTCAGTAAAGATGTCAGGCAGATATCACCCGAGGCTGAAAATGTTCTGGTCGATTATGACTGGCCGGGAAATATCCGCGAATTACGAAATGTCATAGAGCGGGCGGTGATCCTCGAGAATGACGAAACTATGGAGTATGAACATCTACCACGAGAATTGGTCTCGCGTAGCGTCCCTGCGGGAGGGAGCCCGCTGATCTTTACCCTGCCAGCCGAGGGGATCGATATTGAAGATGTAGAACGCGAGTTAATCAGGCAGTCTCTAGAGACTTCAGATGGGAATCAGTCGAAGGCCGCGAAAAAACTGAATCTCGGTATAGATGCCTTCCGTTATCGGATGAAAAAGTTCAAGTTTTTGTAAAATATCTTCACGCGTAAACTCATAACGATAGACTCTAAGTGGTCGATGTTAAACATAAACATCGACCACTTTCTTGTGTTTATGCTGTTGTTTTTATGCTTAAGCTGTCGCTGGTATTATCTTTGCACACAACCTTCACAGTGAAAAGTAGATACTTGTGAGTACTAAAGGCTCAAAAGGCCAGCGACTCTTTATTATTAGGAGGCAACACTATGACCCGGTTCTGCATTAATCTCTGCCTGCTTGCGGTGATATCACTGTTTTCCGGAGTGATATGGCAAGGCGCTGCATATGCTGCTATGCCTGTGATCCAGCCCTTAGGCTCGATTGCCGATGGTCTGCAGGGGCCCAGTCGGGTCGAGGTGGATGCAGCTGGCAACCTTTATGTGGCCAATACTGGTGGCATGATTGTCAAGTTTGACAAGTACGGTACTCGCGTTGCGAGCTTTAGTACTGTCGCCATTTCGGGTCTGGGTTTAGCAGTGACTGCTGATGGTAGCGTGATTTATGCGTCGGCTGGGGACAAGGTTGTTATCTTGGACGCTGCCGGTAAACTTCAGGGCTATCTGGGGAGCGGCGCTGGTGAATTCCAGAACGCCGGGGTTATTGAGTTGGGCGTTAACGGTGAGGTTATCGTTGCTGACAGCCGGACTCGCCAGGTTAAGGTCTTTATGGCGACAGGTGGTGCTCCGGTGCTGCTGGGCGGCGGTTTTGGCGGTGTTACCGGTCTTGCAGTCGATTCTAAGACGGGGGATATTTACGTTGCGGATCCAGTCTTTGAAGGAGCGCGGACCCCTCAGCTTTATGTTTATCATTCAGACTATACCCTTAAATCCCAACTTGATGCGGCCTCGGCTTTTGGTAGCCGGCTTCAGCTTTTCGGTGGACTGACAATCGACGATCAGGGGCGCCTTCTCTATGTTGCTGACGCAGAGTCGGGTAATATTCGTGTTGTTGAGTTGCCCTCTGTGCTGCAGGGGACCTTTAACGGCTTGAGCCAAAAAATCATTCGTCCCGATTCAATTGCGTATGATGTACTGACTAAGCGACTGTTTGTGGTCTGGGCTGGTATTCGTGTTGATGTTTATGGTGTGTCTGGTGGCGTGACTCCCGTTAAGGTGAATGCTGTGCCAAGCATCCCGAAGGCCATTACGGTTGGCGAAGTTTCGAGTCAGACCCCAAGCCTGCTGTTTGATAATGCGATCGATGCTGATGGCGATCTGTTGAGCTACAATGTCAGAGTCCTTGACGCGGCTGGTACCGAAGTGGCCGGTTTTGGCGTTGCTGGAGGCGCTGGACCAACATCAGCGAATGTTGTTCAGCCTCTGGTTGAGAATGCGAGCTACTCCTGGCAGGTCCAGGCTGATGATGGTCAGGCGACTTCTGCCTGGTCGGCGCCTAATCCTATCTATGTTAATGCGGTACAAGAGGCTCCTGCTGCACCGAAGTTACTCTCTTTTGTCAATGGAGAATCAGCCGGAAGTGATGCCGTTCTGACCTGGGGGGCTGCGGCCGACGCTGACCCCTTTGCAAGCGTTAGTTATCGCGTCGAAATCTATTCTGGTGCTTCGTTGGTTGCTGGTTCTGCAGTGTCAACGACAAATTCTACGATTCTCGGCTATGCTGATCTGTTGAACCCCGGTGCTACATATACCTGGCAGGTTGTTGCGGTCGACAATACTGGGCTTGAAACGGTATCGAGCAATTCTGGTCGCTTTGTGTTCCAGGCTTCGGTGCTGACCATTACTTCGTCTGCTAATGGTGCCAAGGTTTATTTAGGTGGGCATCATGGTTATGCGGGACGATATCTTGGCCTGGCACCAGTGTCGATTCGTGGCCTGGCTGCTGCCGACTATGCGGTCGTTGTTGAGGCCGCTGGATTCGAGCCTTTTGTCGCGACTGTTACTCTTGCCAAGGATGCTCAGGTTGAAGTGTTCGCTGGTCTCGATGCCGCCAGCCTCGCTGATAGCTTTGCCATCCGTGACCTGAACCTGACTGGTCAGGCTGTAAGTGGCGTTGATATCGCCCCAATTATTGTAGATCTCGATCGGGATGGTATACTCGATCTCCTGCTGGCAAATAACGGTTATATCAATTTCTATAAAGGTTCTCTGGCGGTTGATCCTCTGGCGGTTGATTCAGTTGAGTATCCTGCCGTTGTCCTTCCTGGCGCTGCAGCTCCTGCCGCGGATAAACTTGTCTTTAACACTGCCGCGCAGCGGTTAGCGATTCCGCAGATTGTTGGCGCGTCGCCAAGCCTGGTCGATTGGAACAATGATGATCTGCTTGACCTTCTGATTGGTGGTTCTGACGGTTCGGTTAAGCTGTTCCTTGGCCAGGGTGGTCTGAATTTCGCTGTGACAGGCGACTGGTTGGTCACTGTTGCAACAGCTGCTACCCCGGCAGTAGGAGATTTTGATGGTGACGGCGACAAGGACTTGATCGTCTCTTCTGATAGCGAACTGCTCCTTTTTGAAAACGTCGGTACTGATGCTAGCCCCGTGTTAAATGCTCAGACAGTGATTGCAGCCTTGACTGCGCCAGCGGCCCCTCTCTTTATGGATTGGGATGCTGATGGGTCGCGTGAGCTGCTGCTTCTGGTTCAAGGTGAATTGCTTCACGCCGTGGTCGTGAATGGTCTGGTTGCCACTCTTGAAACAACTGGTTTGAATGTAGCGAACGCAGAGACTGTCTTTGCTGTCAACTTTGCTGGTCGTCATTACAACGATCTGGTTTTTGGGACCACTGCTGGTGCCTTGGTTGTGGCCAATGGTCAGCAAGGGACTTTATCTCCCGCCTATATCCAGGCCATGCTCACCAAGCTGGCTGATCTTAAGCTGCTGATTCTCGATCAGGCACCAGGCCTGGTCGCTAAGGCCGATAGTATCGCTGTCTTGATTGGCCAGGGGGATTATGCTGCTGCCAGCACCTTGGCGGTTCAGTTCGTTGGAGATCTGGACTATGCAACAAATGCATGGTCTGTTGCGGTAGAGTTTGCCGGAATGCTGGACTCTGATGCCGCTGCTCTGGCTTCGCAAGCTGCCGCCGATAAAGCTGCCGCCGATAAAGCTGCCGCCGATAAAGCTGCTGCTGATAAAGCTGCTGCTGATAAAGCTGCTGCTGATAAAGCTGCTGCTGATAAAGCTGCTGCTGATAAAGCTGCTGCTGATAAAGCTGCTGCTGATAAAGCTGCTGCTGATAAAGCTGCTGCTGAACTCTCTGGTGATGGCAACGATCATGGTGACCATGGTGCTGCCGGTATCAATGATGATGGCGATGATGACAAGCTGAATAAAATCAGCAAAAAAAATAAGAAAAACAAAAAAGATAAGAAACACTAAATAGGTTTGCTCTTTGCATATATTAAGCATAAACAGAAGTTTGTTCGGGGGTAGGGAAAGGAAGATGAGTTATGAGTAACAAGACACTGATTGTAGCCATTCTATTGCTAAGCTCTTTGGGCTTGACGGCTAAGGTAGATGCTCGTGGTCCGTCGCTCGTCGGAGCTACGGTGCATAATTTATCATCTTCTGGGATGGACTATCGTAACCCTTTAGTTCTTACCAAACAGAATCTCTATCGTGCTACCAATGTAGATCAAGTCTGTGTGTTCTGCCATACTCCTCACGGCGGCTCATTGGATGCGCCTTTGTGGAACCGTAGCTTTACCGGTGCCGGTTATAACCATTATTCCAGTTCGACCCTCTCGACAGCTGGTGCGAATTCTGTTCGTGCGGTTAACCCCGAATCGCTGATATGTCTCTCGTGTCATGACGGGAGTGTGAGCGTGGGAGATGGTCTGATTAATAATGCAGGTACGGTTCCTAGTAATAGTATTGGCAAGGCAATCGTGTATTTGCCCGGCGGTGGAGCTAAGATCGGCGCTGCTCGTGGTTCAGACGTCTCAAACGATTTGACTGACGACCATCCAATTTCAATCAGCTATACGGCATCGCGTGCGGCTAAACTTACAGCGTTTAAAGATCTGCTGGGTGCTGAGCCAAACCCGGATCTGCCACTTTTTTCAGGCCCTGGGTACACAAATACGGTTGAGTGCAGCACCTGTCATGATCCCCATGTCAATTACCAATCTGCAACCGGAGGGGATACTTCTTTTGCGCCATTTTTGGCTATGTCTAATGCCGGAAGTGCGATGTGCTTAGCTTGCCACAATAAATAGCAGATCAGACGTCTGTAATAGTTGGATATAATTTAGGAGAGTGTAATGATTGTGAAACGATTTTATGCGGTTTTGTTTCTGATTGCGGTTTTGTGCTGCCCCACCAGTATTTTGGCAGCCACCTCTTGGAAAGTGCATGATTTTGCGTGCGATAACTGCCATAAACAAGGTGTCGATCTTACCACTCTTGCGGGGATGGTCTGTCTGAACTGTCATAAGACAGGTGTTACGGCTGGTGATAATTTAGCGCACCTTGATGCGCCTATTGGGACTACGATAAAAATACCCAGTAAGAATTTTAAAATTGGTATGGCCAGTGATGCCATGGGCTCGCGCACAAAAGAGTTGGGGGTGGGGGCCATCGTCACCGAAGCCCCTGGTTTTCAATCTTCCCATAACTGGGCAGCGAGTGATGTGAACCCGTCAGCCGGAGCTTCGGCCCCCACTGATTCACGTTTCAATGGTCAGAAAAATGCTTCAGGTGCCAGGGTCTCGTGTAGCCGGTGTCACGATCCGCATGGGTCTGCCGTCAGCTATACTGTTGGGGGGATGTGGGGAGTCCCACTGACGACCGTTGACGCTAACCCCAAACTGCTCAAATTGGGAGTCGGTAGCGAAAATGCGATGTGTGTCGATTGCCATACTGCTTGGAATCTTGACAGTAAGGGTATTACAGGCCAGCCTAATGACACCCAGAATGCGTGGCTGACTCACCCTCTGGTTACGAATTATCCTGGTTTTGAGTCCGCTAAGGCTGCTCAGGCGCTTATTGATGGAATCCCTTCAAAGTACAAGCCTTTTAACGGCAATGGGGATATGGTTCTTGGAGCCGGTGGAGATATTACCTGTACCACCTGTCACGGGACTCACTTAGCTGATTCCAGAGCAGCGACCGTTGATGGTGTTGATCCGATGACCACTCCCGGCGACGGATTCATACTTAAGGGCAACGGTCGCATGTCTGGTGATACTGTCGGCATCTGTACCAGCTGCCACGTCTATAAGGCACACGGAACCGGTAAAGTTGGTTGCATCGATTGCCACAGTGGTCACTCATATAATAATGGTACCCCGAACTTCTTCATCCTGCGTGACACTGTTTCACTGCCGACCTGGCCAACCAATCCAGCAACTAACCCTGGAACCAATCTCTCTTATACGACTGCGACTACCGCCTGGAAGAATGGTGGAAACGGCTACTGTGAAGGTTGTCACACTCTTCCAGCGACCCATAACGGTTTGACCGCTGGTGGGCAGCTCGAATGTAACGCCTGTCATACTCACTCGGATACAGCTTCATTTACCGCTGGCGCATGTAATCAATGTCACGGTAATCCTCCTGTAGATGATAGTAAAGGCGCAGGGACTGTCGGATCGACTTCGACTGGCCGTGCTTATGATCCGGTAACGGGTTGGGATTATTCAAACACAACTCAGAACTCTTTTATTAAGTCCGAACTTCTCTCCTCGCATGCCAAGCACGCTGGTTCTGCTCCTGGACAGTACGCTATAAATTGTGATGATTGCCATAATGGTAAAACTCATAAGTCTGGAACTTTCCAGGATGTATTTAAAACCCCGATCAGCAAAGTCACGTCTAACGGACAATTGGTCACAAGTTACGCACCTGCTGGTGATGGGACCTGTTCTGCTGTTTATTGCCATAGTAACGGTGGCCCCCGCGGTGCGGTTCCTACCGCCGATACAGGGTTGACATGGCAGAATGGCGCTTCGAAGGCTTGTTCCTCTTGTCACGGTAACGACGCAATCAGCATGAATACCAAAGGCAACTCAGCTGCCCACCAGAGTCACTTGGGTGCTGCGACTTCACTACTGGGCAAAACTTTCAGTTGTGCTGTGTGCCATAAGAATACCGCGACAGATTTAAACACTTTGGCGACTGGTGCTGTGGGTGTGAATGGTTCGCATGTCAACGCAGTTAAGGATGTTGTTAGTAATATGGCGGCTTCAGGAGTTGGTGCCGTTGATTTCACCTACAACGGAACCGCAACTGGCACCTGTAGCGCGGTTTACTGTCACTCCGATGGTAAGGGAAATTACAAAACGCCTGATTGGGATACCGCAACAATTGCAACCTGTACCTCTTGTCATAACAATGGTACGGATAGTGGAATTATCACTGACGCGGCACCGAACAGCGGTGCTCACGCCACCCACGTCAGCGATGCCAATGGCCCGAAACTCTCCTGCGATACCTGCCATACTCATAATGGCACCACTGGAACAACAGCAGATCACATAGATGGCTTTGCTCGCGCTATTACCAACTATCAGACCACCGTCTGTAATGTCTGTCATGGCATCGACGGGACCGAAGTTGCTCCGAACTGGACGACGCCTGGTTCAGACGACTGTGTCACCTGCCACAGTGGCACGAGCCGGTCGACTATCAACACCATTACCGCTCCCGACAAGAGCAGCGCACTGACGACTGGCCATAACAAGGTCGGCGGCACCTATGCCGTGTCTGGTTACGGTGGTGCCAGCCAAACCTGTGAGGCTTGCCATGATAAGGCCGCCACTCACCTGACCGGTACCGGCAACAAGCGCCTCAAGGCAGCATTCAGTTGTGATAGCTGCCACGGTACCGCGGGTACCGCGACGGTTAAGAATATCAATACTCACCAGCTCAAAAGCTGTCTGACCTGCCATGACCCGCACGGTACGACTAATATTTACATGGTCAAACCGACGAGTCCCGGTGTCGGTAATTATAACGGGACTGTCGTTTTCAGTGCCCGCACCGGTGCTGACAGCTTCGATGAAGTCGATACCAATAACGCTGATGATATCTGTGCGACCTGCCACACGGCGGCTAATCAGACCAAGCAGCACAACAACAAAGATAATCTTGGCACCCACGCCGCTGGCAATAAGCAGGGTGCTGATTGTATGACTTGCCACAAGGCCCATACCGATCCTGTTAACGCCTTTGCCGTTGGCGCCGGGACTAGCTGTGACGGCTGTCACGGTTTCCCGCCAACGATAGCGACGGGGTCGACGACAGATATCCACATTAATCACAGCATTACGACCGGTAACACGATCGCGACCTCTGATCGCACCGACTGCGCCGTCTGCCACACCGGTGCCGACAGCTACACCTATGATCCGACCGCCGACCAAGCTGTTTCACTCAACCATAGTAATGCTACAAATCGTCCTGGAATCATCACTGCCGCGGTTGGTTTCAATCCTACCGATAAGACCTGCGCCAGTGCCTGTCATACTTCCACCGTCGTCAACGGCGGGACCTGGAACGCCGGTGCAACCCTGGCCTGTGATGCCTGTCACTACTATGAGGCGACTCCGACCAGCGCTAACAACACCCTGGCTGGAACCAAAGGCCTCACTGGCACTCACCCCAAGCACTTCGATGCCAATAAAACCTGCGCCGATTGTCATGCGGTTCCGAGCGTTGTCAATGGCCATATCAGCGTTGCCGCTACCGGTACCGATGCCCAGAAGATTCAGGGCATGGCGGTTGCTACCCAGAATGAAGCTGCGATCCTCGCAACTGTGGGTAACGGTAATGGTGCCGCAAACGCCACCTGTGCCCTCGTCTGTCACAACCCGTCGGCTACGACCTACAGTGCAACCTGGACGGTTCCTAACGCCGTTGGCTGTGCCTTCTGTCACAGCGACACCGATCCGGCAACCAAGCTGCACACATCACACCTGAGCAGCAGCACGGCTTACGGTAAAACGATTGTCTGTACCGAGTGCCATGTTGATAATGGAGCTATTACGGCTCACCTGAATGGTGTTGTCGATGTCACCGGTTCGTTGATCAGCACCACGACACCTTATGTCAACAGCGCAACAACCTGTACCAATACCTGTCACCAGAATGGCCGCGCCGGTGCTCCGGTTGCTGCGGTTAACTGGAACATGGCGGCCAAGGCCCCTGTTGACTGTGCCATCTGTCATGCTCAACAACCGGCGACCGGCAGCCATGGCAAACACCTTGCTGCAATTAAAAACCCGGCCGCAAGTACGACGGCAAAGATAGACTGCGCAAGCTGTCACGATACAACTGTCGAGGGAGCGTCGGCGACTGCGCAACACCTCGACTTTAATATCGATGTTCTAGAGACAGCGGCAGATCCGACAGTACCTGGTTACACTCAGAATAAGGCACCACTCGGCTCTGCGTTTGAGAAATGTTCTAATTCCAGCTGCCATACGGACGGCACAACCGCTACCCCGGTGACGACCCCTTTCTGGGGCGATGGCACCGGAGCGAACTGTACCGCTTGCCACACCACGATGAGCACCAATGGTCCGGCATCCGGAAGTCATGGCCAGCATATGACTTCAGCATTAGTAACAACCACTGTCGCCTGTACCGATTGTCATGCGACCGGCACCGACCCAGTGACTAATATTCAACCCGCCGCCGGTCACCGCGACGGCAATATCGATACCAACGTTGCCCTCAAGTACGCACAGACTCCGCTTACCGGTCCATTTACCGATAAGTTGATTGGCTCAGGATTTGTTTCTTGTGAAGCAGCCAGCTGCCATGACAACGGTCTTGGTGCTAAAATAAAAACCCCGGCATGGGGTGTGACGCCTGCGCCAGCAGCCTGTACCATCTGCCACTTGGCAGCTCCTGGGACGGCCAGCCATAGTTTCCACTTAAGCGCGATAAAGGACCCGAAAACTGCTCCTACGGTTAACATTGCCTGCGGCGATTGCCACAACGGCGCCTTGCAGGGTACTAATCCGGGAGCAAGTCACCTCAACAACACCGTTGAAGTCCTCAACGGCTATGTCAATTCTCCGGCAAACAAGGGCAACCAGACCTGGACAACCTGTGCCACTGCGGCATGCCACGTCAGTGCACAAGGTCTGACCGGAACAACTGCTGGCGTGCAAGTTGCGACCCCTGTCTGGGGTGACAATAATACACGGTGTTCGGCCTGTCACGAGGCTTCGCCGACGACCGCCAAGCACGATGAGCACTTGCTCTCTTATGGCGCTGTTTGCGCAGATTGTCACGCTGGTGCTGTACTCGATACCGTAACAGTTGCAAACAGCAATGGTGGTACTTTCCACCGTAACGGCGATATCGATGTCCTGGCTTCGCTGAATTACTCACAGGTAGGTCCTCAGGCACCCGGTGATGGCTGGGGCTCGTGCGCAAATCCAAATGTATCATGTCACAGTACAGCAGAGTCTCGTCCTTGGGATAACTCTGCCGGTGGCTGTACAACCTGCCACGGCGGCAGCGGTACCAGTGGCGCGCCGCTGGTAACAGGTGATCTGCTGAAGACTCCTTTTGGTGTCTCTGGTCACACTGAGGGCCAGCACACCAAGCATACTGTGACCAAAACTTATGGCTGCGCAACGTGCCACAGCGGTAACGGGATGCCTACGACCGATAGCGTTTTCACTATGGCTTTCACCGGCCTTGCGGCAGGCGGAAAGTACGTTGGTGATTCGAATATCGGCGGTGGCTACTCTTACAACACTACGAGCCCTGATATTTCAACAGCAGCAGGCAAGCAAGATTGTTCAAACATCTATTGCCACAGTACCGGACAGTCACTTAATGGGCTCTCGGCAACACCGGTTTACGCAACACCCTCATGGAGCTCTGCGGCAACTGGACAGTGCGGCACCTGCCACGCTGGTGATGGCGCCAGCGGGAATTTATCGCGTATTGCTACCGGTAGTCACTCAGCACACCTGGATGCGATAGCCAATCCCGTAGCATCTACAACGACTAAAATCGCTTGCTCCGATTGCCATAATGTCAGCAGCACCGCTCACGTCAATCAGGCGATTGACCTTGTTGGTGTTACCTATACGGCTGCAAATACTCTGGGTGATGGTTATGGCACCTGTTCAACCGCCAGCTGTCACGATAATGGTACCGGAACGCTTGTTCCGACCAAAACATGGGGGACAACGGCGGCCTGTACCGAATGTCACACCACCATGACGGCCAATGGTCCGGCTACGGGTAGCCACAACATTCACATGACAACAGGAGGTGCGACCTGCGCAAGTTGCCATGATGCGGCCACCAGTCCGGCTGGCCCCAACGGCACCGAGCCGGCAGTCGGTCATCGCGATGGTAATCTCGATGTGACCCAAGGCTACACCAATACCACCAAAGGCGGCACTTACGGTACCTGTACCGCCAGCTGTCACATCACAAACCGCAACACCACCGGTCTGACCAAGCAGTGGGGTCAGGTCATCACCAATTGTACCGAGTGCCACACCACTCCGCCGACTGGTGATACACATAATGCGCACCTCACGGCTAAAACCACTTCTCAAGTCTTCGGCCAGGTGATTGATTGTGCCTCTTGCCACCAATCGGCTACAACAGCGACTACGGCACCGGGTGCTGGTGAGCACCGTAATCAGCATATCGATGCCACTGTTGGTGGTTATGCAGTGAAATTTATTTCCCCGACGAATGACCAGAGCTACTACACCTGTGCTACGGCTGCATGTCACCGCAATGGTCAGAATCTGACTCTGGGAACCGATGCACGGGTAACTGCAACCTTCGAGGATTTGACCCCGGCTAATTGTACCCAATGCCACACCAATGGGACTCTGAGTGCAAGTCACTCAAATCACATTGATGCTCCCTCAAACTTTGATTGCTCGGTCTGTCATGTTGGGGCTACAAAGGATGCCAGCTATTCGCTCATCGCTCACGGCGATGGCAATGTCGATGTTGCTGTCAGTGCAACCTACTCAACCGGCAGCAACTACACACCGAATAAGGCGTATGGTTCTGCTAAGGTGAGTTGTGCTGCGGTCAGTTGTCACGGTGATGGTCAGACCACAGCTGGCAAGACGACTCCGGTTTGGGGTACGCCTGCGGGTTGTGCTGCCTGTCATATGGACAATGTAGGAGCAAATCTTCTTGTCTCTGGTAGTCATGCTGAGCACCTTGGCAGCTTGATTAAAGCCGGCATAACTTGTGCCAATTGTCATGTGAATGCTGATCCGACGGCACCGACTCCGGTTGCGCCGCTACGTCACGGTGACGGGAAGATTGAAGTCACCGGCTATGCTGTGAATGTCGTGGTTGGCGCTACTGCCAGGCTAACCGGGGACACTTGTAGTGCCGTCAGCTGTCACGAAGACGGTACTGGCGCGACGAAGACCACGCCAGCCTGGGGGACTGCTACAACGGCATGCGCCGAGTGTCATGGCGCGGTACCGACAACCAACAAGCACAGCTTGCACCTGGGTCTGTCCGGTGTGACCTGTGGCACCTGCCACCCGGGTGCCGACAGTGCAACCTATGCTGAGACCACAGCACATATTAATAACACGATCGATATCAATGCCGGATTCAACTATGATGATAATACAACTGTAGCTGGCAACCAGTCTGGTAAGGGTGCCCCATACGGAACCTGCGCGACGGCCAGTTGCCACAACAATGGTCAGGGTGTCTCCGTTGCCAGCCCGAACTGGGCCACAGGGACAACAACCTGTAACAGCTGCCACAACACCACCCCAACGACTGGCAGTCACAGCGCGCACTTTAACAATACCGAGGCGGGTTCTATCAGCTGCGGTAACTGTCATGGCAATGCCGTTGTCAACAGCTCACCGATTACGACTCCGGCGGGACTCCACACGAACAATAATGTGGATGTCTTCGACGTAACTCAAACCGGTGCAACCGGCGTTACTGACCTTGGTTATGTCAGGACCGCAGCTTTGGGTACGGCAAGCTGGAGTACCTGTAACGCGGCCCTCTGTCATGACGACGGTACAGGTACTTTGGTCCAGACTCCGGCCTGGTCGAACGCTTCGTCCAACTGTATCGAATGTCACACCTCGATGACAGCCACAGGTCCGGCGACCGGAGCTCACGCAACGCATATGAACGCTGTAACGAACGGCCTGATTGCTTCACTTGATTGCGTTAATTGTCACAGTGATGCAGTCTTTGATGCGACCACACCGGCCAACAGCAAGGGTGCAACCGGAGAGCACCGCGATACGAACCTGGATGTCTATAACACCGTACCTGGCGACCTTGGCTATGCAGCAAATGTTGCCACCTCGGCACCGTCCTATACCACCTACACCTGTAACACCAGCTATTGCCACGGTGACAAGATCGAGTCTCCAACAAATCTTGGAACCTTCTATGCGCCAACTGGTGTCAATAGTAGTGCAGCTATCAGTAGCGCGCCTCGTTGGGGCGACACTGGGACGGGTTGTACCTTCTGTCACGGTATGCCGCCAGTGCCGACTGTCGGGCTTGTGATCGGGGCACACTCAGTGGGTCAGGCTCTTTCGACTTGCCAGGGTTGTCACGGGGCTGGCAAGGGCGATATCAATAGCACCGGCACCGGATTTACCAACGGTGGCGCGACGCACATCAACCACGTCATTAATGGTGGTGGTAATAATTGTAACGATTGTCACTCAACGGTGGGCGGCACTGGCAATGGTCCGACGAGTCTAAGTGCTGGTCACAGAGCCCACGTCTTTACTGCCTACACCGGTACCATTTCAAACGGTGACTACGGTAACTACTCGACCAACGGCTGGTATAATTCAAATTACATCGATGATGCGAATGATGTTGGCAAGCGTAAATTGAACCTGGGTTGCGGTTATTGCCATCCGCAATCCAACCCTAATCACACAACAGGTGCGGTCGTTGTGGATCTGTCTAACAATGACACCGGCGTCAGCGCTGTTCCTGGCGGAACGGGCTATCGCAAGTCGCTGAATGGTGCAGCAACCTATAATAATCTGGGTGTATGTGACAATGTCTACTGTCACAGTGATGGTAACGGCACTTTCGTCAGCTCGCCAGCCTGGAGTACAGCTGATGGCGTTACCGGTACTGACTGTACTCTGTGCCATGGCAACAGTCCGGCTACAGGAGCGCACAGTGTTCATACCGTTGGTATCCACTACACTGACCTCTACGACAGTGACCGCGTTGGCGTCATGAACACCGCTGCGGCAACACTTGCTGCGCACGGTAACGCTGCAACCGCGACGACTATCACTTGCGTGATCTGTCACGGAAACACGGTCTCTCTGAGTCAAAATGATCAGGATACAACCTGTGCTGGCTGCCACGGCACAACCGCACCGAATATGGGTATTCTGGGCATCAAGGCTTTTTCGAACACTCATGTTAACGGGATCAAGGATGTGGCCTTTAATCTGACTGGATTCAAGACCACCGCTCAGTTGCGGGACGATATTACTAGCGTGACCGAGCTGAATACCAACTGGACTCGGACCAACGGTTACAAACAGGCCACCGGGACCAGCCACGATTCAGCCAAGGCGGTAACCCCTAGTTTCACTGGCGGCACCTGCTCTGCAATTGTCTGCCACAACGGTAACAGCGCAAATTGGTCTGATTCCACAGCAGGCAACTGTCAGAAGTGTCACACAGCTCTACCGCAGTAATTAGTCGGAACATAGAATGACCTTAAGGGCCGGGATTTTTCCCGGCCCTTTTTTTATTCAAGATAGTTACTAGCCACGGACGCACGCGGACAACCGCGGGACAGAAGACAAACCAAACTGAAGTACTTCTGAATATTTTAAGTCCTGGTCACCAATTTCCGTCCCGCCTTCGTCCGTGTGTGTCCGTGGCCAAACCAGCTTTTCAAGCTTTTCTCTGTGCATCTCTGTGACCTCTGTGGCAAAAAAAGGTTATGAAAGCTCTAAATCTCTCAGCCACCGAGATCACAGAGGATCACCGAGAAGAACAGAACCAATGTTTATGCTTCTTAGATTGTGTCCCGCCTTCGTCCGTGTGCGTCCGTGGCCAAAACAAGCCTTTCAAGCTTTCCTCTGTGCATCTCTGTGACCTCTGTGGCAAAAAAAGGTTATGAAAGCTCTAACTCTCTCAGCCACCGAGATCACAGAGGATCACCGAGAAGAACAGAACCAATGTTTATGCTTCTTAGATTGTGTCCCGCCTTCGTCCGTGTGTGTCCGTGGCCAAAACAAGCCTTTTAAGATTTTCTCTGTGCATCTCTGTGACCTCTGTGGCAAAAAAGGTTATGAAAGCTCTAAATCTCTCAGCCACCGAGATCAAAGAGGTCCACCGAGAAGAACAGAACCAAGGCTTATAATTCTGGTTGTGTCCCGCCTTCGTCCGTGTGTGTCCGTGGCCAAACAATCCTTTCAAGCTTTTCTCTGTGCATCTCTGTGTCCTCTGTGGCCAAGCTTCGATTCTAGTTATTGTTTACGGCAGCCCCAAAACCACAAATTTCGACAAAACGTCATCCGGTGATTTAGAGGAGTTGTATTTGTCATATCGCCTGTCAATCTAAGGAGTTCACAGAGAATCTTGACCGATTTCCAAACTATATGGAGTAACCGAAAGAAAAGGGTGAAGTTTTTTTGCACCTATAACCCTATAAAAACAGGACTTGCTCAGTCAGTTGGCGTAGGGGTGTCAGAAAACGGTCAGACATTTTGAATAGATGTGCATTAATGGACTGTTTTTTGCAAAATAGAGCCCTGTCTGTGTCTTAACCTGCGCCCGCTGTGCGTCCAGGTAGGGATAAATCAAGAGAATCAAACGCTTTTAAGCGATATGGAATTGAATAAATTGAATACGTTAAACAACGTTGCAGCCAAGGAGTTTATTGGGATGACTATGATGCGTCGGAGCCTGGGAATGATGTCGAAGATGAGTTCAGTTGTGAATAGGCTGGCTGTGATAACCGTTTTGGCGGTGTTGTTGGGTCTGTCCGGGATGGTAACGATTGCTTCGGCCGCCTGGACCGATAATCCTTTGCTGCACAACAGCAATCGTTTTCCCACGAACCGTCATACGACCGGTTGGGGGATCCCTGGCCAATACGGCGGTGCATTTACCTGCGACACCTGCCACGCTAAAGCAACTGGTAATATTAAACGGATCAAGGCCAGCATCAGCTTCCCCAGCGGTATAGCCATGCCGGATGGTGGCGTCAGTTCAGCCGTTAATCTGCAATCGGCGGTCGATGGTAGCAGTGATTTCGGCGATGATAGCGTGGCGACTGGTGGCGTGCCGCGTATATCTTCCAATAAGATCTGTGAAGTTTGCCACACCGTTGATGCGACCCAGGCTGCCGGCGTCAAGCAACATGCGGCCATGCAGCAGACGGTTTCGAATCATTACGACAAGGCCGATTGCATCAAGTGTCACCTGCATAGCGCCGGTTTCAAAGCTGACTGTACCACTTGTCACGGCAACCCGCCGGCCGTCAACTCCCTCGGTGGTCCGACCGGTCTGTCGAATACCCCTATAACCGGTAGCGCCACCGCCGGTAAGCACACCTTGCACGCTGTAACCAAGGCTTACGCCTGTAACACCTGCCACACCGGTTGGACCGGTGCTGGTGAAATGCCGAATGCGGGCAATATCAACATCGGCTTTAACGCCTTCGGTGATACCACCGCGGCCTATAACGGTCGCACTGGCGGTGCTTACACGCGCGCTGCTGGTACAACCGGTACCGACAATGACACCCTGACCTGTTCGGCTGTCTACTGCCACGGCACCAGCACCCCAAAGTGGCTTGATACCGCCGGTGCTATGGCTTGCGGCAGTTGCCACGGTGATACAACTGGTGCCCCGATCGAGACCGCTGGCGACGGCGACCTCGCTGGTTTGACCAGCGGTCCTAAGGTCGGTAAGCACGTCAAACACGTTGCCAAATATGCTTGTTCCTTGTGCCACAAAGGCGCTGGCAACGGAACCACACTGCATGTCAACGGTACCAACGATATCATCTTCGATACCGCTCTGGCTGGACCCAGTGCGACCTTCACCCCGAATACGGTCAATGGTGGCACCTGCTCGAACCTGAGTTGCCACAGCAACCAGATCTGGAATACGACAACTCCGGCTCTGGCTTGTAATAGCTGCCACGGCTACCCGCCGACCTCGGCTAGCGACCCCGCCAACAATAAGCACGTCGGCGTGACTCCGGTTAACCATGACAAGACCGCTGGCGTGACTACTGCCCTGACAGGTAATCACAAGGAATGTAATACCTGCCACGGCAAGAGTAGTACCAATGGATTGACCCTGAACCTTGCCAATGGCGGCGATAACTACCTGGCCAGCTACCACATGGACAACCAGATCGAAATGAATGGTTGGGCCACAGACAGCGGTCAGGATGCTCAATATCAACAATCCGGTGTTGGCGCCTATGGCTGTGCCAAAGCCTGCCACGCTAACGATCCAGCGCATCAACTGTCGGACAGCGGCATGACCGTCCAGCTGCATCGTTATGGTAGTGGCGATTGCGCTGGCTGTCATGACACCGGAGCCGGTGGCGCACCGACTGTTACTGCTGCCAGTTCGCATTCAACGAACACCACAGGCAAGACCTGTGTCGATTGCCACACGTCTCATGGTGCAGGTACGATTGAGATTCCGAATAACACGACCGTTGGAATTAACTATACGGCCAATGGGGAAACCGGTATCGCATTGGGCAGTTCTACGGTTACAGGTGCGACCGAGGCTGAAATCTGCTGGGGTTGTCATACTGCCACTCAGAATGAATGGAATGCCAGCCCCTACAGCGCCTCAACCGAAAACTGGACCACGGCTGTTTTCACTGTAGCGGGAGGGGCCGGCATTCCGACCAATCGCCCTGTACGCTCGGTCCATACTGCGAACTCTGCAGTTACCGGTATCTCGAGCGTTGATGAGTATGTGAACCAGGCTGACCGGCACAATGTCGAAGCCGTCGCGCAGATCCGTTGTTCTTACTGCCATGATCTGCACTCACTCGGTAAAAATGGCTATACTCCGACCGCCAAGCCCTGGCTGCGCGGAACATGGATGGCGAATCCGTACAGCTTGGACAGTCCGCCGATGAATGGCACCACTTATAACACCAACAACTATGGGACCCCTGGCCCTAATGCACCGCGACTGTTTGCCACGACAACGGATTCAAAGACAAAAGCCGGTTACTTTATCGATCAAAATAGTGATTGGCCGACAGTTAAAACTCCAGCAACTGGTACTTTCTATACCTCGGCTGAAACGGCAGGGCTTTGTGAGCTTTGCCATACCGGCGGTACGAGTACTCTCAATCAATATTCATCAAATCTCTGGAACGGAACTAAAAATGGTCACGCCAACTCGACCCTCGGTGGGTCCGGTGCGGCAGCCGGGAATAACATTTTTGATGGTACGCGCGGACTGACTAGCTCGGGCGGTGGAACCTGGATGGGTTCTCAGCATGGTGCCTACTTGCGTTCGACTAGATATAATTCCACCGATAATTATGGTGTTAATAAAACTTATGGAGAGCCCAAAGCGCGTGGAATCTACTCTTCATGGCAACCAATAGAGCCAGCAGCTTCCGGCAATAGAAATATTCCGCCGGTCAACAGTGGCTGGTACGGTGGTGACGCAGTGGATGGCAGCTCCGGCGGACTCGGAGACCAGTATGCTGACTGGTACACCAATGGTGGCACGAAGGTTGGTACGGCCGGGACCTATAATATCGCCAACGTCTATGTCGGCACCTCACCGCGGGCACATAACTTCACCTGTTCCAAGTGCCATGATCCACATGCTTCGGGCCTGCCGGCTCTACTGGTGACCAACTGTCTCGACACAACCAATGCAACCTGGAATAACAACAGCACCTCGAAAGGTCCTAAGGCAACTTCGGGTAGCAATAGTGGTTGGGGTTTTGCTGCCGCAACCAACTGCCACCGAAAGCGTACGGGCGAGAATGGCTGGAACAAGTTAAGCCCCGGGCTTTAATGCCGGGTGAGCAGGCTTTTGAGATTCTGTTGTTATGATCTCAAAAGTGTACTCTATGTGAGTGTAAGTGTATTGACCTGAATGGTCAGTTGATAGAAGATATGAAGGGTCGAGACTTTTGGTCTCGACCCTTTTTTTGACGATTCATTACGGCCTAAAAGAACACCCATCTTGTGGAGTGAATAAAATGGCTACTCAATTTTCGCGCCTGAAGGCAATGCTGGGGAAAATTTCGTTAATTTTGACAATCTCGCTCGTTGCAGGTTGTAGTGTTGGGTTGCCACTACAAAAACCTGGTATTGCGTTCAAAGCGCCTGGTGCATGCGCAGAGTTTGTTGTCAATTCTGGTGAACAAAAGTATACAAAACATACTGTTCAAACATACAACGAGAAGGGTTTGCTGGTTGAGATCCGTACGGTTGATGTGACAACTGATGCAATTATTTCTCAGGATAAATTTGTCTATAATGACAAGGGTTTGTTGACCTTGATGACTTCGGCAAATCCTGCTGGGCAAATCTACAAGTGGATTCATTACCGCTACGATTCTTCGGGAAGAAAGATCAGAGAGGGGTATTCCGAAGGGACTGAAGATCAGTTGATATTTTACTCACAATTTGGATATGATTCTACCGGGCAGCTAACCGTGAAAGAAACACTGCGTGCTGATGCTGAGAATTATTCAAACGCAGAGTTTTATTTCTATGATGACAAAGGGCGCAAAGTCCTTGAAGAGTTGGATGATGACGGTGACAGCTTGACTGACAGATTGTATAAGTATCGTTATGATGAAGAGGGGCGTCTGGTCCAAATCATCAATGCCCGCGGTGATGATGGGACTGTCTTTTCCACTTACAATTATTCTTATGATCCACTTAAAAATGAGCAGACGATTCTGCACTTTGACGCTGATGGTAAGTTTATAAGCGAAAAAATTGATACGAAAGATGAGTTTGGTAATCTTTATCTGAGCGTGCAAAAGGTTGGCCCTGGGAAAAAAGCACGCATAATTTTTTATGACTACAGTTGTTATCGGTAAAGCAATTAGCTTCAGGGGTCACTTCAGGGGTCAAGTCTTGCAACCATGCAAAATTGTGATACTCTGTCGCACATGGCCCGACAATTACGCATTGAATATCCTGGAGCAGTTTATCATGTCACATCCCGTGGCAATGCCCGTAATGCGATCTATGTCGACGATGGTGACCGGGAAGCCTTTTTAAGGGTTCTGCACTCTGTCATTACCCGTTATGGCTGGGTGTGTCACTCCTATTGCCTAATGGGCAATCACTATCATCTCCTGCTTGAAACGCCTGAGGCCAATCTGTCTCAGGGGATGCGTCAGCTTAATGGCGTCTACACCCAGACCTACAATAAACGCCACGGCTTTGTTGGGCATCTTTTCCAGGGACGTTTTAAATCGATTTTGGTCGAAAAGGATAGTTATCTTTTATCCCTGTGTCGATACATTGTCCAGAACCCGGTGGCTGCTCAGCTTACACAGACACCAGACGAGTGGATCTGGAGTAGTTTTCGGGCGACCGCCGGACTAGCCAGAGTGCCGGAATGGTTAACGGTAGACTGGATACTTTGTCATTTTGATGAAAATATCGACAGGGCGCGAGACCGTTACCGGGAGTTCGTTGGCAAGGGTATAACCGAAATCAACCCGTGGAATGCCTTGATCGGTCGCGTTATCCTCGGCAAAGAGGGTTTTGCCAAAACGCTGGAACCGCTTTTAGAGGATAAATTGCCTCAGTCTGAAATCCCTAAACCACAGCGCATGATTTTAAGGCCGTCATTGGATGTTTTATTGGGCGGGGACCTGCCGATATCTCGGGCCGCACGAGATGAAAAAATATATCAGGCGCATAGGGATTTCGGCTATAGCATGAAGAATATTTCCGATTTTCTGAGGGTACATTATGCGACAGTAAGCCGGGCTGTGAAGCGGGTGGAGTCAAGGTTGTTGGATTGCAAGACTTGACCCCGAGATATGCTAGATATGCTTTGCTGCTGGTGAACTACTAATGGCTGTCTGCTAGTGGCCATTGGCGGGCAGTATGAAAAACTCGCAGTATCTCAATGGTATTGTTCCGAACGCGATAGGGGATGACGTAGGGTAAGTTCGGGATTATGAGTTCGCGGGTTCCACAGACCCGGCCGGGGTGACCTATTTCAGGATGGGAAGACAGGTTGTTAATCCTATCACGAAGGCAACGTGCGACTTCCAGGGCCGCTTGTTGGTTGTCTCGACCGATATAGTCGCGAATGTCGCTCACGTCCTTCACGGCGGTGTCAAGCCATAGAATTTTCATCAGGGCCGTTCAGTCTCTTTGTCGCTGCCCCAATTGGCGAGCCATGTGTCAATTCGCTCATGCTCGATAAATACAGCTTCAGCTGTGTCTGCGTGACCTAGGGCCTGCTCGGTGGCTTGTATTTGCCATTCGTTTGTATTTAGATATTCTTCAATGGCTTTTTTAACGAGGTGGCTACGCGTCCTATCTGTGGCGTCAGCCAGACAGTCAAGGCGTTTTTTGGTTTCATCATCAATGCGGATATTGACCATGCTGCTCATGTTTGACCCCCTTGTATGCGATTGATTATATTGTAATACGTTGTATTATTCGGGTCAAGAAAACAGGAAGGATCAACCGAGGGGGCACGTCTTGCAATAAAGTAAATTGATGGATTCATCGCACGAAGAACAGCATTTTGGACTAACGAGTCTTTGAAGTAATCTTTTGTACTCCATCCCCGAATAGTCACTGATCCGCTCGATACATTCAAGCATATGGAGTATGTAGCTCTGGTCATGCTCGGTCGAAGTCAAAGTTCTGTTGCCTCATTCAGAATTTTGTCACGGATGGCACTATGCAGAGAATGGGAGGTAACAACATCAACTTTTCTACCAAGTAGATCCTGAAGATCCATAAGCAGAGGACCGAGTGCGAAGGCTGACTGGTCTTTTTCCATTTCGACCAGGAAGTCCACACTACGTGTTGCGTTTTCTTCATCCCTGGCCATTGATCCAAAGAGTCGGATGTTTTTCGCACCCCTGATTCGGGCCAGCTCCAGGAATTGTTCGCGATGATTCTCAATAGGTTGATCCATGAATCGACTCCTAGGAGGGGCATCAAGTCGCAGAGGAAAACAGAAGAGAGACTGTAGCCGATGACTGCAGACCAGGATGGAGGGATGAACTCATGGTTGTCAACCCAGGTGGATTACTTCGTAATTTTTTTCAATAACGGATTTGAACTCAGGTGAAATGGCCTGCCAATCGAGCAGGTCGACGGTGATCGGCAAGTTCGATTCGGCAAAAGTATCCTTCAATCCTTCCAAGTATCGCCAGTCAAGTGGTTTGTCACTCACCAGAGCCAGATCCAGATCAGAGTAGGTGGTTGCTTTGCCGGTGACGCGTGATCCGAAGGCGCGAATTTCGCAGTGGGGAACTTGTTTCTGCAATATTTCGATGATGGTATGTAGTGCTTCAGGGGCAAGGTCAATCATTGCGTGCTTCCAATTGCTTCAGAAGGTCCTGAGCATCAATGTTGAAACGCTCGGCGACTGCAAACACTGCCGCAGCCTGCTTTGCATCGTAGGTATGCGAGCTTAGATTTCGGGCGTCGCCATATTCGAACCAGGGGAGAGGATCAGACACCAGACCGTAACGGGCAGCCAGGCGAAACAGCTCCTTGCGCGTGCGCGGATCAGCGTCTTCAGGAGAGCGGTTTTCGCGAATCCAGCGTTGGATAAACTTCCAGCATTGCTCGTACGCAACTTCAAAATGCTGAATTACTCCTGCTCGAACAGTTTCGCGTAAGTCCACACTGAGCACTTCCCTATTGCTATGTACCGCGTTTAAAGATCTTTTTAAGGCATCTATGGCCATTCTCAGACTGTTTAACTCAAGTGTCACGACCGATCTCCATTCCAGGTATTCTTTTTTTGTTCCAGTCTTTTGGGTTGATCTCTGGTGCGGATTCTAGCAGAAGGAATGGAGTCGTGCCAGAAAGAAGCATGAATAATTCATTCAGCCTGGCAGGCGAGGTCTTGAAGTTCTAGGGGGCAATTCTTGCAATCCCCAAGGTACTCATGCACAAGAATATTGCGAAAGCCGGTGATTCCCTGCCCGTTGATCTCTGGGTGTGGTGATTTTGAAATATCTGAGAGCCGTTGGCTTGCCCTGTCAATGTCAAAAGCAAAGACCCTATTCTGCGGGTCTTTTGCGGCGCGTAAGCTACCACTTACTCTTGTTGGTGAGTCTTGGGCTCAGCCGATTTGTTCTCAGTTTCTCCTAAGTTGTGTATGAGGTTCTTGAGACTATTGCTCATCTCCGGGTAGTAAATCGTTGACCAGGGGAGTTGTTGCTGTCGCTCGTAGATTTCGAGCGCGGCCTGTTTCTTCCCCATCTCTAACAGCAGGTCGGCTTTATGCAACGGGATCAGAGGATTGTAAGGCATGGCAGCAATCGCTTTGTCAAGCAGCTGAAGTGTTTGATCATTCCAGCCCTTTTCGAACCCGGTTTGTGCCAGGGACAGGTACTCTTCAGCATAGCCAGGGTCAAGAGCAACAACCTTGTCAAGTTGCTCAAAGGCCTCCTTGTTCTGGCCTGTTTCAATAAGTACCCGGTACGCATCATACTGAACGCTGGCGTCAAGCGGACTTTGTTCTGCGCTTTGAAGCATCAGCTGCTGGGCTTTGCTTTCTTGGTAAAAGTCTTTGCTGAACAATGCTTCCTTGCGATTTTGCCAATTCTTGGGCATCTGACCGTCAATGATTTGAGGGTTTTCTAAAAGCTGAGCAAGATCCTTGATCAGGAAGCGGGTTTCCAAGGCATAATTCCCTCCTTCATTGGAGTAAGAGAGGCTCACCGCCAGGGTTGGCCACTGGGTATCGCGCAACAGCAAAGCAGTTTCGTGTAATAAATTATAGAGCGGCGTGCTGACCGAATTTTTGAACAGGCCGCGGAAATATCCGAGATCAATATGCAGCAGGACCGGCTGGCTTATTTCGGGAAGAGCGGCGAGGGGGTGCACAACACGCAGGGGAATGCCCCGCACGCGGCCTTCAAAGATGCCTTCTTCGGCGCGAGTTAGCTGTGCTGCCTCTTCGTCTGAAAGAAAGCCAGCTTTTACAAGAAGTTTGCTGAAATTTTGGACCTTGAATTCTGCTAACGGGCTGCGCGTCGGAAAATACCAGACGATTTCCGAGATCAGTTGGCTATCGATTGCCGCACTGAGGGTCTGCTGTGAGAGCAGCACAGGATTGACACGTTGCAGGCTGGCTTGGCGAGTAAAGTCCTCTGCACTGCCTGTTGCTATAAGGTCCTTGACACTCTTCTTAAGGGGCTGCGGGATGGGGGCAAGGAACGGATTTTCTGAAAAGAGCACCAGCGCAGGTTTTTGTGTTTTGAAATTTCTCCAGACCTGGAGCGCCTGAGAGGGCAATTCAAATAAAATTGGTGTTATGTTCTGCTGCATGACTTGCGTTTCGGATAGTTTTTGCTGAGAGGTTGGTTGAGGACTCTGGTCTTTCTCTTGATTTGATTGGCAACCAGGAAGCAGCAGTAACAGGAGGATCAGCAGAATTGGCATTGATTTCTCTTTCTTTTAAGGTGAAATTCCATTTTATACCAACTTCATGACAGGCGTCATCAGAATCTTCTGGATTTTCTTTGCTTCAGGTGTTGAGATATAATCCTGCGTGCGAGAAGAGATCCTTTACCCTGCTTTTATATGGATGAGAGTATGCATAGATTTTTTGTTCTGACTGGTTTGTTGGTCGTCCTTTTTTGTAGTTTTGCTCAGGCGAGAACTCTGTCAGTGTCTGGGAAAGTAGTCAGCGCTGGTGATGGGGTTGCGAATATCATCGTGACCGCCTGGCCTCTGTCGACGGTCGGCTTTAGTGGGACTCCGCCATTTCAATCCTCTCCGTCAGATAAGGGTGGCCTGTTTGAGATGCAAGTTCCTGCCGGGGAATATTATTTTTTGGCGCAAAACGATCAGTATTTCGGCTTTTATGGGCGAAATCCGGTCAATGTTGGCGGCAAGGGGGTCGATGATCTGCGGATTGCCCTGCCTTTACGTCAACCCGTTAAAGCTGCTTTGTTGCCAGACGTCATGCCGGGAGTCATCATCAAGACGACAACTGCAGGTCAAGCCGTTTCGGGGGTGACGCTGATGGTCTATCCCGATCTGAATAACCAATTAAAGGGGATGGGCTATGGTCTAAGCCAGCCGAGTGATGCAGCAGGTGTGACCGAACTTCAGTTGGGAGAGGGCAGCTACTATATTGTCGCTCGCAAGAGGCAGAGTGGATCCATGATGGGGCCTTTGCAGGCCGGTGATTTCTTCGGTTATTACGCGGGGAATCCGCTCAGTCTCAAGAATGGAGAGGTTCTGACCATCGGCATCGATCTGGTTGAAGTGCCGCAAAAAGTCAAAACTCAGGCCGATCATATGTTCGGCCATACCAGCATCAGCGGCAAGGTCCAAAACACTGTGGGGGCTCCGGTTGCTGGTGTGAGGGTGCTGCTTTACCCCGATGCCACCATGCTTAATCGACCACTCTATGTATCCCAACCCTCCGACAGCAACGGCGATTATGTCCTCAGCTTCCCCAAGGGTGGAACCTACTTTGTCGCCGCGCGTAATAAGTTAGGTGGTGCCCCCGCTCCAGGTGAGCTCTACGGCCGTTATACCGGCAGTCCCGATAGCTCTATCCGAATCCGTAGCGGCCAGGATTTAATAAAGATCAACATGTTGGTTGAGGAGATGTGGTAGGTAAAAAAATACGGGGACAACTTTTTATCGTTCGCTGACGCGACTGTCAGCTCTCGGAACACCTGTGGTGTCCAGAGCGGTCGAGGCTGAAGATCTAACCCTGGTCGTGTTCAGTCGGTGTGAATTCCCATCTCGCGAAACCGAGTGGCCAGCTTCTGTCGCGCCTCATCTTCCCCATGTACGAGCCTGATATGCGCGGGCTTGATGCGCATCCGCTTGACGAAGTTCAGCAGGTTCTGCTGATCGGCATGTGCGGAATAACCGCTCAGGGTGTGGACGCGTGCGCGAATATCAACGCGTTGGCCATCAAGCTCAACATAGCCGCCTTGAGAGCCGTACTGCTGAATATCGCGGCCCGGTGTGCCAGCCGCCTGGTAGCCACAAAACAGCACATCAGTTCTGGCATCACCAAGCAGGGCCCTGAGATAGTTTACGATTCGCCCGCCGCTGCACATGCCGGACGCGGCAATGACGATACAGGGGTGCGCTCGGCGCTGCAGGTAGTCGACTGTCTGCTGATGGTCCTGATGGCTGCCGATGGTCGTCAACTGTTCGAAATCTAATGGATGCCGGCCACTGAGCAACTTCTTTTTGGCTTCAGCATCCCAGAAAGGGCGCAGCTTGCGGTAGAGACGGTTGAAACGGCTGGCGAGGGGAGAGTCGACAATGATCTCCAGCTCTTGCCAGGGCAGACCTTGCGCGGCAAAAGCTGTTCTGTTGTGGTGGATGATTTCTTCAAGTTCATAGAGTAGTTCCTGCGTTCTTCCGATCGAAAAGGCTGGAATAAGAATGGCACCACGATCGACAAGCGCCTTTTTGATCAGCCTTTGCAGCAGGGCACGGCGTTCTTTGCGTCCCTGATGCTGCCGATCACCATAGGTGCTCTCGAGGACCAGCAGGTCAGCACGGTAGGGAGATTTAGGGGCTGGTAGCAGCGGCGCATAGGGTGCCCCCAGATCACCTGAAAAGAGAATACGCTGCTGGCCTTTGCTGGTTTCAGCATCACACTCAATAAATGCTGAGCCAAGAATATGTCCCGCAGGCTGCAGTCGGATTTTTAACGCTGATTTGCCTGCAACCTTTTGCCATTGTCCGTAGGGGAGGGGGCAGAGTTGGGATTTTATCTGACGCAGGACTTGATTGATGAGTGCCTGCTTACGAGTGATGCCGATACGGATCGCATCTTCTAAAATTTCGGGCAGCAAGAGCGCCGAGGGCTGGCTGCAGAAGATTGGGCCATCGAAGCCTGCCGCCAGCAAATAGGGTAGCCTGCCGCAGTGGTCAATGTGAACATGAGTGAGGATCAGGCCTCGGAGCTGGCTGACAGGAAAGTCGATCTCGGCAGAGAAATTGTCTTCGCCCTGACTGAGACCGCAGTCGATCAAAAGGCCTGAGTGGTCTGCCAGACGGAGCTCATGACAGCTTCCAGTCACCTGATAACGGCCACCGTGGTGGATAATGGATATGTTTTTCATCGCCCCTCCTTTGTTGTGTATTTCTAAGCGATCTATTGAATCTGTGCAATGTTTTTTTGCTCTTGTTGGAGGGCTGGTTTGTTTATTGCATATTTTTTTGGCTGTTGGCAGAATGATGCTGAAATGGTAGGAAACTGCCGTGAAAAGAAGTAAAGTGTGACATCAGACTACGTTTTATAACCGAATGACAACGATAGAATCATAACCGTAAAACATGGAGGCAAAGATGAAAAAGTACATGAAGCCTAAGGTCGTGGGTAGCAGCAACGTTCACCCCTGCTAAGGCACAAAAACAGAATGAATTGACTTAAGGTCGGGTTTTCCCGGCCTTTTGTCGTTTGTGTACAGCTGAATGCGACCGGGGGGACTCCATATCGCACATCTCCTATGACCTCGGCGGAAGTCAGTTCGCTAAACGACAATGACCTCTTAAGTAAGAAGAGCCGGCGGGTAGGGTTCCGCCAGCTCTTCTTGATCCTGATGTCATCTGTGGTCTGTATTGCTTAGTTTATTTCATTGAGCGCGATATCGTCGATCACCACCGGGTTTCGATCCTGTGTCCCGTCACGGAAGAAGAGGAGGTGGATCATGTTGGTTTTTGGACCGGTCGTGAAGTTGAAGGATTGTTCCTGTTTCTCTGTTTTGCCACTCAGTTTGATCCCTTGTTGGCTCCCGACTTGATGTTGCTTGGCCATCGACTCGGAAAACTGTTCACCAATCCACAGAAACTCATCAAACTCCAGCACGCCGATACCAGCGCTCGCACCTTCGGTCAGATCGCAGTTGATGGAGGCCTTGACCTCATAGCGGGTTCCTGGTGTAACCGCGATGGGGGAGAACACACCAACTGAATCAAGGCCCTTGATGGCGCGAAAGCCGAAGGCGATGTTGGAATCGGTATCCACCCCGGTCTTGATCGGGCCCGAGGTGCGGGACAGGTGGTCGATATAGGTTCGCCAGAACTGTAGCCCCTTTTCGTCGTCATCCTCCGGGCGGAAAGCTCCGGCCCGTGGGAAGAGTGAGAGTTGCGGAGCCGCTTGAAAGTTTTCGGACAGAGGTGGCGTCGGGGGTTGCTGCACTTCCTCCGTAGGTTGATGCTGCTCTGCTGTTGTTCCTTCGACAGGTGTTTTAGCAGGGTTTTCGACCTGTTTGGCGGGTTCAATATTTGGGGTATTTTTCTTTTCATCGCCAGTTTGTGACTGGCAAGCGGTAAGGCTGAGGAGAAGCAGTAGGATCGTCAGATATTTCATTTTTACTCCGGGGGATTATGTTGGTCGTGGTTATCATCAAAAGTGGTCAACCAATATACGAGAAGGACCTGGGGGCTTCGCTGTGGAAAATTGTGTTGAATCTAATTTTCCATTTTATTGATCGAAGAAGGAATTGTCGAGGATTGATTCAATTCGGTGAAATGATCGGTCTGCTCAGATGCCGACATTATCTATTATTTCTGAATGGCGCTCAGGCATAAATTTAATGACCTGCACAGGGCCTTCTGCTAGGATCTGACGGTATGATTTTTGCCTCAGATACCCATTGATTCTTAGACTTCTGCCTGCACCTTTGTGGTTTAAATGACTTGCTGAAAAGGATGTCCAATGTTCCGACTGTCTCTTACTCTTTTACTGACTGCCTTTCTGCTCACGGCTTGTAGCGACAACAAGCAGGATAAGGTGCAAACCGATTCTGTAAAACCTCAAACGACTTCGTTTCAACAGGACTCCAGTAAAATTTTTGAACGTCTTGTTACGGTCTTGGATGGATATCAGGCTTTCAGCGGCAAACTGCCACTGAATTTACAAGATCTGGATTCAGGCGGCTACATGTTTGATAGCGCCTACCTCGCGGATATTCTGCCTCAAGATGTTGCTTTGTATCTGGAGCTTGCTTCGGATAAAGCAGCCACGCGGATGTGGCTGCAAAAGAGTGGTGAAGAGAAAGTCTTGAGTCGGACCTTGATGAATCCGCATCTCCAGCAAATCGAGACGAAAGATATGCAAGCCCTTAAATCAAAATGGCAGGAAATTGCCAAAGTCGGTCGCCTGACGCAGGTTCACCTCTCGCTTTCTCGTTGAAAAAGCAGAACGGTTTTTTTTTGTTTCTCTGGCGTTTTTTCAGTTCCGTTAAGCTGACCATCGGCCTGTTGCTGGGAATGGCAGTCGTGGCAATCCCTGCGACGGTGATTAAACCCGACATGGGTCGTTACGAAGTTTTCTATCAGACCCCCTGGTTTCGTGGGCTACTTTTTCTGCTGGCGTTGAATTTGCTGGTCTGTACCATCCGGACCATCGCGCGCAATCTGCGAGACCGGCGGCGCTTTGATGAACAGCTAGCGCTTTTGCCCGCGTCGGCTATCCCACTGAACAACTCATCACTTGATAGTCTGCTCCGGGCTCTAACCTCGCTCGGATTCCGTGGCGACCAGACGGGCAACCGTATCTGGGGCCGCCGCGGCCGTGTCGGGCGCTGGGGATCGACCCTGGTTCACTGCAGTCTGCTGGCCATCATGCTCGGTGCCATTCTTGGCGAAACTGGCTTTGTCGGGACGATTAACACCTACCTTAATGATGAAAACCGGAGCTATTTCGACTGGGACTCGCAGAGCGATAAGCCTCTCGGTTTTAGTCTGCGTGTCGACCGTTTTGAGCTGCGCTATTATCCGATTACTCTGCGCTTTGACATGGTTGACCCGGCAGAAGGGCAAACGATTGGCCACTTCACCGGTTTGGAAGGGGACAAGCTTGAGTTGGCTTCAGGCCGCTGGCAGTTGCAGGTTAAGAGTTTTAACCCGGATGAAAAGGTGCTGACCCTCGGGATCTTCCGCCAGGGTAAGTTTGTCGATGATTATCTGGTGTTTGCCGATGATGAGCGTTTTGGTGGTTTGAAAAACCCAGGTTTTCAGATCAAAAATATTCAGTTCCGTGATCCCGTTGTTCAACAGATCGAATGCGATGTTACGATTATTGAAAAAGGGCAGATCGTCAAGCAGGGGACGGTTCGGGTCAACGAACCGTTGACCTGGCGTGGGATTTCGATTTATCAGACGGCGTATTCGCGTGATAAGTTCGGGTTCTGGTCCACCGGTTTTCAGCTGTCGAAAGATCCCGGTGAAGTAATTGTGTGGATCGCTTCGGTGTTGTTAATTCTTGGTTTGGGCGCCGCCTTTTTTATCCCCTATCGGGCCGTTGGAGTGCGTCGGTTTGAGGATAGTTTTTATCTGCTGCCATTGCATGGATTTCACGGCGAGTTGGGGGAGGAACAACTGACGAAGATTGCGTACAAGTTGGATCTTTCCGCCCCAGAATAGGGTTACAACCTTCCGGGGTGGCGGCCCCGGTCGCCGCCCAAACTTTTGGGCGCACAAAAGTTTGGATCAAAATGCGCCCCGAACTCCTTGCCGCCTGAGGCGGTACCCTCCACGCCTTTTCGCTTTTGCGCTCACTCAGAAACTCGCCTGCGGCTCAGACATCTTCGCTCGAATTCCGCAAGGCTCTAATGCGTTCCGGCTGCGTCATACGGGGTTGGGTAGGGTTTAAAGTCGATTGCAGGTTTTGCAAGGGACTGCCAGCCCATTTTTTCACCCCTCACCCCTCACCCCTCACCCCTCACCCCTCACCCCTCACCCCTCACCCCTCACCATCCTTTGCCTTTCGGCCCCAACCTCTTCAACTCATACTCACGTGTTCCTAAACCAACCTTCTCTCCATGCTCTAAAGTGATTTCCCAATCGATCTGCGGATGCACACCGCGGAACTTGTCGCCTCCCGGCTCATGCCCGCTGGTGAGTGCGGTGTCAGGTAGCCCTTTGGCCTGGTTAACCAGATCGGCGCAGGCCTGATCAAGGGCGACGGGGTCGCTTGAGGCGAGGATGCCTATATCCGGCACAATGGCGGCGTCTGAATGCCCGTAACAATCACAGGATGGGCTGACTTGGGTGATGAAGTTGATGAAGAAGGCTTTCCCCTGCTTGCCGTCCAGCGCTGCCAAGGCATATTCGGCCATCTTACGCATGACCTGGCCCGATTCCTCGTTCCATTGAATCTGCATGGCTCTGGTCGGACAGAGGCTGATGCAGCGTCCGCAGCCGGTGCAGAGTTGTGGGTCGACGATGGCGGCTTTAACGCCAATTTCGAGCGCACCATGAGCGCACCCGGGGAGGCAGGCACCACAGCGGGTGCAGAGTTTTTCAGAGACAACTGGAGCAACGGTTGAATGTTGTTCCAGCTTCCCCTCACGGCTTGAGCAGCCCATGGCCAGATTTTTGATCGCGCCACCGAAACCGGTCAGCTCATGACATTTGAAGTGACTGACTGCGATCAGGTTGTCTGCTTCAAGGATTTCAATTCCGATATCGGCGCTCCGCAGAATCTCTCCCGTAACCGGAATTCGACGTGAGGAGTGACCACGCAAACCGTCACACATGATAAGGGGTGCGCCGACAACGGCATAAGCAAAACCATTTTCAATACCGCAGTTAAGGGCCGAGACCGCTTCTTTACGTTGCCCGGGGTAGAGGGTGCAGCTGTCCGTTAGAAAGGGTTTGCCACCAAGGTCGCGAATCGCATCAACGATGCTGCGGATGAAAACTGGTCGGATGTAGGCGTGGCCGCCTTTTTCGCCGAAGTGAATTTTGATCGCGCTGAGATCTTCGCTGCTAACGACCTGAGAGAGCCCTGCTTCAGTGAGAAGACGTTCAAGTTTATTGAACATATTTTCACGATTACCGGTTCGAAAATCGGCCATCCAGACTGTCGCTGCCATGATTATATCCTTTCCTGCGCTGTTGTCGGGTTGGTTTATTCTGACAGAATAGGCAGGAATATCAGGCAAGTCGAGAAACTTTTACAACCGCTATTTTATCGTAGTTCCTGGATATCTCCTTCGTTCCATAAATCACTGAAACTGCCAGCAAAGGACGAATTCTCCTTGCGCTCGTTCGCCTTGCTCACTAAAGACCCAAAGTCGCAGAGAAAATCTTTGGGGCGTCTGGTTTAAGCTAAGAGTTGGACCTCTGCTTCTAGCCTTCATCAGGCGTGCTTTGGTGGGGGTTGCTCAGGCGAGATCAGGAATCGACTCCGGCAGCAACATGCTGCAGAAATCATCCTGAGTGCAATCGAACTGAATCCCCAGTTTGAAGGCACCGGCTGCAGCCGTCCCACCGACATGGCGGACGGTGCCGGTTGTCTCCAGGTCTTTGGGCCAGAAAGGGTAGCGGAAACGCAACTCAACATTGGTGCCGATCTGTGGCGCGCTCGCATTTTTAAGGGAAAGTCCGGTATGGCTGATATCTGAGGAGAGGGCGGAGCTGAATCTCTCTTCCCCCTCAAGTTTGATCTCGACGATGTTGCGGAACTGGTGGCGATTGGCCCCACGGGTGTCATCGAGGCGCGGCAGGATGGCGTTGCGGGTCGCCTTGGCTTCATAGAGTCTACGGTCTGCCGCTTCAATCAGTTCGCCTGTGCTCTGTCCATGCTGGGGGTAACTGGCCACTCCGCCACTGATCGTCAGATTGTTGCTATCGAGACGTTCCTGTCCGGTGAACGGCTCATCGGCAATCGCCTCGCGAATGGCCTCGGCCAGTGGAATCGCTTCTTCGAGGTTGCAATCGGGTAAGAGGATGGCGAATTCTTCCCCGCCATAACGGGCAGGGAGGTCGAGCTCTCCGGTACGGGCGCGCAGGATGTCGCCGATCTGACGCAGGACCTGATCCCCCTGCAGATGACCGCAACGGTCGTTAAACTGCTTGAAGTGATCCAGGTCGAAGATGATGATGCTGAAGGTTTGGCCAGCTTCGCGGGTAGCCAAATCTATTGCTTGTTGCAGTTGTTGCTTGAAATAGCTCTGGTTGTAGAGCCGGGTCAGGCCATCAGTGACTGCTGAGCGACGGATGTTTTCCAGGTCATGTGATTCAATAATACGCGGGTTGGTGAGCTCGGTGGTCTTCTGTCGCAGGTAGTTCAACAGCGCAGCGCGGAAGGACTGGTTATTCTCATCTGACTTGCGGATGGAAGCCGTAGCTTCGCGCCAGTAGTGCCCGGCTTGTTCGAGGCTGAAATCCTTGGCGAAAAGGTAGTTCAGCGTTTCGCGATAAGCCTGCTCCCCCTGAGATTGAGCCAAGGCTTCAATGGCGGCGTAAATTCTTTGATCGTCTTCATCGCACTCATAGAAAAGTTGGCGAATCCCTTCCTGCATTGCGATCTGGTTCATCGGATACTGACTCCTGGTGCCTGAATAAAATTGATCCCCGATTGTAGCGGTCTGGTGGAATGACTGGGGTAATACGTCTTCATGCCAAATCTTAGCGTTTTGTTGGCCTTGAGACGATCCTCTGCGATGAACTTGCAAGTTCCTTACCTAAGCCATTTAAAAACAAAGACTTATGGCTGTTTAAGGAATGCTTTCCGATGGGAAGAATTTCATGAGCTTGGCAGGGTGTTGGACGCGTCCCTCTGCTGGTTTTGCAGATAGATGCTGCGGCTCGGAAAAGCGATTTCCAACCCCAGATTTTCGAGTATATCCATGATTTTCAAACAAACGTCCTGGCGAGCTTCGAGGTACTCACCCCAGGCAGTGGTGCGGGTAAAACAGTAAACCAGGATATCGAGGCTGGAGGCTCCGAAATCGGTAAAATTGACGAGGAAGAATTCCTGATCGATGGCCGGGTGCTCACGCAAAAGGCTGCGGATGCTGTCAACCGCGTTACGCATCTCATCCGGACTGGTGGCATAGCTGATGCCGACAGACATCTTGATCCTGCGCTTCGGCATGCGACTGAAATTGTTGATCGACAGGTTGGTCAGGGTACTGTTGGGGATAGTCACCAGCGTCTTGGCAAAGGTGCGGATGCGGGTTGAGCGGAAGCCGATCTCCTCGACGGTCCCCTCGACATCCCCTGCGGAAATCCAGTCGCCAATTTGAAAAGGGCGGTCGAGGATAATCATCAAGGAACCGAAAATATTCGACAGGCTATCTTTGGCCGCCAAGGCGACTGCGAGGCCGCCGATGCCGAGTGAAGCGAGCATGCCGGAGATGGGATAGCCGAGGGTTTGAGCAAACATGAGCGCGATCATCACCACGACAAACGCGCGTAACCCTTTGCGGATAAAAGGGAGCAAATGATCGTCAAGGGTCGATTCGGTCTTTTGCGTCCAGTGGCCGAGCCAGGCATCAAGCAAGCCGACCAGATTAAACAGGAACCAGCCGACATTGATGATAAAGAGCAACCGGATCAACTCTTCGGCCCCACCGGCAAGATTGAGTGGTTCATGCGGCAATGCCAGCAAAGAGGTGCCGAGCCAGAGTCCCCCGATAAGCACCAGAAAGCTGGAGGGGCGTTTAAGTTGGTCGCGCAGGATGTTATCCATTTCGCCAGCGGTGCGGCTTGCGGTGGCAAAGAGGGTGCGTGCCAGCAGTTGAGCAAGGAGGTTGCGCAGCAGCAGGGTTAAAAAAATGACGCCACCCGCCAGAAATATGCGGCCGAGGCTGATGCCAGCAATACTTTGATTGAACAGCTGGTCGAATTGAGTCAGGGAGTCCACGTTCAGTACCTCTTCATATTAAACTATGTATTTGATGTTGCTGACCCTTGGAGTTGGGGCGGAATATTCGACTCAGGTGATTATTTCTGCCATAAGCCAAGATGTTGGCTACGGGCTGATTTTTCAGCCTGCAAAAACTCCTGCTTGTGCTGGAAGTCGAAACGACGATAGACAGCAGCAAGACCCTTTTGCACGAGCAGAAGGTTCAGCATCTGCCCATCAGGCAGGAGGACATAAGCCAGAGTGCGGCCATAGGTATCTATTCTTTCGCGATCGAATTCCAATATAACAATGCGGTTTTTTAACTTTTGTTTATTGAACTGTAGTGCTTGCTCGGCAATTTTGCGCAAGTCGTCGCTTTTGATCCGGGCCTGTCTCAAATAGTATTTGTCACGTGGTGAATCATTTTTTTCAGGGGTATCGATGCCGATCAAACGGATTATGCCAATGCCATCGACCTTGATTGTGTCGCCATCGTAGACCCAGCTGACTCTGCCCGTTACGTTTTTAGCAAGGGCACTGCTGCAGATCAGCAGACCGGCCACTAAGCACAGCAGGGTGATTCTGTGGCCCATCAGCGGCCCCAGAAGAGCCTGGTGAAGACCCCGGTAAATAGTCCCCAAACCAGGTTGGTCGCAAGCACCACGGCCGGAGTCAGGGTTCCGAGGGCAAGGCCTGCCTGTCCCTTGCCGAGCTGAGGGAAGACGAAGAAAAGCATGTAGAGGGTTGGTAGCAGGCTGAGATAAAGACTCTTACGCACCCATTGGCGGCGTGTGCGAGGAATGCCAACGCTGAGAAAATATGGGATAGCCCAGATTCCCCCCCAGACCAGGCGAGGATAGAGCCAGTTGGCCGTCAACGCGGGTGCTATCTGCACGTTGAGTAGTGCGGTGATCCCCCAGTTACCAAGCATCCAGATGAAAAGACTGCAGGCCAGGCCGCCAAGCATCCCTCCGACAAAGCAGACCGCTAGCAGAGCACTATTCTTTGGCATAAGATCTCCATTACATGTCGATCGGTAAGGAGTGAAATGTGAGGCGTAAGTTCTCACACCAATATAAGTTAACTCGCCGCAAGCAGCGGGGAATCAGGTCCTGTGTTTGATCAAACAGTGAAGGTTCTTTTCGCCTCACTCCTGACCTCTCAAGGGGGCTCGGGTAAGGTGGCGTTCATGCTGCCGGTGCGATAACCCTGCAGATCAAGGGTGACAAAAGTGAAGCCTGCCTGCTTGAACGCTGTGACCAGACTGTTGCGTAATTGGTTATCCAGAAGTTTCTGGATCTCCTCGGGGGCAACCTCGATGCGTGCAATTTCGTCATGGTAGCGAACGCGATAATTTTTGAAGTCGTTCTCACGCAAGAATGTCTCACAGCTGTCGATTTGGCGCAATCGTTCGAGGGTAATCTTTGTTCCGTAGGGGAAGCGAGATGAAAGACAGGCGAAGGCTTGTTTATCCCAGGTCTTAAGCCCGAGCTCTTTGCTCAATGCTCGGATATCCTCTTTGCCGAGTCCGGCTTCAAGTAGAGGGGAGCGGATCTCCAACTCTTTAACCGCATCGCGGCCCGGACGATAATCTCCAAGATCATCCAGATTGGAACCATCAAGCACCGTTGTAAATCCACGAGCTTTGGCTTGTTCAAGGCAGAGACTGAAGAGTTCGTACTTACAATGGTAGCAGCGTCGAGGCGGGTTGTCGGCAAAGCCGGGGATCTCCAACTCATTACTCTCGATCACGATCTGCTCAACGCCGATATCCTGTGCGAGTTCACAGGCTTGGCGAAATTCATACTCGGGGTAGGTCGGAGAGGTTGCAGTGAGGGCGATAACATTTTGCGCACCGAGACAATCTCTGGCAACCCTGAGCAGGAAGGTGGAATCGACCCCACCAGAGAATGCGACTACGACCTGTTGCATATCAGTCAGTAGCGCTTGAAGCTGCACCATTTTTGCGTTCAAAGGCATTTAAATAGACCTTGTTTCATATGAAATACATGAAGCGGTGATCGAGCTCTTTTTCGAGCCCCATCTCTTTGGCCTGCTCGCAAAGGGTTTTTAATGACAGGGTTGAAAAATAGTCGCCGAGGATTCTGCTGGCATCGCTCCAGATATGTTGGGTGACGCAACGGTTGTCAAACTGACAGGGCGCGTCCGCATCCTCTTCAGAGTCTTTGGTTTTGCGTAGCCCCTTTACGCAATTCACCAGTTCCAATTCGCCTTCAGCCGCCAGAACGATGTCTTTGACCGTGATTTCACCGGCGGGGCGGGCGAGGCTATAGCCCCCTTGAGGACCGCGGCGGCTATTGAGCAGTCCGGCTTTCTTTAAATCTTGAAAAATTTGCTCAAGGTAGCGCGGCGAGATTTGCTGGCGCCGGGAGATGTCTTTAATCTGGGCAGGCAGGGTGCCTGCATGGTAGGCCATATCGAACATGGCACGAACGCCGTAACGACTCTTGGTTGAAAGCTTCATCGGGTATACCTCCATGATTTTCTTGTTTCAAAACTATAGGTAAAGCCGACCGGTTGTGTCAAGAATATTTAACATGAAAATACGAGACAAATCAGTTTTAAGTCCGTCGTAAAAGCACTTGGACGTGCTGTGGTATCTTCCCGTCGCTGTGAACAGGCCTGCTCTTTTACTCGTTTATATAACTGGCTGCTTCTGTAGCCGCTTGTAATAGAAGTTCTGACCATAGAGCACCGCGATCGGGTTATGGCCAGTGACGCGGTCTTTGACGACCAGCGTCGAAACCGGAGCCTTGGAGTGTTTCGCAAAGAGCATGTCGTGACCGACACAAAGGCCGACAATCAGGTTCATGTCGGTCTGCTGCTGGTTCAATACCTCGGCTTGTGCAATCGGATTACAGGCCGGCTCGAAGGTTCCAGGGCGAACTTTTTCGGTCTCTTTCAGACCCAGAGCTAGTTTATCCAGGCTACCAGCTTTACAGCAGACAGAGACAGGTTCAAGCCCTTGTGCACTCAGGATATCTGCCAATCGCGAGCTTTCGTCGAGCAAGCCAATGCAGGTTGCAATGCCGATCTTCTGGTAGCCCATGAGTTTGGCGAGGGCAATGGTATCCTCAACCCTTGTCCAGCGCGCATTAACCGCATCACTGCCAGGGACTGGTTGGTAGCAGAGCCCCTCAACCTGCGCCGCAACCCGTGCCAGCTTTGCATCCTCATCTTCCCCCTCATACTGGGCGAAGGTCTGTTTAATGGTGTCGGGGGCCAGGGCCGCCGGACAATGAGCCGGTTGGTCAGGTCCTTCGCCGGGCTCGCTCCAGCAGTTGGTCGTGCCTTGCTTTTGCCATAAAGGACTGCACTTGGCGCAGGATGGGACGGGCTTCTTATCAGACATAGCAGGTCTCCTTTTTTAAAACGGACTCAAGGTACCAGCGAGAAAATTAGCTGTCTAGTCAAAGTTTAAATGCATTTATCTATATATAGCTATTGACACTTTATTTGTGGCTGGATTAGCCTGTGTTTTAAAATCGTTCAGCTAGAGTTGGGTTAAATCTTTCTTTAAAAATTCAGGAGAAAATTGATGTCCCCTAAGCGAATTCTGATTATTGGTGGCGTTGCAGCCGGAATGAAAGTTGCCTCGCGCCTGCGCCGTCTGGATAGCCAGTCAGAGATAGTTGTGGTTGAGCGCAGCCAGCAATTTTCTTATGGGGCCTGCGCGCTCCCCTATTTTGTAGAGGGTTTATTTGATGATCTTGACGAGGTCCGTCAGACCCCGGCGGGAGTCACCCGTGATGAAGCTTTCTTTGAGTGCGTCAAGGGAGTGCAGGTTCTGAGTGGCTGTGAGGCCATTGCCATCGATCGTCAAAAACAGAGGGTTCAGGTCCGTTGTCTTGCAAGCAAGGGGAGCGAATCTCTGCGCTACGACAATCTTGTTTTGGCGACCGGCTCACGTCCGATTATGCCAAAGCTGCCGGGTATCGGATTGAACGGGGTGCTGCCGCTTAAAACTATGGCAGATGCCAAGAAAATTGATCAGTTGGCTAAAGACGCCAGACATGCGGTTATTATTGGGGCCGGATTGATTGGTCTCGAGATGGCGGAGGCGCTGATCGCCCGTGGTCTGAATGTCACCCTGCTTGAGCTGCAAGGACAGATTCTGGACAAGGTGGTTGATGCCGATCTTGCTGCTCTGGTTGCGCGCGAACTGAGCCAGAAAGGGGTATGCCTGCGTCTCAATGAAGGATTGGTGAGCCTTGAGGGCGAGGGTGGGCAACTGCGCCGTGCTTTGACCCAAGCTGGCAGTTACCCTGCCGATCTGGTGATTATGGCGATTGGCGTTCGTCCCGAAACCGAGCTGGCGGCTAAGGCCGGCTTGACCCTGGGAGAGACCGGCGCTATTCAGGTTGATCAACAGATGCGTACCAGCGATCCGCTGATTTATGCTGCAGGAGACTGCGTCGAGGTGATCCAGATGCAAACCGGTGAACGTCTCCATCTCCCCCTCGGTTCAACGGCCAACCGGCAAGGGCGAGTCCTGGCCGATCAACTCGGCGGTTCAACCGATCTCTTTCCCGGAGTGCTTGGAACCCTGATTGTTAAAATTTTCGATCAGGGACTGGCGCGAACCGGGCTTTCTGTAACCTCCGCTAAGGCCGCTGGTCTGGATGCAGAGTCGATTTTGGTTTCGGCTCCTGACCGGGTGCACTCCTATCCGGGGGCGAAGCCGGTGATTATCCGCCTGGTGGTTGAGCGGAACAGTCGCCAACTGCTTGGTGCACAGATGACGGGCCCGGGCGAGATCGCTGGGCGGATCAATGTTATTGTCTCTCTTTTGAGTCTCAAGGGGACGGTTGATGATCTGGCTCGGCTCGATCTGGCCTATGCACCGCCATTCGCCACCGCGATGGATCCCTTGCACCAGGCCGCAAACGCACTGCGCAACAAGCTGGACGGTTTGGCGGCCAGTTCTACTCCGCTCGAACTCAAACAGCGGCGTGAGGACCATCATCCGATGCTGTTGCTCGATGTTCGCTCTCCGGCCGAAGCTGAGCAGACCCGTATCCCGGGGGCAACCCTGATTCCTTTGGGGCAGCTGCGCGAGCGTTTAAACGAGCTCCCCAAGGATCGTGAAATTGTCCCATTTTGCAAGTTGAGTCTGCGTGGTTATGAGGCGACGCGAATCTTGATGGCGGCGGGCTTTAAACAGGTTCGCTACCTCGAAGGGGGCGTGATCGCCTGGCCATACGAATTAGAAATCGGTTCAAAGCAACAGGTTGCTTGACGATTTAAGCTGTTTCTGTTGAAGTCTGTTACACACTTATCATGAGAGATTTATGTCTGAGCCAGTGCACCGTCAGCCGTTCGAAGTTCGTGATTATGAATGTGATATGCAGGGGGTAGTGAATAACGCCGTCTACCAACAATATCTGGAGCACAGCCGTCACGAATTTTTGAAGACCCTGGGGCTCGACTTCGCGGCACTAGCGAGGGACCGGGTTAATCTCGTCGTGGTCAGGGTTGAACTGGATTACCGACGTTCGTTGGTCAGCGGAGATTGCTTTACAGTTTTGACCCGCATGGAACGGATATCGAAACTCAGGTTTGCTTTTCGCCAGCAGATCGTTCGCGATTCTGATGGGGTTGTGATTCTGAAGGGGCTGGTTACCGGAACCGCGCTTAACGAAAGGAACCGCCCCTTTTTGCCGCCAGAGTTGGCCGCAGTTTTGACCTGATTTCTTTCTTTCATCAGTCATCCAAATAAAAAGCAACGCTCCGATTATCGGAGGCGTTGCTTTTATTTGGCCGTTGTATGGTCAGAGTTTCAGAGGCGTTTGAGAATCTCCAGTGTCTCTTCAGGTTCCGGTCTCTGCGTGTGATCGGGGTGGAGCGCGGCATCGATCACGGTTCCGTCGCGGTCGATGATAATGCGGCCTGGAAGCGGCAGTTCCCAGTTATCATTACCATTAAACCTTTCCAGATTAATTCCGAAATCCATGTAGACCTGCTTGAGAGGGGCAGAGAGTTTGAAAACCATGCGAAACTGCTTGGCCAGCAGATTGTCGGGGTCGAGCAAAAGGGGAAAACCCAACCTCAGGTTCTGGATCAAGTTGCGCGTATATTTCTGCTGCATTGGTGAAATTGCGACCAGTGTTGTCCCGGTTTTTTTGATTTCAGGCAGTATTTCTTGCAGAGCTTCCAGCTCCGCGTTGCAGTAGGGTCACCAGATTCCTCGGTACCAGCAGAGGAGCAGGGGGCCATTTTTTAATACCTCTCGACTTGAGAAATCGTTATTCTCGGAATCGCGCAATACAAAATCAGTTATCTTCTCGCCGGCAGCAAGAGCCTGATGGTGAAGACCGGAATCTTCAAGTTTCTGGCGGGAGTCTTTCATGATTGCCAGTACTTTGGGATCAGCCTTGCTGGCAAAATCCTGACGTATCGCTGAGAGTAATTTATTTAAGCTCATTGTTTATCTCCTGTGAGGCCGGGCGTTTAGATTATGAGTCTTTAAGTATAGCGGCTTCAAATGAAATTGCGAACAGTCCGGATCAGCCCAAATGGGGTGAAGGGTTTACTGACAATTCCATCGGCCCCTGCGGCGTCGGCTAACTTCTGGAGTTCGTCAGGAGCCTTGGACGACATGAGAAGTACCGGAATATTGCGGCTGCGGATTTTACTTTTCAGGGTTTTGATCTTATGATCGCCGTTCATCAATGGCATCATAAAGTCGATGATGATCAGGTCGGGAGGGTTGCTGCCATAGATGATATGGTTGGAGAAGAGGCCGCTGTCAGAGGTAGACACCTGAAATCCCGCCTCTTGAAGAAAGTCTTTGGCCATGGTGAGAATGAGGTTGTCATCGTCAATCACCACTATGTGTTTTTTCATCTCTACCCCCACCTGTAAAATTTATATCCTCTAAAAGTACGTGCAGGCTGTAGCGAATACAAGTAGAATATGCGTTTTTAGTCAGAAGACAGGATGAGATAGCTATGAATATGAAACGACTGGAAATCGGGCAGATCCATGAAGTTGTTGTTATCGACCTCGATCATCAGGGTGCCTGGCTGGATGCAGGAGGCGAGCGGTTGTTTCTGCCCAAACAAGAGTTGACTCAGCCTTTATCCGTTGGCGACCTGGTGCGTGTCTTTATCTACCGGGATGAGGATGGTGATACTCAGACGACCTTGAAATTACCCTTGGCAACCGCTGGCGAATTTGCTGCTTTGCGGGTTAAGAAAATTGTTGCTGAAGGGGTTCTGTTTGAGTTGGGCCGTGGGTTTGAATTGCCGGTGGCGATTGATGAGATCCCCTTTCGGCCCAAGCTTGGGGAGCGGACTCTGGTGAGGGTTGAGTTGGATGAGGATGGGAATCTCTGTGGCTCCTGCCGGATTAACGATTTTCTTGAGAGCTCGCGCGACCTGAAGTTTGGTCAGCAGGTCGAACTTATGGTGTGGCGGACGACTGATCTGGGCGTCAAGATGATTATCGATAATCGCTATGAAGGTTTGCTCTATGCTGATGAACCGATTGATGCTCAGGTCGGCCAGACGCTGGTTGGTTTCGTCGCGCGGTTGCGTGATGACGGCAAGGTCGATCTTAGCCTCAATCCGGGCGGGAAAGCTGGCACTGATATAGGCCGGGACAAAATTCTACAAGCGTTGGCAGGCAATGGTTTTTTGCCGCTGAATGATAGCAGTTCACCCGAAGAGATTCGGCGGCTACTGGGACTAAGTAAGAAACAGTTTAAGCGGTCGCTGGGAAGCTTGTATAGGCAGGGGAAGGTTGAGCTGTTGGAGAGTGGGGTTCGGCTTAAGAGTTGATCTTTTAGTCCTTCTCTCTTCCAGGGAGAAGGTGGCCGTGGGGCGGATGAGGGGGATGTTTTTTTGCGCCCTTTTTTTTGAAGATCAGAATCGTCGGGTTGCGCCCCGACAGGCGCCCAAACTTTTGTCCGCCCAAAAGTTTGGATCAAAATGCGCACCAAACTCCTTGCCCGCTTGTGCGGGTTCCCTCCACTCCATGCCGATTTTGAGCTCGGTCAGAAACTCGCCTGCGGCTCAGACATCTTCCCTCGAATTCCTCACAATCTCTATTCGTTCCGGCTGCGTCACATGGGGGATGTTAAGTAGACAGCAGGCCTTTCTGTTCAATCATTTTTGGTGTTCATTTTGTGCGGCTCTAGAGTGTGTAAGAACGCAAGAAGTGTTGATATCGTAGTTTAGCTTTGTAGCTTACGGATTCTGTCGATAAGACCACGGGTTGAGCTATCGTGCTCACCGACCGGGGCGTCCTGCGCTAATTCGGGCAGAATCTTCTTGGCTAACTGCTTGCCCAACTCGACTCCCCACTGGTCAAAGGGGTTGATATCCCAGATGCTGGCCTGGACGAAGATTTTATGTTCGTAGAGAGCGATCAGCATGCCGAGGGTTTTGGGATCAAGCTTGGGATATAAAAAGGAATTGCTTGGCCGGTTGCCGGGGAAGACCTTGTGTGGGAGTAGTCTTTCGATCTCTTCTGATGCAAGACCTGCAGCCTCCATCTCCTGTCGTGCTTCGCTTTCGGTTTTGCCCATCATTAAAGCTTCACTCTGGGCGAGAAAATTGGAGAGTAATATCTGTTGATGTTCGCCGAGGGGATTCTGACTGTTGGCGGCGGCCAGAAAATCGCAGGGGATCAGGCGAGTCCCCTGATGGATCAGTTGGTAGAAGGCGTGCTGGCCATTGGTCCCGGGTTCTCCCCAGATGATCGGACCGGTGGAGCAGTTGACTGATTCCCCCTCCCTGGTTACCTGCTTGCCGTTACTCTCCATGTCGGCCTGTTGAAGATAGGCGGGGAAGCGGTGCAGGTATTGATCGTAGGGGAGCACCGCCTGACTCTCTGCGCCGAGAAAGTTACTGTTCCAGATACCGATCAGCCCCATCATCACCGGGATGTTTTCGGTCCAGTCGCTGGTGCGAAAGTGTTGATCGACCAGATGGGCACCTTCGAGTAACTTTTCGAAGTTTTCCATTCCGATCGCCAGAACGATCGACAATCCGATCGCACTCCACAGCGAGTAACGTCCCCCCACCCACTCCCAGAATTCAAACATGTTGGCCGGGTCGATGCCGAAATCGACGACCAGTTCTCGGTTGGTCGAAATAGCAACAAAGTGGCGGGCGATATGCTGTTGATCCTTGGCGTGAGACAGAAACCAGCTACGTGCTGAGTGGGCGTTGGTCAGGGTTTCCTGGGTGGTGAAGGTTTTGGAAGCGATAAGAAACAGGCTGGTTTCCGGGTCGAGTAACTTAAGCACTTCGCACAGTTGGCTGGCATCGACGTTCGAGACAAAATGACTGCGCAGCTTGTCGCTGGCATAGGGCTTGAGCGCTTCAGTGACCATCAGGGGGCCAAGGTCTGAACCACCAATGCCGATATTGACGACATCGGTGATGCGCTGATCGGTGTAGCCACGCCATTTTCCGCTCCGCACCTGCTGAGAAAACTCGCTCATCTGCTGTAAAACCCGTTTGATCTCTGGCATAAGATCAACGCCGTCGAGCGTGACCGGCTTATCTCTGCGGTTGCGTAGGGCGGTGTGCAGGGCTGCTCGGCCTTCGGTGTTGTTGATCTTTTCGCCGGTAAAGAGGGCATCGATCCGTTGGCGCAAACCCGCCTGATCGGCCAGTTCTTTGAGTTGCTGGATGGCTGTTGGGTCGAGCAGGTTCTTAGAAAAATCGAAGAGTAGCTCATCGAGCTGTAGCGAAAAATTCTCAAAACGTTGAGGGTCAGCGCTGAACAGTTTGCGCATTGAGGTCTTTGCCAGTTGACGTTGATGCGTAGCAAGGGCCTGCCAGGCCGGAAGTTGGGTTGCGTCTGACATCGGATTCCCTCCATTTTTAGGTGTTGCAGGACGTCGATTTGAACTAGATTAACGATCAAGAATAGATGATGCCACAAAAAAGCGGCTTTGGCTTGTCTTGCTCCAAGGTTTGCCTCGCGTTAAACAGGAGCAAGATCTTTACTCATGCCCTGCGTGATCGGTTATACTGAGCCTTCTTTTTAATCCTTGGAAAGGGTTTACTTCGTGAGAATTTCATTGCTCAGGCGCCTGTGGGCGCTACTTGCCGCTTACTCTATCGGGACCTATGCCTCGGGTCTTAATCGCTTCACCACGCGCGGCATGGAAAATATTCCCGCACGGGGTGGAGTGCTGATTGCCTCGAACCATATTTCCGGCTTTGAGACGGTTTTTCTCCCCTGGGTTGTGTTGCGTGCCTTCCCACTGCAGATGCTCTGGGCGCCAGCCAAGGAAGAACTTTTCCGCAACCCGCTGCTCAGCGCCATATTTAGGAGCTGGGGCGCTTTCCCTATCCGACGTGGTCGCGATCTGAAGGCCGGCAAGCATCTTGGCCAGTTGCTTGAAACGCAAAAAGTGATGCTCTTCCCCGAAGGAACCAGACACAAAGATGGTTGTCTCGGTAAGGGGAATCGCGGCGTCGGCAAGTTGATTTACGATCATCGCCCGGTGGTTATCCCAACCGCACTGACGGGGCTGAACCATTGGAAATTCTCCGGCTTCGGTCAGCGGGGTGAAGCCTGTTTCGGCGCGCCGCTCAATTTCGATGATCTCTTTGCTCTCGAAGATTGTAAAGAGACCCACATTGCAATTGTCGAGCGGGTGATGGCTGCCATCGCCGCCGAGTTACCGGCCACTGAAAAGGAAGAGATCGCCGCGTGAGCCTCGTGCGTAGATTCCCCTTTCACTATGGCTGGATGATTGTCCTCTCCGGCGGTTTAACCCTGTTTGCCTGTTTGGGACTGGCGCGTTTTGCCTTTGGACTCTTGTTGCCGGCGATGCGACAAGGTTTGGCCCTCGGTTATGACCAGATGGGGTTGATCAGCACCGGTAATTTTATCGGCTACCTGCTGGCGGTCGCGCTCTCGCCCTGGCTGATCCGGCGTTTCCGTCCGCGGTCCGTAATTTTTTGCGGCCTGTTGTTGGTCTGTCTCAGTATGTTTGCTATCAGCCAAGCCACGAATCTCGCCATGCTGGTGATCTTTTACGGCTTGACCGGTGCCGGTAGCGGTTTTGCCAATATCCCGACCATGGTGCTGGTTTCCCATTGGTTCCGGAGGAATAAACGTGGACAGGCTGCTGGTTTGATTATCGCGGGTAACGGCATGGCGATCATCCTCGCGGGATTGTTTGTGCCGGTGTTTAATGCCAGCTACGGCTGGCGCAGCAGCTGGATGGTCCTGGCATCGGTCAGTTTGTTTGCTGCAGTGGTTGCGCTGCTGTTGGTGCGTAATGATCCGGCTGATCATGGTTTTGAGCCATATGGTCAAGCCGAAGACATAACGGCGAACGAACTAACTGGCAAGGCGGGCAGCAGGATTCTGATCCAGCTCGGCATCATCTACCTGATTTTCGGTTTGACCTATATGGTCTACGGCACCTTCATCGTCACCACTATGGTCGACGATTTCGGTTTCAGCGCAGCGCGCGCCGGGCATCTCTGGTCCTGGGTCGGCGTGTTCGCCCTCTTTTCGGGGGTGGTATTCGGCAGTATTTCGGACCGGATCGGGCGAAAGGGCGGTATGGTCCTGGTCTATGGCGTGTTTACCTGCGCCTACCTGCTGGCCGGTTTCGGTGGACAGCTCGGCAGCTGGGCGCTCTGGCTGTCGGTCATCCTTTATGGATCTGTGCTCTTTGCCGTACCGACTATCATGGCCGCCGCAGTGGTCGAATATCTTGGTCTTGAACGGGCGGCCAGCGGGTTTAGTGCCCTGACCCTGTTTTTTGCCGCCGGCCAGATTCTCGGGCCGGGGAGTGCCGGTCTGCTCGCGGAGTTGAGTCATACCTTTGTGCCGAGCTATCTGGTCAGTGCGGGTTTGACTGCAGTGGCGATTTTGTTGACTCTCAGGCTTAAGGGACATGTGAGGCGTGAGGCGTGAGGCGTGAGGCGTGAGGCGTGAGGCGTGAGGCGTGAGGAACTCTTCTACCGGATGAAGGTAACTGCCGGGAAGGAAATTTGAATGATGCTGAATTTTAAGATAGATCGTGAAAAGTGTATTAGTTGCGGGGGCTGTGCTGCAGATTGCCCGGCGATGATTATTGATATGCAGGGTGGTTATCCGCAGATTCATGTGAGCAAAGAGAAACAGTGCTATCGCTGTCAGCATTGTCTGGCGGTCTGCCCGACTGGTGCTTTGTCGATTCTGGGTAAAGATCCGCAAGCGAGTCAGCTGCTGGCGGGGAATCTGCCGCAGACTGAGCAGCTTGCGACCCTGATCCGTGGCCGCCGTTCGGTGCGCCGTTATCTGGACGAAAACCTCGAACCGCAATTGATTCACGATCTGCTGCAGACCGCCTGGCATGCGCCGAGCGGACATAATGCCCGCCAGGTCAATTTTTTTGTTATCGAGGATCGCGCCTTGATGGTGCAACTGCGCGAGACGGCTTATGCCGGGATTAAGGCGGCAGCTGAAAACTCCGAGTTGCCAGCAAGACTCTCATTCTTCCGTAGTTTTGTTCCGGCCTGGGAGAAGAACGGTATGGATGTTGTGTTTCGTGAGGCGCCACACCTGCTGATTGCGACTGCGCCCAAGCGAGTGCCCGCTTCAGAAGCGGACTGTTTGATTGCTCTGAGCAGCTTCGAACTTCTGGCCCAGAGCCAGGGGATCGGAACATTGTGGAATGGCCTGGCGAAATGGACCATTGAAAAGATCGTCCCACAACTCAGCGTTCAGTTTGGGATTCCGGGGGATCATACCATTGGTCACTGTATGTCCTTCGGCCGTCCGGCGATGGAATATCATCGTACTGTGCAGTATGACGAGGTTCCCATCCATCGAATCAATAACTTAAAAGAGCCGCTATGATCGATTCATCCCTCCTGACCTTTGTCATCTTTGCTGGGATTTTGACCCTGACCCCCGGCGCTGACACCCTGCTGGTGATCCGCAATGTGCTTGGCGGCGACGTGCGCAGCGGTATTGTTACCACCGCCGGGATCTGCAGCGGGCTGTTTTTTCATGCACTGCTCTCGGCCTTGGGTGTCTCGTTGATCTTGATGGCTTCGGCAACCCTGTACAGTCTGCTCAAGATTGCCGGGGCATGTTATCTCGGCTGGCTTGGATTTCAGTCGCTGCGCAGTGCGGTAAAATCCGATGCGGAACAGCTGACAACCACCAGTCGTTCCCACCCGCGTTCCATGCGGCGCAGCTTTGTCGAAGGGGTCATGAGTAACGTCCTGAATCCCAAGACCGCAGTCTTCTATCTGGCCTTTCTGCCGCAGTTTATCCATCCCAGCGACCCGGTCCTGCTCAAATCCCTGTTTCTTGCCGGGATCCATTTCAGTATGGCTTTTTTGTGGCTCTGCCTGGTCGCGCTGTTGCTCGATCGCTATCGTCAGGTTCTGCTCTCTTCGGCATTACACCGTTGGCTGGAAGGGGTCTGTGGAACCCTGCTGCTCGGGTTGGGGGTGCGGTTGATGTTGGAGAAGAGATAGATTTAACGGGGGATAGGGGCAAAGGCGCCGGGTTGCGCCCCGGCAGGCGCCCAAACTTTTGGGCGCGCAAAAGTTTGGATCAAAACGCGCCCCGACCTCCTTGCCGCCGGTGGCGGTGCCCTTCACTTCACGCCGACTTTGAGCTCACTCAGAAACTCGCCTGCGGCTCAGACATCTTCGTTCGAATTCCTCAAAATCTCTGTTGCGTTGCGGCTGCGTCACACGGGATTGGTTGCGCTGACCTGATTTAAATATCCTCCTGCAGCAAAACCTGTCGGGCTACTTTCTTGAAGCAGTCCTCCAGATCATTCAGTAAATCAGAAGAAATATTCCAGCAATGCCAGTAAAGCCGTACATATTCATGTTGCGGAATCACTTCGACCAGTTCCCCTTTTTGCAACCAGGCTTCACTCTGTTGATCGGGGATGGCACCGTAGGCGTGGCCGCGGTAAACGGCTTCGGCAAAGGCTTCGGGGGAGGGAATATAATGACCGGGTACGCTCGGTGGTTTAGACCCCAGGGCTTGCCTGAGCAGGCGATATTGCAGAGCGTCATGCCGGCCGAACACCGCCGCCGGCGCCTGTTGGATGGACTTAGGGTTCAGGCCTTCGGGGAACCAGCGCGTTATGAACTCAGGACGTGCCAGCAAGCGATAGACCATGGTGCCGAGATAGGAGCAACGACAGCCCTGCAGTGGGGTTGCCGCGGCGCTGACGCAACCGACAACTTCCCCCCTTTTTAGCATCTGCTGGGTAACATCCTGATCATCGACGCGCAGATCGAAGAGCAGATTGCGCCGCTTGAGCAACTCTTCACCGGCTTGCCAGAACCAGGTCGCCAGGCTGTCCGCATTGATCCCCAACGCCAGAGTCAGCGGTCCTTCAGCGGCTTCGCCGAGCAACGAAGCGGGGAGGGCACTTTCGAGCAGACACACCTGCTGGTAGTGCTTGAGCAACTGGCGACCGGCGGGGGTGGGTTCGGGGGGTTGGGCACGGACCAGCAGGACCTGACCAAGGCGCTCTTCGAGTTGGCGCACCCGTTGTGAGACAGCTGACTGGGTCAGGTGTAGAACCTGGGCCGCACGTTCGAAGCCACCTTCCTTAATTACAGCGGCCAGCGCCGCCAGAAGCCGATAATCAATCATGCTGCATATATTAGCACTGCTAATGACGACGTAAAACAATTAATTTTACAAATGGTCTTTCGGCCGATAGTCTCTGGTTCATAAAGGAGACATTATTTATGTTGAGCATCTACTTACAAGGGTTTGTCCTGACCGCCGGACTGATCATCGCCATCGGGGCTCAGAACGCGTTTGTGTTGTCGAATGCGGTGCGCGGCAATCGACCCTTGCTGATCGCCGCAATCTGCGCCGGGGGAGACCTGTTGCTGATCGGGATTGGTTTGGCCGGAGTCGGTAGCCTGGTTGCATTACACCCCGATCTGATGCGTTTTGCAGCACTGGGCGGTGCACTTTTTCTGGCGGTCTACGGCTCATTTGCCCTGCGCTCGGCCCTGCGCGGCAGCGACGGCCTGCAGATCGAAAAGACCGTGCCGCTGACTCGCGGTGCGCTGATCTTCTCGACCCTGGCGGTCACTTTCTTAAATCCCCACGCCTATCTCGATACGGTGGTCCTGATTGGCAGTATCGGCGGACAGTTCCCTCTCGACCAGCGGTTGATCTTCGGTGCCGGAGCGGTAAGCGCCTCGCTGTTGTGGTTTTTTACCCTGGGTTTTGGTGGTCCGCTACTTGCGCCGCTTTTCAAGAGACCTGGGGCATGGCGCATGCTCGACGGATTCGTTTGCCTGGTGATGTGGGGGATCGCGTTGACCCTGGTGAAGCCGTACCTGTTGGGTTGATGGCGAATTTGTTAAGTTCCAAATCGGTCTCACGCTCGTTCGCGGTTGCTCATTTAAGCCGCAGGGTAAACTTTTTTTGTAGATTTTGCTCTTCTCTGCGGCTCTGCGCGAGACGATCTTGATCTTTTTTAAAACATAAATGCCGCAGGCGTTTATTGCCTGCGGCATTTATGTTTTACACGTGGGAACAGAACTCAGCTGATCTTGACCACAATCTTGCCGAAGTGCTTATCCTCTTCCATCATGCGGTGTGCATCCTGAATCTGCTCGATGTCGAAGACTTGCTCGATGATCGGTACGATGGAACGGTCGGCGAACTTGGGCAGGGCGCGACGGGTGAATTCGGCGACGATCTCGCCTTTTTCGGGAACCGGGCGGCTGCGCAGCACGCTGCCGATGATCTGCTGGCGCTTGACCATCATCAGCGCCAGGTTGAGCTCTGCCTTGATCCCGCTGATGATCCCGATGATGACCAACTTGCCGGTGTAGCCGAGACTGGCCATGTTCGGCTTCAGGTATTTGGCGCCGACATGATCGAGGATCACGTCCACCCCTTTTTTGTTGGTGAACTCTTTAACCGCTTCGCTGAAGTCTGGGGTCGTAGTGAAGTCGATCACCAGATCAGCGCCCAAATCTTTCACGCGCTCCATTTTGCTTGGGTGAGCGGTAACGATCAGCTTGGCGTTGGGGGTCAGTGCCTTGGCCAGCTGAATCGCCGCGGTGTTCACCCCGCCGCCACCGCCATGAAGGATTGCGGTCTGGCCGTCTTTTAGTTCGCCGAGCATGAAGACGTTGAGGAAAGCAGTGATGTAGCTTTCGTTGACGCAAGCGGCCTCTTCAAAGCTCATGCTCTCGGGGATCGGCATCAGGTGGCAGGCGTAGGCCACGGCATACTCCGCATAGCCGCCGCCGCCAACCAGCGACATGACGTGATCGCCGACCTTCCACCCGCTGACGTCGCTGCCGACCTCCTCAATGGTCCCCGCCACTTCAAGGCCGAGAATCTCGGAATCCCCTGGAGGGGGCGGATAATTTCCTACGCGTTGAACCAGGTCGGGGCGGTTAATACTTGTCGCAACGACCTTGATCAGAACTTCGTCGTTTTTCGGTGACGGACGTTCGGTTTCACCGACTTTCATAACATCGACGTCACCAAATTCATCAATAAGAACAGCTTTCATCTCTCTCTCCTTGCAGGACTATGTAAGAACTGGCAAACTTGTGCGGATAAAATCCAGAAATTAATAAATAGATTCACGATTATAGGGATTCCTTCAGGGGAGTCAAACATCAACAGGAGGTGGTTATGCAAAAACGCTGGCGTTGTACGGTTTGTGGTTATGTTCATCGGGGCGAAACCGCGCCTGACGTTTGTCCTGTCTGTGGGGTCGGGCCAGAGAAATTCGAGTTGCTGCCTGATGAGGCAGAGGGTGAACCCGCCTCTGCAGCCCCTAAAGGTCTGCTGCAGGAGATGATCGATTCTTTCATGCCCCACGCCGTGATGGCGCATTTTCCAAATGCGCTCTTACCGACCCTCGCCCTCTTCCTGACGCTCTACCTGCTGTTTGGAATAAAAACCCTTGATCACGGCATTTATCTGCTGCTGGTGATGGTCCCTCTGTTCGCTGCCGCGACGCTGGGCACTGGAATTTACAGCTGGAGACGCCACTATGACGGGGCCAAAAGTCAGATTTTCCACCGCAAATTGATCCTTGGTGTCTGCCTGGTGCTGATTTGTTTTGAGATGCTGCTGCTCCGTTATAACAACCCTCAGCTCCTTTCGAGCCTGGGTGTTTCCAGCTGTTTTTTTCTCGCCTTGTGCGCTGCCGCGCTGTTTTGTGTCACCATGCTTGGCCACTATGGAGGCATGCTGGTCTTCGGCCGGGTAGAGAAGAACCGTGGACATTTTGGTTGAGCTAATCTTCAATGACAGTTCAAGGGAAGCAGAGAGATGAACCTGGATATCGTTGAAAAAGGGGCCGTCGTCCAGCGCGACCGTAAGACCTATGCCATCGCCCCGCATTTGCCGGCTGGCTTTGCGACACCTGAACAGTTGGAGCAGATTGCGGCTGTGGCGCGGCGTTACCAGGCGCGTCTTAAACTGAGTAGTGCTCAGCGGATATTGATCATCGGTCTGGCTGAAGAGGATATTGACGCGGCCTGGGCTGATCTCAAAGGGATGCGCCGCGGTCGGCCATTCGGACCCTGTGTGCGTTCGGTCAAAATCTGCCCTGGCACCGATTTCTGCAAAAGAGGTCAGCAGGATTCAGTCAGTCTTGGATTGCAACTCGATGAGCAATTTCAAGCCAGAGAGCTCCCCTGGAAACTGAAAATGTCGGTATCAGGCTGCATGAACGACTGTGCCGAAGCCTGCATTAAGGATATTGCCCTGCTCGGTACGCCCAAGGGTTGGCACCTTCAGGTTGGCGGTAACGGCGGTTCAGCCCCACGGTTAAGTCAGCGACTGTTGGAGCACATCCCCACCGAAGCTGAAGCATTGGAATTGGTAGAGAGGTTGGTCGAGTGGTTTGTCGCGCAGAATCGCAAATGTCGGATCGGTAAGTTGATTGATGAAGTTGGATTGGAACAGATTCGCAAAATTGCGCGTGGTGAAAACGCGGATTGAATTATTCCTTGGGCCGAGGCAGCTTTGTCTGTTTCAGCACCATTATTGTCTGTGAAGGAACTGTCTGAAAACTTACCTCAAACTTTTTGCCGTGGCATTTTTCTGGGGGGGGACCTTCGTCGCTGGGCGTTTTCTGGCTGGCAACGTCCAGCCTGTTTCATCGGCTTTTTTTCGCTTTCTGATTGCATCGACACTTCTATTCCTGGCCGTCTGGCGGTTGGAAGGACGGCTTCCAGCACTCAACCTGCGGCAGACCCTGGGGGTCGCGGCGCTCGGGTTGACCGGTATCTTTGCTTACAATCTCTTCTTCTTTAATGGTTTGACTCTGATCGGCGCCGGTCGTGCGGCACTGATTATCGCCCTCAATCCGGTGGCAATTACCCTCTGCTCTGCCTTGATCTACAAGGAATCTCTGCCACTGAGCCGTCTGATTGGTATTCCGCTATCGGTGGTTGGTGCCCTGGTGGTTATCACCAAGGGCGACCCAATGCAGATTTTCAGCGGTGGGCTGGGACGCGGGGAGTTGCTTATTCTCGGCTGCGTTTTCTCCTGGTCGCTCTACTCGCTGATCGGCAAGAGCGTCATGCGCGGTCTTACCCCATTGGCCGCGGTCTGCTGGTCATCCATAGCGGGAACCCTGCTGTTATTTATTCCGGCGCTGATGTCAGCTAGCCTGACGGAAGCCGTCAGTTTTACCTGGCCTATCTGGCTGAGTATCGCATATCTCGGCCTGTTCGGCACCGTGATCGGCTTCCTCTGGTATTTTGAAGGGATCCAAAAAATAGGACCCTCACGCGCGGCGGTGTTTATCAACTTCGTACCAGTTAATGGCGTGCTGCTCGCGACGTTACTTTTGGGAGAAACCCTGGACATTTCTTTGCTTGGTGGTGGTGCGTTGGTTGTGGTCGGTGCTTACCTTGCCAATGCACCAAAACCTTTGTTCTGGCGTAGTCATTAACTGTTCAGTCAGTTATCTATCCCAGAGATATTTTTAACTTCGAAGGGGCATGATAAAGCGACCTGGGGGCTGGTTCTTGAATTCAGATTGAAACTCTCGTGGGTTTATCCTGTTGCCTCATGTGGTATATTTGGTGGTGACACGTATCAATATATTCACCCGAACATCTATAGGGGAAATCATGAAAAAAATAGTTCTTGGGGCGATTCTGGTTTTGTTGATTACTATCGGGGGGGGTGTTTATTTCTTGCTCTCAAATCTCGATGATCTGGTTAAAGGGGCCATTGAAACCTATGGCTCGGAGGCAACGCAGACAAGTGTCCGGGTCGGAAGCGTCAAAATCGGCTTGCAGGATGGTTCAGGTATGATTCGTGGCCTGACCGTCGGAAATCCGCAAGGCTTTATTGCTCCACAGGTCTTTTCACTCGGAGAGGTTGCCACCCAGGTCGATTTGAAGTCACTGACCGAAGAGATGGTTGTCATCGATTATGTCAGGGTGATGGCTCCACAGATATATTTTGAAATCAATGCTGAAGGGAAAACCAACCTGGATGCGCTTAAGCAGCAACTCCCTTCCGGCTCAGCTGAATCTACTGCATCACCATCAGGGGGCGGCGAAGCGACGAAGATTCTGATTCGCAAGCTGCTCTTCGCTGATGGGAACATCCACGCCAAGGTCGTTCCACTGAATAAGGATTATGAGCTGAAGTTGCCGAAGATTGAATTGGCGAATCTTGGCGGCAAGGATGGTGCAACTCCGGCGCAGATTACCGATCAGTTGCTCAAGGTTCTGACCGATCGCGCCCTGGCCGAAATCAAAAAACAAGGGCTTGATCAATACAAGAAACAACTCGAAGCTGAGGTCAATCAACGGCTTGACGCTGAAAAACAGAAGATCGAGCAGAAGCTGAACGACAAGGTTGGTAAGGAGGTGGGGAGTCAGTTGAAGGGTCTTCTCAATTACTGATATGTCTAAATGATAGCAGTCGGGGTCGTAGCTAAATCATACGACCCCGACTGCTATTTGTCGACTGTTGAGCGATGCGAGATCTAAATCTGGAGTCTAGTCGAAATAGCGTTCACTCCCTCTCAGTCTCAGCGCTCTGCGATAAAGGCATCCAGTTCGGCATGCCAGTCTTCGGGCTCGAAGGTGCCAGGCTGGGTCTCTTCGGCGAAGAGCAGATCGACCAGATAGCGTGGCTGCTTCCCGCCGATGTGCATCGACTTGATGCATGAAACACAATAAACCACCACATCCTCTGCCGGCATTTCGGCCGCCCGCTTGTGCATCTGCTCCTTGACCTGAGCAATAGGGAGTTTGCCAAGAAAACTGTCGCCACAGCAAGTGCTGTTGATCCCGTTTTTTTCCGGTTCGGTCAGGTTGATGTTCATCCGATCTAGTAGCCTGCGCACCGCGTTGTGAACTCTAGGCTGATCGCTGGTCGGGCAGGCATCGAGGATCGACATGTGTCGGCCCTGATAGTCGGGGAAGGGGAAGCTGGCACTTATAGCCAGGATCTCCCACAAGGCGGTGGTGGTTGTGGTCTCGTAGAGTTCGCGGAAGCGGCGATCGCAACCGGCACAGACGTTGATAATCTCTGTCCCCGCCGCCAGTTGCGGGTCATGGTGGCAGCAGATACTGTGTTCTACCAGCCCGGGAAACTCTGTTTGCAGCAGTGTCAACAGTCTGACGGCCAGTTCGGGTTTGTAGATGAGCAGCGCGCAGCCCGGCGAAAAAACTCTCTTCATGGAATCTTCCTGTTCACTAGAGCCAAATTTTCCTGTTTTCAAGTCGCAGCTTAGTCGTTTGCGTTCCGGTTAGCCAACCCGATACTTGCGCTAGCAACATTTAAATTAGTGCTGCATTCAGCCAGTTCTGGGTCAGAGTGCTCGCCGTATAAACGCGAACACTCTGACCCATTTCTGGAGGACGTAAAGGTTATGAGGTGTGGATGGGTCTGGGGTATGCCGCCGCCAAAGGATGGGGAGGTCTGTGGCTTTGGCGACTAATCGAAGTGACGATTGCGGAGTTAGTTCAAGCCTTTTTCCAGGAAAAAATCACCATATTTTTTATCAATTTTTATGATGTGATCGATCATCCAGTGACGCAGGAATTTGTAGACGTCAGCTACGAGCTCTTCGTCTCCAGCGTTGAGACGTTCCTGAAATTCAAGAATTGAGGACTTCAGCTTCTGGTGTTCGGCCTGTTGCTCCTCCAGTTCTGGATAGGCAAGCTTCTCCATCTCTGCTTCTTCATGTTTGAAATGCACTTCAGTGTAGTCAATGAGTTCGCTAAAGATTGGCGAAAGGATTTCACTCCCCTTTTTTTCATGAATTGCATCAGCGAGCTCGTTGATAACGTGCAGCAGCCTCTTATGTTCTTCATCAAAGACAGAGATGTGGGTTGAATATGTTTCTAACCAGGGGATCAGTGGCATAGTGGCCTCGCTTGTCAGATGGTAAATATGGGAGCGCATTAAGGCGTTGCAAGCATAAGTCTAGCAGGGTATTTCTCTTTTGGGGGATTGTTGAGTTGCAGATTCCTTTTTTTCTACTGGACTTTTTAGTTCGCGCGAATTTGAAAATGCACATGAACGGGCTATGGAAGTTTCAGTTTGTTTGTTCGCCGCGCACAAATCTGTAGCCTCGGCCACGAACCGTAAGAAAATGCGCGGGTCTGGCCGGGTCGACTTCGAAATACTTGCGCAGTCGAACAATGAAATTATCGAGGGTGCGGGTTTCGGTGTTGGGAGCCATCCCCCACACCGATTGCAGCAGGTCGGAACGGCTGATTACTTTTCCCTCACGGCTGAAAAACAGCTGCAAAACTTTCACTTCAAGCTCGGTCAGTTCGAGATCGCCCCTGGCTGTTGCGGCGCGCCGTTCGGCCAGGTCAACCTTGTTGGGACCGAAGCTGTAGTTTGCGATAGTCGTTTGTGTCCTTCGGCTACGGCGCAGCAAGGCTCTGACCCGCAGAAGGAACTCCTTCAGGCTGAATGGTTTGGTCAGATAATCGTCAGCGCCTTCACTCAAGCCGGAGATCCGGTCATCCTCCTCACTGCGGGCGCTGAGCATCAGTACGGGCAGGTCTGAACCCATCGCACGCAGGCGACGGCAGAGCTCAAAACCATCAATCCCTGGCAGCATGATGTCGAGGACTAAAAGAGCAAATTCGTGTGCTGTGAGTTCAATCTGAGCTTCTTCCGCACTCAGGCAATGGGTAACCAGATAGCCCTCAGCTTCAAGGTTGAAGGTAATGCCGTCGGCAATGTGTGGTTCATCCTCAACCAGCAGGATCCGGACCTGGTCAGTGTTCATGATTTGCTCTCCGCGGACTGATTACCAAGAAGTGGCAGGCGGAGATAGAAGGTTGTCCCTTTGCCCAGCCCCTCACTCTTGAGCCAGACTTTGCCATTGTGACGCCGCAGGATCGAGCGGACAATGAACAGGCCCAGACCGCTGCCGCGTATCGTTCGACCCGTGAGGCGGACCCGATAGAACATGCGAAAGACTTTTTTTTGCAGGCGGGGGTCGATGCCGCTCCCCTGATCGGCAATGCTCAGCAAAGCAAAATTTCCGTCGCGCTTCAGCTCAACCTGAACGCGTGGCGGACCATCGGCGTAGAGTTCGGCATTTTCGATCAGGTTGCGCAACACGGTTTCGATCGCCTCAGGATCGAACTTGACTGTCAGCCCTGGTTCTAACTGCCAATCAAGGCTTCCTTCTAGCGGGAAGCTTGCATACCTGTCCTCCAGCCATTCCTCCAGGGCGGCAGAAAAGTCGCCAATTTCGAGGTGGAAGCTGGTGTCGCGATGTTCCAGTTTGCTGGCGGTCAGCAGATTATTGATCAGGTTATTCAAGCGCTCGGTATCGCCCTGCATCAGCTCGACGAAGCGGCGGAGTTGTTGCGGGTCGGGCTGGCGCATCTCGATGGTGTCGAGATGGAGCTGCAACGAAGCGAGGGGGGATTTTAACTCGTGACTGACTTGAGCGATGAAGTTGTGCTGGGCGCGGTAGAGTGATGCCTGCCTCCGCCAGTAGAGAAAGATAACATAGATCCCGATCAGGATCGCGACCAGCAATACTATCCCTTCAGTCAGAATCAGCCATTCGGTCTTAAGCGGCAGCAGCTCAGTTTTATATTTTGCAGCCAGATCCTTGAGCTGCTGGTGGCGGCCCAGAAACCAATAGATCCAACCAACCAGCAGCAGGATCCATAACAGCTGGATGCCAATGAAGGTGATTAGTGGATGAAAAATGCGGCGAAAGAGTTTCATGGCCTGTTTTAGCACCGCTGAGCCCTTTGAACAAGAGCGGTTTTACACAACTATTACAGTTGTCTAGGAGGTTGCTCTGTTAAGATGCGCGCTGGTAAAATATGAAAATAAAGGAGCATGTATGACTGCAAGCCTCAAGATTGGTCGACATAGCGCAAGATACCCGGTGATTCAAGGGGGCATGGGGGTGCGGATTTCCGCGCACCGTCTGGCTGGGCATGTGGCAAAGGCTGGTGGTATTGGCCTGATTGCTGCCGCCGGATTGGCCGTGAATAGTGGCTTGTTTAATGGCAAAAACTTCTATGCAGCTGATCGCGAAGCGCTGAAGATTGAACTGGCCAAAGCCCGCGAAATCGCACCAGATGGTGTGATTGGGGTCAACTGTATGGTCGCTGTCAGCAACTACGATGAGGCTATCCGGGCGGCCTGTGAAGCGGGTGCACAACTAATCGTCAGTGGTGCCGGGTTGCCGCTGAACCTCCCCGGTTTGACCGCTAACTATCCCGACGTCGCGCTGGTGCCGATTGTCTCTTCGGTCAAGGCCGCTCAGTTGATCGCCCGCAAATGGCATAAGGGTTTTGCACGGCTGCCTGATGCGATTGTCGTCGAAGATCCTGACACTGCAGGTGGCCATCTGGGTGAGAAACCTGAAAATATCGGGGTCGGCAAATATGACCAATACGAAACCGTGCGCGGGGTTAAGCAGTACTTCCAAGAGCAGTGGGATCTAGATATCCCGGTGATCGCTGCTGGCGGGGTCTGGGATCGCGCAGATCTGCAATATGCGTTAGAGCAGGGTGCCGATGGCGTTCAGATGGCCAGTCGCTTTGTTTGTACTGAAGAGTGCGATGCCGAGGATGCATTCAAACAGGCCTACATCAACTGTAAGCAAGAGGATATCGGGCTGGTGATGAGCCCCGCGGGTCTGCCAGGGCGTGCCCTGATTGGTAATGTCGAGGTTGTACGTCAGCACGATCTGGATATGGATCTGCGTTGCCCGCTTAATTGTCTGAAGAAATGCACCTATAAAGATTGCAAGGAGCGCTTCTGTATTATTACTGCGCTCGATCGGGCCCAGCGCGGAGACGTTGAAACTGGTCTGGTCTTCTGCGGCACAAACGCTTGGAAATCGGAAAAGATCGAGACCGTAGCTGATATTTTTGAAGAACTTTTTCCGCAAGTTGAGCAGAAAACAGGCTGAATTTAGTCGATAGAGCACTCCCTGCAGGGGCTTTCGGAGATACCGGGAGTCCCTGTTTCTTTTGGTGATCAGTTCCCAGAAGTGGAGATTTGAGTTCCGTTTACCATCAGTCTCAAGGCCTGATCCTGCTTGAGTTTTTACCTTGGACTGGTGTATTCTCCATAGATTGTCCACAATAGCTTCCCAGCAATGGTTGGTGAGCTCTGGAGGGGTCCCCCACATTGGAGATAGCATGAGTTCAGAAGAAGAGAAGTTTATTCCCAAGTGGATCGCCTGGGAGTCTACCCAACGCTGCAACCTTAACTGCGTGCACTGTCGTTGTTCTTCAGATATGAGCGCGGCGGCTGGCGATTTCAATACGCAGGAAGCCTTCAATCTGATTGATGATATCTGTGAAGTGAGCAAACCGGTGATGGTTCTGTCGGGTGGCGAACCCTTGATGCGTCCGGATATCTTCGAGATTGCCGAGTATGGGACCTCCAAGGGTCTGCGTATGTGCATGGCGACCAACGGCACCCTGATCACCGACGAAGTCTGCCAGAAGATGCTCAAGGCCGATATCAAGATGGTCTCGCTGTCACTCGATGGTTCGACCGCGGCGATCCATGATGATTTCCGCAGCAGCGAGGGGGCCTATGAAGGGACTATCCGCGGCGCCGAAACCTTGAAGCGCAACGGCATCAAGTTTCTGGTCAACTCCTCCTTTACCAAACGTAACCAGACGGATATTGGCGATACCTTCAAATTGGCCAAGAGCCTCGGCGCCACTGCCTGGTACATGTTCATGATCGTACCGACCGGCCGTGGTGAAGATATCATGAATGAACTGATATCGGCCGACGACTACGAAGAGATCCTCTCCTGGCACTACGAGCAGGAGAAGCACGAAGATGAAATCCTGATGCGTCCGACCTGCGCACCGCACTACTATCGGATCGTACCGCAGATGGCCAAGGCCGAAGGGGTCGATTTCAAGCGCCGCAGCCTGACCTTTTCAACGGGCGGTGGCAAGGGGTGTATCGCTGCTCAGACGATTTGTCTGATTGACTGCTTTGGAAACCTTAAGCCTTGCTCCTACTTCCATTCTTCGGTCGGCAACGTCAAACAGATCCCGTTCAAGGATCTCTGGTTCAACAATAAAACCTTCAACGACCTGCGCGATTTCAAGAGCTACAAAGGGAAGTGCGGCGAGTGCGAATACATCAATATCTGTGGTGGCTGTCGCGCCCGCGCCGATGCCGTCCATGGTGATTACATGGCTGAAGAGCCATTCTGTAACTATATTCCGCCGCGTACGCAAAAAAGACTTGCGGCTGAAGCTGAAGAGAACGCCGCAAAATAGAAACTTTAATGGGGACAGAATTCAATTCTGTCCCCTCAACGCATATCAGGAGATAACAATCCATGTCCACCGAATACGATTTTATTAAAGCCTGTTGGGGCCAACCCGTTGACCGCGTTCCTGTTTGGCTGATGCGCCAGGCTGGCCGTTATCTTCAGTGTTACAAGGATGTGCGCGCCAAGGGGGGTGGCACTTTCCTCGACCTGTGTAAGGATCCTGCGCGGGCTGCCGAGGTGACCATCCAGCCGATCGATATTCTCGATGTTGATGCGGCGATCCTTTTCTCCGACATCCTGACCCCGATCGAGCCGATGGGGATGGCTCTTGACTTCGTTCCCGGTCCGGTCTTTGAGAAGCCGATTCGCACCGCCGCAGATGTTGATGCCCTGATCGTCCCCGAGGATATGTCTCAGGCTGTCTCCTATGTGCCTGCGATCCTCAAGCGCTTGCGCATAGCCTTCGAAGGACGTGTGCCGCTGATCGGTTTCGGTGGATCTCCTTTTACTTTGGCTTGTTACATGGTTGAAGGGAAGGGGTCTAAGGATTTTGCGACTCTCAAGCAGATGATGTACTCCGACTTTCCACTGTTTGATTCCCTGATGCAAAAAGTGACTGAGATGGATCGTCGTTATCTCAACATGCAGATTGAGGCTGGGGCTCAGGCGATCCAGATTTTTGATACCTGGGGCGGTATTCTGGCTCCGCACGATTATGAGAAATATATCCTGCCTTACGTCAAGCAGTTGATTGATGGTCTGAAGCGCGATGGCGTACCGGTGATCTATTTTGTCAAAGGAGGCGGCGGGATGCTTGAGATTGTGAAGCAAGTTGGCGCCGATGTGCTCGGCCTTGATTGGCATGTCAATCTCGGCAAGGCGCGCGACATCCTCGGTCCCGATATTGCCGTTCAGGGCAACCTGGATCCGACCGTACTCTACGCACCAAAGGATCACATCGAGCGTGAAGTTCAGCGTATTCTCAACGAGAACGCTGATCGTCCAGGTTTCATCTTCAATCTGGGGCACGGTATTTTGCCGACGGTACCACCTGAGGCAGCGATACATATGGTCGAGTGCGTCCATAGACTCAGCCAAAAATAATGTGAGGCGAGAGGTGTGAGGAGTAAGGCGTGAATGCCGTTCAGCTCCTTACGCCTCACCCTGCACCCTTCACCCTTCACGGTTCCCCAATGTTTACTGACAAACCGACAGCGCTGATCCTGCTCAACATGGGTGGCCCCGATTCCCTCGATGCCATCGAGCCCTTTCTCTACAACCTCTTCTCTGACCGTGAACTCATCCAGCTTCCCTTGGGTGGGCTGCTGCAGAAACCCTTAGCCAAACTGATCTCCCATTTTCGTAGCAAGAAGGTCAGAGAGAGCTATGCCTATATCGGAGGTTGTTCGCCGTTGCTGGACTGGACCCAGAAGCAGGCCGCTGGAATCGCAGCTCGGTTAGGCGAGCAGATTCAGCCTTTCGTGGTGATGCGCTACTGGAAGCCGCGGGCGGATGAAGTTCTGGTGCAACTGAAAGAGCAGGGGATAGAATCGGCGGTTGTGCTCTCGATGTATCCGCACTATACCGGCGCCACGACCGGGAGCAGCGTCAATGATTTCCGTCGCTCTGCAGCAAGACTCTATCCTGAGCTCGAATACCAAGTGATTGAGCAGTGGCATGACTGGCCGGGTTATATTGGCGCCCTGGCAAACCGGGTGGTTGAGGGGTTGGATAAGTTCCATGAGTTGATGCGCGATGATGTACGCATCCTCTTTTCGGCCCATGCGCTGCCGCAGAAATTTATCGATAGGGGCGATCCCTATCAGCAGCAGGTTGAAACGACGGCTAAACAAGTCATGGATCTGGTTGGTGATTATCGTTGGAGTATCGCTTATCAGAGCCGCAGTGGCCCCGTCGAATGGATGACCCCCGGAACTGACGACGAGATTGTGCGCCTCGGTTCAGAAGGGGAGAAGTCGCTGCTGATGGTCCCGATCTCTTTTGTTTCTGATCATATCGAAACCCTTGAAGAGATTGACCTGCAGTATCGGATGCTCGCCGAGCGGCATGGCATCCCACATTTCTTTCGTGCTCCTTCATTGAATGATCATGCAGATTTTCTGAGTGGAATGGCCGATCTGGTCCGTCAGCGGTGTGCATTGTGAAAGATTGTTGTATCTGTCGTCAGCCCTTTGATCCTGCGCAACTCCTCGATATGCCAGAGCATCAGGTGGGCCTGCATCTCGCCGAGCAGGAATATAAGGATGTCGGAGAGGTCTGTGCTGAATGTCTCGCCAGCCGTGGTCGGTTGGCGATGATGTATAAAACCGAATGTTTCGATTGACACTTCCTCTCCCCTAAACGAAAGCCCCAGAGCTTCAATCCACAGGGGGATTTTAAATTAGAGTATGTCAGGCAGCAGGCCACCGACCGGCAGCATGTTGTCTGGCGCTGGCTCACCTTGTAATCTTCTGAATTCCTTGCGTTTGCATTTGTCCTGTTTGTCACCGTGACAATAATCCTGAATGAACGCATTACAGGCCGCAGACTGGCTTGATTGATACTTCCTGAAAAATCCGCAGCTGTCCAACAGATTACAGCTATCCATAGGTAACTCCATTCTTTACCCTCACGGGCGAGACGAGACTGCTATCGCAGTCAGTAAGAAAATCATCTTGTAAAGTGTGGAAATGCACTAAAAAGTCCCCCTTCGTTCAATACGCAGGGGGACTTTTTAAATTATGGTTCGAAGATCAACCGCCGTAAGAGTGGAGGCCTGACAGGACCAGGTTAACACCAAGGTAGCAGAAGATGGTCGCGGCGAAGCCGATGATCGACAGCCAGGCTGCTCGACGACCTACCCAGCCGCGGGTAAAGCGGGCATGCAGGAACGCAGCGTAGACGAACCAGACGATCAAACTCCAGGTCTCTTTCGGGTCCCAGCTCCAGTAGGTGCCCCAGGCGTAGTTCGCCCAGGCGGCGCCAGTAACGATACCGATGGTCAAGAGCGGGAAGCCAATCATGATGGCGTTGTAGTTAATCTCATCGAGGGTTCGTACGCTGGGAAAGATTCCCAGTATCCCGCCGATTGGGCCATCAGCCTTATCTTCTTTACCAATCTTGATCAGGTACATGATCGAGACTCCGCAGGCTACCGCAAAAGCTGCGTAGCCGAGGAAACAACTGATGACATGATAGGTCAGCCAGTTGCTCTGAAGTGCCGGGACCAGAGGCTCAATCGCAGAGTTGAGCGTCAACTGTGCCCAGGTCATCCCCAGAAAGGCGAAGGGGATAACGAAAGCACCGATGGACGGCTGCCGGTACTTGAGGTCGATGAGCAGGTAGAGCAAGACGATTGACCAGGCGAAAAAGACCACCGATTCATAGAGGTTCGAGAGCGGTGCATGACCGACGCCACCAGGCATCTGGTAGGATTCGTACCAGCGCATGCCGATAGCCAGGGTTTGTGCAGCAACACCAACAGCACTGACCAGTCGAGCGACGAGCGCGATTTTGTCGCTACGTGTAGCGAGGTAAGCGATAAACAAAACCATGGCAATAAAGTAGCCAAGGGTTACAAGATTAAAAAGTTGTCCACTATCCATGACGAACTCTCCTTGCCTGATCAGGCTTTATTTTCGATCGTAGCAGCGATCTGTGTTTTGAATTCAGCGAATTTATCTGCGAAGGCCGGTTGGTTGCGGTGTGCACTCGCCGCCATCTGAACGATGGTTTTGCCATTCTCTTCCGAGATGCGGATCCAGATGCGACGATGTGAGAAGAAGAAAGCACTCATCGAGCCAAATATCATTAAGAAACAACCGAACCAGACCGTCCAGACGCCGGGGTCTTTGGCGACCTGCAGTCCGGTGTATTGGGGTTGTTTGAAGCCCTTGAGGGCAAAACTGAAATCACCGCCGCGGCGCGCATCAAACTGCGGGTGGTTTTGCAGGATAACAAAAGGGGTCCGGTGGGTCCCCTCAGGAGAGTCGACATGCAGCTTGGCTGCAGGGCCGAAGCTTTCATAGCTGGGAGTGAAGTCGTCAACCGAGAAATAGAAACCGTTCGGCAGCGCAACTTTCTGCCCCTTTGTCGGGCTGACTGTTAGCTTTTCCCCAGTCTTGTTAACCGTGACCTCAATCTCGAAACTGCCGGTACCTGTTGGGCCGTAGCTTGACTGATAGAATGTGATTCCTTTGTAGGAGAGTGGACGATTAACGATGATCTTCTGTTTATCGATCATCACCTTGCCGTTCTCAGTGACCGTCAGCAGACTACGAAATTCCTTAGGCCGTTGGGTGCCCTGGTAGTATTCCACTTCAAATTTATCACAACGCACACTGAAACCAAGATCGATCGGTTGATTACCGCTACGCGGCCAGACCTGAGTGATTTCGGTCCCCTCGACGATATTGACGTAGGCCTTGTAACCCCAGACCGTGCCGATTATTGCGCCGAGCATGATAACCAGAATCGACAGGTGAGTCATGTAAGCACCGAAGCGCGAGTAGATCCCCTTTTGGGCAAAAAGGTTCTGTTTACCGTCAGCTTCGGTCAGGGTCGGCTTGGTGAAGATACTGCTCAGAGTTTTAGTGAGTCGGGGGGTCAGAGTCTTGGCTGATTCTTTGGTGGTGAATTCAGCTTTATTCGCTGAATTTTTGAAGGTGCCATCGCCAGCAACCAGCATCGGTTCGACAACGAATTTCCAAACCCGGGGGAAGTTTTTGATCGAGCAGCAGATCAGATTGACGCTGAACAAGCCGAGTAGAGTGACGAACCACCAGGAGTGGTACATATCGGTGAATTGAAGTTTTTGGAAAAGTTCGTAGTTAGCCCGACCATATTCCTGAATATACTCCTCAGGCGCTTTGTCTTGTTGGATGACTGTGCCGATAATCGAAGTGATGGACAGTATCAGCAAATTAAATATGGTCAGCTTAAGGGAACAGAAAAAGTCCCATATGCGATCAGGTGCAGATGTTTTTTTGGCGTTCAAAATTAGATATCTCCATAGAGAGAGATTGCCGTCGAGAAATGATGACGAATCGGGTCAGCATACTCGGGGCGAAGCAGGGCGTCAACTTTGAGAAAGGAGTTTTATCAAATCACCAGGATGGTGCTGCGGAGTTGTTTAAGGTTTTGAGAAAGAGGAAGGACTGCTGTCTTTATGCGGTTATTGAAGGTCAGAAGTGCAAAGGTTTGAATAACAGGTTCGGGGCTGCGGAACTTAGGGGTCTCAAGTCTGGAGCCTGACAGTGCCAGGAATTGGCCAACTGCAATGCTGTGTAAAATCGGCTCTCTCTCAAGTTGAGTATCAGAGTGACTATGGTGACAGAAGTTTGAGACCGGGCTTTGAGCGAGTTCTTCGATGGCCAGCGGGTGACAATCAGCAACCAGGGCTGTGCCGGAGGAGTATTGCGCTGCCCGGTCATAACAATTCAAGGCGCACTGCAGGCTACCACTGCTGAGGATGATGAACAGCAGGGCCGCCAAAAAAAGCATATGCCGGATCGGAGTATCTTTCATTGCAGGGTCTTGGACTCTCTGTGTCTGTAGGGTCAAAGAATATAGCTGTAGTCCTGGTACAGATGCAAGCAGAATGCCGTTGCCCCTGAGCTGCCTTAGGATCAGGGTTTTCCCAACAGAGGCGCCTGGTTAAAGACCCGTTTTTGCCAGTTCTTCCAAGAGCTTGCGTTGTTGGTCGTCTAGTTGGGCCGGAACTTCAACGTTGATGATAGCATAGAGATCCCCTGCTGGCCTTCCCGCGGATGCAGGTACGCCAAATCCCCGGAGGCGGATTTTCCCGCCAGGTTGCATCCCCGCCGGAATTTTGATCCGTTTCTCGCCTTGAAGTGTCGGCACTTCTGTGGTGGTACCGAGACAGAGTTGAGAATAAGGGAGTTGTATGTTGACCAGAAGATTGTTTTCGTCACGGGTGAAGACTGCATCTGTTTCTATCCGAATCTGCAGATAGAGATCTCCATTGCGACCACCTGCGGGAGCGGGACCGCCCTTGCCGGAAACGCGGAGTTTTGCACCCTCTTCGATGCCGGCCGGGATACGAACATTGATCTGCTCAACCTGATCCCCATTGCGGTATTCGACATGGCGTTCGCCCCCTTCAATGGCAAGACGCAGGGGGACGCTGATCTCCATCGAGTAGTCCTGCCCTTTTGCCGGCGGGCGCGGCCCTCGGCCCCGGGGCCGTCCACCACCGAACAGTTGGCTGAAAAGGTCTTCACCACCGCCTGCGCCAAAGTTGCCGAACAGATCGCCAAGGTCGGCATTACGGAAGATATCTTCCTGACTGTAGCGTTGATGAAAGCCCGACTCCCCGAAGCGATCATATTGCTGGCGCTTCTCTTTGTCGGAGAGGACGGCGTAAGCCTCGGTAATCTCCTTGAAACGGTCTTCGGCTTTCTTGTCGCCAGGGTTGCGATCTGGATGATAAGTCTGGGCAAGTTTGCGGTAGGCCTTTTTAAGGGCGGCCGGTTCAATGTCTTTGGCAACACCGAGGGTTTGATAATAGTCTTTGGCCATTGTGTTTTCAGCTCTTCTTTCTGCATACTGACTAATGGAAACAGTTCAGAACTATAGAAAGCAGTTGGCATCACGTCAAGGCCTTTCGTACGCTGAAAGGCAGCGCTTGACGGGTTGAGATAAATGTCGTTAGTATGTCGGTGAAAATTTTGTAATAAATTGGAATCCTGGGTTCCTCTAAGCAATTCAAACTCATCAGGCTGGGTGGAGTTTTTATGACAAAAATAGCAGTCTTAGGCGCCGGGATCTCTGGTTTAGCCACTGCGCATGCACTGGAACAATTGGCGGCACAAGCAGGGCTCGATGTCAAAATTGTCGTGCTTGAAAAGCTTGAACGGACCGGTGGCAAGATGATGAGTGTCAAGTCAGATGGATTTCTCTGTGAATGGGGTCCGAATGGCTTTCTTGATAACAAGCCGATGACTCTTGATTTGTGCCGTGCTCTTGGAGTTGACGCCAATTTGTTGCGTTCCAGCGACAATGCGCGCAAACGTTTTATCTATGCTGCAGACGCTTTGCACCGTCTGCCAGAAGATGCGTTTTCCTTTTTTAAGTCGAAGCTGATCAGTTGGCCAGGGAAATTACGTCTTGGTTGCGAAATGCTGGTTTCAGCTAAGCGTGATGCTGAAGACGAGACCCTGGCCGATTTTGCTCGGCGGCGTCTTGGGGGTGAAGCTCTTGAACGTTTGATTGGACCGATGGTCTCCGGAATTTTTGCTGGTGATCCTGAAACCATGAGTGTTCGGAGTTGCTTTCCGCGTATCTACCAACTGGAGCAGGAATATGGCGGCCTGCTTAAAGCGATGGCAAAGCTTGGGCGTCAAAAACGTGCGGAGCGTAAGGCGGGACTGCAGGTTGCCAGTGCTGCCGGTCCCGGCGGGGTATTGACCTCTTTTTCTGGTGGGATCCAGGAATTGAGCGATGCTGTGGTTGAAAAACTCTCAGCCGAAGTTCGTATCGGTAGTGGTGTGGTTGAGATTGAAGCGAAGCAGGGTGGGTTTCTGTTGCACCTTGAGGATAAGACCCAGGTAGAGGCAGATCTTGTGGTCAGTGCTGTCCCGGCCCATGCCCTCGCTGGCATCTTGCAACAGGTCGATGGACAAGCATCTTCGCTTCTGCAGCAAATCCCCTATGCCTCGATGAATGTCGTCTGCTTTGGTTACGAGCGGGAGAAGATCGCACGCGATCTTTCCGGGTTCGGTTACCTGATCGCTAAAGGTGAGAAGCGGAATACCCTGGGGACTCTGTGGGATTCGAGTATCTTCCCCAACCGTGCGCCACGTGGACAGGTACTGCTCCGTTCAATGTTTGGCGGTGCGACAAACCCGCTGGCGATCGATTTGAGTGAGGACGAGATTAAACAGCGGACGATGACTGATTTAAAAAAGATCATGGGGATCGATGCTGCCCCCGATTTTGTCAAAATCTTTCGTCATCGGCGAGCAATCCCGCAGTACATCCCGGGGCATGGTCAGCGATTGGTAGAATTTGACAGTCGCCTGGCGAATATTCCTGGTCTCTTCGTGACCGGCAATGCTTTTTTTGGGGTGGGAATTAACGATTGCGTCAATGCCTCAAACCAGATTTCAGCCAAAGTGATTACTGCTATAAAAGAACGCGGATAGGGCACATGGGGGCCTAGTCGTCGCCCTTCTCGTAGAGGCGGGCATAGTCAGCGGCAATCATTTCGTAATGACTCAGGGTTGATTCGGCGTTTTTTTCAACAACCGCGCGCGCCGCTGCGCTCTGAAACTCTGATGCTATTTTACGCAGATTGCCTTCCAACTCTTTTTCGAGCCTCATTGCCAGTTGTAGGGCTTGCCGCTCATCAAGGCGTGCGACCAGACCAATATCCACAGACTTTATGACTGAGGTGTTGGCTGCTGATTCGGAAACGACCTTTTCGAAAGAGGGGAGATCGTCCCCCGGGTAGATTTGATAAAAACTTCGGGCATGTTCCAGTTCTTCCTCTGCCAACAGGTTAAAGTGAAAAATCGCGCCTTCGTCCTGCATCGATTCGGTGGCTTTTTGATAATAGGACATCGCATCAAGTTCGACACGGATCATTTTGCGGATGGCACTCTTCAATTCAGCCTGTTCCATTTACGACTCCTTGGTTTCTTCTGGCTCTTCCTCTGCAACATCGTCAGCCATGACCTGCAAAGGGGAATGATCCAGATAGCGTAACCCACCTGATGTCGTATTTTCAATAACCGATATTGGGCCGGTATGTTCGTAACTGATCTCTTCGATGGTATCGCCCAGCGAGATGACAACCCCTTCCATGAGATTGCCGAGCACGTTTATCTTGGGGTTGGCACTGGGGTGATCTTGAGCCGCAAAGGCGGCAAGCTCGTTGTCGACCTGTTCTTTTTCATGTTCAAGGTTGGCTTTACGTTGAGTTAGCAGGCTGGTGCGCAGTTCGATCGCCTCCTGCAGGGCTTTCCGCAGGTTTTTAGGTTTTACGAGTGGCCCAAGAGCTGCGCCAAGCCGCTTAATCTGCATGCCATAACTGCGCTGCTGGTGATGCAAGCTGTTTAGCCGGTCAGCTTCGGGGAAATAGATTCCCGCAGTGATACGGGTCTTGATGCCTGAAACCGATCCGAGATGCTTGGCTTCAATGCCATTGAGTGCGACAGTCTCTCCGCCTGAGATGGTGCCGCGTTCAACGATGATCGCCTTGGTCGCTTTTACACTGCAGTTACGGATCTCATGCGCGACTTCGATGTTGCCCCAACATTCGACCTGAACCTGATTTAAATATTTGGTGCGGAGGTCACCCTGACAGCGGATGAACCCGCTACCAAGGCCGGCCATGCTGCCGATCTCAACCGGACCGCCAGACTCGAGGCGACAGGCGCCGACTGCACCGGTGATGCGAATCCCCTTGCTGGCTCTGATATTGAAATCATCAAGAACGTCCCCCGTTATCTCGACGACCCCGTTAAAATCAATGTTTCCGACGCTGAGGTCGACATCACCCTTGACGACAAACTCGTCGGCGATGGAAAGGGTGATTCCATCAAAGACAACGCGTCCTCCGCTGGTGGAATGGGCGCTGGTGCCGTCCTCGCTCAGCTGAACCCCTTCGCCGGCGACAAGCTTGAGTGGCTGGCCTTCCAGTGCCGAGATTGGTGTACCCTGTACAGTGAAGCCAGCGACTCCAAATTCAGGGGGATGAATAATTCCGATTTTTTGGTTGGGTTCGACATTGGTAAAGGTATTGAGGGTTCGTAAGTCAACATTACCCTTGGCGTCTTCAGTAAAATCAGCATCGCCAGCGGTTTTAACGATCAGCTCCAGCCAGCCGTCTCTGCCTGCTGTCGGTTCTGTTCCAACCGCAATGAGAACATTCTCCTGGTTGATCCCCATTGCTGCTTTACTGCAGAATTTGGCAACTTCCTCAAGGTCAACCCCATCCTTGATGTCATGCTTAGTCAGTAATTCAATCAATTCAGAGGGAGAAATCGTGTCTTCGGCATCGAAAACCGTGATGAAAGCATAGAGCTTCAGCTGGCCTTCGCCCATCTGGAGACGCAAGACGTAGGCCGACGACTTCTTCTCTGCCAGAATCTTGACACCGATCTCAACCTTGTTCTCTTGTGCGTCGGAGCGCGCAGCCATAGAGTTTCCCGGGTGCAGGTTAAATGTATGGTCCTATGTGAGGAAAGTGCACTGCAAAGATAGAGCCATCTCACTATGTCCGCTGTTTGTGTGGATTCCATCAGTGACAGGGTCGATTTTTTGACCGGACAGGGAGGGTTAGGCTTAACTTGACGTGTCGCTGTCTGGATAGGTATGCTTCCGGCGAAATGAAACAGCTGAGAGGGAGTGGTAAATGTCTGAAGTTCGTGAACGGTTAAAAAAGGATCTGGCCGAGGTTGATTGGCGCTCGTTACGTATCCACGCCCAGCGCGATGCACTGATTCTGGTCGCTGCTCAGCTCGATCTGGTTGAGGTCGCCTGTCAGATCATAAGCGATGACACAGAGGATGTTGCCAGCTGGATCGAGAACGCGCTGGTCTGCAAACCAACAGCAGAGCAGCTCGCCAATTGGGAATTACAACTCGATAAACCTTTCAATATGTTGATCGCCGCACCCTATATCCTGTTGCAAGAAGTCCAGCATGCCTGAGCAGTTTGTCACTGCTCTGGCGGATTATAAAAGTTCTGCGGTCTTTAATCCCTGGTCAGAGACTGACCGGGAGAATGATCTCAACACGCAGGGTCCACAGATTCGGTGTCGACAGTTGACCGCCTATCTGCAAGAGAGGATCGGCCATGCCCGGATTCTGCTGTTGGCCGAAGCGATCGGCTATCAGGGTGGTCACTTCAGCGGTATCCCGATGACAAGTGAGCGTTTGTTGCTGGGCGGCTTGCAACATAAAGGGCTCGGTGCCGAAGATGTGTTTCAGCTTTCGCCGCAGCGCACCAGTTCGCCTCTGGTTAAGCGCGAAGGGTTCACTGAGCCGACGGCGACTATCGTCTGGGGATTTTTTAAGACTGCTGGTGTCGACCCCCGTTCGGTGGTGCTCTGGAACGCATTTCCCTGGCACCCTTATCTTCCGCACAAAGGGCTACTGAGCAATCGCACACCGACGGATGATGAATTGTTCGCTGGGCATAAGATTCTTAGACAGCTGCTCGCACTTGGTCAATTCGAGACTATTATTGCGGTCGGGCGAAAATCTGCGGCACAGTTAGTGGCACTCGGTATTGATGCACTTGAAGTACGGCATCCTGCCAATGGTGGTGCTGGTCAGTTTCGCTCCCAAATGGCTGCGATTGTGGCGGACCAATGAACTGGTGGCCTGAATTTTTAACCATAGCGCTGGTCCATCTGCTCGCAGTTGCCAGTCCCGGCCCTGATTTCGTCATGGTGTTGCACCAGAGCATCGTCAATGGTCGCCGTCCGGCGATATATACGAGCATTGGCATCGGCGCCGGAATTCTGGTCCACGTCTGCTACTGCTTGCTCGGCCTTGGCCTGCTGATTTCGCGCTCTTTATTGCTGTTCCATCTGCTTAAATTGGTTGGTGCCGCTTATCTGCTGTATGTCGGCTGGCATTCGCTACGCGCCAAACTTGTTACCCCGGGTGTGGTCGATGTTGCTAGTCGGTCGCTTCCGCCATCCGCCATTCAAGCGCTACGGATCGGTTTTCTGACCAACCTGCTCAACCCCAAGGCGACCCTGTTCTTCCTCTCGCTCTTTTCGTTGGTCATCAAGCCACAGACTCCCCTCGCGATCCAACTCGGTTATGGTCTCTACATGGCGCTGGCGACCGGACTCTGGTTCAGTGGTCTCTCATTGTTTTTGACCCGACCTGCGGTCCAGGGATTTTTCAGGCGTTTTGGCCATTGGGCTGAAAGGGCAATGGGGGGAGTGCTGATTGCTCTCGGTATCAAACTGGCTTTGGTCAGTCGGAGTTAATCCTTAATTCTCTGTATTGATAGTGTGAATGACTTGTATGAGGAGGAATGGCGCGGTGAACAGTAAAGGTTTTTTAACCCCGCAAGAGACAGCAACGGCGATCGTTGAACAGGGTCGTCGCGTGTTAACCCAGCCGTGGCAGCGGACTCTGGTATTGAGCCTGTTGGCCGGGTTTTACATCGCTTTCGGTGCGCAGTTGGCTGTCGTGGTCACCCAGGATGCCGCGCAATATCTGGGGACTGGCGTCAGTAAACTTCTGGGGGGGAGTGTTTTCTCGCTGGGGCTCATGCTGGTTGTCATCTGCGGAGCAGAGCTTTTTACCGGCAATATTCTGCTGGTCAAGGCGGCTTTACAGAAGCAGATCCCCTGGTGGAAGATCGGTGAAAACTGGGTACTGGTGATCTGTGGGAACTTTATCGGCGCATTATTTTTCGCCTGGCTGATGATTCAGACCGATCTGCTGTTGCCTGATAAAATCGCGGCCAATGTTATCGGCATTGCAGCCAGCAAAACGGCGCTCTCTTTCAAGGTCGCATTCGTGCGTGGGATTCTGTGTAACTGGCTGGTCTGTCTCGCCGTCTTCATGGCGGTGGCGGCACGCGATATCAGCGGCAAGATACTCGCCTGCTACGTACCGATCATGGCGTTTGTCGCCAGTGGTTTTGAACACTCGGTGGCGAACATGTACTTCATCCCGGCTGGTATTTTGCTCAGCGCCAAGCAGTTATCTTGTCCGCCACAGCTCTGCTGGGAGAACTTCTTCGTGATAAATCTTCTGCCAGTGACCCTCGGCAATATTGCTGGCGGAGTGATTTTCGTCGCCTGCGCCTACTGGTTTGCCTATCTGAAGCAGCGTTAGATTCTACCCCCTCCCTATTTATCGTAACGACTTATCCCATTCAAGTGCTGTCCCCCAGTGCGCCTGCTGAAGAGCAGAGAGAGCAAGCAACAAAGAGAGGCTCAACCCTTCGCCTAAACCGAACACCTCAAAGACTTTGTCTGCGGCTTTAAGTGTGCAGAGCGAACAAGCGCGAGGCAGGTTTTGCTGTGGTTGGCATTATCGAAGAATACTCGAACACGTGGATCTCCCGATTTTCGTAAACAGTCGATATTAGAATTGTTGACAGGTTATATTAAGCTTGCTCTAATGCCTCTGGAGACATTAAGTGTTTTGAGCTAGACCCAAACCGACAATGGCAAAACCAGAGAAATCTGGTGACGCAAAGCCACGGGTCCTCTTTGTGATACAGCAAAAGGACAGCCGGGCCACCGAAGGATGGTTACACATATTGTGGACTGCCTTTAAAGCGCCATCTCTTTTTCTTTGGGGTGGTTTTTTTGTTTGTGGTCGGGCCTGACATCTTTTATCCAAGGGACAGAAGTTGTGCTTAGAGGAGTACGAGATATGGAGCCCGCAATTGCATTAGTCCTAGAGGACGACACTGATTGTCGCGCGCTGCTGTCGGATATTCTGACCGACATGCAACTTCAGGTGAAAGCGTTTTCCGATCCCGTCGCCTATCTGGCCACACGCACTGAAGGGGATTGTACCGGCAACTGTCCCTGTGTTGGTTTCATTCTGACAGATAATGACATGCCCGGGATGAGCGGTTTGGAATTTCTCGAAAAGCTCAAGGCCGATGGCTGTGCCCTGCCAAATGAGCGCAAGGCGATCATCTCAGGCCATTGGACCCAAGAGGGTATGGAACGGGCAGAGCAACTCGGCTGTCGGATATTTTACAAGCCGTTTCAGATTGCGGATATTTGTGCCTGGGTTCAGGCGCAAATTGAATAAATAATGCGGTGGGTCACCTGGGCGATTTCTCCGGGGAATTTCAGCTTACCGGTTGCGCCAGCAGTCTTTCGACCTGTTTGATAATGTCGTCGATATCTTCGATCCTGACTGTCGAATACCAAATCCCCTGTGGGTAGATCATCAGATTCGGTCCTTCGTTACACAAACCCATACATAAACTCTGTGAAATGCGGACGCTATTGGCCGGCAATTGCAGTTGGTTGAAGCGCTCCTTGAGGAGCTGCCGGATCTCCGTTCCCCGGCCATCGGCACAGGACTTCCGTGCCCCCTGGCGATCATTGACGCAGACGAAAATATGGCAGCGAAAAGGGGTTTTCTTGACCAAGGTAATTCTCCGACAGAAAATAGTTACTTGCGGCGAAACAGATCGGTCTTGAGGCTTGAGACCCGATCGAGAAAGAGATAGCCATCGAGGTGATCGATTTCGTGCTGGATAGCGATCGCTTCGAAGCCATCGGCGGTTATTACCTGCAATTGCTGATCTTGATCCTGGAACTGCACGACGATACGTTCGGCACGGGTGACATTGCCGGTATAGTCGGGGACTGACATGCAGCCTTCGCGCACCACCGTTTGCCCCTCGCGTTCGATAATCTTAGGGTTGACCATCTGCAGCAGACCGTGGTTCTCCTGTTTTTTGCCCAGCTTGCTGTGCGACACATCGACCACGACTGCGCGCCTGGTGTCACCAATCTGCGGGGCGGCGACGCCGACCGAATGCCCGGCAGCGACCATGGTGTCGACCAGATCCTGCAAAAGCTGGATGACAGTCTCGTCCAAGCGATCTATCGGCACACAGAGCCCTTTGAGGATGGGGTTGGGGTAGAGAAGAACGTCCTTGATGGCCATTTTGTTCTAGAGCTCCATCGGGGTGATCGAACGGACCGAAATGTCGACTTTCAGCTCGGCCTTAAGCCCGGCCATCCAGTTTTCAACCTCTTCAATTTCGATCCCCTGGTTGAGGATCGCTTCAATCATCATCACATAGACCGGTGCGTCCTTGGCCCCGATCAATTTGGTGTTCAAATCGGTAATATTGATCTGTCTCTCACCGAGCTCCCGAGCAACCCGATAAACGATTCCTGGTTTGTCAGCGCCGTAAACCGAAATCATGCAGATCTCGCCCTGCATTTCGGGGTGTTCTTCTCCGCCTGGCTTCAGGGTGCGTAAAAAAACTGAGAGTCCGTTCTGCTCAAGCGGGGTAAAGGCTTCACTGAGTGATTGTTGATCGTGCAACTCAGGGTGAGAGATAATCAGGATCATCGAAAACTGGCCGCCAAGGATTGAACAGCTGCTGTCGGCGATATTACACCCGAGTTGATAGAGGACACTGGTGACTTCGGAAACGATTCCGGCTCGGTCACGACCGATGATGGTCAAGGCAAAATGGCGCATGAAGTTTCTCCGCAGCGATAGAGGGTATTGTCTGACCATCCTGGGCGAACCAGAATCGGCGACCGCAATAGGATTGCCGTTTTCTGCTGGCCGCTAGTGACTTTTCGACGCTTGGTTCGCTATACTTTGTAGCATGGTCAACGGGACCTAGGTCAATACTTTCAATTGTTTTAGATGCCTTCGGGTTGAAATTCCATGACGAATGATCAATTGCTCCTGAATGAGGGTGAAGTGCCCTTAGCGCGTCCGCGGATCGATGTCGCTGCAGAGCTACAACTGCGCATCGGGCGCCTCAAGCGTGATTATTACAACAGCGAGTCGGGGCAGGTCGACTATCAAGCGCTGCGTGGTTCAGAGGGGTTTGTTGCCTATCGCGAATGCTGTTGTTTGCTACAGGAATATGATCTGCTCAACCTGAAGACGATGCAGGCAAAGACCGCCTTCTGGATCAATCTCTATAACAGCCTGATCATTCACGGTATAATTGCTCTGAATGTGCGTCAAACCGTGAAGGAAGTGTACGATTTCTTTGGGCACATCATCTATCGTATCGGTATTGCAGATTATTCTGCCGATGATATTGAGCACGGTATTCTTCGTGGAAACCGGCGCCCTCCCTATGGACTGTTCCATCCCTTTGCCGAAGATGACCCGCGAATGGCCTATCGGGTTGAAGAACTCGACCCGCGGATCCACTTTGCTCTGGTTTGTGGTAGCTCATCCTGCCCGCCGATCAATTACTATGTGGCCGATCGACTTGATGAACAGCTGGACGTTGCGGCAGAAAATTTCATCAACGGGGCTGAGGTTGAGATCCTGCCAGAGCAAAACCTGCTGAAACTCTCACCTGTCTTTAAATGGTATAAAGCTGATTTTGGAGGAAATAAGGGGGTTTTGGAGGTGCTGGCTCGCTATCGCCAGAACGCCGACGAATGTGTTTTTCTGGTCGAGAAGGGCCATCGGGCTAAGATTGAGTGGAAGGATTACGACTGGGCTCTCAATAGCTGAGGAAAGAACAATGCAACTTTCGGTTTCCACAGTGAGTCGTTTGTGTTGTGAAGGTGTTCTTTATTTGTGAACCGTCATTTCGTATTGACGGCTGACCTGATGGCTTCTCTCTCAGCTCAGACAAATTTGATGATCTGCTGAAAAATTTTCAACGGCGGAGCCTGCAGGCTCCGCCGTTGAAGTTTAAGGCTCTTTCCCTGTCTGCTTATGGAACAGGTGACACGACGTAAGGCCGCATCATTTCGTTGTCCTCATGCTCGAGAATGTGGCAATGCCAGACATAGAGACCAGCGAGGTCGAAGGTCGCTTTCACCACGGTGATCTCGCCTGGGTAAGCAATGACCGTATCCTTGTAACCCATCTCCCAGGGTTGCCGACTGGCAGAGAGCAGGCTGTCTCTCGAGCCCGGCGCCGAGCCGATCAGCCGGCGCTCCATCACCTCAAAGCGGACCAGATGCAGATGGATCGGGTGAGCATCTTCAGTGAAGTTGTAGATTTCCCAGGTTTCGGTGTCTCCAGCGGTGGGATTAACTGTAACATTGACCGTCTTCAGTGTGACCCCGTCAGCCATGGTGACTGAGGCCGCAATGTTGTTCGGGCTGCTGGCGTCGGTCCAGCGTAGTCCGACGCCGGCAGGCCCTGCCCCGGAGAAATCGACCTCACCGAGTAGGGCGGCCTTGGGTGCGAACGGCTCGCCGCCAGCCAGATCGCAGCGGTTATGAAATGCGGCTTGGGTATCGCCTGGAATGACAAGGCCGGTCGGGTCGAAGGGGGGGACGCTGTAGATCTGCTGGATATCACCATTGAGTTCAGTAAAGACACAGACCTCCTGCGACGATTCCTCGTTCAGGGAGAGCTGGCGAGTTGTGGTGACTGCCGCAATGCTGGGTGCTTCGGCATTGAGCACGATATCAGCAATGGCGGTAGCAGGTGTTGCCCCGCCTGGATCGGTCGGGCTGGCGCCGTTAAGGCTGCTGGAGACCGTAAACTGCATGATCTGACCGGTGGTTACTGCATCTGCAGCGCCAGCCGGATCAATCCCGCCGAAGGGGCTGTCTCCTGCGGTGTTTCTGATGCGGATCACATCACCGTTGGCAATCGGGCTGCCATCGACATAGGTGCCGCTGAAGTCAACCAGCATGTCGGCTCTTTCAGCCGGTCCCAGCAGCACGGCCTGGCCGAGTTCGTTGGCCGCCTGGTCGGTTGGAGTGCTGCCAGTGCCAGGCAGAGGGGTGGCTTTGCCGGTAGAGATTTTAACCACTTGCGGTAGAGCTCCCTGATCGGCGCCGATCTGGTAGAAGGGGAGCTCTTTACTCAGATCGAGCAGGCCTGTGGCCGGGGTAACCTTAAATGCTGAGAGATTGAGGAAGCGCGAGTTACTGCCGTTCAATAATCGGAAACGATAGCTGGCTTGCGCGACATCCAGTTGCGGCCAACTGACACCATTGACCACCATGACATTGAAGAAGGCCTCCGGATTCCAGAGCGGCGCAATATCGGTCGGGTTGGTTGGATCACCAGCGAAATCGATGATCAATCCGGCCGGGTCGAGCCCTTCAAAGAAGGCGCGACGGTCGGGATAGAAGAGCGAACCGTCGGCATTGAAGGAACGCCCCTGAATGACCAGCGGAATCTCGCGGATGGCGTTTCGTACTGGATCTCCTGGAGTATTCAGGGCCAAAACCTGCTGCCCGGCGACTGGGGCCGGACCGGGCAGAACGCCGTCGTTGGGGGCAGTCGCATCCTGATTGTCGATTTTATCGAGGATCCCGCCAGAACCAGCATGATCTCCGCGAATCAGCCAGAACCCTGCTGGCCCGGCATAAACGTTGGCCCGGGTCATGCCGAGGCTGTGGTCATGATACCAGAGGGTGGTGGCTGGCTGGTCGTTGCGGTAGACATAATCGGCATAGCCAAGATCGCCAGCGTTGCTGCCGGTTGAATCGTCAAACATGGTCCCCTTGGTCGCAATGCCAGCCGGCAGATTGTTGGCTGCGGGCAGCCACCAGGCCTCGGGGTAGCCGTCACTGTGACCAGCGACATGGGCGCCATGCAGGTGGGTGACTAGCGGCACCGGGCCGGTATAGGTGTCAGCGCTTTCGCCCATGCAGTCGGTACGAGTCGAACCATCCAGACAGGTTTGCATCGGATTGGCCCAGTGTAGAGTCTGGTCGATGGTCAACAAGTGCGGCAGAAAGTTTCCGCTGGCATCGACCAGATCGTTAACCCAGTGGACTGCAACCGGATTGTCAGCCAAGGTTTCGACCGTATAGGACGGGTAGTTGAATTGGGAGTTGGCCGCAGGTGCGATGCCGGGGCCACCGCCTAGCGTAGAAGAGTCGGGAGCGGGGTCGCCTTCGGGCCCGTAGCTCCAGACAGTTGTGGCTGGGAAGTTGTCATTCCGACCGTTCAGGCTGTTCCAGATGCCGCCGGGCAGAATCTGCTGTTTAAACTGGCGTACGGCGATATCGTAGCTGTCAGCAGCGCCGTCATTGTTCATGACCGGCGGGATGACCAGCGGTGTTACATATTTCGGGATACTCAGGGGGTCGAGAGTTCCTCCCGCCAACGGCGTAACCAGGGTTGCAGGGGTCACGATAAAGGTGACAGTGCCGCTGGTTGTTGTTGTGCCGTCATTGACCGAAAAGGTGACATTATGGGTCCCTATCTGATCGTAGGTTGGAGTCCAGCTGATGACGCCTGTCACTGAATCGACTGTCAAGCCGGTTGGCGTGCCGTGCGTTGCCACTGAGAAGTCCAGACTGTCTGCTGCCTTTGCATTGGTTGCATTCACAGCGACACCAGACAGAGCCACGCCTTGAACGACATTCTGGGATGTCGGGACTGTGATGGACGGTGCGCTAATATTTCCTTCTCCGCCTCCGCAGGCTGAAAGCAGAAAGACGAGGACTAAAATCAATAAAAAACAGGTTGCTCTCGAGAGCCAATGTCTAAATGTATGCAAGGGATTATCCTCCTGAGTTGCGGCGAGGTTAGTCGCATTTGTGGCAGATCTCTGCGCAGGTTCACGTGTCCAGGATGGTAGGTTTTTTGCTGTTTGTCGTCTTGAATCAAGTTCTTACTGATTTTGTATTCATTGGGTGTATTTGACCATGGGCGCGCAAGCGCATCAATGGGGAGAGGCTGGTAATTGCTATGGGGGATATCCCTCATTAGAGTCTGAGTTGGCAAGCAGGATCAGTCAGAATAAGGAGAGGATTTCGTTTCAGGTTTGACTTGTTAGAACAGGCTGTCGAAAATTAAGGGGTTGAGCAGGAGGGACATCGACTGGTTGACGAAATGAAACAGGCGACCGCTGCTGGCGGCAACGCCCCTTACACCGCTCCGGGAAAGACAGCCCAACTGGTTATTCGTAACTCCTGTTGTCATAGATGGGTTCGAAGGCCTGCAGAACCGATGGCCGATTGGGTTGGTGATTGACGGAGCCGAAGTGGGCGATATTTGGGCGCGGGGTTCATTGCGATATTTGTTGCCCAGTGAACTGCTTGAAACCGTTGGTCGAATGTATGGCCGCTGTCGAGAGATTGCTTGATAAACACACGACATAAATCCTCACCGTGCATATTGCCAGCCCAGGATCTGTCGCTATACTCATTACGTCTACAAAACCCACTCACCGACATCTGGAATCGCAGGCTAAACGGGGAGATCCTGGTGCAACGGGACCATAATCTTGATTCCTTTAGAGGGCTTTTTTTAGTGATCATGACCCTGAACCATTGGCCAGGGCCTGTCCCTCGCTTTACCTCACAGCCCTTGGGCCTGGTGTCGGCGGCTGAGGGATTTGTGTTTGTCTCAGGGTTGACTGCAGGGCTGGTTTATAGCCGCATGGCCGCTAATCAGGGCGCACCCCAAGTCAGGTCCCGAGCGCACAGCAGATCAGCAGAGATATATCGTATGCATGTCCTCTTCCTCGCGCTTATTTTCGCCATGGGTCTTATCGCCAGGACGTTTCAGGCGTTGCCAGCCAGTTGGTCTGAAATGATTCCCTTCCTCAATCATAGTCCTTTGCAAGGCTTTATATTTGCTGCCTTTCTTGTTTTTCAGCCTAAGTACTTCAATATCTTACCCCTCTACATGCTGCTGGTCATGTTGATCCCCCCGGTTCTAGATGCCTTTTACCGCAAAAAATTTGTGCAGGTTTTCAGCCTCAGCCTTTGTTTCTGGGGACTAGCACAGCTAGGGTTGACTGAATATCTATATCGCTATTTGAATCAAATTCTTGGATTTCAGGCCGGCCTGTTCTTCGACCCTTTCGCTTGGCAAATTCTGTTTGTGGCAGGGTTATGGTTGGGGCACCAACGGCATCTGGGTATCCGTTGGCTCAACCGGAACAGGTTTCTGCTGGCGGTGTGCTTGCTGTCAGCCTTGGTCATGATCTGGTATCGCTACCAAATCAAGAATGAGATCTACCCGATCGTTTCTCTTCTGGGCGTTGATATGTCGAATTGGACATCACGGAGTCGATTAGGGCCCTTACGTCTTTTTAACTTTTTGATTCTGCTTCAGATTTTTAGTTGTCTGATCTCGCGCTTTCCTCGAATTTTCACCTGGCGCTGGTCTATCTTTTTGGGTCGCTATTCTTTGATGGTGTTTTCTTACCACGTGATTCTGATTTATTTAGCCTATGCCTTTAATGAGATTTCGATCCGTGAGATCTCGCCATATACGAGGTATATGATTTCAATCCTGGGCGCTATCAGCCTCTTTATCCCGGCACTGTTAGCGCAGCGGTTTGACCGAGGGCAACTGGGTAAATCTTAATCTGGTTGATGATCGACTCTGGCTACGAGATTGTTGGCGGTGAAAAATGCTGATTTATTGCTGCGTCCTCTGCGTTTCTCTCCCTGGCTATTTTTTAGCAACGATTGCAGCTGATATGGGTCTCCACCAGCATCCTTTCCGGATAGCTGAGGGTGTGTTTTTGTTTCAACTTTTTAGATTATATGGGGTGAGGAGTTGAGCCCAGACCACTGCGAATCGGGGCATGAGGCTGGAGAGGCCATCGACTCTCTTACAGCAGGCTGTCACAGACCAAGGTGAGCAGCAGAAGGGCCATCGACAGGTTGACGAGATGAAACAGGCGACCGCTTGATGCCGCTTGTGACCCACGCAGCAGTTCGCGACCTCCAGCCAGAAATAACGCGGATAACAGGGCAAGATAGATATCGGCCAACAGCGAATTGGCGATCATGCCGAAGAGGACAAAGAGCAGGTAACTAAGCGCGAGTGCGGCCAGCCAGCAACCGTTGATCGCGAACAGGCGCTGATCTGTTAACTTTCGGAAGGGGGTGGGCAGGCCGGAGTCCAGTTGATCCTGCCGATATCGCCAGGCGAGTAGCCAGAAATGGGGGACTTGCCAGATCAGTAGGGTGCCAGCCAGGATGACCGCAGCCGAGTCGAAGATTGATCCTCCGGCAGCGCTATAGCCAATCAGAGGGGGTAATGCTCCACAGACCGCCCCGGGGAAGACTGCCCAGGCGGTCACTTTTTTGAGCGGGGTATAGACTCCGTTGTACCAGAGAATCGCGAATAGTCCGAGGAGCAAGGGAACCAGGCCGGTGTTCAGCAGAAGGAACAGGCCTGTTGCAATTGAAATCCCCGCGATGAGCAGAGCCTGATACGGCGAGAGGTCGCCGCTTGGTAGGGGTCTGGTGCGGGTGCGCTGCATTCGACAGTCGCTCTCGATCTCCTGGAGTTGGTTGAGAGCAGAGCATCCGGCCGCCAGTAACCAGATCGCCAGGGCAACGAGTGCCGCACTGGCTGTCATCTGGTGCGCGGCAAAGAGATAACCGCTCAGAGCTGAGAGCGCGACCAGACTTGCCAGTCGCGCGCGGAACAAACGGCCGAGAATGCCCGGGGCCTCTCCGGCGACAAGACCAATTTCAACGCTGGTGATCAGGGTTAACAGCTGTTTCAATCGTCCTCTCTTTGCTTACTTCTTCAACAGTTCTTCAACGATCGCATCGATCTCTTCATCGCTGAGATGATCACTTGAGGGCATGATCGCTGGATAGTCCTCGACAATCTCATGATTTGGCTCGCGAATCGCACGTTTTAAGTAGTCCGCATCGACCTTTATTTTAAGCTCATGCCCATCACGGTTGACTTCACTCGTTCTGCCGTTCAACCCTTTGAAACTCGGACCGACCTGTTTGCTGCCGTCAGTGGAGTGGCAACCGAGGCAGCCGTTTTCTTCGATAAGTTTATTGCCGTCAATTTTGGACTCAGATTCTCCTTCGAGCAGGTATTCGATTATTGCGTCAAGATCCTGTTCGTTGATTTCGTCGCCGTACGCCGGCATGATCGGCGGGAATCCTTCGACCAGATCAGCCTCGGGAGCCCGGATTGCGCGCCGTAAATAGTCTGCATCAATTGTGATTTTCTTCTTCTGGCCATCGCTGGTGACTTCGCGTTCGAGCCCCTTCAATTTGGCAAAAGTCGGCGCGATTTCACTGCTCCCGTCAAAGCTATGACAGCCAAGACAGCCTTGATCTTCAAGGAGTTGTCTGCCATGTGCCACCGTGGTCTCTGCCAGATCTTCGTTATACCAGTGCTCAAACTCTTCATCCGAAAGTGCCTCAGCCGAGGTGATCATATCGGCATGGCCAGTGCCACAGTATTCTGCACAGAAGATGTCGTAACTACCAGTCTCCGGTGCCTGAAACCAGACGTAGGTTTCAACTCCAGGCACTGTGTCTCGTTTGATACGAAAAGCGGGCATGAAAAAACTGTGCAACACATCGTTTGAAGTGAGCATCACTTTGATCGGTTTGCCGGCCGGGATATAGAGTTTGTTGCTGGTGCGACCATTTTCATACTGGAACTGCCAAGACCACATGCGTCCGACCGCCTTGACCTCGAAGGCTCCTTCAGGTACGGCACGTAACCCTTTGTAGTTGGTCCAGCCATACCAGAACATGCTGAGCACAATCAGAGTCGGTAAGACTGTCCAGATGATCTCAAGTCCCAGGTTGCCATGAGAGTCGGATGTCGGCTCCGGGTTTTTCGAACGCCGGTAACGGATAACAAAAAAGATCATCACGGTGGTAATGCCGGCTAGCAGTAGCAGTGAGGAACCGAAAATATAGATCAAGACCTTATCGACCCCGAGGGCGGTTGGATTCAACGGATTCACGCAGTGCTCCTAACGGTAGAGAACGTCAATAAAGGTCATACCGATAAAAATAGCCAGGATGACCAGCGCCGCCATCAGACCGAACTTGAACAAGCGCGATTCATGACGCATGTTCATGAAAATTCCGATGACCAGGCATGACTTGGAAGCGGCAATGCCGAGGGCGACCCAGACGTTTCCGGCTCCCATATCGATGCGCGAGGCGGCGATGGTGAGTCCGGTCAGAATGCCAAGTGCGGCCCAGGTTAAAATCAGAGTCCGGTAGCTCACTGGCTCATGTTGATGTTCAGTTGCGTGCATAGCATCTCACCTTTACAGAATCAGGTAGTAGAGCGGGAAAACGAAAATCCACACCAGGTCAACCAGGTGCCAATAGAGGGCGCTGTTTTCGAGCAGAACGTAGCGTTCGGGGGTGACCTTCCCCATCTTGACCCGCACCGTGACCACGCCGATCAGGGTGGCGCCAACGATGACGTGAAAGCCATGAAGTCCCGCGGTAAAGTAATAGAGGTTGAAAAATTGGGTGACCCCCGGTCCCATCGCGGCCAGATGCTCTGATCCGGGATAGATGCCGTGACCGATTTCAGCCGACCATTCAAAGAATTTGTTGACCAGAAACAGCAATGCCAGCCCGATTGTCGAGCTGGTCAGCAGCAGGGTCTGCTTGATCTTACCGCGCTGAATCGCTGTAATCGCCATCGCCATCGTCAGCGAACTTAACAGCAGGATCAGGGTGTTGATCGCACCGAAATAGATGTTCAGCTTGTGACTGGCGATGCCGAACTCATGGGGGAACTTCGACAGCGCAACCGAATAGAGCAGAAAGAGCCCGCTAAACAGGATAATCTCGGTATAGAGAAAAACCCACATACCGAAGCGCGCGCCGGTGTCATCTCGGTGTTCATGGCTCATCGGCGACAACTCCTTTGAAATCGTAAGGACCACGGGTCACAATCGGATCTTCCTCTCCAAAGTTTTCCATCGGTGGCGGCGATGGGACCGTCCATTCAAGGGTTGCAGCAGCCCAGGGATTTATGCCGACCGGAGTTCCGTTGCGGATACCGCGCCAAAGGTTGACGAACATGAGGATCAGACCGACCGCCAGAATCCAGGAACCGACGGTAGAGACCATGTTGAGTGGCTCAAACTGAGGAAGATAGTCGTAGTAGCGTCTTGGCATCCCCTGGATGCCGACCGCCTGCATCGCCATATAGGTGATGTTGAAGCCGACAAAGATCAGCGCCCAGGCGATGGTGGCGACCTTGTGATTGTACATACGCGCAAAGAACTTCGGTAGCCAATAGTGCAAGGCGCCAAAAAAGGCGAAACCGGTCCCGCCGAACATCACGTAATGAAAGTGGCCAACAACGAAGGTGGTGTCGTGCAGGTGGATGTCTGCCGCTGCCGCTCCTAGGGCGAGGCCACCTAGCCCACCGATGGCAAAAAGAAAGATGAAGGAGAGGGCGTAGAGCATCGGTGGCGCCAGTTGGATCGAACCTTTGTGTAGGGTCGAGACCCAGTTGAAGATCTTGATGGCACTGGGAATGGCGACGATGAAGGTCAAGAAGGAGAAGATCATGATCGCCATGTCGCTCATGCCGCTGGTGTACATGTGGTGGGCCCAGACCAGTGAGCCGGCAAAAGCGATCGCTAGACTCGAAAAAGCCATCGCCCAGTAGCCGAACAGCGGTTTGCGCGAGAAGACTGGAATAATCTCCGAAATAACCCCCATGGCGGGGAGAATCATGATGTAGACCGCCGGGTGGCTATAGATCCAGAACATGTGCTGGTAAAGGACCGGGTCCCCCCCTTTGGCGACATCAAACAGCCCGGCACCGAAAGTCCGTTCCAGAAAAATCAGCACCAGGGTGATGCCCAGCATCGGGGTTGCAAGCACCTGCACCCAAGCGGTGGCATAGAGGGTCCAGACGAACATCGGCAGCTTGCCCCAACCCATCCCCTTGCAGCGCAGACGATGAATGGTGGTGACGAAGTTTATGCCGGTTAAAATGGATGAAAAACCGAGCATGAACGCAGCGGTTACCGCCAGATTGACGTTGGTCGTGGTCTGAGTGCTGAACGGCACGTAGAAGGTCCAACCGGTGTCAGGTGGGCCACCTCCACTAAAGATAGCGACGACGGCCAGAACCGCACCAGCTATGTAGCAATACCAGGAGAGCAGGTTAACTTTGGGGAAACTGACATCCCGCGCCCCGATCATGATCGGTAGTACCAGGTTGCCGAAGGCTGCCGGGATGCTCGGGATGATGAACAGAAAGATCATGATCACGCCGTGAACTGTGAATGTGGCGTTGTAGGTCTGAGCGCTCATGATGCTGTGGCCAGACTGAAACAATTGCAGGCGTAACGCCAATCCCAGACAGGCGCCGACGATGAACATGGTAACGATACAACCGAGATAGAGCAGACCGATCCGCTTGTGGTCGGTCGACAAGACCCAGCCTAAAAAGCCGGAGCGCGGACTTTCGGTGAAAAATCCGCCGTAACGCGAGGTTGATTCACTCATGATTTCTTCTTTCTACCGCCAAAAATAAGATAGAGCAGGAATGTGCCGAGGGTCAGCAGAATAACTGTGCCACTGACCCGCAGGAGATTAAAGGTGTATTTACGACCGGTCGGGTCGTAGCTGAAGCAGAATGAAATTGCTTTGCGAATCGGGTTACCGACACGGCCTTCCGAGGCTTCAATTAACGCCATCGTCAGGTCCAAAGGGGCAAAGCTGTAGCCGTTGAGATAACGCACAATTTTGCCCTTGCCGCTCACAACGAAAGCGGCAACCGGGTGGAGAAAGTCTTCCCCCTTTTTTTGGAATCGGTATCCGGCTGAATCGGTCACCAGACGGACATTCGTGCTGTCGCCGATCAAGAAATCCCAGGAGTCGGCCGGAATACTATTGTTCAGAGCTGTCATGAAAGTCTTTTTGCTGTGTGCCGCAATTTCAATAGTTTCATCGGTGTCGATACTGAAAGTGACGATGCGATAGTCTTCGCCCGCCTTGAGTTGAATGTCGGGGATTGCGTTGGCCAGACCGCCGAGCAACATATTGCAGACGTTACGACAGCGGTAGTAAACTGGAATAACGAGTGTTGGCCGATCTATCAGCTCTGAAAGGTGAAGTTTGCGCCCATTAGAATCTGTGAAACTGGTGTTCAGTGGGATGTAGTCTCCGAGGCGTTCGTCCAGCCAATTTGGGGGTGATTCCTCCATTTTGTGTTGCTTGGCCATGGGTTGGTCTTTGGCCATTGTCATTTTTTCACTGGCAGATAATGGTTGTAGCACGCCGAAAAGACAAAGAAGTGTCAGTAGCAGGTGGCGATAAATCAATGGAATCCCTCCATAAAATAACGAACAGTGATTACTTCGCGATAGTTTACTTAAATGGTAATAAATTGCAAGCCCTTTGGCTGCTGACAACCCATATATAATACCATGAAAATAACTTGGTATTAACAGATGTTGCGCATTAAGATGCGCTTCATTGATATAAAAGGAGCTAAATTGATGGAAGAGTTCAAGCAACGTCTGATCGATCTGGAGATGCGGTTTTCTTTTCAGGAGGAAGTGATTGAGGAGTTGAACAAGGTTGTCACCGATTGTAATCTTCAGATTCAGCAACTGGGGCGCGAAAATAACAGCCTCAGGGAGATGATGCGTTCTTTAGCCCCTGAAATGCCGGAATCTCCCGATGAGTAGCATCTGGATTCCACCCCGCCGCGTCCTGCTTGAAGCGCTGGTTCTGGTTCTGGTCGCAGCCTCTATGGGATTGAGCCTCAATCATACGATGGTCATGAAGGCGTTCACGGGGGAGAGCGTTGCTCCGCTGCCAAATATTTCCGTTCAGGGTGCCGAACAGCAATTTCCGGTACCGGTCGACTATGAAGAACTTGACGAACTTCTTGCGGCTGGACAGTTGCTGGTTGATGCACGTGATCCTCAGATCTACGCCACTGCCCACCTGCCGGGCGCGATCTCTTTGCCCTTAGGCGAAGCCGATCAACTGATGACTGAATTTTCTGCCAAATACCCATATGAAACCCCGATGATTATCTACTGTAACGGTTTTGGCTGCCCAGACTCCTTCGATCTGGCGGTGCGTCTGATCGCTGAGGGCTATATAAAGGTTCAAGTCTACGAGGGCGGTTTTCCCGAATGGCGCGATCGTGGGCGTCAGCTTGAGGCGGGGGCACCATGAAACAGGGGCTCTATCATCTCTGCCGCTTGTTGCTCGCCGGGGTCTTCATCTATGCGGGATTTCTCAAAGGGAGCGATCCTGTCGCATTCGCCGGACAGGTTGCAGCATATCAACTGCTCCCCTATGCCTTTAACTATCTGGTGGCAGCAATGCTCCCCTTTGTCGAACTTCTTTGCGGGATTTTACTGCTGCTGAATCGACGGGTGCGCCCAGCTCTCCTGGTTCTTTTTGGTTTGAATTCAGTCTTTGTGCTGGCCCTTTTCAGTGTGGTGCTGCGAGGTTTGGACATCGATTGTGGCTGCTTTCATCCGCCCGGCTCAGAGGTCACTGGTACAAGCCCCCAGATGGCTCTGTTGCGAGATGCCGGACTGATGCTGGCAATTTTTATGGCCTGGTTTCTGCGTCAGCAACAGGCTGAGGAGCCGCTTGATGGCTGAAGTCTGGCAACAGTTGCTCAAGGATGACTTGACAGATGTCGTTGAGCTGGCTGAACGCTTTAATCTTGATTCTCAGGTTCTGGCCCCAGTGGTCGAACGTTATCCGTTACGTATCAGTCGGCAGGTTCTTGAACTGATCGAGGCCCCCGGTGATCCTCTCTGGCGACAATTTATCCCTGATCCTCGTGAGTTGGAAGAGACCGGTCTGGTTGATCCCCTTGGGGAAGAAAATCTTTCGCCAGTACCAAGCGTGGTGCATCGTTACCCCGACCGTGCACTTTTTCTAGTGAGTGGCAGTTGCGCCAGCTACTGCCGTTTCTGTACGCGCAAACGTCGTGTCGGCTGTGCTGGTAGCTCCCCAAGTTTTCGCGAGTTACGTGCGGGAATCGATTATATAGCCAATACGCCGCAGATCCGAGATGTCCTCTTTTCGGGGGGTGACCCGCTACTCTTGCCTGACGCCATCCTGGGCGACCTGTTGAATCGTATCCATCAAATTTCACATGTTGAAATTCTTCGTATCGGCAGTCGGGTTCCTTTGACCCTGCCAGAGAGGATAACGCCTCAGCTGTGCGAGTTGCTAAGGCGCTTTGCTCCCCTGTATTTGAATACTCATTTTAATCACCCTAAAGAGCTGACAGAGAAAGCGATCGCTGCCTGTAATTTGTTGGCTGACAACGGTATTGTTCTGGGGAATCAGACTGTCCTGCTTAAAGGGGTGAATGATGGTCCGGCAGTGATACAGGAGTTATTTTTTAAATTATTGAAAATGAGGGTGCGGCCTTACTACCTGCACCAGATGGATCTGGTTCGCGGTGGAGAACATTTTCGGACCTCACTGACGTCCGGTCTTGAAATTATGGCCAGTTTACGCGGCCCGCTTTCGGGCCTTGCTTCTCCCCATTATGTTATTGACCTTCCGGGTGGCAAAGGGAAGGTGCCGCTCTTGCCTGAGGCGATTTCCATGCAGGGAGGATTGATGCAGATTCGCTCCTCCTCTGGTGCGATGATCGATTACCCTGATATCTTTGAATAATTAGTCTGTGTTTGTCTCTCTCTGATTGTGCTGATGCACAGTTCATTTCTGCGTAGACCTCTATTGTTTGTGATTTTTCTTATGTGATAGAAACTGTGTCAAGTTTAAGAGTTATAACTACTGACATTTTTTATTAGTTATAACTTTTGACTTGTTGATATGAATTGTATTTGTATATTTTTTAATTCAGAAAGAATATTTTTTCTGTTTTAAATTTCGAATACTATTTATATTCTGTCGCTGTAGAAGAGGAAGAAACATTTCAACGCTATTAACTGTTAAATAAGTTATTACTAGTTACTTGTGACGTATTGCTGAATAAGCGGTATGCCTTTGTAAAAAGCAAACCACGAGAAATCGTGGGACGCAGAGCTTTGGGACTACCGGAGAGATAAATCTCCCACGTCAGCCTGGCCGCCTGAGGATATTCTGGCGGCCTTTTTATTTGCCCGCCAGCATCCCCCTGTCTTTAGCAATACAAAAACTTCAAAAAATAAATATTAAAGATGGAGCGAATTCAGAGAAATGCCAGATTCGTTGATGGATATTATGGTCTATCTGTTCCCCCTTGTGGGCTTTTTTGTCCTGTACTCCGGTGCTAAGGCGCGGACTCAGCGAAAAAACATTGCCGCGTTAAACGAGTCGATCGAAACCGGCATGACCGAACCTTCAAGCTTGCACCCCGTCATCAATGTCAATCGCTGTCTTGGCTGTGGCTCCTGTGTTGCGGCCTGCCCGGAGCAAGCAGGGCATAACGTTCTGGGTTTGATTGCAGGAAAATCTACTCTGGTTGGACCCAGCTTCTGCATCGGTCACGGTGCCTGTGCTGCGGTCTGTCCGCAGGATGCGATCACGCTTGTATTTGGAACGGCAACAAGAGGGGTCGATATCCCGGAGGTCAGCCCTGATTTTGAAACTAATGTCCCAGGCATGTTTATCGCCGGGGAGCTCGGTGGTATGGGGTTAATTCGTAATGCGATTACTCAGGGCTGCCAGGCGCTGGAATCGATTCGTAAACTGAGCGGTATCGGCCAGGGAGATGGTCTCGATCTGGTCATTGTTGGGGCCGGGCCTGCAGGGTTCGCAGCATCATTGGGAGCCTTAAGTCATAAACTGCGCTGTGTCACCGTCGAGCAAGACACTTTAGGGGGAACCGTAGCCAACTTTCCGCGCGGAAAACTGGTCATGACAGCGCCGGTTGAGATCCCCTTGCTGGGCAAAGTCAATTTTCGTGAAACCACCAAAGAGACCTTGATCGAGTTTTGGCAGGCTGCCGAAAAGAAGACCGGGGTGAAAATCAATTACCGTGAAAGAGTTGAAAAAATTGATCGAACTGAGGATGGCTTTGTGGTCAAGACCGATCAACAGACCTACAAAAGCCGCGCCGTTTTACTCACTCTCGGCCGGCGAGGAACACCACGCACCCTGGATGTGCCTGGTGAAAATCAGACCAAGGTGGTCTACAAGCTGATCGATCCACAAGAATATCGCGGCAAGAAGGTTCTGGTTGTTGGTTGTGGGGACAGTGCGCTGGAGGCTGCAACCAGTATCGCTGATGAGCCGGGGACCACGGTTGCTATCTCTTATCGTAGCGAGTCCTTTTCACGTGCCAAGCAGAAGAATCGGCAGCGGGTCGATGAAACTTCCGCTGCCGGCCGTCTGCAGGTACTGCTCTCATCTCAAGTGAAAAGTATTTCCGAAAAACAGGTTGAGATTTCTCAAGGGGACCAGACCCTTACTCTTGACAACGATGCCGTAATCGTCTGTGCGGGGGGGATTCTCCCCTCGCCATTTTTGCGTGATTGCGGAATTCTAGTGGAGACTAAAAATGGGACACCTTGATTCCAGACGAAAACTAAATCCATTTCTCTTATCCATTTTTATCTTGTTACAGCTGCTGGTTTTTCTGCCCGCTGCGCAAGCAGGCTTGCCGGCTGAAATCGATTCAGCCACGCGCATCAGAGATTACACCAGGGTGTTTCAATTGTTGTCGCCTTTGGCTGCCGCTGGAGACGCAGAAGCTCAGTTCCGGTTGGCAGGCCTCTATCGAGCCGGCCGAGGAGTAGCTCAAAATCCTGAGCTTGGAGTTGACTGGATCATTAAAGCCGCAAGGCAGGGGCATGCTCGAGCGCAACACAGCCTTGGCAATATGTTCTTGAATGGTTGGGGAGTTCAGGCTGATTTGGATATGGCGCGGAGCTGGTTTGAGGCTGCAGCAGTGCAGGGAGTTCCTTATGATCAGAAATTACTTCAACCAACTCTGACGGCGGGTTCAGACACTGGGCTCTCCAGTCCCCTCAATCGCTCAACGGCCTTGTTGCAGGCGACCTCCCGTGGCGACCGTTCGCTGGTCGAGAAGTCTCTGGCTGAGGGTGTTGACCCAAATATGGCCGATTCCCAAGGTCGTACCGCGCTCATTATTGCCGCCGAACAGGGGCACGTCGGAGTTATGCAGCTTTTGTTGGCTGCAGACGCAAATCTGGAACATCGCGACAAATATGGAGATAACGCTTTACGTGCTGCCGTCCTTGCTGACCAGTTCGGTTGTGTTGAACTTCTGCTGAAGAACGGGGCAAAACGGGATGCGATCGATAATCGTGGCAGAAGCCCGTTGCAGCTGGCAGTCATGCGTGGCAGTTCAGCAATGGCCAAACTGTTGCTGCAGTCGGGCTCGGAGTTGAACCATCAAGATCATGACAATTTGACCGCTCTGGATCACGCGCGACATTACGGGGATTCCGGCCTGGTTGAATGGCTTGAAAAGCAAGGTGCTCATGCCAGTTTGGCAGTGGCGCGCAAAGGCCCTTTGCTCACTGAAGACCAATCAAAGGTTTCCGTTTCTGCTCAGCAAGGTGGGAAGAAGCCCCTTGAAAACTGGCCCTTGTTATTGATCGCGGCCTGGCGTGGTGAGGAGCAGGTCGTTGCTCGTCTGATCGATCAGGGCGTGATGCTTGACGAGCACAATGACCAGCAGGAGACGGCTTTAATTCTGGCCAGCCGTCAGGGTCATTCAAAGATCATTAAGTTACTTTTAGATGGGCATGCTGCAGTTGAACTGCAAACGACCAAAGGGGAGACCGCACTCTATGAGGCCTCAGCAGCTGGCCACGGCAGCGTAGTCGCCCAGTTGCTCGCGGCAGGGGCTGATATCAATCAGCGCACCACTGAGGGGCAGTCGCCTTTGGTTGCAGCAATTAAAGGAGGACATAAAGAGGCGGTACATAAACTCCTGAACTCCGGGCTCTCTGTCAATTTGAATCCAGACGAATTTCAAGATATCTCAAGCGCTGTTGTTCGAATGAAAGATCCCCAAGTATTGGTGAAGCTTCTACAGCTCGGCGGAGAAAAGGAGATGTTAAAGATGAATGCACAGAATATTTTATGGATCGCGGCTGACGAGGGAGAATCATTAGCTGTGAAAGTCATGATTGATAACCATACTCCTCTCGACCAGCAAGATCGTTTTGGGCAGACAGCTCTGATCCGCGCAGCGATACATGGACATAAGGCTGTTGTCGATCTGCTGCTTAAGGCGGGCGCTGATCCAAATATTGCTACGCTCAACGGGAATACGGCGCTCATGCTTGCTGCAAATATGGGACATGAAGTGTTGGTGCTGAAGCTGATTTATGCCAAGGCCGCGCTCGATCTGCGTAATCATAATGGGAACACCGCATTGATGTTGGCAGCGGAGTCCGGAACCCTTGAATGTATGAAAGTTCTTTTGGAGTACGGGGCTAAAGGGCATTTGAGAAATAAAAAACGCGAACAGGCGATCGATCTTGCCGAAGCTTCCGGGCACAAAAAAGCGGTTGAATTGTTGAAAGAACACAGCAGTAAGAATCTCTTCAACCTCAGTTCCCTTTAATCTGTAGCAGGGTCAGGAGCTTAATGTGAAAAACAGCCTGCGACAGCCAACGCAGATTCAGCGTGCAGATTCTCCAGTGACGGAGAAACCTGTTCAGCCCAAGCAGCCAGCCAAGGTCGTATCTATTGTTGGCTTGCGGATTTCAGAGCCTAAAAGAACCCTGTCTCAAATTTATGATCGTGGTTTGTTCCGATATACCGAGGGGAAATTTGATGACGCTTGCCTGGATTTCAAGCAGGCCAGTCAGGACCCACAACTTCAAACCTCATGTGTTTTGATGGCAAGCCGCTGTTATCGGCGAACCGGCAGCCCTGAAAAAGCTATCGCACTTCTCAAAACGGCCCTCGGCCGCAATGGCTGCCCTGATGATGATGCAGTAAAATTTCGGCGCGAGTTGGCACGTTTTCAGCCTGCTGAGAATCCGCAATCGAGAGTTGCCAGCCCGCAGCCCGCTGAAAAAGAGCGTGTCACGACAGAACAGGTGACAACCTCAGCTCCTGAAATGGCGGTTCAAGCTGCAAGTAGTCCCAAAGTCGATCTTTATGCGGCACCGATCAGGAAATGGATCACCGTTCCGTTCGGGTTGGCAGTTACCGTCCTGGTGGTTTTTGGATTCCTGATGCGCGGAGAGCAACATCTGACCGCGGAGTCAGGGCTTGGCTATATTCTCGGTATTATTGGCAGCCTGCTGATGCTCGTACTGATGCTTTATCCCTTGCGCAAAAAAGCACGTTTTATGCGCAACTGGGGGTCGATTCCCCACTGGTTTCGCTTTCATATGATGGCCGGCATCATTGGACCAGTCATGGTCCTGTTCCATGCCAATTTTCAACTCGGATCCTTGAATAGCAAGGTGGTGCTGGGCAGCACGCTGCTGGTCGCTGGGAGTGGTATTTTTGGTCGATATCTCTATACCAAAATCCACTATGGGCTCTATGGCAAACGCGCGTCCCTTGAACAATTACATGATTTGATCAGTAATAATCAGGACAATCTGGCTGCGGTTTTTGTTTATGCGCCGAAAATCCAACAGCGCTTACTAAGTTTTGACGAGGCGGTTCTAAAGCCATCTTCAGGAGTGCTTCAGAGTATCGGTCGCGTCTTCATGATCGATTTCCGACGTCGTTGGACTCAGGTGCGCATCACTCTTGTTCTGCGTCGTGCGCTCAAGGTTACGGCACGTCGAAATCAGTGGTCACGGCGGGAAAAAACACGTCAATTCCGCGCAGCAAATCGACTGATTTCAAAACATTTAACCGCAGTTTTAAAGGTTGCCGAGTTCAGCTTTTATGAACGTTTTTTCTCCCTCTGGCACATTCTTCACATGCCTCTCTTCCTCCTGCTGGTCATCGCATTGCTGATGCATGTGGTTGCCGTGCATATGTACTGATCGAGTTACAGACTATGGATATGTGTAAGCGCTTAGCCCCCGGGCTGATTATTGTGCTCTTTTTTGTCTTTTGTCAGGTTGGCCGGGCCTCTGCTGATATTAAAAGTCTGGTTATGCCAGGGCCTGTGGTCCAGGTTCATGCCAAATACGAACAACAGTGTAAGCGTTGTCATGAGCCCTTCAGCCAAAAAGAACAACGGCAGCTGTGTCTTGATTGTCACAAGTCACTGGCGGACGACTTTGCCAAGAAAGAAGGATTTCACGGCCGGAGTTCTGTCGTTGAAAAGACAGAGTGCAAGCATTGTCACACTGAGCATAAGGGACGTGATGCTGACATCGTCATGCTCGATCGTGAAACCTTTGATCACAACCAGACCGATTTCAAACTTGAAGGGGCTCACAAGAAGACGAATTGTGCCGCCTGTCACAAAGAACAAAAGAAGGAGGAGCCTGCAGGCGACTCTCCAGCACCGGCGGGGCTTTTCAGCCGTGCGCTAAAGACTTGCCATGATTGCCATCAACAGAAGGAACCGCACAAGGAGAGGCTGGGTAAAAATTGTCAGGATTGTCACAACTCGGAATCCTGGAGCAAGGTTATATACCCACATGACAAGTCAGCATTTCGTTTGAATGCGATGCACCGTCAGGTCAGTTGTGTGCTCTGCCACCCAGCCCAGAACTGGAAGAAGATCTCGACAGACTGCTACAGTTGCCATCGGCTTGATGATTCTCATGGCGGACGCTATGGCCGGAAATGCCAGGATTGCCACACCGATAAGGGTCCTGCAGTAGATCGGTTAAAGCCGAAGACCGCCTGGAAAAAAGTTGTTTATGATCATAGCAAGACCAAGTTTGCCCTCGACGGTAAACACAAGAAGGTAGCTTGTGATTCATGCCACCCGCAGCAGCTATACGGGCAAAATCTGAAGTTCGACTGTCTCTCCTGTCATAAAAAAGATGACCGGCATAAGGGTTTTTACGGAACAAAATGTAAAGACTGCCACGACACCAATGGCTGGTTGAAATCTGCCTTTGATCATCAGAAAACAAAGTTCCCCTTAGAGAAAAAACATCAGAACGTCGCCTGTGGCAGTTGTCATACGCGACCGACTGCAGGGGAAAAACTCGGGATAGCTTGTATCAACTGCCATCAACTTGATGATGTTCATCGAGATGATAAATCTCGTCGTTGTGAACGCTGTCACTCTCCAGCGGGTTGGCGTGAAAACACAAAGTTTGATCATGACTTGAGTCGCTTCCCTCTACTGGGGATGCATGCCGTCGCGCCCTGCGAAAGTTGTCATCAGAGTGCTGAATTCAGTCAAGCCCTTAAGGAGTGCAACGACTGTCATGCGCAGGATGACAAACATAAACAGAAGCTCGGGAAGAACTGTGAAGCTTGCCACACCCCCAATGGCTGGAGCCTCTGGCAGTACGACCACAATCTGAAAAGCAGTTTCAAGCTTGAAGGGGCTCACCGAGAGCTTGAGTGTCTGGCTTGTCATATCAAACCAGTCAAAGAAAAGATCAAGCAGGATAAAGCCTGCGCAGCCTGTCATCGAAATGTAGATATCCATCGTGGGGCGTTCGGACGGAACTGCGAGCGTTGTCACTTAAGCGAAAGTTTTAAGAAGTTACGGATCTGATTTCTCAGGGAGGTTTACAGCTATGAAAAATTTCACACTGTTGTTCCTTATCTGCACGCTGACTCTTACTTCACCGCTTTACGCTTCAGAGGTTGATCCGGTCCGTTATGTCGTAACTCTCGAGACCTCGCAGGAACCTTTGGTCCCGGTCGATATTGCATTGGATGAGCTGGCCTTGACCTATGTCACAAGTTTTCGCCGTGGGGGAGAGCTCTGGTACCGTCTGCGGGTCGGCTTTTTTACGAGTCGCAAGCATGCAGAAAAAATTCAATCCGAGCTTGTTGCCCAATATCCGAAGGCCTGGTCGACCCGTGTCCCAAAGAAAGAGAAACTTCAAGTAATGAGCGAACATTCTCAGACGGAGCAACTGACCCTGCAGGCCGGGGCCAATTAACGCGAAAACTAAATCCGTCGCTGGCTAATTTCATATTTTGAAGAGATAAAAACTGTGCTGAACTTAAAGGGCGTAATAGGGTGAAATCATTTAATTTGACGAAATATCTTTTGAGCTTGTTGTTTTTGTTGTTTTTTTTATTCTCAGGGATTGTTTCGGAAACATCTTGGGGGGAAGATTCCGGGCGATTCGTGGTGAACCTGGAATCCTCACTGCACCCTCTTGAGGCGAGCAATGGTCTTTTGTCCGGAGAGGGGCAGTCCTACATCACAAGGTTTAAAAAAGATGGGCAACTTTGGTATCGGTTACGGTTGGGATTTTATGCCAGTCAGCAACAAGCCGAGCAAGTACTCTCGCGGGTCAAGGGTCGTTTCCCTTCAGCCTGGGTAACGCGAGCTTCCAGAGGAGAAAAAAAGAGAATCGTTGCCGGAACAATCCGCGTGTCGCCAAAGGTTGCGGCTCAGCCTGCCGTACCAGTCCAATCACAAAAAATAACACCAATCAGCTCTCCAGATGGTTCAACTCTCAGAACAGTCTCGGTCGCTTCTACCGCACTCTCAACCCCTGCTGTGATCAGTGCGGCAGGGAAGAGCCCTTCGCCAAAAATAGCTTCAGCAGTGGTGCCGTCTACGCCAGCGGTTCAAACAAGTTTGGCGCGAAATGCCAACTTTGATCATCTGCGTACCGGCTTCCCGCTGGAAGGTGCGCATCAGCAGATCGCTTGTGAACGTTGTCATGTCCGTGGCACTTTTCAAGGAACACCGCGCAGTTGCCTCACCTGTCATTCGCAGAATGGTTCAATTCTAGCGACCCCAAAAACGACCAATCATCTCCCTACCTCCGGCGATTGCGTTTTGTGTCACGACAGCCGTAGCTGGATAGGGGCACGTGTCGACCATGCCGCTTTGAACACCAGGCTCTGTGCAGGTTGCCATAATGGCTCTATCGCGGTTGGCCGCTCGGTGACCCATGTCCCGAGCGGCAATAATTGCGAAAACTGTCATAACACTACCGGCTGGAAGACGGCATCCTTTGATCACAGCGGTGTCGCCGGCAACTGTACCAGCTGCCACAATGGCGCAACAGCTCCTGGCAAATCTGCGCGGCATATTCAAACATCAGACAGTTGTGACAGTTGCCACATAACGACTAACTGGACCCAAGTCAGTGTAGATCACGCCGGGTTCTCCGGGGATTGTGCGAGTTGTCATAATGGCACCGCAGCAACTGCGAAATCTTCACAACATATCGCTACAACGAATACTTGTAGCAGTTGTCACGTTACGACCAGCTGGGCACAGGTGCTGATGGACCATTCTGCCGCCAGCGGGAGCTGTGGAAGTTGCCATAATGGAAACGCTGCGACCGGAAAATCCCCTCAGCACATTCCTACCAGTGGCCTTTGCGACGGCTGCCATGTCATTACAAACTGGACACAGGTCAATGTTGATCATAGCGGCCTGACCGGTAGCTGTGACAGTTGCCACAACGGTACCGCTGCAACCGGAAAGTCTCCGCAACACCTTACCACCAGCGCCAGCTGTGATGGTTGCCATGTGACCAGCAACTGGACTCAGGTCAACATTGATCACAGCGGGTTTTCCGGCAATTGTTCGAGTTGTCATAACGGTACCGCAGCGACGGGCAAATCCCCCCAGCACATCAGTTCAAACTCCAGCTGTGAACTCTGTCATGTGACCACAGGTTGGTTGCAGACGCGGATGGATCACAGCGCCGTGACCGGGACCTGTGCCAGCTGTCATAACGGCAGCACCGCCGCAGGGAAGTCACCGCAACACCTTACCACCAGTGCCAGTTGTGATAGCTGTCACGTGACCAGTAACTGGACTCAGGTCAACATTGATCACAGCGGGTTTTCCGGCAATTGTGCGAGTTGTCATAACGGTACCGCAGCGACGGGCAAATCCCCCCAGCACATCAGCTCAAACTCCAGCTGTGAACTCTGTCATGTGACCACAGGTTGGTTGCAGACGCGGATGGATCACACTGCCGTCATCGGGACCTGTGCCAGTTGTCATAACGGTAGTTCCGCAACCGGGAAATCGCCGCAACATATTTCCTCGACCAATACCTGTGAAGATTGTCATGTGACAAGTAACTGGACCCAGGTCAATGTCGATCACTCTGGAGTGACCGGTAACTGTGCGAGCTGTCATAACGGCACTAATGCTTCGGGTAAGTCTCCGCAACATATCCCCACCAGCCCCAGCTGCGAACTCTGCCATGTGACCACCAATTGGACGCAGACGCGGATGGATCACACCGCGGTGACCGGCACCTGTGCCAGCTGCCACAACGGCAGCACCGCGACCGGCAAATCACCTCAGCATATAACTTCGACGACAGTCTGCGAGAGTTGCCATGTCACCAGCAACTGGACACAGGTCAATGTTGACCATAGCGCAGTCTCTGGTACCTGTAATGGCTGTCATAATGGCACCACTGCCGCTGCTAAGCCGATTAATCATGTCCAGACTGCAGCGCAATGTGACGTCTGTCATTCGACTCTGGCCTGGCTCCCCGCCAGTTTCGATCATGCTAACGCCGCTGGCGCTTGTACAAGTTGCCATAACGGGACGACAGCGACCGGTATGAATGGCGGCCATTTCATCACTAATCAGCAATGCGACAGCTGCCACAATACGAGTCGCTGGATACCTATCAGTTTCAGCCATACGTCCGGGAACTACCCTGGCGATCACAGATCGTCAGTGACATGCCTCAATTGTCATCAGGCGAACAGTCAAACTCCGACCTGGCGCAACAGTGCTTATCAGCCAGCCTGTGCTGGCTGCCATGCCAATGACTATGACTCCGGGGCACATCGAAAGGTTCGAAATGGAGCTTACTACACAGTGAGCGAACTACGAAATTGCGCTGGTGCCTGTCATACCTACACCGACAGTTCGCTCACTACCATCAGTTCAAGGCGTAGCGGTGAGCACCGCACGAACGGAGGGTTTTAATCTGATGGCTATTAAATTGATATTTTGTCTCGTGATGCTCATCATGACTTCTGTGCCTCTGCAAGCTCAACCGACGCGTGACCGGGTGCTGGGCGATGTTGAACTCAGCGAGCACTCCGAGGCCGTCAGTATGAATATCGGATTTAATTTCCCGGTGCGTTATCTCAACCATTTTCCGGCAGAGAAAGGGCGCGAACTACGGATCAAACTGTCGCCGATTGTGATCGGGGCTGTTGACCGGGATGCGCTCTTGCATCGTGAATCCTATTCTCCAAAAATGCCGAATCTGGCTGGACTGACTGAGGTTCTTTATGAGGGGGATAGCTTCTCCGGTTTCTATCTAACGCTCTATTTTTTGGGTAAGGCTCAGTGGCAGGTAGAGCAGGGGGGCGATTACCGCAGTTTGCAGGTCAGGATCCTCGCACCCTTTCCGGTTGCCGCTGGGGAGGTGAAGGGTGAGTAACAAGGCGCGTAAAATAACGATAATCGGGATCTGGCTGCTGTTGGTCGCCTTCGTTGCCCCGCTTGCCGCCGCAACCAGGGTGGTCGAAGAGGTCGAGGTTCTGTCGGTGGCAGAAGGAGTGGAAATTCAGATTAATTTTAATCTTCCATTACGTTACATCACTCATAGCCCGGCTCGGTCTGGAAAACTTCTGCAAGTTGAGATGCGCTCTCTGTTTGCTGACCCGACTATGGTCGAGTTCTCGGGTCGTAAGGTCTACAGCTGGCAACCCTCGGCCGGCCGGCCGCTAAGAACGCTGACTTTTGATGGCGATGCCCCCGGCGGGCCTCAATTGCTGCTTGAATTTGATCAGGAGGTCGAATATCGGATCAAAGGCGGAAGTGATCCTCTGCGTCTGACGATTTTGTTGAAACCGCAATTGTCGCCACAACCGAAATTGGTCGAAGCGCAAGCCGTCGTTGTGCCCCGCGTTCCAGAACTCGTCGTTCCTCCTGAAACTATAGAACCCGTTCCACCGAGGTTCATCGAATCTCCTGCGGTTAATCTTGCCCTCCCATACGTGGTTAATCTTGAATCCTCTCTTCAGCCAATCGATAAATCGTTGTCTGCTGATAGAGCGGATCTGCAACAATACCGTCTCTATACCATGCGTTTTAAAAAAGGGGGACAGACATGGCATCGATTGCGGCTCGGATTTTTTGCCGACAAGAAGAGCGCGCAAAAAGTCATGCGGTCGCTAAAGCAGTTATTCCCTGATGCATGGTTGAGTCGGACAACCCTTGAAGAACGGCGTGAGTCTGTCACTAACGCACTCTTTGAGCCTGCCCCCTTGCGCGTTGTGGTGCCACCTGCAGTGGTGGCAGAGGTTCCGGTTGTTTTGCCCCCAGCAGAAAAGAACTTACCTGTATTGCCCGCAGATCGACGTCAGCAACTGCTCGATCAGGCCGAAGCCAGCATGATCGCTGCCGATTATCAGCGTGCGGCGTTGCTGTACACCAGTTTGTTGCAAGCCGAGGATGCTGCCACCCGGCAGCTAGCTCAGGAATATCTGGGGTTGGCGCGTGATCGTGCGAACCAATTGGCGCACGCAAAAGCTGAATATGAAAGATATCTGCAGCTTTATCCCGAAGGAGAAGCCTCCGATCGGGTTCGCCAGCGTCTGAGCGCCCTCCTGACTGCGCGTAGCACGCCGAAGGATCCTCTACGAAAAGCCAAACAACAGCAGCCTGCTGGTGGCTGGAAACATGATGCCTACGGCAGCTTTTCACAGTTTTACTTCCACGACAGTCTGGCCACTGAAGAAGAGACGAGCCTGGCGCAGTCTTCTCTGCGCACTGATCTTGATATCAATACGCGTTCACGTGGTGAAAATCTTGATGTTCGCACCACCTTTATCGGTGGGCTCGAAAATGACTTTCGTGACGGCGGTGAAGACGATGTGAGGGTCAGCTCCCTTTATTTCGATCTTGCTGCACGGCAGCAGGAACTTTCCATGCGGCTTGGTCGCCAGTCGCGGAGTAGTGGCGGCGTCCTTGGGCGCTTTGATGGAGGACTGTTACGCTGGCAACTCAGTGAGCAGGTTGCCGCGACCATGGTTGGTGGCTTTCCGGTTTATTCAACCAGCGAAACCAGTATCGATACTGAGCGACCTCTCTATGGTCTTAGCTTCGACTTTGGGACCTTCGCCAACCGCTGGGATATAAATCTCTATGTCATCAATCAGTCTGTCGACAGCTTGACAGATAGACGTGCTGTAGGTGGTGAGTTGCGCTACTTCGAGCCGACTCGTTCATTTTTTACGCTGGTTGATTACGATATCTTCTATGACAAGCTGAATTCTGTACTCTTTAACGGCAACCTGCGACTTCCCGATAATACGACTCTGACCTTGTCGGCGGACTATCGCAACAGCCCTGTATTGACGACCAGTAATGCTCTGCAGGGACAGACGGTGGACAGTATCTCTGCTCTGCGGGGAATCTTCAGCGATGATGAAATAACGCAACTGGCCCTCGATCGTACGGCAACCAGTCAGTCGTACAGCTTGGGCTTGACCCATCCCTTAAGTGACAAGTTGCAAATTAGCGGTGATGTTTCTGTCTCGCGATTTGGCTCAACCGTAGCATCGGGGGGTGTTGAAGCTCTCGACGGGGGAGGGAACAGTTATTATTACTCGCTGCAATTGATCGGCAGGGATGCGTGTATCTTTTCCTACTTTTCTGAAGCATCACAGCAAGCGCATAAAATTGAAATTCCCTATGAAATACAGAAGCCTATAG